>ERZ1026776.151-NODE-151-length-54338-cov-7.092165_pt1 | contig 54338 bp, 46 predicted proteins | sample MGYA00380125_ERZ1026776 | MGnify/ENA primary metagenome ERZ1026776 (study PRJEB33269, sample SAMEA4719761) | human gut metagenome | biome: human-associated habitat; feature: organic feature; material: feces | place: Cameroon | collected 2013-10 ...
GATTATATTATAACCATAGTTTTTTCATAAATCCTCTCTTTTAAAAAATACAAAAAGAAAATGCCGGTTCGCATCCGGCATTTTCTTTTTGTTTTATTTATGCATCGACGTTTCCGTTCTTTACATCCTCGAACTCCTGCATGATTTCATCGCTGACCTTTGGTGTTACCAGTGATACAACCACGATAAACACAAGGCTTATAACAAATCCAACAAGCAGAGAATATACGCCTGTATAAACCGAAGGTGTCACACGAACGCCATCCAGTGTACAGCACTTGACATAATCCCAGATGATAACGGTCAATCCACCACTCGCCATACCGGCTGCGGCACCTGCCAGATTCATTCGTTTCCAGTAAAGTGACATCAGGATTGCCGGTCCGAAAGCACTACCAAGTCCTGCCCACGCATCACTGACCAGATTCATGATAGAGGAATTTGGATCCCATGCAATCATGATTGCAATGATTGCTACGACAAATACCGTTACACGCGCAATAATCAGGATCTGCTTATCCTTTAATTTCTTGAAGAATACACCCTTGAACAAATCATTTGCCACAGCGGATGAAGACACAAGCAGCTGAGAATCTGCCGTTGACATGATTGCTGCTAAGATACCACATAACAGCAGGCCACCGATAAACGGCAATGTATAATCCGTCATGAAAAGCTTCTTAATCATCTCAATATAAACATTCTCATACTGGGCACCCTCATTTGAAAGTACCATCGGATACAGATATGCACGGCCAAGTACACCGATTACGCAAGCCAGTACAAGTGAAATCAGTACCCACACAATAGCAACCTTTTTGGATTTTGCAAGTTCCTTCTCGTCGCGGACTGCCATAAATCGAACAAGGATATGAGGCATACCGCAATAACCGAGTCCCCATGCAAGCTGAGACGCAATACTGATTCCTGAGATCGGCTTGCCATCCTGCATGAAGATATTCAAATAATCTTTTGCATCGACATCCAGACCGGATTTTACAAGATTCGGTACAATATTTCCGGTTCCAAGTACGATGACAACCAGAATCGGAACAGCAAGTACACCAACCAGCATCATCATACCCTGTACAAAATCTGTTGTACAAACAGCAAGAAAGCCTCCAAGGAACGTATAGATCAAAATAACAACAGCACCTACAATCAACGCCTGATGATAATCCATCTTTGTGATGGATGAGAACAGTTTTCCACCGGATGCAAATGCAGACGCAGAATATACTACAAAGAAAATTACGATAACAATCGCAGAGATCGTAATCAAAATGCTGTGCTTATCGCGAAACCGGTTGTTTAAGTATTCCGGAATTGTCATTGCATTGCCTGCCTTGATTGTATAGCGGCGCAGACGTCCTGCTACGATTACCCAGTTCAAAATCGTACCGATCAGAAGTCCGATTGCAATCCATGCCTGATTCGCACCGAATGCATAGACACAGCCGGGAAGTCCCATCAGCATCCATCCACTCATATCGGATGCCTGTGCGGAAAGGGCTGTCACCCATCCTCCTAAGTTTCTACCTCCTAAGAAGTAATCATCTGAGCTTTTGTTTTTTCTCGCTGTAATAACACCAATTCCCAACATCAAAATCATGTAAATCACAAATGCAAGTATTACCCATGTTGACATTTAATCTTTGGTCTCCATAAGAAACAGGTACCCATCTCCAATCGTTATGTGACCTTCCTCCTCTCTTAATTCGTTGCTTATGCCTATCGTCTCTCCCTTTCTGATTGACAGGTCATACGCATTATATTTAAAACCTTTGAGGGTAATGCCCTTCACACACTCTGAAAAGGGCAGTAAAGATATGTAAGGTCCATACAGGTTTTCTGCACGAACTATCTTTTCTTTTTCAATCAGGGAAATGCGGTTATGCAAATCTAGGATTTCTGCATAGATTCCCTCCTGATAACATAAATAAAGCAGATTCAGATTTCCCAATGTATGGTCCAGTCTGGTTCCGGTTGCACCAAGCAGTAACGCCCGTGCAAATCCACGTTTTGCCGCCTCTAAGACCGCAACATGTGTATCGGTAAAATCTTTTTCCGGGTTTAACACAATACACTTCTCACGCACAACGGCATCAGGGCTTGTCACATATTTCGCTCTGATGCCGTCATTTGCGGAATCAAAATCTCCGATTATCAAATCCGGTTCAATATCCAATTGTTGTAATATCTCCAGCCCCTTGTCTACACCGATCACATACGGATGAACCGGATATCCATATGCACCCTCGTAAACAGCTGTGAGTAAATCTTGATCTACAGAGCCACCCGTGACTATGAGACAATATTTGTTTTTCATTTTCATTTATGTTCTACGCGTTCAACTTCTCCATAAACGCTGCGATATTTGCTTTCTTGTCACCCTTGAATACAGCGGAACCCGCAACGATAACATTGGCACCGGCGTCTAATACATCCTGTACATTGTCAACCGTGATACCACCATCAACTTCAATCAAAAGCTCCGTATTTTTTTCTTCAGCAAGCGCCTTTACTTCCTGTAACTTCGTAAGAGCGATCGGCATAAACTTCTGTCCGCCAAAGCCCGGATTGACACTCATGATGAGTACCATATCTACCTGATTGATGTAATATTCTAACCAATGCACCGGTGTCTCCGGATTGACTGCAACACCAACCTTCATGCCTGCCGCCTTAACGGCATCAATCGTCTCCTGCAGATTCTTACATGCCTCATAATGTACGGTCAGCATGTCTGCCCCCGCATCCGCAAATGCATCGATATAGCGAATCGGTTCATTGATCATCAGATGCACATCGAAGAAGCTTTCTGTGATTTTGCGGATACATTTGATAACCGGTGGTCCAAAGGAGATATTTCGTACAAAGGTTCCATCCATAACATCTAAGTGAAACCATTTGACACCTGCTTCATCCAATACCTTTGCATTTCGTTCAATGTGGTTAAAATCAATTGATAACAATGACGGTGAAAGAATATTCATGCCTACCATCTCCTTTTATTCTTTATTTCCTCATATAGTTGTACATAATTGTCATAGCGTAACTGCGAGATCGTCCCCGCCTGCAGTGCTTCTTTCACCAAGCACTCCGGCTCATGTATATGCACACAGCCGTTAAACTTACAACAGCCATTATAGCTTTCAAACTCCCGGAAATACTCTTTTAGATCTTCCGGTTCCATATCATCAATCATAAGGGAACTAAATCCCGGTGTGTCCATGATATACGTATCTTCTTCAATATAGATCAGCTCCGAATGTCTCGTCGTATGCTTACCCCTGCGGATTTTCTCGCTGACTTCACCGGTCTGCACCTGTGCCTGCGGGTGCAGTGCGTTCAACATCGATGATTTCCCGACACCGGAAGGTCCTGCAAAGACACTTGTCTTACCACGGATAGCTTCCCGGAATGCATCAACTCCGACATTTTCCTTTGCAACCGTCAGGAACACCCGGTAGCCGGCGCCTGCATAGATAGCGCAGATTTCCTGTGCTTCCTGCTCACTGACCAGATCCGACTTGTTAAAACAGATCAGCGTGTCAACGCCCTGCTGTTCCATCATTATCAGAAAGCGGTCTAACAGATTGTAATTCGGCTTTGGATCTGCCAGCGCAAATACGATCACTGCCTGATCAACATTCGCAACTGCCGGCCGGATCAGCAGATTCTCACGTGGTAAGATCTCAACAATATTTCCTGTCTTATCCTGTTCACTGATGATCTCAATCTCGACATCATCGCCGACCGCCGGTTTGATCTTCCGGTTGCGGAAAGCACCCTTGGCCTTACATTCATATATGGTATTTACAGTATTATGTGGGTGGATATAATAAAATCCACCCACACCTTTCATAATCTTTCCCTGCATAGACTTCCTATACTTTATTTATTCCTCAGAGAACGAAACAGTTGGCGAAGGTACCGTAAAGGACGATGTCACATCCGTTCCTCCTGCCAGAATCACAAAACTTGCACTGCCACTCTGGGATGACAGATTTGGTACATTGGCAGATACATTATAAGAACCGCCCGAATTAACCGTGATTGTCTGCTCATAAACAGCACCACCGTTGAAGATGACCTGAACTGTAACTGCAGAACCATCCAAGGCGGGATCATTGCAGGTAATCGTACCTGAGATACTTGCTTTGTATGTCTTCTGTTTCTGTTCCGGTCCATCACTGATGACGAAGTCAACACTGTCTCCCTCTGTCACGGTTGTTCCCCTTGTAGGATTCTGACTGATAACCATTCCTGCCGCAACACTGTCGCTGTTTGCATGTGTCACACTTCCGGCAGAAAGCTTCTTGCTTGTCAGAGAATCTCTTGCCTGTGCCTCTGTCAGTCCACCTAAGTTCGGAACTTCTACTTCCTTTTTCTCAGAGCCGTTGCTGACTGTCACGATAATCTTCGACCCTTTGGCAGCCTTTGTGCCACCTTCCGGATCGGTCTTGATAACCTTATCTTTTTCAACATCTTCACTGTATTCATAAGCATGACTTACCTGAAAACCGGCTTCTGTCAACAATGTTACCGCCTGCGAATCCTCATACCCTTTGACATCCGGTACATCAATTTCTTCCGCACCTGCACTGACCTTGAGCACGATTTCCTGATCAACCGGTATCATCTCGCCCTCTTTGACGCTCTGCTCAAATACATAACCTTCCTGTGTCTTCTCGTCCTCTACATGTTCTGTCTTGACATTCGTAAATCCTGCATCTGTAAGCATCTTCAAAGCTGCTTCCTCTGAAACACCGGTTACGCTAAGCATTGCAACAGACTGTACTTCTTCCGTTGTAATCTTATTCTTATTGTCCTTCTTAGATCCAAACTTAAACCAGCCAAGTACATTACCCAGCACAACTATAATGATGATTGCAATGATAACAGCTGTTGCAACACCTGCTATCGTCACTGCCTTACGGATACCCGGATCGATATCATCCGGATCCTCATCGTCCTCAATATCTTCATCTTCGTCATAATCCTGAACCTTCTTCAAGCTGCCACGTTTTGGCTGTGGTTCCGGTTCATACTCATCTTCCCATTCATCTTCATCTTCCTGCAGAAGTTCATTGATTCTTCCACTGTTCGCCTGCGGAGTAGAATTATAGCCGATTGGACGAATCTCTCCCATCTCCTGCGATACCGGTGGATTGTCATACGACTGACTGTACATATCACGGTTGGCGCTGCCGTTCCGGATTGCCTGCACATCTTCCTTCGTCCACTCCTGTGTCGGGCTGTTCGTAATCGATGTCGGTGCAACCACAATATCAATATTCGGGTTATTCTGTACCCGCTTCAAATCTGCAATCAATGCACTCGCGGTCAGATATCTGCGCTCCGGCTTTTTCTGTGTTGCCTTCAGAATAATCTTTTCAAAGCTGGAATAGATATCCGGATAATACTGTCTCGGAGGAATCATCTCATTCTGGATATGCATGAGTGCAACCGATACATTATTATCCCCTTCAAACGGAACTCTTCCGGTTACCATCTCATACATCGTGATACCGAGAGAATAAATATCGCTTCTCTCATCGCTGTAACCTCCACGCGCCTGCTCCGGGGATATGTAATGCACACTTCCCATCGCGCCGGATGTCAGTGTGTTGCTGCTTGCTGCCTTCGCAATACCAAAATCCGTGACCTTGATATTTCCGTTTTTCGATACGATAATATTCTGCGGTTTAATATCGCGGTGGATAATATGATTCTCATGTGCCGCTTCCAATCCGGATGCAATCTGAATAGAAAAATCAATTGCTGTCTCCATATTGAGACGGCCATTCTGCTCGATATACTGCTTTAAAGTGATGCCCTCTACAAGCTCCATCACGATACAGTAGATTCCTTCATCATCGACAACATCGTATACATTTACAATATTCGGATGTGTCAGTCCTGCGGAAGCCTGCGCTTCAATACGGAATTTTGTCACAAAATTCTTGTCGTTGCTAAACTCCGGCTTCAGTACTTTAATTGCTACGTTACGATTCAGTCTGTGGTCTCTTGCCTTGTAGACAATAGACATTCCGCCTGCGCCAACCACGTCCAAAATCTCATATCTATCACATAATATCATTCCTGGTTTTAACATGATTTCAACCCTTTCTGCTATCTTCGTTCTCTGCTCGGTCATCAATCTGCCGATATAATGATCACGGATATATTATCCGATCCACCATAGTAATTCGCCCGGTCTACAAGTTCCTGTGCAATCCGGTCTAAATCGTCTTCCTCGGAAACAATATCCCTTATTTCGTCATCCTCAACCATGTTTGACAACCCATCTGAACATAACAGATATTTTTCTTCCGTGTTGATCTCTATCTCAAAAAAGTCCGGCATCATCTCATCTCTCGAACCCATCGCCTTCGTGATGATGTTCTTCTCCGGATGATTACGACCTTTTTTACGTTCCAATTCACCTTTTCGGATCAGTTCCTCTACCAGGGAATGATCCATCGTAATCTGATGTATCTCCCCGCCAATCGCATACAGCCTGCTGTCACCGACATTCGCCACATACAGCTTTCCATCCTGTGCAACCGCCGCTACCATCGTCGTTCCCATTCCATTTAAATCGGGATCGGCGCACGCCGCCTTATATATTTCATTGTTTACAAATAACATTGCCCGTTTTAACAGTGCTACCGGATTTTCTATTGTGGACTTCTCTATAAAATCCACTGTAATATCAATCGCCATCCTCGATGCTTTGTCCCCCGCGCGATGTCCGCCCATTCCATCTGCTACGATGTAAAGATTCGGAAGTGGGCCGACCGGAGTGTCACTGAAAAAAATACTGTCCTGATTGTTATTACGTTTAATCCCGGTATCCGTCTTTCCACTAGAATGCATGGGGATCCTCCTGATGATGAAACGCATATTTCCTTCGTAACTGACCACAAGCAGCGTCTATATCGCTACCCATACTCTTCCTTATTGTAGCATTTATGTGATATTTTTCAAGAGTGGATTTAAATTTTTCAATTGAACTGCTGTCACTGCTTTCATATTCCCGTTCCTCCACCGGATTAATCGGAATCAAATTAACATGGCAGTTTATGCCGGCAAGCAGCTTCGCAAGCTTTCCTGCCTGTTCTATCGTATCATTTTTCCCCTTGACAAGACTGTATTCAAACGTCACTCTGCGTCCGGTCTGATCAAAATACGCACGGCAGGCAGCTAATGTTTCTGCCAGCGTATACTGATGTGCTATGGGCATCAGTTCTTTTCGTTCTTCATCCGTCGGTGCATGCAGAGAAAGTGCAAATGTGATCGGAATATCTTCTTTTGCCAGATCATAGATACGCGGCACGATTCCGCAGCTCGATACAGTGATATTTCTGGCACTTAAGTTATAACCATTCTCATTGATAAGCAGACGTAAAAAACGGATCAGATTCTCGTAATTATCGAGTGGTTCCCCGGTTCCCATCACGACCACATGGCTGATGCGTTCCCCGGTGATACGGCTTGTCGCATAGATCTGTTCCAACATCTCTGACGCAGTCAGATTCCGTACCAGCCCTCCGATCGTTGATGCGCAGAACCTGCATCCCATCCGGCATCCTGCCTGCGACGAGATACACACCGAATTTCCATAGTTGTGACGCATAAACACCGTCTCGATCATCTGTCCATCTGACAGGCGGTATAAGAATTTGATTGTACCGTCCGTTTTGGATTCCTGACTTGTCTCTGCCTCGATATGGATAAATCCTTCTTCGTCCATCTGTGCACGCAGTGTTTTCGGAAGATTCGACATATCCTCCACCGACTCCACATACTTCTGATGCATCCACTGAAACACCTGTTTTGCCCGAAATGCCGGCTGTCCATGCGCTTTCATCCATTGTTCAATTTCTGCAAGGTACATTGATTTGATGTCCATTTTGATCTGACACTTCTCCTTTTATATATCCAAAATTTTATCTCTGTCTGCGCAGCACCGCATAATAAAATCCGTCACAGGCATCGATGCCCTGCAGAAACTGCCGCTGTTCTTTCAATGTGTATTCCGGATGTTCTTTCAAAAATCGTTCCACCTGTAATACATTTTCTTCCTTTGTAATCGTGCAGGTGCTATACAACAGCGTCCCGCCTGCTTTCACATAACGACAGGCGTTTTGCAGTATCGTATGCTGTAATTCCACAAGAGACTTTATCTGCTCTTCTGTCACCCGGTATTTGATATCGTTTTTCCGTCCCATGATACCAAGTCCGGAACAAGGCAGATCCGCGATAACAACATCCGCGTTTTCCTCTTGTTCCTGCATATATTCTGTCGCATCCTGACAACGGATATCAACATTTGTAAGTTTTAACCGTTCAACATTTTCTTCGATCAGCTCCAGTTTATCCTCCGCAATATCCATTGAAAGCACGTGCCCTTCCCGTACAGATTCCGCTGCCGCTGTCGTCTTGCCGCCCGGTGCCGCACAGATATCCATAACCAGATCCCCTGATTTGATGTCTGCTGCCGCAACGGCACACATCGAGCTTTCATCCTGCACGGTGAAATATCCCTGCTTATACCCCGGAATTTTATGAATGAAATCATATCCCGATAACAGCCATGCACCTTCATAATATGCGCCCGGCTCAACCGTTATGCCTGCCTCTTCCAGTCGTTTCTTATAAGAATCCGTTGTCTCTCCGTTTTCTTGGATTTGATGTATATTCAAACGAATGCTCGTTTTCCGATCTGTAAATGCCGCTTGTAAAATTGTCTCTGTACTTTCTACACCATATTCCGAAACAAGCTTTTGCACAAGTCCATGCGGTGTCGATGTCAGCACAGACAAATACTTCTCCGGTTCTTTTTTCTGATCCGGATATGTGATTCCAGCTTTCTCCCGTGCGATTGTCCGAAGCACACCATTTACAAATCCGGAAAGGCCCGCAAAACCATGTTTTTTTGCAAGCTTCACACACTCATTGCATGCGGCAGAATCCGGAACACCATCCATAAAGAGAATCTGATAGCACCCCATCCGCAGCAGACAGGCAATCACAGGTTTGCATTTTCGCACTTTCGTCTTTGAAAATTGATCAATTACATAATCCAGCCGCAGCTTTGTCTCTGTTACGCCCTCCACCAGTCTGGATAAAAAGGCGCGTTCTACTTTATCGGTAAACTGATTTTTGCGAAGCGCATTTCCAAGTGCTATATTTGAAAATGTGTGATTTGTCTCTATATCCAATAATACGGTTAACGCCACGTCTCTTGAATCCATCCGGTTCTCCTTTTTAATCCTGATTTACATACATTCCCGCTTTTAACGGATTACCGTTCAGATAGGCAGCCGTATCCATTGGCTTTTTGCCCTCCGGCTGCAGGTTCTGAATCTGCAATGCATCTGTACCACACGCGATCACGAAATACTTCTTCGCAACCTCAACGATCTCGCCTGGAGCAAAGGCCAGTGTCTGTTCCACCCTTGCCTGTGCCTGCACCTTATATGCAGCATCCATTGTGATCACCTTTGCTTTGTAGATCTTCACATTCTTACCATCAATCTGTGTATATGCACACGGCCATGGATTCAGTCCGCGGATCAACCGCTCCAGCTTTTCTGCAGGCTTTGAGAAATCCATCTGTCCCATTTCCTTGGAGAGCATCGAAGCATAACAACTCTGCGTATCATCCTGCTTCGTCCGTGTTGCTGTATGATTTTCAAGCTTCATGAGTGTCTCTAAAATCAGGGATGCTCCTGCCACAGCAAGCTTGTCATGCAGCGTGGCTCCGGTATCTTCCGGCGTGATAACAACCTCTACTTTGTCAATCATATCTCCGGTATCGAGCCCTTTTTCCATATACATCGTTGTGACACCCGTCACGGTCTCACCATCGATGATTGCACGCTCGATTGGTGCCGCGCCACGGTATTTCGGAAGCAATGACGCATGAATATTGATACAGCCATACGGCGGAATCGATAAAATGCTCTCCGGCAATATCTGTCCATATGCAGCTACCACGATTGCATCCGGCTTGTATGACCGAAGTGTCTCTACCATCTCTGCTTCCCGCACCTTCTCCGGCTGATAGACAGGAATCGCATATTCCTGTGCCTTCACCTTAACCGGTGTTGGCACCAGCTTACGATTTCTTCCCTGTGGCTTGTCCGGCTGCGTCACAACCGCAACAACCTCATGCTCTTTTACAATTGCCGCAAGCGCAATCGCTGCAAATTCCGGCGTTCCCATATATATGATTCTCATGCTCTACCTCCATGTTCTACCCTGCCATGCATCCGTTATTTGCTACTCTTCCGGATCAACCGGCTCTACCTTATAAAGTCCGTCTTCAACCTTATCCTTGTACAGAATTCCATCGAGATGATCTAATTCATGACAGATGGCACGTGCCAGCAATCCCTCGCCCTCGATCTGACGAAGCTGCATATCCTCATCATATGCCTCACAGATCACATGATTAGGTCTTGTAACAGTTCCCTGCAGTCCCGGCAGACTCAGGCAGCCTTCCTCTCCCGTCTGCTCACCGTCTGCCTCGATAATCTTCGGATTGATTAATGTATAGGCATTATCATCTCCGATATCGATTACAACGATGCGCTTTAATATGCCGACCTGTGGTGCAGCCAGTCCTACGCCATTTGCCTCATACATCGTCTCATACATATCATCAATCAGAGTCTGTAACCGCGGTGTCATCTTCTCAATCGGTTTGCAGACCTTTCTCAATACATCATCACCATCTAAACGTATCTTTCTCGTTGCCATAATGCCCTCCATTTATATTATAATTAATAAACCATATTTCTCTTAAATTAACAGATTGTCATCGGATTCATATCTACAGTGATTGTCACACCTTCACAACTGCATGTATCAACATAATCACGCAATGTAGTGATTGCACCAAGCCCCGGTGCCTTCACATAGATCACATAACGGTATTCATCATTGATCTTCCCAATTGCTGCTTCACCCGGTCCGATAATTCTGGTCTGTGTATATTGTAATGCGTTCGTCTTTTCTTTTAAGTTCCGGCACAAAATTCCGGCGTAGCTCTCCACTTTTCCTTTGGATTCCCCGGTTAACAGAATCTGTAACATATCATACACCGGCGGATATCGAAGCATCCGTCTGTACGCCATCTCCATATCATAAAATGCTTTATAATCCTGATTGGCGGCTGCCGCGATCGCATAATGCTCAGGCTGATAAGTCTGTATCACGACCTCGCCTTCTTTTTCACCACGTCCGGCGCGCCCGGCTGCCTGTGTCAGAAGATCAAAGGTACGTTCTCCTGCGCGGTAATCGTTCGCATACAGTGACAAATCCGCAAGTATCACGCCAACCAATGTCACATTGCTGTAATCGTGTCCTTTGACAATCATCTGCGTGCCAATCAGCATATCCGCCTTCCCTTCCGCAAACTGTTTTAGGATTCTGGCACCCGCATCCTTACGCATCGTTGTATCCCGATCCATCCGCAATGTTCGGATCTGCGGAAAAAGCTTTTTGATTTCTTCCTCCACCTTCTCGGTTCCGGTTCCAAATCCCGCGATCATCTTTGATTTGCACGATGGACACGCCTGCGGCATCGCCATACTGTATCCACAATAGTGACAGACAAGCTGTCTGGTCGCCTGCAGCGTATGTTGATGATATGTTAACGCCACGTCACACCGCGGGCATTTGATTGCCTCCCCACACGCCCGGCATGATACAAAGCTATTGAACCCTCTCCGGTTAATAAACAGCATCATCTGCTCTTTTCTTGCAAGACTTTCCTGTATCTTCTCATACAGACTACGGCTGATAATACTCCGGTTTCCAAGCCGCAGTTCTTCGCGCAGATCCACGACTTCGATTTTCTGTGCTTTCACTCCATCCGGCCGGTCTTTTAATTCCCATAATCGGTATTGTCCCGTTTCCGCTCTTGCATAACTCTCCACGCTCGGTGTCGCCGATCCTAGAATCACACTTGCATTCTCTAATTCCGCCCTCTTTGCTGCCACATCCCTGGCGTGATACCGGGGTGCCTGATCACTTTTGAATGCGGAATCATGTTCTTCGTCCATCACAATCAGCTTCAGATTTGGAAACGGTGTAAAAAGTGCCGAGCGCGGACCAATCACAACGTCAACCTCGCCATCCTTCGCTTTCCGGAACTGCTCGTATTTCTCGCCTTTGCTCTGTCTGGAATTGACAAATGCCACACGCGTACCAAAATGCTTCCGAAACCGAGCCAGTGTCTGATACGTAAGTGAAATCTCAGGGATTAAAACAATCGCCTGTCCGCCTTCCCGAATCACTTCTTTGATGCACTGGATATAGACTTCTGTCTTGCCACTGCCCGTCACACCATGCAGCAAATATGTCTTTCGCGTGCTCATCTGAACATCTTCTGCAAATTCATCCACCAATGCCTGTTGTTCTGCATTTAGTGTCACAAACTCCCACTGGTCTTCCGAAAGTTTCGTCTCCTCCACCTTCTGAGTGGTCTTTCTTACCGTCTGTTTCACCGGCATCACCGTCTGCAGTGCCTGATTCATCGTTGTACCATAGGTCTCCCGCATCCATGCAGCAAGCTGAATCAGCTTTCCTTCAATCGGGATTCCCTTCTGGGGCACCTCTGCGATCTCCTTGATCTTATCCGGAGCGTAAGAAGGTGTCTGTGTGATGCCTACCACATATCCATGCCGGTGCGCATTTCCTTTTCCAAAAGGAACTGTCACCAGGCTTCCGATCTGCACCTGTTCTTCCCATTCGGCACCAATCCGGTACTGAAACACCCGGTCGATTGCACTATGCGAAATATCGATTATTATATCCGCATATAGTTGTGACATCCTCTTCCTCCAAAATCTCGCGGATCAAATCCCGCTCATCCATGTGATGCTTTACGCCATGAATCTCCTGATAATCTTCATGTCCCTTTCCTGCAAGAACGATCACATCTCCTTCCTGCGCGTTCATAATTGCATACCGGATTGCTTCCTTCCGGTCTGCAATCATCACATATATACCATCTGTTTTCTTCATGCCTGTCTCAATATCCGCAATGATTGCAAGTGGCTCTTCATCTCTTGGATTGTCGCTCGTAATAATTGTGAAGTCTGCCATCTTGCCAGATACTTCCCCCATCTCAAACCGACGGTCTCTTGAACGGTTTCCGCCACAACCAAACAAAGTAACAAGCCGCTTCGGATGATATGCACGAAGTGCGGTAAGCAGGCTTTCCAATGCCATTGCATTGTGTGCATAATCAATCATCAGTGTAAATGCATCGGAAATCGGTATCATCTCCACACGTCCACGTACTTTCACTTCTCTCAATATTGTCTGTATATCGGTTACTGCCACATGCATCTGATCTGCTACAGCAACGGCTGCGAGTGAATTATGTACAGAAAACTCGCCCGGCAGATCTACCATCATCTGTGCTTCAAGTTTTCCATGTAACGCATACTGGATTCCAAGCACACCCTTTTCCTGATACAGCTTCACATCCGCTGCCCGGTAATCCGCATTTGCAGTCTCTCCGTAGGTCAGTTTTTCACAGGCTGCATGTTCCATCATATAGGCAGCATTCGCATCATCCACGTTGAAAATACCGACCTTACACAATGTGAAAAGTTTTGCTTTCCAATCCCGGTATTCTTCAAAGCTTGCATGTTCATTCGGTCCGATATGATCTTTTGACAGGTTCGTGAAGATACCGTAATCAAAATCCACGCCCGCTACACGATCGAGCATCAGTCCCTGGGAAGAAACTTCCATGACAACCGCCTTACATCCATTATCTACCATATCCCGCAAATATTTATGTAATATCATAGATTCCGGAGTTGTATTGTTCGCATGGATATGTTGTTTCCCATCTATAATCTCAATCGTACCGATCAATCCGGTTTTAATCCCGGAACGTTCCAGCATATCCCGGATCATGTACGTTGTTGTCGTCTTTCCCTTTGTACCTGTCAATCCTATCACGTTCAGTTTTCCAGAAGGATTTCCATAGAACGCCGAACTGATCATGCCCATCGCATACCGGGTGCTCTCCACACGGATCACAGTCACAGTGTCCGGCACCGGCACCGGCTTTTCAACTACAAGTACACTTGCTCCCTTTTTTGCTACATCTTCCGCATATTTATGTCCATCTGAGACAGCACCTGTGATACAGAAAAACAAATCTCCCGTTTCTACTTTTCTCGAATCATTCTGAATTTCTCTGATTTCTACATCCGCATTTCCCTGCAATACTTCATAGGTAAGTCCCTGTAATACTTCTGATAATTTCATAATCTTCCTCCATGAATGAATACAAACAAAAAGTAAATAAGGCTACAGCTTTTTGTTCTGCAGCCTTTGAACCCCTTCGTGGGTCTTACTCGTCATCACCGACAATCTTAACTTTTCCGCTGTACAGCTCTGCGACTGCAGTTGAAAGAGGCTTTCCACTCTCAGATTTTACGAGCGGCTCTGCACCGTCAATAATCTGTCTGGCTCTCTTTGCAGTTGCCATAACTACGGAATAACGACTCTGAACAACCGGCTGTTCACCCGGCTCCACGTCGCTGTTAATTACTTCCATTAATTCTGTGTAAGATGGATGTATCATTGTCTATATCTCCCTTCCTATAAAGCTTTCAGCTCATTTTTGATTTCTTCCATAAAATCAAGATTATTTTCACGCAGACATTTTCTGCCTACAATAATCGAGTGTACGCTGTGTACACATGTATCTAAATCGTCATTTACAACGATATAGTCATACTGCTGCATATCCTCGGATTCTTCCACCGCACGCTGCATACGCTTATTGATGACTTCCTCACTCTCGGTGCCACGCCCCGCAAGACGTTGGCGAAGTCCCTTTGCACTCGGTGCTGTGATGAATATAAGAATCGCATCCGGATACTGTTCCCGGACATTCATGGCACCCTGCACTTCGATCTCTAAGATCACATCATGACCTTTCGCCATCTCATCCTCTACGAACTTTCTCGGGGTACCATAGTAGTTTTCTACATACTGTGCCCACTCAATAAATCCATTATAATCAATCAGATTCCGGAATTCATCCACGGTTTTGAAATAATATTCTCTTCCGTCAACTTCTCCCTCCCGTGGTGCACGCGTTGTCGCAGAAACAGACAGACTGTAGCCATATTCGGCAACCATCTTCTTGACAACCGTACCTTTACCCACGCCGGAGAATCCGGAAATAACAATCAAAGAACCTTTCTTTGCCATATTATCTGGTTCCTCCTACTCAATATTCTGTATCTGTTCACGAACCTTTTCGATTTCTGTCTTCAAATCAATTCCCTTGTCTGCAATAATCAGGGAATTCGCTTTCGATAAAATCGTGTTTGCTTCGCGATTCATCTCCTGTACGATAAAATCAAGCTTTCTACCAACAGCACCACCCTCAGTCAGAATCTTAATCGTACTGTCAATATGGCTTCTCAGACGCACAACTTCTTCATCCACGCAGACCTTATCCGCATACATCGTAACCTCGGCCGCAATACGCTGATCATCAATCTGGGTATTGATAGCAAGCTCATCCACCTTCTCAATCAGCCGATTCTTGTAATCCTCGATAATCTGCGGTGATTTTTCTTCGATATACGCCACGATATCCGACATGACAGAAAGCTTTGCAAGCAGATCCTTCTTCAGGTTCTCGCCCTCACGGATACGGGACTCTGCAAACTTCTCTGCTGCTTCCCGCACAACGCCCTCCAAATGAGACCAGATTTCATTTTCATCCACGGACTGTTCTTCCAGTGTGAACACCTCCGGGAATCTACCGATCACGGATGGCTTTACATCCGACTGCAGGCCAAAATCATCTACCATACTGTTCAGATAATTCACATATTCGGTTGCAATTTCCTTATTATATTTTACACACACGTTGGACTTGGTATAATCCTCATATGTAATAAATACATCAACTTTTCCACGCTGAATATATTCCTTCAGGCAAGCTCTGATATCTGTCTCAAAATAATTCAGTTTCTTCGGCAGTTTCACGTTCATGTCACAGAACCGGTGATTCACCGCCTTAATCTCTACCACGATCTTACGATCGTCATTTACCTGTTCGCCTCTTCCGAAGCCTGTCATACTTTTTATCACGATAGTCTCCTGTATACATCCGTCGCCAAGCGACTCCATTTTCTCACTGTGCCTATACGCACACATAAAAATAATGCAGATTATCGTTTCTTTCTTATCTATGAACGATAATCTACATTATTATAGTATAGGCACCCCTAAAAATCAAGGTGTTTTCATGTTTAATTTCTTGATTCAGGCTTCTTCAATTCCATGGATATCCGGCTCCATACTCATCGAATAATTTGTATGATAAATCACAAATCCCGGTTTTGCCTTCGGTGGTTTTTTCAGGTTTTTCTTCATCGTATAGTCGATCTCTACCTTCGGTGCATCCTTTCCGGTTGAGTAATACGCTGCCAGTCTTGCCGCCTCTTCATATGTACGGTCGGGAATCTCTCTCTCTCCGTTCGTCTTGACGATCACATGAGACCCCGGCATCTGCTTCGCATGAAACCAGAGATCATTTCCTTCTGCAAACTTAAATGTAAGTTCCTCATTTTGGAAATTATTCTTTCCGACATACATGTGATATCCGTCGCCGGATATATAATGCAGCGGCTTTGCTTTCGCCTGTTTCTTCTGCTTGTTACGATCGAATCTGCCACGCACATAACCGCTTTCAATAAGTTCCTGTTTGATCTCCTGCAGATCATTCTCCGTCTTGGCAATCTCCAGAGAATTCTGCACAGAAAGCAGATAATCCAGTTCCTCCTTTGACTCTACCGTAAGCTCCATCAAAGCCTCATAGGTTCGTTTCAGCTTATTATATTTGTTGAAATACCGCTTTGCGTTCTCCATCGCCGACTGCTCCGGATCAAGCGGAATCGTAATCATACTGCCATCATAGTAATTCTCACAGGTGATTTCCTTATCGCCAGGTTTGCACGAATATCCATATGCAGTCAATAGTTCTCCATAGACCTTATATTTATCCCGTTTCTCTGTATCCTTTAGCTGCGACCGCTGCAAATCGTATTTCTTTGCGGTCCGCTCGATTGCATTACTGACGATCTTTCGAAGATCGGTCGACCGCTGCCTGATACGTGTCACTACGCTTTTTGCCTGATAGTATTCTTCAATGACCGGAGACATGGACGGAAATGCTTTCAGACCATCCATATCCTTCTTCGGAAGGTCGTCTGCTTCCTCCCCATACATCGTCAATATGCACGCCGCAAATTCCTTCGGTGCATAACCCTGGTATGCGATACATGGTGTAAATTGTTCTTCTTTTATACTCTGACGCATAGTATCAAACGCGCCATATAACGCCTCCTGCTCCTGCATGGAAAGCCCCGCTGTACTCATCCCACCATCGACACCGGCCCGATAACAGATTTCATTTGCGATCACCGGTGATAATCCGGTCAGGGATGTATAGATGGCTTTCGTTACAGATACCGGCTTACGCAGAACATGATTCATAAAATAATTGATATCTATATCAAGTGGATTTTCCTTTTCCTGTGCCGGTGGATATACATACGTCCTTCCGGGCAGCACTTCCCGCACCGAACTTACCTGATGAGAAATATGTTTGATACTGTCAATGATCGTACCCTCTGCATCCGTGAAGATGATGTTACTGTGTTTCCCCATGATTTCAACGATCAGTTTCTTCCGGCACAAATCTCCCATCTCATCAAGATGCTCTAACTCCATCTCTACGATTCTCTCAAAATTCGGCTGTGTCACGGATAAAATCCGTGCATTTCCAATATGCTTCCGAAGCAGCATACAGAAGTTCGGAGCTGTCGTCGGATTCTCCTTTGTCTGCCCGGACAGATAAATAAGGGGCAGACTAGCATCTGCAGAGATCACCAGACGACTGGTTGTGTTTCCCTGCTCTGTCCGGTTTTTCACGACCAGACACAGTTCATCCACTTCCGGCTGATATATTTTATAGATACGTCCGCCTGTCAGATTCTGTTTTAATTCACTGACGACGGCTGACACGGTTACTCCGTCAAATGCCATTTTCTTTCTCCTTTTCATTCCAATAATCACGAAACACACTATGATTTGCATATATGTCTACATCGTTGTCTGACTATATAAGATGTATTGAAATCAAGAAGTTCTAAGATGTTCTGATTCACAAGCTAAACAACGCACGCAACCACCGCCAATTCGCCATCCATGGCTCAGTGGCGGTTTGTTTGAACATCGTGTTCAAACATTGCTGTTTATTTACAGAACATCAAGAACTTCTAAATTCCAAACATATTTATATTGTCAGACAACGATGCAGACACATAAAAGCAAATCATAGTCCGTTTCGTAAGCTACTTTCTAAAATTGCAATCACATAATATCAAAAATGCATGTCAATGTAAATGAGCATATAAATTCATGAAGTAATATGTTATATTACGAATGAATCTACTATGCATATTTACATCTGACATGCATTTTGACCACCTTATGTGATTATAATTAAATCAACAATCCAAGCAGATCGTTGCTTCTTTTTACAAATGCTGTCATCTTCTCGGCTGAGAGTGGTTTGTTCGCAAGGACAGCCAGATCATAAAGCTGATTACAGATCATATCCTTGTACTCACCCTCCGGGTTATCCAAGATGTATTTTACAAGCTTGTTGTTTGCATTCAAGACAAGCGTTTCTGCTTCACCTGCTCCAAACATAGCAGGATCCATACCATCCATGTTGTACACACGCATCATCTCCATCATACGACGGGACTCCTCGGATACCGTCAGGACAGAGGATACATTCTCGTTCTTCATGCTCTCAACCTTGACTACAAGCTTATCATTTCCGGTTGCTTTCTTGAATGCCGCAGAAAGCTTATCGGTATATTCCTTCGTCTGCTCCTCTGTCAGCTTCTCACCGACAAAGTTATCGGCAAGGTCTGCATCGATACGCAGGAACTTCACATTCTCATTCTTACCTTCCAGATGTGTGATATATGGGTTATCAATGTTATGTGTCAGATAAACCGCATTCATGCCCTCTTCCTTGAACATGTTAATGTACTGGGACTGTGCCACATCGTCAGAGATATAGAATACTTTGTTCTCGTATTTCTCCTTGCCCTCTTCAAGATACTCCGGAAGCGTGATGTACTTACCATTGATGTCCTTAAAGAGCATATAGTCTGTCATCTTGTCACAGAACTTCTCATCCTTCAGGCATCCAAACTTGATGAATGGACTTAAATCATCCCAATACTTCTCATAATCTTCCTTGTTGTTCTTATACATACCGGTCAGCTTATCAGCAACCTTCTTTGTGATGTAATCGGATATCTTCTTGACAAATCCATCATTCTGCAATGCGGAACGGGATACATTAAGCGGAAGATCCGGACAGTCAATCACACCCTTCAACAGAAGCAAAAACTCCGGAATAACTTCTTTGATGTTGTCCGCGATAAATACCTGATTGTTATATAACTTGATCGTGCCCTCTAACTGGTCATACTGTGTGTTGATCTTCGGGAAGTACAAAATACCCTTCAAGTTGAACGGATAATCCATATTCAGGTGGATCCAGAAGAGTGGCTTCTTGAAGTCTAAGAACACATGCTGATAGAAATCAATGTACTGCTCGTCCGTACAATCCTTCGGATTACGCATCCAAAGCGGATTTGTATCATTTAACGGTTTTCTCTCTTCTTCCTTTTCTTCTGTGGCATCCTCTTTCTTTTCTTCTGCCTCATCCTTCTTCGGTGCATCGCCGACAAGCTCATCTTCCTGTGTCGTATCGACCTCGATTACCTTGTCTTTTTCTTTCTTCTCGGCTTCCTTCTTGGCTGCCTCTTCCTCTTCCTTATCCTCATTGATAAAGTAGATGTTGTATGGCATAAATGCACAATACTTCTGGATGACTTCCTTCACACGATACTCATTTGCATACTCCAAGCAATCCTCGTTCAGATACAATGTGATAGCTGTACCACGGATATCATCATCACTCTCACTCATCGTGTAATTCGTTCCGCCATCACACTCCCAATATACCGGCTTTGCATCCTTCTTATAAGAGCATGTCTCAATCGTTACCTTATCGGCAACCATAAATGCGGAATAAAAACCAAGTCCGAAATGACCGATAATCTGCTCGTCACCGGATTTATCCTTATATTTGTTGATAAAGTCCGTCGCACCGGAAAATGCGATCTGGTTGATATATTTGTCAAGTTCTTCCTCGGTCATACCAAGACCATTATCCACGAATGTCAAAGTCTTATCCTTGGCAGACGCATACACCTCGATCTTGTATTCCTCGCCTTCAACTTCCTCATATTCGCCCATCACTGCAAGCTTCTTTAATTTTGTGATTGCATCACAGCCATTGGAAATCAGCTCCCGGATGAAAATATCCTGATCGGAATAAAGCCATTTCTTAATAATCGGAAAAATGTTGTCACTGTTAATTGATAAATTACCCTGTCGTTCCATGTCTTATTACCTCCTAAATATGCATCACTAATACAAATCTGCTGTTCTATCCTGCAGATTTATTTTGCAAATTAACATTTTATAAATAAGATAATAATACCTGGAAATTTGAATGTCAAGGAAAAATTAGCACTCATTTTTATTGAGTGCTAATAATTCTACTTTAAATATAATATTTCTTAACTGTGTCATCCCACACATGTTCCAATGTCTTGTCCATCGTAAATATCTTCAAGGATGTCCCGGTTGTCACAGACAATGTTTCATGCTCATAAACCACATTCATGAAAAGCGCACTTACATCTTCCGTTTTCACGGGCAGGTTATTCATCTCCAAAAGCCGTGAGATATTCTCGCGGTTAAACATCAATATGATCTTGAATCCGATCGGCAGCCGTTTTCCCTTGATATAGGAATACACAATCTGCTTTATATCCTTCCACTCCACATATTCCGGCAAGTCTGCCTGTTCTTCCGTATCAAAATATTCCCGGTTTAACCTGCCATTTACATAATAATCCAATTTCGTCTTTACCCGTGCCTCATACAGATAAAAACTGTCATATTTTTCTTTTTCAAACAGTTCCTTCAAATATTCTGTTTTTTCATCGATTGAAAAAATCTCCATCTTCTACCTCTGATTCAAATATATCGTTACTAACTCATACGCACCATACGGTTCTTCCGTATACTGAAAATACTGGACCGCATTGATATTCCGCATGAAAGAATAATCAAACCCGGATTCATAATCTGTCACAACCACCTCTATAGTAGCTGTGCTATCCCGGACCGCCCGGTCTTCAATCAATGTGCGGAATGTATCACTGTCGCAGATCAGATTATTTTGTTCATAATAATTATAATCAAAACTGTTACACTCCGGAAATGCATCCTGCTTCCAATTATGCCGGTCTTCCATAATCTCATCCGTCACGTTAAAATATTCATGTCCGGCAAACACACCGCGATCCGGCAACGGATCATCCCAGGTTGCATCCACCTGATACCAGTTCCCATCGAGGCACACCTGGTTCCATGCATGCAGTTCATCATCAGCGGTTCCGGTAACGATCTTATTCTCAATTCCTACGCAGGACATAAGCAATGCCATCGCCTCTGCATACCCATTACAGACTGCGTTGTTCTGCACAAGCGCACCATATGCCCGATATGCATAATCTTTGGAATCATTTACATACCCGTATTTACAATGCACTACTATATAATCATGGATTGCCAGTTCTTTCTCATAATCCGTCATGTCCGGTTTTATAATCAAATTCAAAACCTCAACTACTTTATCATATAGTTTATATGCAAGTGCATGATCGGATGGTATCTCTGCATGATTTACATATTTCTGCCACACATAATAATTGTCAGATATCTCATACCGAAACTGAATCCGCATTCCATCTCTGCTTTTCTCAGTCACCATATACTGATCCACCATGCCATTCATGCTGCAGACATTTTCATTGATATTGTTGATATCCGCTTCTGAGATTCCGGACACATAAAAATCCCCGCGTTGTTTTCCTTCATTGATCTGTGCAGTCACCATCTGCGTCAGCTCTTCCATATTGTATGCGGTTTCGTCCGGATGCAGATATGCCCCAATCCGAAAATTAAAAAAATAGAATACGAGAATCACCGCAGCAACCAAAACAGGGATTATAATATGCTGTTTGCCCCTTTGTTTTCCCATCTAACGTCTGCTCCTATCATCGTCTTCTTCATCTTCTTCATTTTTTCCACTCTTTCCCACCATAATCAATACCACCATCAATACAATGGATACGATCAGGCAGATTGCGACCAGTAAAGGTTTACCGCTGTCGCCGGTTGCGATTATATTTGCAAGAATTGCGTTCATCTTTATCTCCTTTTTTACATACAGGTCATATTAATATATTTATATTATATTAAATTATCTAAGTATAAATCGCAACCTTTTTTCTCGTTTGTCTTGTCGGTTCTTGGGATTTGTTGTATAGTATTCGTGAAATAAAATAGATAAAGCGAGGTAGATTATGGCACAGTTATGGGGCGGTCGTTTCACAAAGGAGACAGACCAGTTAGTATATAATTTCAATGCATCGATCAGTTTCGATCAGAAGTTCTACAGACAGGATATCCGTGGCAGCATCGCGCATGTGACAATGCTTGCAGCAAGCGGCATCCTGACAGATGCGGAACGCGACCAGATCATCGATGGATTAAACGGCATCCTTGCCGATGTGGAAAATGGAACTTTGGAGATTTCTTCCAAATATGAAGATATTCACAGCTTCGTTGAAGCGAATCTGATTGACCGGATTGGTGATGTCGGCAAGAAGCTGCACACCGGACGTTCGAGAAATGATCAGGTTGCACTTGATATGCGTCTGTATGTACGCGATGAGATCACCGAAGTAAAAAAGCTGCTCGTATCTTTAATGAAAGAACTGCATACACTGATGAAGGAAAATGTGGATACCTATATGCCTGGCTTTACACATCTGCAGAAAGCACAGCCTGTTACTTTTGCACACCATGTTGGTGCGTACATGGAGATGTTCAAGCGTGATTATAGCAGACTGACAGATATCTATGCACGTATGAACTATTGTCCGCTTGGTGCAGGTGCTCTGGCAGGAACAACCTATCCGTTAGATCGTGACCTGACTGCCAGCCTTCTGGATTTTGACGGTCCAACCTTAAACAGTATGGATTCCGTATCCGACCGTGACTACGTGATCGAGATGCTTTCCGCATTCTCTACCATTATGATGCATCTGTCTCGTTTTTCTGAGGAGATCATCATTTGGAACTCCAACGAGTACCAGTTTGTTGAATTAGATGACGCTTACAGCACAGGAAGTTCGATCATGCCGCAGAAGAAGAACCCGGATATCGCCGAGCTTGTCCGTGGTAAAACCGGACGTGTGTATGGCGCGCTGATCTCCATTCTCACAACGATGAAAGGCATTCCGCTTGCATATAACAAGGATATGCAGGAGGACAAAGAACTTACCTTCGATGCGATTGACACCGTCAAAGGATGTATCGCTTTGTTCACAGGTATGATTTCCACAATGAAATTAAACAAACCTGTCATGGAGAAAAGTGCCATGAACGGATTTACGAATGCTACCGATGCAGCTGATTATCTGGTTAATCACGGCGTTCCATTCCGTGATGCACATGGTATTGTCGGTCAGCTTGTACTCTACTGCATCGAGCATGACAAGTCCCTGCTTGATATGGCAATCGATGAGTATAAGGCAATCAGCCCGGTATTTGAAGATGATATCTACGATGCAATCAGCCTGAAGACCTGTGTCAGCAAGCGAAATACGATTGGTGCACCGGGCGAGGAGGCAATGAAGCAGGTGCTCGCCATCAATGAAGCATACTTAGAAAAACTATAATAAATACGTAAATGCAAAAGTTTTATATGCTTCTATGAGTTGTACATAATTACATAATTCTACGCAGACGCGCTTTCACACATTGATTTGTACATATAGAATATTTTTGAAGGGAGTTAAACCTTATGAATAAGACGACGAAAGCGAAGTATGACCTTGCGACGCGCATGCTGAAGGTGGATATTTCGGTAGATGAAGTAGCCCTGATGTCCGGGCTTACGATCGATGAGATTGAGAAGTTGAAGGCTGGGATTGAGCCGGAAGAGATCATTGACGAGACAGCCTTCGCAGAAAAAGCACGAAAGTCCAAGGACAAGTAATAAACAAATGAAGCTAAAATAAAGAAAGCAATTTGATGAAACTCAAATTGCTTTCTTTTTTATTCTACTTTTCGTCACATGTAACTCACTCCATCACATGTGTGCTCCATTATATAATTCTTCCTACACCTGCTCGTACAATCTCTGATAGATCTCTGCAGAATTGGACCAGCTATAGTTCTGCTGCATTGCGCATTCCTGCATACTCTCCCATGCATCCTTCTTGTCGAAGAATACCTGCTTTGAGTAGTTGATCGTGTTCAGTAACTCATGTGCATTATAGTTTGCGAACGAAAATCCGGTTCCGCTTCCCTCAAATTCATTGTATGGGATAACCGTATCCTTCAAACCACCTGTCTCTCTTACGATTGGCAATGTACCATAACGAAGTGCCATAAGCTGTGTCAGTCCACACGGCTCGAAGCGGGATGGTACTAACATCGCATCACACGCTGCATACATCTTGTGTGACAGTTCATCCGAATAATAAATATTCGCAGATACCTTTGCCGGATGGATGCCCTGATAATAACGGAACATATCTTCATAGCGGTGATCGCCGGTACCAAGTACGACAAACTGTGTACCATCGGTACAGATGTCGTTCATGACACGGTCAACCAGATCTAAGCCCTTCTGGTCTGTCAGTCTGGAAATAATACCAATCATGTAAGCGTTCTTATCTTCCGGAAGTCCGAGTTCCTTCTGCAATGCAAGCTTGTTTGCCACCTTGTTCTTGCGGAAGTTCTTCAGTGTATAATTCTTGTAGATTTTCTTATCCGTAGCCGGATCATAATCCTTGTAGTCGATACCGTTTACGATACCCCACAGACTCTGGTTTCTCGCGCGGAGCAAGCCATCTAATCCCTCACCATAGTAAGCCGTCTGAATCTCCTGTGCGTAAGTATTCGATACCGTTGTGATCTTATCTGCGTAAACCAGACCACCTTTGAGCATACTTGCGTCCTTGTCGATCTCCAGCTTGTCCGGTGTAAACAGATAATCCGGAAGTCCGGAATACTCCTGGACTGTCTTGATATCCCATCTTCCCTGGAACTGCAGATTGTGGATTGTCATGATTGACTTCATGCCACTGTAAAATGGATTATCTGCAAATAATGTCTTCAAGTATACCGGAACCAATCCAGCCTGCCAGTCATGGCAATGTACGATATCCGGCTGGAATCCGATACTTGGCAGGATAGAAAGTGCTGCCTTGCTGAAATAGCAGAACTTCTCGATATCCCATTTCATATCGTCACTGTAAATATTGAAACCATTGAAATAATACTCATTGTCAATAAAATATACCGGAACCCCTTCATATTCCAGATACATAACCCCGACATACTGCTGCTTCCAGCCAATATCCATATGAAAATGTGTCAGATAACGCATCTTCTCCTTGAATTTTGCCGGCAGACACATGTAATTCGGAATGATGACACGCACGTCATACTCCTTTTTATCAAAAATTCTCGGCAATGTACCGACAACGTCTGCAAGCCCTCCAGTCTTGATAAACGGTACGCACTCCGATGCAATATAAGCCACTTTCTTCATGTTTTTGTCCTCCCATATCCGACCCTAAAAGTCTCGTAACAAAGTTATTTTAATTTTAGCATAAGCACTCTGATTATTCAATCCATTTTGTACCACAATATGCTAAAATCCGTCTTTCCCTACTTTCCTGCCAACCGGCGTATCTTCTGAAGCATTGCGCGGTCTACGTCCGAATTTCCATACCGTATTTCTTCATAACAAGCCGTAAGTTCTGTTACATCCGCCAGATCTTTCCTTTGCAATTCATCCTGAATTTCACGGCTTGTCTCCGTCTGTTTCAGCGTAATGTCATAACGATACCTCTCAATATAATCCTTATAATATTTTCTTGCCCGCCAATCGCGCGACATGATAAGACGGTCCTTCTTTTTTTTCTGTTTTTTCTCCTCGTCTGTTTTTTGTGCCTGCACCAATTCTATCTGATCCGACGATATCACACGTTTCGTCATAAGAAAACGAACCAGTCTTGCGAGAATTTTATATAACAGATATATTCCAATCGCAATCAGGCACACATATAATACCGGCATCAGCATCTGACCGATTGAATGCATACGCTCCGGCATATTTCCATCTGCATTCTCATCATAATCACTTGCACCCGGATCTCCGTTCTTAAACCAGCGTCCAATAAACTCAAAAATTGCACCGATTATCATCGCTACGATCCGTATGACCGCAAGCATCGCATCCCATACCAAAGCAACCAGCTTCTGAAATCCCAGCAATTCTCCAAGGCCTAACCCAAGTATTAAAACTATGATAATAGCGCCGACCATAATAGTATTCACGGACAGTATCTGCCGCAGCGGCATCTTTGATACATGGCCCGCAGCATCCAGATAATGCTCCATTCCGTCTGTGTATACAATTGCCAGATACAACAGCAGTAAAATAAGCGTTGTAATATATGCATAGATCTGCAATCCCGGCTGCTCCAGATGCCCGCCGACCAGATACGCAGCCAGACAAAATAAAAATGAAGGCCACGGTAATTCATTTTCCCCTCTATACCCACTCTCATTTGTCTTTTTTCGTACGCCTGATATAGATGCAAAGAAAAGATAACACGGAATGATAAAATATACCCATTGCAGTTCTCTCGAGATCGGCAGCAGATAAATCGGAAGCCGCATCAGCAAATGCCCCACAAGCAGCACCAGGTAATTTCCCGCTTTTGCTCGCAGAATATACGATATCACGAACCAAACTCCCGTAACCGGAATCAGGTAAAAGTGCGGTGCCTGCTTTGAAAATACCACTTCCACAAATGCAAATGCCAGACTACAGCAAGTCCATTCATAGAGAAGATGAAGCAACTTTGTTATCTGCAGCAGTTTATACTTCATTCCACTTCACCTCCACCCCATTCATGTAATTTCTCCAGTTTTCTTTATCCTGAATATCATAGTATGGCACCAGCATCTGCACTGCCATATGATTTTTCTGCATATAATCCAGCTTTACAAGCAGATCATCCTTATAGTATGGCGAGATAACCACATAAGTCACTGTCTCCTCCATATGCGAAAGCTCATCATTTACAATGTTCATAAAACGATCTATTCCTGCATTTTCCATAATTCGAGCCAGATATTTATCTATCGTAACTCCATGTTCCATAGACATCCCTGCTTCCACACGTTCGCAATCGCCCGTTGTCTGGTCGATACCATTCGACAGGATCTCAACAGAAACTTTATTTTTCAAAAAATACTCAGCTACAGTTCCCGCCATACGGATACTCATCTCCTGAAGATTCTCCGTTTTTCCCATCATATTCGTCTCCAGATTAAGCAGAATCCGCACACGCTGTTCCGATGTATATCCATACATATTAACCATAAGCTGTGCCGTTTTTGCTGTCGCTTTCCAGTTGATCTTCCCTATCGTATCACCATACGCATACTCACGGATTCCACGAAATGTGTAGGGATCTTCCATACGGTTTCTACGGGTTTCAAGTTCCCCGAGAAGATGCGTGCAAAACATCGACAGTTCCGGCGTATAAACCCGTTCCGGAAGCACATATATCCATGCATTGCCACTTTTACTGTACGCAAAATTCGTTGTCATGAAAAAATCACGTGCGATTACATTCAGATTCGGAATCCCGTACAATCCACGCTTTGATGTCTGAAACGGCAGCGTTCTTGTGATCTTTCGATAACCAAGCACAGAAAACACATCGTTTCTGTAATAACTATCCGTCACAACCGTATTCTCTGTATCTTCGAACTGAAAGGAGCGATCTGCCGAGAACTTGACATGAAACACCGGCAATGGAAGAATTTTTCCATTATAGATTACTTCCTTCAATGCGCTTTTTTCCCCTTCCCGCACATACGGGTCCGCAAATGAAATTGTCACATCCAGATTCCGATTCCACCATACCGCATACAAATGTTTCTGCAATATATATACAAGACTCGCAATCACAAGTGCTACAATCAGACTCACTGCTTCCAATCCTCCACCGGTACTTCCACCATACTGATAATCTCCTGTAATTTTTCCACATTGTCTTTTGCATTTCCATATGTCAAAAGACGGTGTGCCAAAACACATGGAGCAAGCGCCTTGACATCATCCGGCATCACATAGGTTCTTCCCTGCATAGCTGCAAATGCCTGCAAAACACGCACAAGGGCCAGCATAGCACGCGTACTTACCCCTGCCATGATACTTTGATTTTTGCCTGTTTTACTGATAATCTCTACTATATACTCCCGTACACATTGATTGACCGTCACAGTCTTTATCATTTCACGCATAGCAAGAATCTGTTCCGATGTGCAGACCGGCTGTAATTCCTGCAGCATACTTCCATCCAAAAACGACTCCATCACCTGAAGCTTTGCTTTCTCATCCAGTTCTCCCATAGACAGTTTCATCATAAATCGATCCACCTGCGCTTCCGGAAGCGGATAGGTTCCGGTTGTCTCTATCGGGTTCTCAGTTGCTATCACAAGGAAAGGTTCTGCAAGTGGCATCGTCTGTCCATCTATCGTCACCTGTTTTTCCTCCATTGCCTCAAGCAGACTCGACTGTGTTCTCGGAGTCGCGCGGTTTATCTCATCTGCCAGTAAGATATTGGTAAAAACCGGACCTTTTACAAGATGAAACTCTCCATCCTTCTGACTGTATACATTCAATCCGGTAATGTCACTCGGCATCAGGTCCGGTGTGAACTGTACCCGTTTCTGTCCCACATCCAAAAGACGTGCCAAAGTCTTTGCAAGTGTTGTCTTACCGCTTCCCGGACGGTCTTCCAGTAATACATGACCTCCTGCTAAAAATGCGGCAAGCATTTTCTCTATCACTGATTCACAACCAATCACAACTCCGGATGCTTCTGTTATGATCTTCTGTGTTATTTCCCGTACTTCTGTAACTTCCATATATCCTCCCATTGCACCATCTGCACAGTTTGTTTTATTTCATTTTATTTTAGCATAATGTGATAAAAATGGAAATTTTTTTCACACGAAGCACAGGTTGTATGATATAGTTAAACTATCAACTTTCGGGAGGTTCAATATGTTTTGTAATGAGTGCGGACACGCATTAAACGAGAATGGTGTCTGCCCGATATGTGGCTGGCAGGTGTCGCAGAACAACCAGCCGGCAAGCGGGCAGCAGATTCCATATAACAACGGATCGGTATATGGTGGGCAGCCAATGTCGTATGGGTACGGACAGCCAACACCATATAATCCTCCGCAATACAACGGACAACCAAATCCATATCAGAATATGCAGGGAAATGTACCACCTGCAGCACCACCAAAGACCGTTAAAAAGAAAAGATGGCCTCTGATTGCCGGTATCAGCGGATGTGTGATAGTTCTCGCAGTTGGAATTGCCCTCATCGCCACCAAACGTCCGGTCAAGGATCTGACACAGACAACCGCCGCTGTAACAACAGAGCAACAAACTTCATTTCCTACCACTGAATCTGTAACAACCGAACAACAACCTGTATCATCCGGTTCCAAAACTGTTATGATCTACATGGTTGGCTCGGATCTTGAGAGTGATCATCTGGCAGCTTCTACAGACATTGACGAAATGTTAGATTCCGGTTTTGATGAATCCGCCATGAATGTACTACTCTATACCGGCGGATGCAGAGACTGGCATAACAGCAGCATTCCGGAAAATGCCAACACTATTTTCAAGATTGAGAACGGAAATCTGAAAGAGCTTACTTCCAAGGACGCTTCCAATATGGGAGATCCTGCAAATCTAACCGAATTCTTAAATTATGGATATTCAAACTATCCGGCAGAGCAATATGATCTAATCTTATGGAATCACGGTGGCGGCGCATTCTTCGGATACGGTTATGATGAGACAACCAGTGACAGTCTGACATTGAATGAGTTGCAGCAGGCTTTTACAGACTCTCCTTTCCACGATGAAAATAAGCTGAATCTCATTGGTTTTGATGCCTGCCTGATGGCAAACATTGAAACAGCACACGCGTTAAGTTCCTACGCAAACTATATGGTTGCCTCGCAGGAACCGGAGCCGGGCTGTGGATGGCATTACAGCTTTCTGGATGACATTGACACCATACAGGATGGTACACAAATCGGACAGGCAATTGTAGATTCTTATATTCAGGAAACAACCGATTACATGAACAGTTTCCCGTTCTCTTACACGCCAGTCTGCCTGTCTGTTCTGGATTTAAGTCAGGTGGGGGCATGTGAAACTGCGCTTAACGACTTATTCGCTGTCGTAAACGATAACTTTGATGAGAGTACCTATGCCCGCTATTCTGCAATTCGGACAAGTGCAAAGGAAATTGCCGCCAGCTATTCCTATACGGAAGGTTCCTATGATGTTGTAGATCTCACGGATTATACTATGCGTATGCAGTCACTGCATCCGGCAGAATCGACTGCACTTTCTAATGCATTAGGCAGCCTCATTGTATATTCAAGCGCAAATGAAAAACGGATTAATGGTGTGTCCATCTACCACCCTTATTATACGAAGGAATATGTATCTTCCCTGATTCCTATGTACACAACCTTCGATTTTGCTGATAATTATACTAGTTACATATCTCGTTTTGCAGGTATGCTGACAGATACAGACGCATTTACGGTTACATGGAATCCAGAGGAGCTTGTGCCTGTCATGAATGAGGATTCTACCTTCTCTGTTGACTTAAACAGTGAACAGTCCGCTGCATTGCAGAATGCTTATTTTGTAATAGCCAAGAAAGATCATGAACAGGATGGTATGTATGATCTGGTTGCATTAAGCTCCGCAGTATCCGATGACGGAACCGGAAAAATGACCGCAGATTTTGATGGACAGATCACTTATATGCAAAATGACACAACAAAAGAGAATTATGAACTGATGTACACCGTGCAGGAAAAAACAGATACCTATACCCGCTATCTTCTCTCCAGTATCCTCTACAATGACGATATTGAAGGAGACGACAGCATGTATGCGTATTTTGTATTAGAAGTATCGGACGAACATCCGGAAGGCCAGATTCTCGGTGCTTATCCAATCGACAATTATATCAATACCGAAGGAAATGAGATCTTCCCGGAGCGATATGAGATCAACATTGATGATTATCAGAATGTAGCATTCGGATATTTCTCCCACCGTTTTACATCGAACGAAGATCTGACGAACTTCAACGAGGCAGACTGGGCAGATCTCATGATCAACTACAGTTCTTTCCCAATCTCCGAAGGCTTCACACCTGTACGGGATGCATTGCTTGCCGGTGAAGAATACTATGGTATGTTCATCTTTGAAGATATGCAGGGAAACAGACATTGTTCAAGTCTCGTACAGATTCAATAATCACATATATGTTATAAATGCATACAAAAATGCGCCAGCTTAACGCCGGCGCATTTTTTCATATCCAGTCTGACTTCCACTACTGGCAGTCTCCTGATCGTATTTGTCTTTTAATCTGTCTATATCTGATTTGACTCCATGTACATCAAAATGTGGTAATTCAAACTTATAACCATTGTCCGCTAAGAAACGATGTGCAACTGAGAATGTAATATCATCAAAATTCGTCATATACCGATTATTGATCTCTTTGACACAACTCTCGATGCTCTCGTACTTACCAGGATCGATCTCCGCAAACACCTGATAAAAAGTGTCAAGGCAAATACTTCTCTGACTCTCAAAATCCGAAGTGACATTCTGCACCGGAAATGCATGCAGATATGCCCTTAACCATGCGGAATCTCCGCGATACCACTGTGAGACGGTATCGTACTTTTGATCCATGTCAAAAATCTCACGTTCCCAGCAGTTTGACATATACGATGCATCCACGATCCGGTCAATCTCCTCATTGGTCAGATACAAATCATACTTCTGATTAAATTTTTGAACAATCTTTCTTCGCTTTGGTACAGCCTTTGTAAGTCCCGTCACGGTCATTCCCGCTTTTGCATCTGACTGGCTGTAATGCTGGGTATAATAATCATAATCGTTCTGCTTCTGTCTGGCTTTTCCTTTGGCTGATTTTGATATCAGCCATGCTATAAGCCAGATCGGAGCACCGACAACAGCTATGATTAACGAAACCATCAACAATATGCCAAAACCGGAACTAAAACTCGTCAGACTACTGATCATAAATAGTAAAAAGACAATCAAACCAAATTTGTCGTGCAGTTTACTATATATCTTCGGGTTGTTTCTGCCATACATTCCATACCAAATGAAGAATATAAATACAAGTGGCATGTTACTCCTTTACCTACTCATCCCTCTTACCGGCTCCGCCGTTAAGAAAGGTCTTCGTAAAAAAATACTAGTTCACTCCGTTCCCTGTATTTTTTTACTCATCCCAGTTGTGGTACACGTCCTGCACGTCGTCATCCATTTCAAGCATATCAAGGATGCGGTTCATCTTCTTGATGTCATCCTCAGATGTAAGCTCTACATAGTTCTGAGGAATCATTGTAACGTCTGCCTCAGCCATCGGGATATTCTCTTTCTCAAGGGCTTCACGTACAGCAGTGAACTCTTCCGGAGAAGTTAAAATCTCAAAGCTGTCTTCTTCCTCATTGAAGTCTTCTGCACCTGCATCAAGTGCGATCATCATCAGATCATCTGCGTCCATATCGCAGTCCTCTTTCGCGATGATAATCTGTCCCTTCTCATCAAACATATAAGATACACAACCTGTGGTTCCGACATTTCCGCCACCCTTTGTAAATGCATTTCTTACATTAGATGCTGTACGGTTCTTGTTATCGGTAAGCGCATTTACGATAATTGCTGTTCCGCTTGGACCATAGCCTTCATATGTAATCGTTACATAGTTTACGGAATTTGCATCACCGGCTGCCTTCTTGATACCGCGATCGATCGTGTCGTTTGGCATGTTATTTGCTTTTGCCTTTGCAATGACATCACGCAACTTGCTATTGTTCGCCGGATCCGGTCCACCTTCCTTTACGGCAACTGCGATCTCACGACCAATAATCGTAAATACTTTTCCTTTTGCAGCGTCGTTTTTCTCTTTCTTGTGCTTAATGTTCGCAAATTTTGAATGTCCTGACATTGTTTGTTACTCCTCTTCCTTTAGTTTCGTAATTTTAACAGTGATAATCCTGTTATCTTCTATTTTTACCGGGATAAATTCATATCCCTGATATTCTATCTTAAAGGATTCACCCTCTTCCGGCAACCGTCCATGCTCATAGAGCAAAAATCCATTCACCGTCTCGAAATCCTCATCGGGGAATTCGATTCCAAGCAGATCCTCCAGATCTTCTAACGTTGCTCCTCCATCGACCAGATATTCGTCCTCGGACTTTTTCTGAATCTCCTCCGGCTGTTCCTCATCGTGTTCATCCAATATATTTCCGACAATCTCTTCTAAGATGTCCTCCATCGTGACAATACCCTCAGTCTGACCGTATTCGTCCACCACGACTGCCATATGAATCTTCTCACGTTGCATCCGCTGTAAAAGCTCGGATACATCCTTCGTCGGATGTGTGACAATTGCCTTGTCAACCATTCCCGCAATCGGTGATTTCGGATCCTTCATATAGACCGCGATCAGATCTTTGATATGTACAAGTCCGATGATATTATCCAGATCTTCCTCATAAACCGGATATCTTGAAAAACTATTTTCTACCGCGAGCTGCAATGCCTGCTCCACCGTCTGGGTATTCTCTACGGCAACAATCTTCTGCCGCGGTGTCATGATATCCTTCGCTTCTTTGTCTCCGAACTCAAAGATGTTGTTGATAAGCTCCATCTCGCCTTCTTCGATCAAGCCTTGTTCATGTCCTTCCTCAACCATGGAAAGAATCTCTTCTTCTACTTTGTCTTCGTCCACCTTCTTCGAAAAAAACTTTCGAAAACTACTGGGCCCACTTTGTGACATAGTTATTGTTTCTCCTTTTATAATTCTAAACTGATACGCAACGCCTCATTCACGCGGCGAATAATCGTATTGTCCAGATGACAGACTTTTTCTTTCAGTCTCTGTTTGTCGATCGTGCGCACCTGTTCTAATAGTATAACAGAATCCTTGGCAATATCGCAATACCTGGAATCAAGTTCTACATGCGTTGGAAGCTTTGCCTTGTGCATCTGCGACGTGATTGCCGCAATAATCACAGTGGAACTGTATTTGTTTCCCGCTTCATTTTGAATAATAAGTACCGGGCGGACACCACCCTGTTCAGATCCTACGACCGGGCGCAGGTCTGCATAATAAATATCTCCACGTCTGATAATCAATGCCTTCACACTCCTATTGTTGTTCAAACTATTACAAGTATTTCCAACAATTCTTCTGTGTATGCAATCAAACAAAAACTATATTATCAAACTGTGTTTTCTTCCAGACTTTCTTTTACTCTGCTGCTTCCTTCGCTAAGATCTGCTCGATGCTTCGTACAATATCTCCGGCAATCATGCTGTACTGTCCCTTTTCTTCTGCGGCAGCCTGCCCTGCCATCCCATGCATGCAGACACCAAGTTTTGTCGCTTCAAACCGGTCCATTCCCTGTGCCAGAAGACCTGCGATTATTCCGGTTAACACATCGCCGGATCCTCCTGTTGCCATGCCGTTCGTACCTGTTATATTAATATATGCCTGAAGCCCACCATCGGACACCACCGTACGAGCATCTTTTAATGCAACGACCACATTATGGCGCTTGGCAAACTCTCTTGCAAGATCGTATTTATTCGACTTGATATCCGTCACTGACTGATTTGTAAGTCTTGACATCTCCATCAGATGCGGCGTCAGGATCAGCTTCGAATGCATCGTCTCAAACAGATCCATATGCTCGGATAACACATTGATACCATCGGCATCTAAGACAACTGTACCATCGAAGCTTCGAAGTACCTTGTCAACCAGATACTGTGCCGCCTCCCCGGTTCCAAGTCCCGGACCTAACACAAGCACATCTGCCCAGCCCATGACCGTCTTCATCGCACTGCGCATCGTGTCGATATCATCTTCTCTGTATGTCGTAAGCAATGCCTCCGGAAGTCTCGACTGGATAATCTCGCGATTCTCCTCTACGGTGCACACGCGCACCAGTCCACAGCCCATACGGTAAGCAGCCTCTGCGGAAAACAGTGCCGCTCCTGCCATATTCTTGCTGCCTGCGATAATCCCGACCTTGCCGTAGGTTCCTTTATGGGAATCCCTTTTTCTATGTGGAAGCAGTTCCTCTGCATCCTTTGCATCATAGGTGTATAACCGTGGCTCTACAAAATCAATCGCCTGCTTCGGGAACCCGATATCCACCACAGATACTTCTCCTGCATACTCATATCCCATTCCCATGAGAAGTCCGAGCTTCATCAGGCCAAATGTCACGGTCGCATCCGCATGAAACGCCGTACCGAGCAGGAACCCGGTTGTCGCATCGATTCCGGATGGTACATCAATGGCTAACTTATAACCATCCATATCATTTAATGCCTTGATCACTTCTGCCTGCTTACCCATCACAGCACGTGACAGACCTACACCGAATATGCCGTCAATAATCACATCATATCCGGCATTCACAAGTTCATCCACAAACTTCATATTCAGCTTCTTGGCAATCGCATACTGTGCATCGAAACCGGTACTGGCTGACTTCAATCCGTCTACCCAGTAGATCTCGACATCATATCCTTCCATCATGAGGATTCTTCCGGCTGCGATTCCATCTCCACCGTTATTTCCGCTCTCAACTACAATCAGGACATGCGAACCTGCCGGGAACCGTTCTTTTACATGCTCCGCGATCCGGAGTGCCGCACGCTCCATCAGTACGAGCTGTGGAATTCCTATTATATTGGTTGTAAATTCATCAATTCTGAACACTTCCTGTCCAGTTGCAATGTATCTCATTTCTTCGTCCCCCGAATGACTAAGTATATAGGCATTTTACCCCAAATGCCGTATAAATACAATATCTGGTTTCGGGAATCCTTGGTTTTCCCTACACTTTTGTCGATTTTCGCCTTGACAATTCTTAGGAACTAAGTTACTTTTGAAGTATCTATGAAGAACACGAAAGGAGGAAGGAATCATGGTATTTATCGAAGGTGTTGGTTATGTGAACGACAGCAGTGCCGTTGCAGTTCCGAATCGTACCCAGACAATATCGGAAACGACAACGAATTTTGATGGTATGCTTCGCACAGAGACGGATAAATTGAATCAGGCATCCATCACAACAAACCTTGATTCCATTTTCAAAGAAGCCGCAGAAAAATATGGCGTGTCTGAACGTCTCTTAAAAGCAATCGCCTATACAGAGTCCGGTTTTCAGGCAGATGTTACCTCCTCTTCCGGTGCGATGGGGATCATGCAGCTCATGCCAAGCACAGCAAGCGCATACGGGGTAGCAGACCCTTACGATGCCTACCAGAATATCATGGGAGGCGCAGCCGTACTAAAGGATCTGCTGAATATGTTTCAAGGGAATCAATCACTTGCGATTGCCGGCTATAATGCCGGATGTGGCAATGTGAAAAAATATGGCGGCGTACCTCCATTTACAGAAACACAGAATTATGTTGCCAAGGTGACGAGTCTGATGCAGACCGGTGTATCAGTTCCGGCAAACACAGTCACCGTAACCCCTTCCGCAAATACCGCTACCAATACAACTAACGAAACCACGGTTTCCGCAGAAACAGCGAAAAAAAACGCGGAAATCCTCGCAGAGATCAAAGAGATCATCTCTGCCATTTCCACACTTACAACGAATCAAAGCACATATTCAAATACATATTTACAGAGCGGACTTTCTGCATTAAACGGAACATCCGCTTCCGATTTCAGTGCAGGCAGTCTGCTTTCCTCCTATGGGAATCCGATTTCTACGATTCTGTCATCCTTACAGAATGTAGATACAACGGACACTGACAGCCTGCAAAAGGTATTATCCTATGCAGAATACCAGTTGCTCACCAGTCACTATGCGAACATGGTTGATATCATTTCCGTACTAGGAAGCACAAGCCTAAGCTCTGAAAGTGATTCTGACGACTCCCTCTCGCATTTATTTGAGCTCGCGACACAACAAAACATGCATAAAGTCATAAACATCATGGGGAATTCTACCTCCCTTCTATAAAATACAAAGAGTTGATTGTCCATTCAATTCTACACAGACGCGCGCGGGTAGCGTCACATCGCTACGCTCTGTGACAGATCGTCGACATTCATTCTAAATGGAACTTCGTTCCATGAATGTCTCCTCGCTCGGTTCAGCACGTAACGGTCTGCTTTAGAATATGAATGAAACAACCAACTCTTTTTACACTTTACAGGGAAGAAAATTTTCCCTTACCTTATTCTGTCCTATTATCTCTGTTCATCTTTCAATTTTCTTAACACGAACACACTGATTCCTGCACACAGAAATGTTGAACCATACAGAATCAGCCATGCACGGGCAGTTCTTGCCTTCGAGCGAACATACATCTTGTTTTCTTCTGTCTCTGCAGCTTCATATTCTGCCTCGATTGTCTGTGGCTCTGATGTATACTCTTCGAATGTCTGCGGATTATTCGCTAACGCGGAATATGTCTCAACCGCATCCTGTAATTCATTGATCTGTGCATCATAAGCTTCCTGCATCTCAGCAATCGCATCATTACAGGTAGCTACAAGATCGTCAAACTGTTCTTCCACGCTGTCACTCTCTTCCTGTCCAGGTGGCTCTAATTCGTTCAGATTGCAAGTGCTTCCAATGGATTCCATCGCCCAGCGTGAGAATGTCACATAGGAAATCTTGTCCGTTGCACCTGTCAATTCAAACAATATACCCGAGAATATAAGCTGGATGATAAGCACAAATGGAGCAATCGCCATCGCGCGGTCTGCACTCTTCGTAATCGATGATAGCAGCAAACCCATGCCTGCCGATGCATAGATTGTGAGGAAAATAAGCACAATCATTTCCACTGTCGCATTAGATATAATTACACCCTTACAGCTTGGTGTTCCCTTTACAAGCACAAATGTTACAACCAGTATCACTGCCTGAATCAGAGAGATCACGCCCTGCACAATATACTTGGAAAGCATATATATCGGCAGTTTCAGATTTCCCATATACTCTCGTTTCAGAATAACACGTTCTTTATTGACCTCCTGAATTGTATTCAGAAGTCCCATCCAGATACCGCCACTCATCAAAGTGAAAAGAATCGACTGTGTCTCTGTGAATTTCTCATAGATGCCGGTGCCTGCAACCAAAGTCAAAAGTAATCCGATAATGAGCGGCTGTCCAAAAATAAGTGCCAGCCTCTGCATATCATTCATGATAAGAGTTGTATATCGGCGGGTCAAAATTCCAAGCTGTGCAAATCCATTCACCTTTCTCGGTTTGATTGGCTCTCCACCTTCCTGCGAAGCATGTGCATTCACCGGATTGATACCAGACATTCTGAATTTCGTTTCCCAGCCCTTTGGATCTGCCGTAATAATATCATAGACCTTTACCAGATCATCCGTCCGGAAGAAATCTTTGATTCCCGCCGGACTGCCACAATAGCAAAGTCTTCCACCATATCCCATAATGATGACTTTATCACACAGGTCAAGATTATTGATCGTATGGGTAACCATAACGATTGTCTTCTCCTGTTCCTTGGAAAGCTTGGAAAGCGTCCGCATCAAATGTTCTTCTGTTCCCGGATCAAGTCCGGATGTTGGCTCGTCCAGGAAGAAAAGTCCCGGGTTTGCCAGAAGTTCTACTGCAATACTCGCACGTTTTTTCTGTCCTCCGGACAAACGGCGGATATAAGTATCCTTGTGTTCAGACAGTTCCACCATCCCAAGCACTTCTTCAATCCGTTCATCGATTTCTGCATTGCTTGTATCCTGCGGCATCTTCATCTTCGCTGTATAGTAAAGCATCTTCTTCAGCGTGATATTCTCATAAATAATATCCTGCTGTGGCACAAATCCTATGATATTTTTGAGTGTCTGGAAATTCTCCCGCAAATTCGTTCCATTGCAATATACCTGTCCGGTGACCTTCGAATCAAATCCACTCATTGCCGTCATAAGCGTTGTCTTTCCGGCACCGGATCCACCGATAATTGCGACAAATTCATTTGGCTGTATACTCAGACTGACCTTATCAAGTATCGTCTTTTTACCACCCTTTGCCGGAACATCTTTGTTCAGGTCATGAATTTCCAGTGCAATGCCTTCCGGATTCACCTTATAATACAGAACATCCCCATCGTAAATAAATGTGGTATTCAATATTGTAAAGATGTCTTTATTAGACAGACAATAAGGCTTTACAATCCGGCTGCCATTCACAAATACACCATTTGTTGAGCCGTTATCAAATACATAATATTGGTTTTGAACCTTGCGAATACCTGCATGATATCTGGAAACCGCAACGTTCTTTATACGGATATCACAATCTGCGGCACGACCAATACTGTTATCACCATCATGCAGAGAATACGTCTTCCATCGTCCATCTTTCTGTCTGCCATTGTACAAAAATAAAACCGGATCAATCCCATCCATTGAGTGATTCGTTCCGAGACGGATGATCATATCCCTGCCATCTCCACCATAATACTGTTCCGGTGTCATCTGCATAAACTGCGTACCATACGCAATATAGGAACCATTTGAGCTATGATTATCCCGCACATAGAATCTGCCCTGCTGCAGATAGATGTCCCCATGATTTCCGGACACAATGCCGGAATTTAAACGAATACTGTTGTTCTCGCTTCTTCCAAATGTATAAGAACCATCCTGAAACTTCGTAAGATCATACTCTTTGATTCCATTTTCATCCACTATTACAAGTGAGCTTTTATCTGTTGTGTTTTTCTGGTATTGCTGCAACATTGATTCGTCAAACAATACCGTTCTCTCGTCTCTGTCTCCCATATATCCTCCCCGATACTATAAGAAAAAGGACTGTTGTCTATGCAACAGTCCCTTTTGTTCCTGTTAATTATCCACGCTTGAGGAAATCCGGAATTTTAATCCCACCGCCCGCTGTCTCTCTCTTTGCAGGAGCCGGCTTTGCTGCACTTGAAATATCAGCACTTACTGTCGGCTTTACTGATGGAGTTGACATAAAGGATGGCTTTGTTGCCGTTCCCATAGGCTTCACACTTGTGATTGGCTGACTCGCATATGTAGGAGTCTTACCAACCGGTGCAACCGTCGGCTTTACAGCAGAAGGCTTTGCAGGATTCTGCATAACCGGCTGCGTTGCCGCATTGTCCTCAATACCTGTTGCGATGATTGTGATACATACATCTTCACCCATCACATCATTATCTACAGTACCAAATATAATATTTGCGCCATCACCGGCAACCTCTGTCAGGTATGTGATTGCATCATATGCTTCTACGATACCGATATTTCCTGAGAAGTTTACGATAATATCGCTTGCGCCACTGACTGTTGTCTCCAGCAATGGGCTGTCCATAGCAGACTTGATTGCATCTACAGCCTTGTTATCACCACTTGCACGACCGATACCGATATGAGCGACACCCTTGTCACGCATAACAGTCTGAATATCTGCAAAGTCAAGGTTGATAAGACCCGGCTTGTTGATCAAATCCGTTACGCCCTGTACACCCTGCTGTAATACCTCGTCTGCTTTCTTCAAAGCTTCCGGAATACTTGTACGCTTATCGCAGATCTGTAACAGCTTGTCATTTGGAATAACGATCAATGTATCAACGTTTTCTTTTAACTTTGCAATACCATTGATGGCATTGTTCATACGAGGCTTACCCTCGAAAGAGAATGGCTTTGTTACAACACCGACTGTCAGGATTCCAAGATTTCTTGCGATCTCTGCAACAACCGGAGCAGCACCTGTACCGGTACCACCACCCATACCGCATGTAACGAATACCATATTGGCATCCTTCATGATATCGGTAATCTCTTCTCTGTTCTCCTCCACTGCATTGGCTCCGATCTCAGGCTTTGCACCTGCACCGAGTCCTTTTGTCAGCTTCTCGCCAATCTGAATCTTTGTTGTTGCACGATTCTGTGACAGGATCTGCTTGTCTGTGTTGATTGCAATCAGCTCAACACCTTCCACATTCTCATCAATCATTCTGTTTACTGCATTGTTACCAGCTCCACCTACACCAATCACAAGGATTCTTGCAGGGGTTTTCTCGTCATTCGATTTTATTTCAAGCAAGGTCTTTTCCTCCTTTATTCTTTTTGCGCATTATTATCCTATATAATATAGGTTTTTGTTGAAATAATCAATAGGTTTACGTAAAATTTACTTATTTTTTGCTAAAGCTCGCAGTTGCATTTTCGGAATCAAAGTCTTTCATATACAATGTTCCGGACATACCTTCCAGATTTTTCAGTATGTTGCCCAGATTCATCATCTGAACCGCCAGATATTCCCCCTCTCCCAGTTCGATTGTGATGCCTCCATGCTGGAGAACAATTTCATTTTCAGCGGTGAACTTGATACCGTCAATCTCTAAGCCGTATTTTTCCACCAACTGCGTGATAGTCAGTATTGTCTGGAATTTCTTATCATCATCGCTTGGCAGTTTTTTCCCTATATTCCACTCTGTAAAGCTAAGACCTTTGATGAGCGGTACACTGCCAACCCGTTTTTTTGATGCGTCCAATACTATACCATCTTTATCAAAATACACATAGTCGCCTTTGTATAATACGCAGCCGGCTATGGATTTTTCGTATACTGTCACGGTAACCGTGTTTTTATCTGTAATCTCGAGATCCATTTTACTTACAAACTGAATGTCCCCGATCTTTTTCAATTTATTCTTCATGTATAACAACAATGTATTGTCAAGCGGAGCTTCTGCCTTCATCGCATCACTGACCGACTGTGTATTTACAACTTCACAGCCCTCCACCTGTACCTTGTCCACAGTCCAGGTAGACAGATACAGAAGTGTTCCTGCTATTAACACAAGTATGAATAATATAATCCAATGTTTCTTCAAAACGATTCTCCTTCTGCAGCTATGTACTTACCTCTGCCGCTGCATCTGTATTTCCTCCCGGGTCGGTGCTTCATATGGAAGCATCTGTCTTGATACACTCAGAACAAATCCCATCTCAACCATCAGGAACGCCAGTGATGTACCACCATAACTGATAAACGGAAGCGGGACACCGGTATTCGGAATTACATTCGTAACAACACCTACGTTAATGATCATCTGCACAGCGATATGAGTCATAACACCCGTTACAACAAGTGCGCCATACCGGTCTCTGGCATGGTTTGCAATGTATCTAAGCTGTACGATCAGCATTACAAATAACGCAATGACACAAAGTGCCCCAAACAAACCAAGTTCCTCACAGATAATAGCAAATATCATATCATTGTGTGACTCCGGCAGGAAACCAAGTTTCTGAATACTCTGCCCTAGACCTTTCCCAAACAGTCCTCCGGAACCAATTGCATACAAAGACTGCATTGTCTGATATCCGGAATCACTCGTTTCCGGATGCATCCATGCATCGATTCGATCTCCACGATAACCGACCGTTGTGATAAGAAGTACACCGGCAGCTGCCAATGCCACAACCGGCATAACCAGAATCTTGTAATCCGGACATGCCACAAATATAATTACCAGCATAATTGCCACACAGACAACCGCCGTACTTAAATTCTCTTTTGCAATCAGACCTGCACTGATGATACATGGTGCGATCAATCTCAGAATTCCCTGATAGGATTTCAGGTAATTCGGATGCTTCACACATGCGCTTGGCAGATACAGAATAATCAACAGTTTTACAATCTCGGATGGCTGTAACTGGACGCCCGCAACTTCAATCCATCGCTGGGAACCATGTGAAGATACACCAAGCACCAGAGCAATACCCGCACAGACGATCATCGCTGTTACGATCAGTCGCTGCATCATCGGCTTTTTATAAAACTGATAATTTAAACAGGATATCAGCATCATTACAGCGATGCCCGCCAATCCAATCGCACCCTGACGCATCGCAAAATATCCGCTGGAAAGTCCGGAAAGTGTCGCACGATATGCACTCGCACTGTACACCATCATGACACCGAATGCCAGCAGCACAACAATCAGGAAAATTGTCTGATAGTCGATATATCCGCCTGTCGCGAATATTTTATTCTTTTTCAATTTTCTTCTGCCATATGCCATAGCCAAGACTCTCCTGCCTTTTATTCCATTGCACGATCTTATGAAAGCGCATTTACATATTCCTTGAACATATCTCCGCGCTGTTCGTAATTATCAAACATCCCCCAGCTTGCGCATGCCGGTGAAAGAAGTACCGCATCCCCAGGTTCAGCATGTGCATGACAATATTCCACAACCTGTTTCAAATCATCCATCATGACAATATTCTCAAATCCATGCTTTCTTGCACAGTCCGCAATATCCTGTGCCGTCTGTCCGATCAGAAGCAGACATTTCACTTTACCGTCAAAACTTTCAATCCACTCGTCATAAGTGGACTTCTTATCATAACCACCACCGATCAGATAAGTCGGACGAACCATCGACTGGATTGCCTTGATTGCCGCATCCGGATTTGTTCCCTTTGAATCATTGTAATAATTTACATCATTTAACGTACGCACATATTCGATTCGATGTGCTACACCCTTAAATGCACCACAGACCTTACGGATTGTTGTGATATCCGCACCCATATAATAGGAAATAGCAACTGCCGCAAGAAGATTTTCCACATTGTGATCACCCAGAAGCTGGAACTCGGAAAGCGGCATCACATAGATTTCCTTGCCATCTTCCCGGATTACAACTGCACCGTCCTTGACAATCACGCCGGACTCTAATTCCTTTTTATGGCTGAACAAGATTACCGTTGCCGGAACTTTGTCGATACGCTTCACCGTCTCAGGATCATCGTAATTCATCACAGCGTAATCCTCTTTTGTCTGGTTCTTCGTGATATCGAGCTTACAGTTTGCATAATTTTCAAATGTATAATGCCGGTTTAAATGATCCGGTGTAATATTCAGTATCGCGCTCACATGTGGGCGGAATGTATGAATCGTCTCTAACTGGAAGCTGCTGATCTCGGCGACCGTAACCGAATCCGCACTGCTTTTGTCAGACAGACTTGTGTATGGGATTCCGATATTTCCTACGACAAATGTTTTCTCGTTATAAGCTTTCATGATCTCGCCAACCAGTGTTGTCGTTGTTGTCTTTCCGTTTGTACCTGTGATGGCTGCTACCGTGCCCTTCTCGTAAGTATATGCAAGCTCGATCTCACTCCATACCGGAATTCCTGCCTCTTTTACTTTGAGTGCAAATGGTGCATCAACTGGGATGCCAGGACTTATAACCATACAGGAAATATCTGCAAGCAATTCGTCAGTCAATGCGCCAAGCCAGATTGTCAAAGCCTCCGGTTTCTTATCAAACCCAAGTTTTTCAAGGATTACTGTTTCTGTGAGTGTTCCCTTCGGGTTCTCATCAAACAGTACAACCTGCTCTCCATTTCGAAGAAGCTGCTCACTTGCACAGATTCCACTTTTTCCTGCTCCTGCAACTAATACTTTCTTATCGAACATCGTTTTCCCTCTTTTCTCTATCTAACGTCTAAAATTCCTAAATTGCCAGAATACCGATCAGACATAAAATCGTTGTCACAATCGAGAAGATTGCTACAACCTTTGTCTCCGGCCATCCGCAAAGTTCAAAATGATGATGGATCGGTGCCATCTTAAATACACGCTTTCCGGTTGTCTTGAAGCTTACAACCTGAATGATAACAGAAAGCACTTCTGCCAGATAAATAAATGCAACAATCAATATAATGAGCGGCATCTGCAGCATATATGCTGTCGACGCGACAAATCCGCCTAACGCAAGTGATCCGGTATCTCCCATGAACACACGCGCCGGGTAGACATTGTATACCAAAAATCCAAGCAGACTGCCCACAACCGCACAGGCAATCGGTGTTACACCGGAACCTGCTGCGATAGCTGCAATCGCAAAAAAAGTTGCAATCAATACGGTAACAGATGATGCCAGACCATCCAGACCATCTGTGAAGTTCGCTCCGTTCGCTGTACCAAGCATAACGAAGAACATCAATGGATAGTAAACCCATCCAAGGTCAACGACCTTATGTGTAAACGGAATAATCATCGTTGTGCCAAGATCGGTATATGCATGAATGTAATATGCAAAAACACCGGTTACGAGAAACTGTCCAAGCATCTTCTGCCATGCACGAAGTCCAAGCGATCGCTTCATAACAACTTTGATAAAATCATCTAGGAAACCAACCAATCCGAATCCCAGAGTTGCAAAAAGAATCGGCACAATCTCCTTATGATCCTTGATGTAAAAGAGTGATGTAATCACAATACTGAACAGGATGATCAAACCACCCATGGTCGGAGTTCCCGATTTCTTTAGATGCGATTCCGGTCCATCGTCACGCACAAACTGTCCGAATTTTAATTTCTTCAAGAACGGAATAATGATCGGACTTAAAATTACACTCACGCCAAACGCTATCAATGCTGGAACAATTATGTCGTACTTCATAACTTCTCTCCTTTATCAAGCCATCGCTTGTATTGTAATATTTAAAACACAGCATCATCGATGCTGATTGTCTGCGTTGTCTCCTCTGCGTTCTCGTCCTTGTAAATACCGAGATATGGCAGAATATTGTCGTATATTTCACCTACGACCGGTGCCGCAATTGTTCCTCCATAGTAGATGCCCTGCGGTTCGTCAATCAATATCAAAGTCATAACCTGTGGATCGTCAGCAGGTGAAAAGCCCAGGAAGGAGGATATATATCGGTTCTCACTTCGTGGCAATTTCTCACTTGTCGCTGTCTTGCCTCCGATCGAATACCCTGCGATATAAGCACGGTGTCCGGTACCTTCGGCAACAACTGCTTCGAGCAGTTCTTTCATTGTTTCACTTGTTGTCTCACTGACTGCTTCTGTTTTCGTCTCATATTTTAAGACCTCGGTTATATTATTATTTTCATCTGTCGTATACACACCAAAATGTGGTGTGACAAGATTTCCTCCATTTACAACTGCGGATGCTGCCCGCATCAACTGCAATGGTGTAATCTGAAACGACTGTCCAAACGACATTGTTGCAAGCTCGACCGGACCAACATTTTCCTTCTTATGAAAGATAGAATTTGCTTCTCCCGGCAGATCCACTTCGGTCTTTTCAAACAATCCAAGTGCCTGTAATCCCTGATAAAAGCCAGCAACACCGATACGTTCTCCTACCTGCATAAAGACCGGATTGCAGGAATTCATGATTCCATCCCGGAAGGTTTCTGCACCATGTCCGGCTACTTTGTGGCACTTGATCCTTCGATCCTCCACGATATGATAACCCGGGCAGTAAAACTGATCATCGACCTGCAGTACTCCCTGCTCAAAAGCTGTTGTCGCAGTCACAATCTTAAAAGTCGAACCCGGCTCATACGTATCGCTGATGCAATAGTTTCTCCACATACGGTTCCGCATATCCTGCGTTACCTCTTCGTCCGTTTTATAATTCAAAGTAAACGGCTCATTTAAGTTATATTCCGGCACATCTGCAAGTGCATAGATCTCTCCGTTTTGCGGATTCATCACAATAATACACACGCGTTTTGCCTGTTTTTTCTCCAGCACTTCCATCGCTTTCTGCGTGATATATTGCTGGATATTTATATCTATGGACGTGACAAGATTTTCTCCGGCTGTGCCTTCCACTCTTCTCTCCGCCATATTTTCTACTTCAATGCCCCGGGCATTCGTTACAGTATTGATACTGCCCGCTTCGCCCATCAGCAGGTCATCATAGGATACTTCCAACCCGACAATTCCCTGATTGTCGCTCCCGGTAAATCCCAACACATGAGAAGCCAGTGTGCTATATGGATAATACCGTTTGTAATCCTCATCGATCATCACCCCTGCCAGATTCATCTCCCGGATTTCATCTGCCAGTTCCTTGTCCACATTGCTTTTGATTTTTTCACGCACGGATCGTTTCTCCACACGTTTTCGAACATCTTCTTCCGGCAGATCCAGTTTTTCACTTAAGACCTGTATCACCGTTTCAGGATCTTCGATCTGATTATAAATTACCGATATGGAACACACCGCCTGATTGCCGGCAAGTATTACACCATTTCGATCATAGATATTCCCGCGTTTTGCCTTGATGCTTCGCTCTCGCTCCTGCACCGCCCGCGCCCGATATCCATAATCCTCCGCCTGCACGGTCATAATACAGACAAGCTTCACCGTTATTATAGTCAATAATGTAAAAAATGCAATCACTACGACCAATAATCGTTTGCGATGGGAACTTGTAAAAATAAGCTGCATACGTGTCTTTGCCCAATTTTCATTTTATAAAAATGTATTCATGGACACCGGAATCTATGTCTTTTTTCTGTCTCAAACAATGCCTGCTTATTGCGCAGGTGCTTCTGTTGTTGTCTCTGATGATTCCGTGGAAGCCTCAGTCGTTGTTTCCGTTGTTGCTTCCGTTGTTGCTTCTCCCTGAGACTCTTCTACATATGGATTATCATTTCCGCCTGCTACATCATTTGCCGGTGCATTGCCCTCATAGATTGGGGTTGCAGGCTCATCCTCTGCTGTCGCCTCATCAATATTGTATGTCTCATCCGTCTTGTAAATATTCAAATACGGGAAAATTGCTGCTGCAATATCCGAGAACAAATGTGCTGCCTCGCCACTGCCGGACTGTAATTCCGGCTCATCCGCAACCACGTAGATAACAACCTGCGGATCATCAACCGGTGCAAATCCGATAAAGGAAAGGATATATTTTCCGTTTCCTCGCGGAAGCTTCTCGGCTGTACCTGTCTTACCACCGACTTCGTAGCCTTCTACTGCAGCTTTCCGTCCTGTACCTTCTGTTACTACACTTTTCAGAAACTGACGCATCTGCGCCGATACGTCTTCGGAGATCGTCCGGCGTACCAATACCGGATTCAGATTCCGTACGATATTTCCATTCTCATCTTCAATCCGCTGTACCACACTAGGCTCATAATAATATCCACCATTGATAGCAGAACAAAATGCCGTTGCAATCTGCATCATGGATGTTGTCACACCCTGTCCAAACGATGAAGTAGCAAGTTCAACCGCATGCATATTATCTGCGTGATATACCAATGTACTCAGGGAAGCATCACTCGGCTCGCCCGGAAGATCCACATTGGTTGACTGACCGAATCCAAACAATACCTGATATTTATCAAACATGGCAACGCCTTCTTTATCTGCAATCTGCATCAAAGCATCATTACAGGACTTCTCAAGCGCGCCTGATAAATCTACCATACCATGTCCTCCGGAATTATAGGAATGACATTTGATATAATAATCTTCTACCTGCTCACCACCATCACAGAAGAATTCATCCGATGCACTGATAGCGCCTTCTTCCAAGGCACCAGAGATCGTAAATGTCTTATATGTCGACCCCGGCTCAAATACATCCGAAACCGGGAAGTTTCTCCATACTTTATACAGCGCATTGACATGTTCTTCATCCGTACCATTTTCTTTGAAATCCTCAAAGCTGGAATATCCGGATTCCTCGAGTTCCTCTTCTGTATCAAACTGGTACTGTGTCGCGTCCAAATCATACGCCTCATTTGGGTCAAATGTATGAGAGTTGTACAGCGCCATAATCTGACAGTTTTTCGGATTCATTACCAATACCGATATATTCTTGGCATCTTCTTCTTCAAGTTTTGCCTTTACTTTCTCTTCTACTATTTTCTGAATATTGGCGTCAATGCTTGTTACCAGTGTATTTCCATTTGTCGGAGCTTCAATCGTATTGGTTACACCATAATCTTCATTCAGATACGAATACTCACGTCCGTTAATTCCATTTAACTCACTGTTGTAATACTCCTCTACACCGTACATGCCGACGTTACCACTGACTGTAAAGCCAAGCAGATGACACGCCAGTTCATTGTTTGGATATACACGCACATACCGCTCTTCGTAATAAATTCCTCTTACATTCTTCCCGGCATCTGTTGCACAGTATTCTTTAAACTTCTGAACCTCTTCGTATTCGACACCTTTTTTGGCAACTTCATAGTATGAATTCTCATTTGCAAGAAATCCTGCAATTTCTTCATCCGTAAATCCAAAAAACTCTTTGAGTGCAGAAACTGTCGCTGCTTTTTTATCATCAAATTCCACAATATTCTTTGGCTCCAGAATCAGGTCATATACTTTTTTATCTGTCGCAAGCACGGTTCCATTTGCATCCACGATGTCTCCACGCTTGTACGGAATTACTTTACTGGTATACCCCTGTTGTGTGAGAACCTGCTGTTTGTATTTACTTCCTTTATTGGCATTGATCCATATGATTTTTCCACCCAATATGCCAAATCCAATCATAACACAGCAAAATACAAATTTCAGCCTTCCACGCATCCGGTTTGTAAATACTTTTCTTTTCTTTCTTGCTCTATTTGATTTTCTATTTTGTGGTCTCTTTGTCATATCTCTACCTCAACCGCAAAAATCGAGCAGTGAAACTGCCCGACCTTTGATATACATCCTAATTCGAACCTGGAACATTCTGATATTGTTTTACATAATCTTCATCGGCACTGTCATAATAGATAATCTGTCCCTTCTTTGCATAGACCATGCCAAGCTCATTGGTTGCTACATTATATATATCATCCAATGTATACATATTATTCAAACGAAGTTTATGTGCTGCGTTATCATCCTGAATTTTCTCCAGTTCTGACTCCAATGCACTGATATTATTCTGCTGTGCACTGATCTTTGTATTCATATAAAGCATAAGTACACAAGACCCTACAACCAGACCTACCATACATACCATAAACATCATATAGCCCGCTGAGAAAGCCAATGTTTTCTTTGTCTGTGCAGTGACTCTACGCTTTACCTTCTGACGTTCCTGTGGACGCTGCTGCGGAGAAACTCTACGGCTTGGTGCCGGTCTTTCCGGCTCATACACACGACGTGCCGGTGAAGTATACATCTGCCTTGCCGCTGTACCATCTGTATAATAAACTTGTCTTCTTGTTTGCTGTGCCATATCTATCTCTCCTTTTCAAACACACGCAGTTTGGAACTTTTTGCCCGACTGTTCTCCATGAGTTCCTGTTCACTCGGAACAATCGGTTTACGGGTAATCACCTTTCCCGTCGGTTTCTTGCCACATACACAAACCGGGAATTCCGGCGGACATGTACAAGGATTCATATTTCTTTTAAATATTGTCTTTACTATTCTGTCCTCAAGGGAATGAAACGTAATCACGCTGAGTCTTCCACCCGGATTTAACCACGAAATCATAGTATCCAGCGAATTCTCCAGCACATCCAGTTCGTGATTCAGTTCAATCCGAATTGCCTGAAATGTTTTCTTCGATGGGTGTCCCTGCCCCTGTCGTACCTTTGCCGGAATTGCAGCTTTGATAATCTCATTGAGCTGTCCGGTTGTTTCAATCACCTGTTCCTGTCTTGCTTTTACGATATGCTTCGCAATATTCTTTGCGAAGTTATCTTCTCCATAATCGCGGATTACATGATAGAGTTCCATCTCGGAATACTCATTCACAATATCCTTCGCAGTCATCGTGCTTTCCTGGTTCATCCGCATATCGAGTGGTGTATCTTCCCGATATGTAAAACCACGCTCCGCATTATCAAGCTGATAGGACGAAACACCGAGATCCAGAACAATTCCGTCAACACCGCTCACGGAACAGTTCTTTAATACTGCATCAATATCCTGATAATTGGAATGAACGATCGTAACCCGATCCTTGTAATCCTTCAACCGTTCAGTCGCAGCAGCAATCGCATCCAGATCCTGATCTATCCCGATCAGTCTGCCTTTGTCTGACAGCCGCTTGCAAATCTCCAGAGAATGTCCACCCCCACCGAGGGTTCCATCCACATAGATACCATCCGGTTTTATATTCAGACTGTCAATTGTCTCATCTAAAAGTACCGATTTATGTTTAAATTCCATCGTATCCTCCCTTAGATGTTGAACAATTCACCAATCTCGGCGATTTCTTTCAGATCAATTTCTTCTGGGCTGTTGATCTTATCCCAGGCTGCCTTATCCCAGATTGCCACAGTGTCCGTATGACCAATCATGACAACTTCCCGATCAATGCCCGCGTATTCACGTAATTTTTGTGGAATCACAATACGATACTGACTATCCATCTCACAGACAACCGCAGATCCTTCGTAGAAATCACGAAGACGTCTTGCCTGGAAATTACTCTTTGGCAGTGCAGCAAGCTTCTCTGCGAATTTTGTCCACTCTGCTTCCGGATATACGTCAATGTTATGATCCATACCGTTGCACAGCACGAATTTATCCCCAAGTTCCTGACGGAATCTTATGGGAATAATCAATCTGCCCTTTGCATCGAGGCCATGATTCGATTCTCCTATCATACCCATTGACATATAACTTCACCTTTCGTATTGCATGCAACGTTCTTCCCTTCCCGGGAACAACATCCACCGAGCACCACTTGACATCCATTTCACTGCCACTCAGCTTCCACTTGGGTTTTATTGTACAGCAAAAAAAAGGGAAATGCAATACTAATTTGCATTTCCCTTGTCTAATTCTTACAATTATCACATTTGTTATTGTTTATCTTTTTCTTCGGAATCCGGTGTTTTAACCGGTGCTTTCACTACTTCGAGACGTTTTTTCACGATGATTACCGAGCAGACAAGCACACAGATAGCTGCAAGCAGCTGGGACACTTTCATGTTTATAAACGGAAGCATCAGGGAGTCCGAACGAAGTCCCTCGATCCATACACGTCCAAGTCCATAGCCCCACAGATACATGAGGAAGATTTCTCCATCGAACTTCTTGTGTTTCCGGTAAATGATGATGACAATCAGCAGAATCAGATTCCAAACTGATTCATACAGAAACGTCGGATGCACGGTAATCCACTGCATGCCATCGTAGACCTGCATATGATTTGCCATCTCCGATGTGATGATGCCGGAATTCACCATGCCGGTCAATGTGCCTTTTCCAACGTAATAATCGGTTGGAATTGCCATCGCAAAAAGTGAATTCGTATAATCACCAAACGCTTCCCGATTGAAGAAATTACCCCAGCGTCCCATAATCTGTCCAATCAGAAGTCCCATCGTAACGGTATCCGCAAGTACAGAAAACTTCATATTCCGTTTCTTCGCAAATACAATTGCAACAATCACACCCGCAATCACACCTCCGTAGATTGCAAGTCCGCCACTCCGAATATCGATCAGATCAAACAGCGTTTTACCGAAGCCTTTGCCCTTCTGGAAATACGAATCCCAGCTAAATATAATATAGTAGAGCCGCGCACCTAAGATTGCCGGGATGATCAGCCAGAGCATAAAGTCCAGATATGTGTCTTCGCTCTGTCCGGTCCTTTTTGCTTCCTTGCCGATCACAAGGAACGCCAGCACAAATCCAAGGGCTATAATCACACCATAAAATTTGATTTCAAATCCAAAGATCGTAAATCCGTCTTTGAGATTTTTTAGTACAATCCCAAGATTTGGGAACCTAATATCATACATAGTTTTTCCTTTTTATTTTCGTCTATAGACTCTATTGATAAGTTTTTCACAATGATATGTTTCTATACATTAAACTTGAATAAAATCACATCGCCATCCTGCACGACATATTCCTTTCCTTCCTGACGTACAAGGCCTTTTTCCTTCGCTGCAAGCATTGTGCCACTCTCCATCAGATCATCGTAAGCAACAACCTCAGCCTTGATGAATCCACGCTCAAAATCCGTATGGATCTTGCCGGCTGCCTGTGGTGCCTTCGTGCCCTTCGTGATTGTCCATGCACGTGTCTCATCCGGACCGCTTGTCAGGTAACTGATCAGTCCAAGCAGAGAATAGCTTGCCTTGATGAGCTTATCCAGACCGGACTCCGACACACCAAGTTCCTCTAAGAACATCTGCTTCTCGTCATCATCTAACTCCGAGATTTCCTGCTCGATCTGTGCACATACAGCAAATACTTCACTGCCGAATTCCTTCGCATATTCACGCACCTTCTGCACATATGGATTACCCGCTCCGTCATCTGCCAGATCATCCTCAGATACGTTTGCAGCATAGATTACCGGCTTGCCTGTCAGCAGGTTATATTCCTTCATCCACTTGATCTCGTCCTCATCGTCTGTCTCAAAGGAGATTGCAAGCTTGCCTGATTCGAGATGCTCCTTGATCCGCTTCTGCAGATCAACTTCCTTTGCAAGTTCCTTGTTATTGGCTGCACCACGCTGTCCCTTCGCGATTCGACGGTCAAGTACCTCGATATCTGCGAAAATCAACTCATAATTGATTGTCTCGATATCACGGATCGGATCAACCGAACCATCAACATGAATGACATTCGGATCTTCAAAGCAACGTACAACATGTACGATTGCATCTGTCTCACGAATATTGGACAAGAACTGGTTTCCAAGTCCTTCACCCTTTGATGCTCCCTTTACAAGTCCTGCAATATCAACGAACTCAATCACGGCCGGTGTTGTCTTCGCCGAATGATACATCTCGGTCAGCTTGTCAAGACGCTTGTCCGGTACCGGTACGACACCGACATTCGGATCAATCGTACAGAACGGATAGTTCGCGCTTTCCGCGCCCGCCTTTGTCAAAGAATTAAATAATGTGGACTTTCCGACATTCGGAAGTCCGACGATACCTAGTTTCATTTTATGTTATCTCCTTTGTTTTTTGTTCAGCTGTTGTGTGAACATACCGCGCTTCTTTCGTAACTAAAGAAGCCACGCATTCAGCATATACTATACTATAACGTGGCCTAATTGTAAATTCTAAATG
>ERZ1026776.152-NODE-152-length-53628-cov-15.595207_pt1 | contig 53628 bp, 40 predicted proteins | sample MGYA00380125_ERZ1026776 | MGnify/ENA primary metagenome ERZ1026776 (study PRJEB33269, sample SAMEA4719761) | human gut metagenome | biome: human-associated habitat; feature: organic feature; material: feces | place: Cameroon | collected 2013-10 ...
GCTGACCCTCTGCTTGTAAGGCAGATGCTCTCCCAGCTGAGCTAAACTTCCACAATAATGGAGCGGCCGACGAGGCTCGAACTCGCTACCTCCACCTTGGCAAGGTGGCGCTCTACCAGATGAGCTACGGCCGCATACTCCATGTGGCGTCCCGGGCGTCTCACCCGGCGACGTCGATTATTATACCGCAGGGCGGACCGATTGTCAACCATAAATTTTCAAAAAATCTCACTTTTTGCAAAAATCTCGTCTCTGCGTCCAAAGCTTTCAACCGAAATCCTTCAAGTTTGCGCCCACAGACACAAACAAATTTTAATTGCTTTCCCTTCTCAAAGAGGTTATAATAGAATCGTCAAAAAGTTGCATGGATCTCGGCGTCTGCTGCGCCTTGCGGGCGGGCAGACGCCTTTTCATGCCGAGATTTTGCCAGAAAAAGGAGCAAACGCAATGTACAAGATCACTGAAAAAGTCGCGCTGAACCCCACCGTGACGAAGATGGTCATTGAAGCCCCGCTCATTGCCAAAAAAGCAAAGCCGGGTCAGTTCATAATTGTGCGCCCGTTTGAGGACAGCGAGCGCATCCCCCTGACCGTCGCTGGTTACGACCGCGAAAAAGGCACGGTCGAGATCATTTTCCAGATCGTCGGCGGCACGACCATGGAGCTGAACAGCCTGAATGCGGGCGACAGTGTCCATGATTTCGTTGGCCCGCTGGGCCGCGCCACCGAGACCGAGGGCCTGAAGAAGGTCTGCGTCGTGGGCGGCGGCGTCGGCTGCGCCATTGCGCTGCCCATCGCCCGCGAGCTACACGAGCAGGGCTGTGTGGTCCACAGCGTCATCGGCTTCCGCAATAAGGACCTGCTCATTCTGGAAGATGAGTTTGCCGCATGCAGCGACGAGCTGCGCATCATGACCGACGACGGCAGCTACGGCACGAAGGGCGTCGTCACCGCTGCGCTGGACGAGCTGGTGGCCGCCGGCAACCAGTACGATCTGGTCATCACCATCGGCCCGCTGATCATGATGAAGTTTGTGGTCAAGACCTGCCAGAAGCACGGCCTGAAGAGCATCGTTTCCATGAACCCCATCATGATCGACGGAACCGGCATGTGCGGCGGCTGCCGTCTGACCGTGGGCGGCGAGACGAAGTTCGCCTGTGTTGACGGCCCCGACTTCGACGGCGACCTCGTGGATTTTGACGAGGCCATGGCCCGCGGCACGATGTACCGCCCCTTTGAGGCCAAGGCGCGCGAAAAGGCATGCAATCTGTTCAAGACTGAGGAGGCAAAGTAAGATGGCTTTCAATATGGACCCGAAAAAGTGCCCCATGCCCACGCAGGACCCCAACGTCCGCAACAAGAACTTTGAAGAAGTCGCGCTGGGCTACACCGCCGAAATGGCTGTGAACGAAGCAAAGCGCTGCATCCACTGTAAGAACAAGCCCTGCCAGACCGGCTGCCCGGTCGGCATCGACATCCCGGAATTCATCGGTCATGTGGCCGAGGGCGATTTTGAAGCCGCCTATCAGGTCATCAACCGTTCCTCTTCCCTGCCCGCTGTCTGCGGCCGTGTCTGCCCGCAGGAGAGCCAGTGCGAGGGCAAGTGCACCCGCGGCATCAAGAACGAGCCGGTGGCCATCGGCCGTCTGGAGCGCTTTGTGGCCGACTGGCACCGCGAGAATGTGCACACCGCACCCATCGTGCCCGAATGGAACGGCCATAAGGTGGCCATCATCGGCGCAGGCCCTGCCGGTCTGACCGCCGCCGGTGATCTGGCAAAGCTGGGCTACAAGGTCACCGTTTACGAGGCTCTGCACGTTGCAGGCGGTGTGCTGATGTACGGCATCCCCGAGTTCCGTCTGCCCAAGGCCATCGTCCAGCAGGAGATCGACGGCCTGAAGAAGATGGGCGTCGATTTCGAGTGCAACATGGTCATCGGCAAGGTGCTGACCATCGACGAGCTGATGGGCGAGTACGGCTACGAGGCCGTGTTCGTAGGCTCCGGTGCCGGTCTGCCCCGCTTCATGGGCATCCCCGGCGAGAGCCTGAAGGGCGTCTACTCCGCCAACGAGTTCCTGACCCGTTCCAACCTGATGAAGGCTTATCTGCCCACCAGCAAGACCCCCATCCGCACCGGCAAGAAGGTCGCCGTCGTCGGCGGCGGCAACGTCGCCATGGATGCGGCCCGCAGCGCTCTGCGTCTGGGTGCAGAGACGGTCTACATCGTCTACCGCCGCGGCATGGCCGAGCTGCCCGCCCGTAAGGAGGAAGTCGAGCACGCTGAGGAAGAAGGCATCATCTTCAAGACCCTGTGCAACCCCGTCGAGATCCTCTCCGATGACGAGGGCTTCGTCAAGGCCATCACCTGCGTGGAGATGGAGCTGGGCGAGCCGGACGCTTCCGGACGCCGCCGCCCCATCGAGAAGAAGGGCAGCGAGTTCACGATGGACGTGGACACCGTTATCATGAGTCTGGGAACCAGCCCCAACCCGCTGATCCGCTCCACGACTCCGGGTCTGGACACCAACAAGCACGGCTGCATCGTCACCGAGGGCGACGACGGCAAGACCAGCCGCGAGGGTGTTTATGCGGGCGGTGACGCCGTGACCGGCGCTGCCACCGTCATCAAGGCCATGGGCGCGGGCAAGGCCGCCGCCAAGGCCATCGACGAGTACATCCAGAGCAAGTAATACCTTATTATAAAATTATAAAGCAAAAGCAGGTGCAGGATCCGTCCGCCGGGTCCCGCACCTGCTTTTTTGTTTGTTCAGATCAGGCCGTGCTCCACACAATACCAGTAGATGCCGTCCTCTTTCACATCGCGGCAATGGTCTTTCGCGGCCGCCTTCAGCCGCTCCGAGCCGTTGGCCATGGCAACACCGGTCCCAACAGCCCCGAACATTTCGATATCGTTGTTGCCGTCGCCGAACGCCATCGCGTCGGCCTTGTCGATACCGTAAAATTCCAGCACCTTTTCCACAGCGATGCCTTTTCCGCCGTTGGCCGGGATGATATCCATCGCGCGGTCCCACCACGCCGCGATCTTGGCGTGGGTCACATCCTTCAGGATGGCGGGATACTCCTCTTCCCTGCCGCCCATCAGCGCCTGAAACACCTCACCTTTTGCCACTTCGTCAAAATCTTCCGCGACAGTCAGCGTCACGCCCGCGATGGCGTAGTAATCCACGAGGTCCTTTTCGGAACCGTTCGCAGCCAAGCGGGTCTTGGTCGCCAGCGAGATGGGACGCCCCAGCGCCGTTGCGTTCCGGATGAGGAGCGCGATCTCCTCCGGCGGGATGGTGTTCTTGAAGATATCCTGTTCCGGCGTAAAACAATAGGAACCATTGTAGGTCAGGAAGGCGTCGAACGTCACGCCCTCGAACTTCGGCACTTCCATCGGTGCGCGGCCGGTGGCGATGCAGAGCTTGACGCCGTTCTGGTGCAGCTTCTGCAGCGCCTCCACGGTGCGGGGGCGGATGCCCTCTTTCAGGGGCACAAGCGTGCCGTCAATGTCGAAAAAGATGATCTTGGGCTTGTTCATGGGCGTCTCCTGTTCTTCTGGAATCTTTTTCTTTATTATAGCACGCTCTTTTTTCCCTGCCAACGGTTCATTTGATGTATCCCAGTTCTTGTGCGAAGTGCTCAATTTTTAGGCTGATTTTTTGTTGCTTCTTTTTGACGGTTTGTGATTGAATTTGACGGAAAGTTTGCTATAATAAGGGTGCAAGGATTCACAAAGCTTCAAATCCAATCAAAATCCTTCAAAGGAGGAATGCCGCAGATGCTGGCAGAAGAACGTTTCACTCTCATCCTCGACCTGCTGGCACGTCAGCGGACCGCGACTGTTCAGGAGCTGTGCGAGGCCCTGAACGCCAGCGAATCCACCATCCGGCGCGACCTGAACGAGCTGGACAAGCTGGGAAAGGTCAACAAAGTCCACGGCGGGGCCACCCTGCCGGACAGCCAGTTCCGCGCTGACGAGCCGACCATGGCCGCCAAAGAAGAGCTTGCCGTGGCCCAGAAGCAGAGCATCGCTCTCGCGGCGGTGGAGCTGATCCAGCCGGAAGACTTCATCTTTCTGGATGCCGGTTCCACGACACTGGCCGTGGCCCGCTGCCTGAGCGGTCCGGCTCTGAAGGCCCGCTATGTGACCAACGGCGTCGCCCATGCGCGGCTGCTGGCTCAGAAAGGCTGCCGGGTGTTCCTTCCGGGCGGACTGCTCCGCCCCGAGACTGAAGCCATCATCGGAGCCGCCGCGCTGGTCGCCTTGCAGCAGTACAATTTCACGAAAGCTTTTCTAGGTGCGAACGGTGTGGCGCTGGAAGCCGGCTTCACCACCCCGGACCCTGAGGAAGCCGCCGTCAAAGCCGCCGCGCTCCGCCGCGCGCGGGAGAGCTGGTTCCTCGTGGATGACTCCAAATTCGCCAAAGTTTATCCCGCCGTCATTGCAGACCTGCACGGCGGTGCGATCCTGACCAACCGCTGCCCCAATCCCAAATACCGGCAATTCACTCTGATAAAGGAGACAGAAGCATGATCTACACTGTAACGTTCAATCCCGCCATCGACTATGTTGTCCGCCTGAACACCCCGCTGGAAGTCGGCGAAGTGAACCGCGCCGCCGGAGAGGACTGCGTTCTGGGCGGAAAGGGCATCAATGTTTCGGGTGTCCTGAAAGAGCTGGACTGTGCAAGCGTCGCTCTGGGCTTTGTTGCCGGCGAGACAGGCGCATGGCTGGAACGCGGTCTGGCCGCGCAGGGCCTCAAGACCGACTTCATCCACCTCGACCACGGCATGACCCGCATCAATGTGAAGATCAAGGCCGCGCAGGAGACCGAGCTGAACGGCGCAGGACCCACCATCCCGGAAAGTGCCTTCCATGCACTGGAAGAAAAGCTCGATGCTCTGCGGAAAGATGACGTTCTCATTCTGGCGGGAAGCATCCCGTCCAGCATGCCGCAGGACACCTATGAGCAGCTGCTGGCCCGTCTGGAAGGCCGGGGCGTGCGGGCCGTCGTGGACGCCACCCGCGACCTGCTGGCCAATGTCCTGCCCTTCCACCCCTTCCTCATCAAGCCCAACAACCACGAGCTGGGCGAGTTGGTGGGCCGGGAGCTGACCAGCGATGAGGAGATCACCGCCGCAGCCCGCACCCTGCAGGAAAAGGGCGCACGGAACGTTCTGGTCAGTATGGCGGGCGACGGCGCGCTCCTGCTGGACGAAGCCGGAACGGTCCACCGCATCGGCACGCCGAAGGGCAAGGTCGTCAACAGCGTGGGCGCGGGCGACAGCATGGTGGCCGGGTTCGTGGCCGGATATCTCAAGACCGGCAGCTATGACGACGCCCTGCGTCTGGGAACTGCGTGCGGCAGCGCCACGGCGTTCAGCCTTGGGCTGGCCAAGCGAGAGGAAATTGAAGCGCTGCTTGCGGCGCTCTAAATAAAATAAGGAGAGGAGAACCCCTTATGCGCATCACCACATTATTTTCGGTCCATGCCATCGCGCTGGACGCTGCGGCCTCCAACCGGGACGAGATCATCGACCAGCTGGTAGAACTGCAGTCCACCCACAACAACATCACGGACAAGGCCGCCTACAAAAAGGCCCTTTACGCCCGTGAGGACGAAGGTTCCACCTACGTTGACAACGGCATCACCGTGCCCCACGCCAAGACTTCCGTGGTCACCCGGCCCAGTCTGGCAGCTCTGCGGCTCAAGACGCCGGTGCAGTACAACGCCGAGGACGACGGCAAGACCGATCTTCTGTTCGCCATCGCGGCCCCGGAAAACGGCAGTCTGCATGTGGATATGCTGGCCCGCATGATGCAGATGCTGATGAACGAGGACTTCGTGGAGGTCCTGCGCGCGGCCAAGACGCCCGAAGAGTTCCTTGCCGCCATCGACAAGCAGGAGGATGAGCAGTTCGGCGACGAGAGCTTCACCCAGCAGACCATCCCCCAGACCGGCTACCGCATTCTGGCCGTGACCGCCTGCCCCAACGGCATCGCACACACTTACATGGCCGCCGAGGCGCTGACCAAGGCCGGAGCCAAGCTGGAGCTGCCCACCAAGGTCGAGACGAACGGCTCCGACGGCGCAAAGAACATTCTGACCAAGGAAGAGATCGCGGCCTGTGACGGCATCATCGTGGCCGCCGACAAGAACGTGGAGACGGCCCGCTTCGACGGCAAGCCGGTGCTGTTCACCCGCGTGGACGACGGCATCCACAAGCCTGAAGAACTCATCAACAAGATCGCACGGGGCGAAGCGCCCATCTACCACGCCAAGGAAAAGGCCGCTTCCGACGAGGAAGCGGGTGCATCCGACAGCGCTGTTCACACCATTTATAAGCACCTGATGAACGGCGTCTCCCACATGCTGCCCTTCGTGGTCGGCGGCGGCATCATGATCGCGCTGGCCTTCCTGCTGGACGATTACACCATCGACCCCTCCAACTTCGGCATGAACACCCCCATCGCCGCCTTCTTCAAGACGGTCGGCGGCGCGGCCTTTGGCTACATGCTGCCCATTCTGGCCGGCTTCATCGCCATGTCCATCGCGGACCGTCCGGGTCTGGCCGTCGGTTTCGCGGGCGGCGTTCTGGCCATGAACGGCACGAACTTCGCAGACCTCGCTTCCGGGCAGACCACCGGCATCTCGGGCGGCTTCCTCGCCGCGCTGCTGGCCGGTTTCGTGGCCGGTTATGTGGTCGAGTTCCTGAAAAAGATCACCGAAAAGCTCCCCGCCAGCCTGAACGGCATCCGTCCCATGCTGATCTATCCGCTGGGCGGCATCCTCATCGTGGGCGCAGTCATGTGCGGCATCAACCCGGTCATGGGCATGATCAACACCGCCATGACCAACTGGCTGAACGCCATGGGCGGCACGTCCAAGGTCCTGCTGGGCGCCATCGTCGCCGGTATGATGAGCATCGACATGGGCGGCCCCTGCAACAAGGCTGCGTATGTGTTCGGCACGGCAGCTCTGGCTTCCGGCAACTATGAGGTCATGGCGGCGGTCATGGTCGGCGGCATGGTCCCGCCCATCGCCATCGCCCTGTCCACCACCTTCTTCCCCAAAAAGTGGACTCCGGACGAGCGCCGCAACGGCATCGTGAACTACGTCATGGGCCTGTGCTTCGTGACCGAGGGTGCGATCCCCTACGCCGCCGCAGACCCCATCCGCGTCCTGCCCAGCTGCGTCATCGGCGCGGCGCTGGCCGGTGCGCTGTCCATGACCTTCGGCTGTGCCCTGCGTGCCCCGCACGGCGGCATCTTCGTGTTCCCGGTCGTGGACCACGCCGTGATGTATGTCGTGGCTCTGGCCGCTGGCAGCATCATCGGCGCCATCATCCTGAGTCTCCTCAAGAAAGACCGCACCGACGCATAATTCTTCGCAAGCCAAAAGGGAGCTGCCATCTGGCAGCTCCCTTTTTGATTTGTTTATGCACGCAGTCTGCGTTCTTCGTTCAGGTCCCGTTCGAGGTCATCCTCGATCTCCACTAAGCATTCCAGCAGAATGGGGTTGAATGCGCCGCACTCGCCGTTCAGGATCATCTGGACGGCCTGTTTGTGCGGATAGGCCCGCTTGTAGCAGCGCTCACTGGTCAGGGCATCGTAGACATCCGCCAGCGAGACGATCTGCGCTTCGATGGGGATTTCGTTCTCTTTCAAGCCGTCCGGATAGCCGCAGCCATCCCAGCGCTCATGATGCCAGCGGGCAATGCTGTAGGCGGTCTGCAGCAGCGGTTCGGTGTTGAAATTTTCCAGCTTCCGCAGCATATCCGAACCGATGACGGTATGTTCTTTCACGATCTCAACCTCTTCCGGCGTCAGACGCCCGGGCTTGTTCAGGATCTTTTCGTCGATGGCAATTTTGCCGATATCATGCAGGGCCGACGCCAGCGGGATATTGTCCTGCAGTTCCGCCGTGATATGATAGAGATTCGGGCGCTCGAGCAGCTTTTCCAGCACCCGTTCGCTGAGGCGCTGGATGTGCTGGACATGCAGTCCGCTCTCACCGTTGCGGAACTCGACGATCTGGCTCAGCACGCCGACCAGCATCGAGGTGTTCTTCTCCCGCTCCCGGATCTGTTCGGACAGCAGGGTGACCAGACGCCGCTGCTTGGCGTAGAGCTTGAGGGTGTTGACCACCCGCCGGTAAACGACCCGCGAATCGAACGGGCGGGACACATAGTCCGACACACCCATCTCGTAGGCGCGGCGGATCGATGCTTCGGAATCCTCACTCGAGATCATGACCACCGGCAGTTCCTCGATGGTGTGATTCCGGTTCATATAGTCCAGCACCTCAAAGCCGTCCATCTTGGGCATCACGAGGTCCAGCAGGACCAGCGCGATATCTCCGGCGTGCTGATGCAGCTTTTTCAAGCACTCTTCGCCGTCACTTGCTTCGAGGATGCGGTAATCTGCGTTCAGGATCTCCGTCAGGATGGCCCGATTCATCTCCGAGTCGTCCACGATCAAAATCTGCTGTTTCTGCTCGGTGCTTCCCTTTTCGCAGGCCGGGTGATTTTCTTCTCCGGCGACGATGACGCTGTTTTTCTGGGTCTTTGCCTGATACATCAGCCGGTCGGCATGGCGCACCACAGCGTCCATCTCCTCCGACGCCGTCTGGATGACGCCGCCCACGCTGGCCGAAAGCCGCATATGGCTGTACCCCGGAACGATGGATTCATGAAGCTTTTCGCGGATATTCTCCAGCTTGATCTTGAAATAATCCTCCGGGATGCCCGGAAGGATGAGCAGAAATTCATCGCCGCCGAATCGAATGAGGGCATCGGTCTGCCGGATGTATTCCCGCACGACATTCGCCGCGGTTTTCAGCGCGACATCTCCGGCATGGTGGCCGTAGGTATCATTATAGACCTTGAAATCGTCCAGATCGAGCAGGGCCACGCCCATCGGGCCTTTCATCCCCCGCACGATCTCTTCATAATAGCGGCGGTTGTACGCATCGGTCAGGGCGTCGTGATAGAGCTTGGTGTTATAGCCCGAAATGGCGCTGAACAGCGCTTCGCTGTCGTCCGGGTCGATGATGGTATCGCTGTGCATCCGCTGCAAAAGTTCCATCACATAGGGCTTGCCGTCCACTTCCAGATACTGCGCGGTCACCTGCACGATGTCCGGCGAAAAATATTCCAGCTTGGTGCGCTGGTCGCGGTTCTCGTAGGCGCTTTTCACAGCACAGTGGCGGCAATGGCGGCTTTTGTGGCGGCATGCGTAGCACAGGTCCTCGCCGTTCGGGTTCGAGCGCGCTCCTTCTTCGATCCGTGCGATCGTTTCCGCATCCAGCAGCCGCACGTCGGCGTACAGCTCCTTCAAATCGTTGACCGTCGCCTGAACCTCTTGCATCGTTTTCATCTTGCCGTTCCCTGTGCCTTTCTGTACCATCTAGCCAAAAAGAAGCGATCTTTTTGCTCTCTTTCTGACGATATATCCCTATTATAGACGCTTTTTTGCGCAAATGGAAGGGATATTGCAAAATAAACCGGAGAAAAAACAGTTTTTCATCCGATTTATTATTTTTTGTCCAAACTGTAGCCCTTCGGCAAAAAAAGTGATATACTTGTTCCAGTTATTACTGATTTTTGGATGGGAGAACTTTACCATGACGCTGGAAGAATGCTACGCAAAAATGGGCGCGAACTATCAGGACGTGCTCAAGCGGTTCTACAAGCCCGAAATGATCAAACGGTTCGTCAAGATGTTTTTGCAGGACGACAGCTTTCAGCTGCTGACCGACGCCATGGCCGCACAGGACATCAAAGAGGCGTTCCGCGCTGCCCATACGCTCAAGGGCGTCTGCCTGAACCTCGGTTTTGACAACCTCAGCCCCTCTGCAGTCGCCCTGACGGAGATCCTCCGTGCGGGGACATTTGACGGCGCTGCGGAGCAGTATGCCCTTGTAAAGGAAGAATATCAGAAAACCATCGAGGCCATCCAGAGCCTTGATTAAGTGTGCAATGGAGCCATTGGGGACAAGCCTCTGTGGCTCTTTTTTGCGGTCTTGAGGAGGAACATCATTCATGAGAAAACGGCTTTTTGCGTTCGTCAGCATCGTTTTGAGCCTTGCCCTGCTTCTGGGCTGTGTCGGCTGCGGCGGCGCACAAAAAATGCCCACCACCATCACGGTCTGGACCTACTACAGCGGCGACCAGCTGAGCAGCTTCAACGATCTGGTAGCTCAGTTCAACGCCACCGTCGGCAAGGAAAAGAACATCGTGGTCGAAAGCTCCAATCAGGGCAGCGTCTCTGACTTGGAAGCCGCTGTCCTGTCCTCCGCCAAGGGCGAGGTCGGTGCAGAAGCCATGCCCAACATCTTCTCCGGCTATGCCGATATGGCCTATTCGCTCGACCAGCTGGGCGACGTCGTGGACCTTGCTCCCTACCTGACCGAGAGCGAAAAAGCGGCCTATGTGGAGGGCTTCCTTGCGGAAGGCGACCTGATGAACAACGGCGAGCTGAAAGTGTTCCCCGTTGCAAAATCCACCGAGCTGTTCTATCTGAACGAAACGGACTGGGAGCCGTTCGCCGCCGCCACCGGCGTGACCTATGAGGACCTTTCCACCGTGGAGGGTCTGGTGGAAGTCTCCCGCAAATACTATGAGTGGACCGACGCCCAGACCGAGACGCCCAACGACGGCAAAGCTTTCTTTGGCCGCGACGCGCTGGCCAACTACCTGCTCTGCGGCGCACAGGAGCTGGGCGTGACCATCTTCGACGCCGAGAACGGCGTGATGACCCTGAACTTCGACAAGGACGTGATCCGCAAACTGTGGGACAACTACTATGTCCCGTTCGTCAAAGGTTGGTTCGGGGCCAGCGGACGCTTCCGCAGCGATGATGTCAAGACCGGAAACCTGCTCTCCTACGTTGGTTCTTCGTCCAGTTCCACCTTCTTCCCCACGCAGGTCCTGACCAGCGACACCGAGAGCCACGAGATTGAGCCGACCGTTCTGCCCTGCCCCAGCTTTGCGGGCTGCAAGCTCATCGCCGCCCAGCAGGGTGCGGGCATGGTCGTGACCAAGGGCACGGAGGATCAGATCAAGGCCAGCGTGGAGTTCCTGAAGTGGTTCACCCAGCCCGGAAACAACATCTCCTTCTCGGTCAATTCCGGCTATCTGCCCGTGACGCATGAGGCGTCCAGCATGGATGCCATCGAGAGCACCGGCCTGTCCCTGACGCCCATCATCACCCGTGTGCTGGAACTTTCTTTTGACGCTGTGGAGAACGACGGCGTTTACACGACCCATGCCTTTCCGGATGGCTCTGCGGCCCGCAATAAGCTGCAGTACGCCATGTCGGACCTTGCCGCCGCAGACCGCGCTACGGTCGAAAAGCGGATCGCCGCCGGCCAGACCCCCGAGGAAGCCGAAGCGGAATTTTTGACCGACGACTATTTTGACCAGTGGTACGAGACGACCCGTGCCGCACTGGAATCCTTTGCGGGCTGATCTGTTTTATCGCAAATTCGCAGTTTTTAGAAAGGAGCATCCGGTCCCCATGCAGGTTTCTCTTTCGCACAAAAAGCCGGAGAGTTCCTCCGAAAAATCCATCTTCGGCACGATCTTCAGCTCCATGCTGGTGGTCCTGCTGATCGAAGTGCTGTTGCTGGTGGCCTCGATCTACCTCATGCGGGTCGGCCCTCAGCTGGATCAAAACGCCGAGGACATCCTCGCCATGCAGGTCGAGACCCGAGGCGGCTACATTCAGTCCCAGCTCCTTGAGGCGCAGGAACTGAGCAGCCTTTCCACCCGCATCAACACTCTGACCGAAGAGCTTTTAGCCGATGGCACGATCTCCTTGGACACGCTGGACAGCGGCAGCGAAGCCGCGCTCCCGCTTCTGGAAGCGGCCACGCCCAGGCTGATCTCGACCCTGCGCTCCCGGCCCGTCACCGGTATTTTTCTGGTCCTGAACACCCACGATCTGGACCAGCGCCAGACCGGCGAGCGGATGCCCGTGGTCTACCTGCGCGACCTTGACCCGGACGCCCCGCCCTCGGACACCAACTCGGACCTGATGTTCGAGCGCGCCCCCGCCCAGCTCGTTCAGAGCCAGAGCATTTACACCGATAAAAGCTGGGAACCCGCCCTCGCCTACCGGGCGCTGGGCAAAGGCGGTCTGCTGTATCCGCCGTTTCAGGCGGCCTATCAGGACGAAGTCAAGCTCGACGCAGCGGCTTACGGCCACTGGACCACAAGTTCCTACATTCTGCCCGGCGACACCCGGCCCGCCATCGCCTACAGCCAGCCGCTCATCCTGCCGGACGGGACGGTCTACGGCGTCATCGGCGTTGAAATTTTGACGAGCTATCTCACCGACCGGCTCCCCTACGGAGAGCTTCAGTCGGACAACAGCGGCAGTTATTTTCTTGCATTTTCAGACGATGCATCGTCTAACATCGATAAACTGTCTCTCACACCGGTATTTTCCAGCACGCGAACGTCCGCTTTGAGCAGCCTTTCCTCGCCGCTGCAGTTCAACCGCAAGGATAAATGCTACCGCATGTCCCAAGCCGGTTCCGCCTACATCTCGTCCATCGTCCCCTTGGAGCTTTACAGCCGGAACGCCCCCTTCTCGAACGAACAGTGGTGTCTGGTGGGCGTTGTGCCCACCTCCCATCTTTTCGCGTTCTCCCAGCGGGTCCAGCAGCTGCTCTTTTTGACCGTACTGCTGACCCTTATCGTCGGCTTTTCCGCCAGCTGGCTCATCAGTGAGCGGATGTCGAAGCCGGTCACCCAGCTTTCCGCTGAGGTGGAAGCCGCTCAGGCACAGGCCGACACCCTGCCCCACCTTTCCAAGACCGGCATCGCCGAGGTCGATCAATTTGCGTCGGCCATCACCCAGCTCAGCACCGATGTGCTGGCCTCGTCCACCCGCTTTCTGCGCATCATGGAGATGGCCAGTGTCGAGCTGGCCGGTTACGAGCTGCGCGGTGACATCCTGTATACCACCGACAATTTCTTCCCGATGCTGGGCCTGAAAAAGCCCGCTGACCTGACGCCGGAAAGCTTCCGCGCCCAGATCGCCCAGCTGGAAAAGACGCACCTTTACCGCACCACGCCAAACCGGAGCCGCATCTTTGCCATCCCGCAGAGCGACGGCAGCACCCAGTACATCATTCTCCGCGTGACCCATATCGCGTCGGAAACGCCTTCGGAAGTCGGTATGCTCGAGGACTGCACCTCCTCCATGCTGGAACAACAGCGCATCGAGCACGAGCGCGACTACGATATGCTGACCGGGCTGTACAGCCGTCAGGCGTTCAACCGCGTCTGCAACGAGCTGTTTGCCCAGCCGGAAAAGCTGGGCTGTGCAGCCCTGCTGATGATGGACCTCGACAACCTCAAACGCATCAACGACACCTACGGCCACGACTGGGGCGACCAGTACATCCGCCAGACCGGCCAGTGCTTCACGGCCAATACCCCCGCCGGGACCATCTGCTCCCGCCTGTCCGGCGACGAATTTTTGCTGCTGTTCTACGGCTATCGATCGCAGGAGGAGATCCGTGTTCATCTGAACCACCTCAACCAAGCGTTGCACGCCAGCTGCACCACGCTGCCCAACGGGCGGGCCCTGAACATCAGCATTTCGGGCGGTGTTGCGTGGTATCCGGAAGACGGCCGCGACCTCAAGACCCTGAAGAAATACGCCGACTTCGCGATGTATCAGGTCAAGCAGTCCCACAAGGGCCATATGAGCGATTTCGACATCGGCATGTATCACCGCGAGGAGTATGCCGCCCAGACCCAGCGCGACTTTGAGACGATGCTCAAGGAAGAGCTGGTCACCTATTACTTCCAGCCCATCTTCTCGGCCCAGAACGGCCAGATCACCGCCTACGAAGCCCTGATGCGGGTCAATATGCCCACGCTCCACTCGCCTTCGCAGGTCATGACGCTGGCCCACGAGCTGGACCGTCTGTATGACATCGAGCGCCTGACCATGTTCAAATCCAGCGAATGTTTCACGCAGCTGCAGCAAAAACATCTGATTCGGAAGGATGCCCTGCTCTTCCTCAACTCCATCGCGAACATCAGCATGACCGACGCCGACAGCGCCGAATATCTCCGCCGCTATCCCGAACTGCTCAAGCAGCTGGTGGTGGAGATCACCGAACAGGAAGAGCTGGACCACGAATGCCTTGAACGGAAACGGAACGTCCCGGGCTTTTCGGGCGCGTTTGCGCTGGACGATTACGGCAGCGGCTACAGCAACGAGATCAATCTGCTGGAACTGTCGCCCCGGTACATCAAGATCGATATCTCCATTATCCGCGGCATCGATACCGACCGCGACAAACAGCAGATCGTTTCCAACATCGTGGCCTATGCCCATGCCCGCAGCATGAAGCTCATTGCGGAGGGCATCGAGAACGACGCCGAACTGCGCAAGGTCATCGACCTTGGCGTGGACCTGCTGCAGGGCTTCTATCTCAGCCGCCCCGCCGCCGTCCCGACGCCCATCGCGCCCCAAGCGCTGGAGACCATCCGCGAGCTGTACTCCCGGCGTTCCAGCGTCGGCTGACCTTTTTCATTCTGACGAACGACCCTCTCCGCCCTGTTCTGCAGGTCCGGGGAGGGTCCTTTTAAGGAGGCCCCTATGAACGAACCCAAGACCGCCATCCCCTCCGCCATCCGGGTGCGGGGTGCGCGGGTCCACAACCTGAAGAACATTGACGTTGATGTTCCGCTTCATCAGATCGTCGGCATCGCGGGCGTTTCCGGCTCCGGCAAATCCTCGCTGGCGCTGGGCGTCCTCTACGCCGAAGGCTCCCGCCGCTATCTGGAAGCGCTTTCCACCTACACACGGCGGCGGATGACACAGGCCGAAAAGGCGCAGGTCGATGAGATCCGCTACGTCCCGGCGGCGCTGGCACTCCATCAGCGGCCCGGAGTCCCCGGCATCCGCAGCACCTTCGGCACGATGACCGAACTGCTGAACTCTCTGCGGCTGATGTTCTCCCGCCTGTCCTGCTATCCCTGCCCCAACGGGCACATGGTCCCGCCTTCCCTCTGCATCGCGGCGGAGCAGCCGCTCATCTGCCCGGTGTGCGGGGCGGCAGTCACGCCGCTTTCGGCAGAGGAATTTTCGTTCAACAGCACCGGGGCCTGTCCCCGCTGTGACGGGACCGGCATCGTCCGGGTCGTGGATGAATCGACTCTCGTCCCGGACGAATCGCTTTCCATCAACGAAGGCGCGGTCCTGCCGTGGCAGACTTTGATGTGGTCGCTGATGAAGGAGATCGCCGAAAAAATGGGCGTGCGCACGAATGTTCCGTTCCGCGAGCTGACCCCCGAAGAGCGCGAGATGGTGTTCCACGGCCCCGCCAAAAAGGTGCATCTGCTCTATCAGAACCAAAAGACCGGAGCCGCCGGAGAGCTGGATTTCACCTATTTCAATGCCACCTACACCGTCGAGAACGCCTTGGCCAAAGTCACCGACGAAAAGGGCATGAAGCGGGTGGAGAAGTTCCTGAAGCAGGGACCCTGCCCGGACTGCGGCGGCTCGCGGTTGTCGGCGGCGGCCCGTGCGCCCAAGCTGCGGGGCATCGGGCTGGACGAAGCCTGTCGGATGACACTGGTGGAGCTGGTGGAGTGGGTCAAAGGCGTTCCGGCGTCCCTTCCCGAGGAGATGCGCCCCATGGCCGAGAGCATCTGCGAGTCCTTCCACGCCACCGCCGCCCGCCTGATGGACCTCGGCTTGGGCTACCTCTCGCTGGACCGCGAAGCAGCCACCCTTTCCACCGGCGAGCGCCAGCGGGTCCAGCTGGCCCGAAGCGTCCGCAACCGCACGACCGGCGTTCTCTATGTGCTGGACGAGCCGTCCATCGGACTGCATCCCTCCAACATCGAGGGTCTGCGCGGCGTGATGCGGGACCTCATCGCGGACGGAAATTCCATCGTGCTGGTGGACCACGACACCGAAATTTTGAAGGATTCCGACTGGCTCATCGAGATGGGACCCGGTGCGGGCGAAAACGGCGGGGCCATCCTCGCGCAGGGGACGGTCCCACAGATCATCGAGAACGGCGCTTCTAAGATCGGGCCGTTCCTGCGCTCGCTCCACCGGATGGAAGTGCGGCCCGTCACCCCCGCCGCCGAGCTGTTTGCGGAAGGGGCCATCACGCTGGACACCCGCACCCTGCACACCGTCAAGCCCCTGCACGTTGTTCTGCCCAAGGGGCGGCTGACCGTTGTGACCGGCGTTTCGGGTTCCGGCAAGACCACCATGGTGCTGGAAAGTCTCATTCCGGCGCTGAATGCGTTCATCTCCGGCACGGCTCTGCCCGCCCACATTGAAGCCATCGACGCTCCGGGCATCCGGCAGGTCAAGCTCATCGACGCCACGCCCATCGGCATCAATGTGCGCTCCACCGTCGCCACCTACGCGAATGTTCACGACGAACTGCGCAAAATTTTTGCCCGCACCCCGGCCAGTAAGGAAAAAGGCTACAAGGCCGGTGATTTTTCCTATAACACCGGCCGTCTGCGCTGTCCCACCTGCGACGGCACGGGCACGATCAGCTTGGACATCCAGTTCCTGCCAGATGTCGAGGTCACCTGCCCGGACTGCGGCGGTTCCCGCTACCAGAAAGATGCCGCGTCGCTCTTCCGGGTCCGGAAAGACGGCACGACCGGCGAAAGTCTGCCCTGCCTGATGGAGATGAGCGTGGACGAAGCACTTTCCGCCTGTTCGGACCTGAAACTGGTCGCCAGCCGGTTACAGACCCTTTCCGACTTGGGCTTAGGCTATCTGACCCTTGGCGAAGCAACGCCCAGCCTCTCGGGCGGCGAGGCCCAGCGGCTCAAGCTGGCCAGCGAGATGGGGCGCGGCCAGTCCGACACCGTGTTCGTTTTTGACGAACCCACCATCGGTCTGCATCCGCTGGACGTCCAGACCTTGTTACAGGTGTTCCAGCGGCTCATCGACAGCGATGCAACGGTCGTGGTCATCGAGCACGACCTCGACGTGATCCGTAACGCCGATTATCTCATCGATATGGGACCCGGCGGCGGAGAAGCCGGCGGCCGCATCGTTGCCGCCGGGACCCCCGCCGAAGTGGCGCAAAACCCGGAGAGCATCACGGGAAAATATCTGCGGTGATAAAAACAGGCGGCTGTTGTGACAGCCGCCCGTTTTTCGCATTTATTGTTTTCCCAGCTGCCAGAACGCCACGGCGCTTGCCGCCGCAACGTTCAGCGAATCGACCCCGTGGGACATCGGGATCTTGACCGTGTAATCACAGGCCGCGATGGTCGAATGCGCCAGCCCGTCGCCCTCGGTCCCCAGCACGATGGCCAGCTTCGGTTCGGCGGCAAGGGCTTCGTCGTCGATGCTCACCGAGCGGTCGCTCAGCGCCATGGCCGCAGTCTTGAAGCCCAGCGCATGGAGCTGCGCCATCCCCTTTTCGGGCCAATCCGCCGGAGTTTCGCCGATCTGCGCCCAAGGGACCTGAAACACCGTGCCCATGCTCACCCGCACCGCACGGCGGCACAGCGGGTCACAGCAGGAAGGGTTGATGAGCACGGCATCCATATTCAGCGCCGCCGCGCTGCGGAAGATGGCGCCCACATTGGTGGAATCCACGATGCCTTCCAGCACCGCCACCCGGCGGGCATTCCGGCACAGCTCCTCGACGCTGCGGGGAGCCGGACGCCGGAACGCGCACAGCACGCCGCGGGTCAGTTCAAAGCCGGTCAGCGAGGCCAGCACCTCCCGGTCGGCCGTGTAGACCGGCGCATCGCCGCAGCGGGTCAAGATCTCCGCCGCCGGACCCGTGATCTGCCTACGTTCCATCAGCAGCGAGAGCGGCTGATACCCTGCATCCAGCGCCCGGGAGATGACTTTAGGGCTTTCTGCGATAAAAATGCCTTTTTCCGGCTCCAGCCGATTGCGCAGCTGATTCTGCGTCAGGCGGGCATAGGGGTCCAGCTCCGGCGCTTGAAGGTCCGTGATCTCGACGATGTTCGGCATGAGAATCTCTCCTTTGATTCCAAAATTATATTCATTGTACCACATCCCGCCCTGCATTGCAAAAACAGGGCGGGCATATCCGATCTACATGGTCATCCTGTCCAAAAAACATCTTCAGATTTTGACAAATCCGACAAAATGCGTTATAGTAAACAGGAACTTGCAACGAGGAGGAATTTTCGTGTCCATCCATCCTAGACTGTCCCGCAAGGGGCAGATGTCCGAAGCGTTCTGCACCGCTATGTTCCTGTCGATCTCCGGCGGCTTGCAGGATGTCTACACCTATCTTTTCCGGGGAAAAGTGTTCGCCAACGCGCAGACGGGCAACATCGTGCTGTGCAGCGTGAACCTGTTTGCCGGAAAGTGGGCCGAAGCGCTGCACTATCTCGTACCGCTCTGCTTTTTTGCGCTGGGCGTGTTCGTGGCAGAGCTTCTGCGCCAGAAGTTCCAGCAGATGCAGCGGCTCCACTGGCGTCAGCTGGTCGTCCTGTGTGAGATCGTGATGCTGTTTGCGGTCGGCTTCTTCCCACAGGAATGGAACCTCGTCGCCAACGCGCTCGTCTCGTTCGCCTGTGCGATGCAGGTCCAAGCCTTCCGCAAGGTGAACGGCTACGCCTTCGCCAGCACCATGTGCATCGGCAACCTGCGCAGCGGGATGGATTCGCTGTGCAGCTGGCTGGTGGCCGGCAACAAAAACGCCAAAGACAAGGCGTTCCACTATTTCGCCATCATCTTCCTGTTCGCGCTGGGCGCCGGCTTGGGCAGCGTGGCGCTGAACTTCTGCGGGGCCAAGGCCATCTGGTTCTCCTGCCTCCTGCTGGCGGTCAGCTTCTGCCTGATGTTCATCAAAGAGGACATCGAAGAGCTGAAGGAAGACATCAAAGAATTCGAAAACCGCTGATTTTTGCAGATCACTCTCTCCGTCCCGCTCCCTCCGGGCCTGACGGAGAGATTTTTTATTTTTCGCCGAACACTTGGCCGCTGCCGTTCGTCTTACAGGCAGAACACCGCTACGGAGAAAGGAGGAACGCCCATGTGGGAACAGCTCTATGCGATATTCTGGGACAAGCTCGAGCATTTTTGCTGGAAGCTCTGCCGGGACGAAGCCCGCGCCGAGGACCTGACGCAGGAAGTTTTCCTGCGCGCATTGCAAAACCGCGCGCTTCTGGATACCTTCAACGAACAGCAATGCAAGGCGTGGCTGTTCGCCGCGGCCCGGAACCTCTACTGCGACCAGACCCGTCGTGCCGCAAAAGAAAAACAGCTTCTCTCGGCCCTGCAGCCCCCGGACGATGACGGAGACGTGCCAGACACCACCGCCGAAGCCGCCCTTGGCTCGGTGGAACTCGGCACAGTGCTGGCCCAGCTGCCCGAGCTGGACCGTCTGCTGTTCACTCTGCGCTATGACGAAGGCTACAATGCCGCCGAGCTGAGCACCCTGCTTCAGCTCCCGCCCGGAACCATTCGCAGCCGCCTTTCCCGGATCCGCCATCAGCTCAAAACCAAACTTTCGGAGGAATGAACCATGAAAAAGAATCTGAACGCCGACGCCCTTGTCCTCGACCTGCGCCACCTGACCGAAGAGACGCTCTCTTCTTATGAGAACATCACGCTGAACGCCACCGTCACCTTAACGAACCCCGCCGCACAGGCTCTGTTGAGCCGCTACAACGTCAAGCTGGACACCATGGCCAGCTGCAATGTTCCGGACGAGGTCCGTGCATCAGTCGTCAACGGCAAGACCACCCTCACCGCCGCCGACAAGTCCGAAAAGCGTCAGGTGCTCGTGGTCAACGGCAAAATCACCCTGACCCCCGATGCCGCCGACACCCTGCGCCAGTACGAAGCCATCGTGCTCAACGGCAAAGCCTACTGCCCGCAGTCGCTGGCGTCCCTCTTCCACGAAGTCGCCATCATCAACGGAAAGCTGGTCACCTACCCCGACGAGGCCGTGGTGCTGAGCGGCCGTTCGGTCAAGTTGGACCGGACCTTCCTGCTGCGGGCAAAGAACTGCCTTTATTGGACGGAGCGGATGTTTGTGGCCGTGGACCCGAAACTGGACGCCGCCGCCCTCGCGGCCAAGGGCTGCCGGTTCACCGCGCCGAAAGCCCTTCTGAGCGAATCGCTGGCCGAACCGCTGGCCCAGCTCTTCTCGGACGATACCGAACTGGTCATCCTGCCGGACGGGACCGCCGTGGTGGACGATGACCTCGACCTGACCGCCGCTTCCAGCCGCTCGTATGGCTCCCGCCTGTACGTTCTGGGCGACGTGACCTTCTCCGACGACTGCGCCGACGCTCTGCGCAAGCTGGAATTTTTCCACGTCTCCGGCACGGTCACCCTGCCCGCTGCGCTGGAAGAGGCGTTCTACGCCATCCCGGATGCGGCATTCGACGACCTGCGCATTCTGTCCGGCCATCTGCTCCACGGTCTGCCCCTGCTCAAGCTCACGAACGACTTTCTCACGGACCATCCGGAAGGCATCTCCTGCATCGACTGTGCCTGTGTCACCCTCGATGAAGCGCTTCTGCCGGATGACATCGCCAAGCGCTGCCAGTTCGACGGCTGCGCCCTCATCCGCTGCTCCGAGCGTCAGCAGAACGCGGTGGCGTCCGTCTCCCGCAATGTCGCGCAGATCATGACCACCGGCCAAAAGGACAGCCCCCTGAACGGCCTGTTCGACGCCAACACTACCTCCCTGAATGCTTTGCAGCTGACGCTGTAAGATTCTGGAACAACAGCTCCCGCATTTGCTGCCCTCCTATGGCAGATGTGGGAGCTGTTTTAGTTTCGGCAGTCAAGATCGTTCCGGAATTTCTTCATCGCGGTCCTGCATCACACCGGAGGCGAGCTTCCCTCTGCATCTGCCCGATGAAATTTGCATACTCTGCCCGTTTGGCAAGGATTTTTCATTGCGTTGGTCGGTTTGATATGGTATACTGATTTTATTGTGTAAAACGCCCGCAGCGGGCTTGCCGGTGTGACAGCCCGCGCGGGATTTGAAATCAGGAAGAGGAGCAACCAATGAAAAAAGGATTTGACAACGACAAATACCTTCAGATGCAGTCGGAGCACATCCGCGAGCGGATCGCGCAGTTCGACAACAAGCTGTATCTGGAATTCGGCGGAAAGCTGTTCGATGACTACCACGCCTCCCGCGTGCTGCCCGGTTTCCAGCCGGACTCTAAGCTGCAAATGCTGCTGCAGCTGAAGGATCAGGCCGAGATCGTCATCGTCATCAGCGCAGAGGACATCGTCAGCAACAAGGTGCGCGGCGACTACGGCATCACCTACGACCTCGATGTTCTACGCCTCATCGACGCCTTTCAGGAGCGCGGCCTGTTCGTGGGCAGCGTCTGCCTGACCATGTACACTGCCGCCCCCGAAGTGGAAGCCTTTGAAAAGCGGCTGAACACGCTGGGCATCCGGACGTTCCGCCACTACAAGATTCCGGGCTATCCCAACGATGTTTCCCGCATCGTCAGCGACGAGGGTTACGGCCGCAACGACTACATTGAGACGGAGCGCCCGCTGGTGGTCATCACGGCCCCCGGCCCCGGCAGCGGAAAAATGGCCACCTGCCTGTCCCAGCTGTACCACGAGTACAAGCGCGGCGTCAAGGCCGGCTATGCCAAGTTTGAGACGTTCCCCATCTGGAACATCCCCCTCAAGCATCCCGTCAACCTCGCTTACGAGGCCGCGACCGCAGACCTGAACGACGTGAACATGATCGACCCTTTCCATCTGGAAGCCTACGGCAAAACGGCGGTCAACTACAACCGCGACATCGAGATCTTCCCCGTGGTCAACGCGATGTTTGAGCTGATCGCGGGCAAAAGCCCCTACCACTCCCCCACCGATATGGGCGTCAACATGGCGGGCAACTGCATCGTGGACGATGCCGTCTGCTGCGAAGCTTCCCGCAACGAGATCATCCGCCGCCACTTCAAGGCGCTGTGCGACCTGAAGAACGGCGCACAGGTCCAGAGCGAAGTCTACAAGCTGGAGCTGCTGATGAATCAGGCCGGTCTGACGCTGGGCAGCCGCCCGGTCGAGCAGTCCGCCCATGCCGTTTCCGAGCGGACCGGCGGCGCACCCGCTGCCGCCATCGAGCTGCCGGACGGCACGGTCGTCACCGGCAAGACCGGCCCCCTGCTGGGCGCCGCCTCTTCTGCCCTGCTGAACGCCCTCAAGAAGCTGGCCGGCATCGATCAGGAGACGGACCTCGTGTCTGCCCGCGCCATCGAGCCGATCCAGACCCTCAAGACCAACTATCTTGGCAGCAAGAATCCCCGTCTGCACACCGACGAGATTCTCATCGCGCTGTCCAGCTCTGCGGCCGAGAATCCCACCGCTGCCGCCGCTCTGCGCCAGCTGTCCAACCTCAAGGGCTGTGACATGCACTCCACGGTCATCCTGTCCAGCGTGGACACCGACACCGTGAAGAAACTCGGCATGTACCTCACCTGCGAACCTGCCTACGAGGAAGAGGACCGCAAGTACCACAAGAAGTAACCAAAAGGACCCGCTTCATTTGAAAGAAGCGGGTCCCTTTTTATGCCATGCGGGTCTGGTTCCAATATTCACCCATACTCTGTCCCGGCTGGTCGGTCACATCGTCGTTCAGATACTCCGCCAAACCGCAGGAGCTGGGGTCCCACGCGCGGGCCTGTTCCACCGAACGGTATTCCACCTCGGCGTACCAGAACTCGGTCGGCTGGCCCGCATCCACATGGTTGACTTCCAGCACCAGCCCATCCGGCAGAAGATAGCTGCGGCGGACTTTTTCGATGAGCAGTTTGCCGATGATCTTCTGTTCCAGCTCGTCGAACAGTTCTTTGTCGATGGAGCGTTCGATCTCCTCACGGGCCAGCCCGCCGCCGGACTTGAAGCAGAGGATATAGTCCGTCTTGCCGCCCTTGAGCGCTTCCTCGCGGATGCGGACCGTGGGGTGCACGCTGATATATCCCTGCCGCATGGCAAATTCCTCTTTCAGCGGCAGAACCGGAAAGCCGTCCCCTTCCGGCCAGCCGTTCACCATCCATTTGCGTTCAATTTCCATCTGTACGACCTCATTTCTGTTGGATTTCCTGTTTATTCTAACACGTTTTTATGCTATTATAAAGGGGATTTGAAACCAATCCCGCGGCGATCTCTGCCGCACGAGGGGGTCGAGCAGACTCCCAGAGATGCGGCCCGCACACGGGCGTTCTATCTTAAAGGAGTTTTCATGAAAACAAACCGCAGTTATCCTGTCTACAAAGTCAACAAACACGCCGAAGGGCTTCTGGTGGGCGGCCATCCATGGGTGTATGAGAACGACATCCTCGAAGCCCCGGCCGAGGAACCCGAAAACGGGACCCTCGTTGACGTCGTCAGTACCAAGGGTTCCTACCTTGGCACGGGCTTCCTCTCGCTCAAGAGCAAGATTCGGGTCCGGCTCATTTCCCGCAACGCCAACGACACCTTTGACGTCAACTTCTGGCGCCGCCGGGTCGAGTATGCGTGGAGCTACCGCAAGACCGTCCTCGAGCCGGACGATCTGTCGGCGTGCCGCGTGATCTTCGGCGAAGCCGACCAGTTCCCGGGCCTGACCGTGGACCGCTTCAACAACATTCTGGTCACCCAGACCCTCAGCGTCGGCATGGAAAAACTCAAGCCGATCCTCTTCCCGCTGCTGGCCGAGGTCCTGCGGGCAGATGGCCAGACCATCGACGGCATCTATGAGCGGAACGACGAAGCCCTCCGCGCCAAAGAGGGCCTTGCGCAGAACAAGGGCTGGTTCGAACTTCCGGGCGAGACGCACCCAGCATCCACCCAGACCGAGATCTGTGAGAACGGCGTGTTCTACCACGTCGATTTCGAGAACGGTCAAAAGACAGGCTTCTTCCTCGACCAGAAATACAACCGCCGCGCTGTGGCCCGCATCGCCGCAGGGCACACCGTGCTGGACTGCTTCACCCACACCGGCAGCTTTGCACTGAATGCTGCCAAGGGCGGGGCCGCCCGCGTCACCGCCGCCGACATCAGCGCAGACGCCATCGCCATGGCCCAGCGCAACGCCGAGCGGAACGGTCTGACCAACATGGACTTCCTCTGCGAGGACACCTTTGAGCTTCTGCCCCGGCTGGAAAAAGAGGGCCACCCCTATGATTTCATCATCCTCGACCCGCCGGCCTTCACCAAAGCCCGCCGCACCGTCGAGAACGCCATGCGCGGCTACAAAGAGATCAACTACCGCGCCATGAAGCTGCTGCCCCGCGGCGGCTATCTGGCAACGGCCAGCTGCTCGCACTTTGCCACGGAAGAGTTGTTCATCAAGATGCTGCACGCCGCCGCAAAGGACGCGCACCGTCAGCTGCGCCAGATCGAGGTCCGCCAGCAGGCCCCTGACCACCCCATCCTGTGGGGCGTCCCAGAGACGAACTACCTGAAGTTCTTCCTGTTCCAGGTCATCTAACAACGATCAAGGCGCATAAGCCGCATCTCCGGGAGCTTTCTCCCGCAAGTGAAACGGGGATTCCATACCCCGCCCTATTGCCTTCGGCAACAGGGTCCCACCCGTCGGACACTTGCTTGGAGAAACTCCCCTCGTGCGGCAGATACGGTTTGAAAAGTCATACCAAGCACACAAGCTCCAAAATTTCGGGAGGCCGTTTGTGCAGAATCGTCAGTTTTGTCTATTGCGTTTTTTTGCCCCGTGGGCTATAATCATGTCATAGACAGCAACGGCGCTGTGGGTCACCTCCTGACTCGCAGCGCCGTTTTGTTTAAGGAAGCTTTCGCGCAGGACCTTCCGCATGGATGGTTTTTCTGCGATGTTGGGAAAGAACCAAGATCAAGTAAGGAGTAGGATTTATGGCAGCAAATGTTATGGAAATCTACGGCAGCAAGGTCTTTAACGAACATGTCATGAAGGAGCGTCTGCCGAGCGCGACTTATAAGAGCCTCGAGCGCACCCTGCACAAGGGCGCCCCGCTGGATATCGAGGTGGCCAACGTCGTGGCCAGCGTTATGAAGCGCTGGGCCATGGAGCTGGGCGCGACCCACTACACCCACTGGTTCCAGCCGCTGACCGGCATCACCAGTGAGAAGCATGACGGCTTCGTCAGCCCTGTGGGCGACGGTACTGCCATCATGGAGTTCTCCGGCAAGGAGCTGGTGCGCGGCGAGCCTGACGCATCGTCCTTCCCCTCCGGCGGTCTGCGTGCAACTTGCGAGGCCCGCGGCTACACCGCATGGGACCCCACCAGCTACGCTTTCGTCAAGGATGATGTCCTCTGCATCCCCACCGCATTCGTCAGCTACACCGGCGAGGCTCTGGACAAAAAGACCCCCTTGCTGCGCTCGATGAACGCACTGTCTAATCAGGCGATCCGCATCCTGAAGCTTTTCGGCAAGGATGTCGATTACGTTTCTACCACCGTCGGCCCCGAGCAGGAATACTTCCTCATCAAGAAGGAGGACTACGAGGCACGTCAGGACTTGATCCTGACCGGCCGCACTTTGTTCGGCGCACCGTCTGCCAAGGGTCAGGAGCTGGAAGAGCATTACTTCGGCGTCATCCGTCCCGAAGTCTCCGCGTTCATGAAGGAGCTGGACGACGAGCTGTGGAAGCTGGGCGTTCCCGCCAAGACCAAGCACAACGAAGTCGCTCCCTGCCAGCATGAGCTGGCCCCCATCTTCGACACCACGAATGTCGCCATCGACCACAACCTGCTGACCATGGAGTTGATGAAGAAGATCGCTCCCAAGTACGGTCTGATCTGCTTGCAGCACGAGAAGCCCTTCGAAGGCGTCAACGGCAGCGGCAAGCACAACAACTGGTCCATGAGCACCTCTCACGAGAACCTGCTCGACCCGGGCGACACCCCCATGGAGAACCTGCAGTTCCTCGTGTTCCTCGCTGCCGTCATCAAGGCAGTCGATGAGTATGCCGATCTGCTCCGCACTTCTGTCGCTACTCCCGGCAACGATCACCGTCTGGGCGCCAACGAAGCACCTCCGGCCATCATCTCCATCTTCGTCGGCGAAGAGCTGGAAGCTGTCATCGATGCCATCGCTTCCGATTCTCCCTATGCCGGCCCCATCAAGATGAAGATGGACCTCGGCGTGGATGTCCTGCCCAAGTTCAGCAAAGACACCACCGACCGCAACCGTACTTCTCCGTTCGCTTTCACCGGCAACAAGTTCGAGTTCCGTATGCCCGGTTCTGCTGAGAACCTGAGCGACTGCAACACCATCCTGAACACCGCCGTCGCCAAGGAGCTGAAGGGCTATGCCGACGAGCTGGAAGGTGCTGAGGACTTCACCAGCGCCGCCATCGCTCTGGTCAAGCGCACCATCCGCGACCACCGCCGCGTCATCTTCAACGGCAACGGCTACTCCGCCGAGTGGGAAGCTGAGGCTGCAAAGCGCGGTCTGCCCAACAAGAAGAACACCCCGGCTGCTCTGCCCGCCCTCATCGAGCCGAAGAACATCCAGCTGATGGAGGACTTCGGCGTTCTGACCAAGGTCGAGATGGAGAGCCGTTACGAAGTCGAGATGGAGCACTACGCCAAGATCATCAACATCGAGGCGCTGACCATGCTCGAGATGGCCCGCAAGCAGCTGCTGCCCGCCGTCAATGCTTACATGAGCGAAGTGGCCAACACCGCTGCTTCCAAGCTGGCCGTCAGCGAGTCTCTGAGCGTCCGCAGCGAGACCAAGACGCTGGAAAAGCTGTCTGCTGATGCCGACGCCATGAGCGATGCCATCGACACCCTGCAGGATGTCGTGGACGCCGCCGAGGCCCTGACCAGCGAGAGCGAAAAGGCTGTCGCCTTCCACGACAACGTGATCCCCGTCATGGATACCCTGCGTGCTGCGGCAGACGACGCCGAGACCATTTGCGGTGAGGATTACTGGCCGCTGCCCAGCTACAGCAAGATGCTCTACTACGTCTGATCACGCAAAAGCATCATAAGCATCGTTAGGCTGTAGAATTTATTACGCCATTCTCCTTTTCCTATTTCTTACACCAGCCTAAAGACCCGCTCTCCTGCGAGGGTGGGCCTTTAGGCGTTTTTTGAGAATGGCGAAATTTTTACCATTTCTGGGATATCATCTCAACAAACTGCCGCGGCCATCGCGGCATGGAGGGGTTTTCTATGAGCTACACGACCCAACAGGACATCCTTGATTTTGTCGAGGACAACAATGTCAAGTTCGTCCGCTTCGCGTTCTGCGATATCTTTGGCACGCAGAAAAACATTGCCGTGCTGGCCAGCGACCTGCCCAAGGCGCTGGAGGACGGCGTCTGCTTCGACGGCAGCTCCATTGCCGGGTTCATGAAGGTGGAAGAGAGCGATCTGGTCCTCCGGCCCGACCTGTCCACCGTGACCATCCTGCCTTGGCGGCCCACCGAGGGCCGGGTCATGCAGTTCTTCTGCGACGTGGAAAAGCCGGACGGGGCCTCTTTCGGCGGCAACTGCCGCGGCTTTCTGCGCCAGATGAGCCGGAAATTCCGCAAGCTGGGCCTGACCTGCAACGTCGGCGCGGAGTGCGAGTTTTACCTGTTCGAAAACGATGACCATGGCCGCCCCACCCGCGTGCCCATCGATTTCGGCGGCTATTTCGACGTCGCCCCGCTGGACGCCGGTGAAAATCTCCGCCGGGACATCTGCCTGACCATGGAGCAGATGGGCATGAGCCCCCAGCACAGCCACCACGAGAGCGGCAACGGTCAGAACGAGATCGACTGCCACCATGCCGGTCCGCTCAAGACCGCCGACAACGTGATGATGTTCAAGCAGATCGTCCGGGCCGTGGCCACCCGCAGCGGCATCCACGCCAGCTTTCTGCCCAAGCCGCTGGCCGATCAGGCCGGAAGCGGCTTGCACATCAACCTGTCGCTCTACATGGACGGCCGCAACCTGTTCGAGGGCGATATCGCCCCCGACAGCATCGCGGGCAGCTTTATGGCGGGCGTTCTGGCCCACAGCCGCGAGCTGACCGTGTTCACCAATCCCCTGCCCAACAGCTATCTGCGCTTTGGCAGCGACGAAGCCCCCAAGTACGTCAGCTGGAGCCGCCAGAACCGCAGCCAGCTGGTCCGCATCCCGCAGGTCAAGGGCGACAACTGCCGCATGGAACTGCGCAGCCCGGATCCGGCGTGCAACCCGTATCTGGCCATCGGCCTGATCCTCGCCGCCGGTCTGGACGGCATCGAGCACCGGATGCTTCTGCAGGCCCCCGTCAACCGGAACCTGTTCAACCCGTCCGAAGCGGCCGGCCTTGGGCTGGAAATGCTCCCCACCTCGCTGGAAGAGGCCGTTCAGGCCGCACAGGAGAGCGAGTTCCTGCGTCAGGTTCTGCCGGAAGAGCTGTCTCACCGGTACTATGACGAGGAACTGAAGCGGTGCGCCGCGCTCAAAAACGCTGCCGACCCGGCAGAATACGAGCGCATCCACTACTTCAACGCCATCTGAGCAGGGAGGGAATTGGGAAAGGAGCGATCCGAATGGGACGTGCTCTGATCGTCAGCGCCGGTGCAAGCTCGAACGAGTACATCTCCGCGCGGCTGGCGGAACTGGGCTACGCGCGGCCTCTGATCGTCCCGAGCGGCGCAGAGGCTCGGCGAAGGATGCTGGAATCCGACTTTGAGCTGATCGTGGTCAATGCGCCTCTGCCGGACGAGTTCGGCCACGAATTGTGTTCCAGCGCGGTGGAAAAAACGGATGCGGGCGTGGTGTTTCTGGTCAAGGCAGCCGCCGCCGAACAGCTGCTGGCCCCCATGAGCGAGCGGGGCGTGCTGCTGCTGAGCAAACCGTTTTCCAACACGCTGTTCTTACAGGCGATCCACATGGCGGCGGCCAGCAACCACCGTCTGCTGCGTCTGCGGCAGGAAAACGCCAAAATGCAGGAAAAGATCGCGCAGGTGCGTCTGGTCAGCCGTGCAAAGTGCTGCCTGATCGAGCGGGAGCAGATGACGGAAGCCGACGCCCACCGCTACATTGAAAAACAGGCGATGGATACCCGGCGCGACCGCACAGAAATTGCACAGGAAATCCTTGATTCTTACGAAGATTAGGATTATAATTCTGTGTTGTATGTTTTGCATGGGCACAGGTGTGCCCGGTATTGGGAAAAAACAGAAAGAACGAAACGGACCAAAATTAGAGGAGGAATGAAAATGGCAAAGTTCATTTTTGTGACCGGCGGCGTCGTCTCCGGTCTGGGCAAAGGCATCACGGCGGCTTCGCTGGGCCGTCTGCTCAAGTGCCGCGGCCTGAAGGTCGCCAGCCAGAAGCTGGACCCCTATGTGAACGTGGACCCGGGCACGATGAGCCCCCTGCAGCACGGTGAGGTGTTCGTCACCGACGACGGTACGGAGACTGACCTCGACCTCGGCCACTACGAGCGCTTCATCGACGAGAACCTGAACAAATACTCCAACCTGACCACCGGCAAGGTCTACTGGAATGTTCTGAACAAGGAGCGTCAGGGCGCTTACCTCGGCCAGACCGTCCAGATCATCCCCCACATCACCAACGAGATCAAGAGCTACATCTACAATCTGGCTTCCTCCACCGAGGCCGATGTCGTCATCACCGAGATCGGCGGCACGACCGGCGACATCGAGAGCCAGCCTTTCCTTGAGGCCATCCGTCAGGTCGGCTTGGAGCAGGGCCGCGACAACTGCTGCTACATCCATGTCGTTCTGGTCCCCTACATCTCCGGCTCCGACGAGTACAAGTCGAAGCCCGCACAGCACTCCGTCAAGGAGCTGCAGGGCATGGGCATCAACCCCGACATCATCATCCTGCGCGCCGACGGCAGCGTGGGCGGCGACATCCGCCGCAAGATCAGCACCTTCTGCAACGTCAAGCCGGAATGCGTCATCGAGAACCTGACCATGCCCAGCCTGTACCAGTGCCCGCTGATGCTCCACACCAACGGACTGGACGACGTTGTGGTCAAGAAGCTGCATCTGGATGTTCCCCCCGCCGACCTGACCGAGTGGAAGAGCGTCGTTTCCCGCATCGCCACCCGCAGCAAGACCTGCACCATCGCACTGGTGGGCAAGTATGTCAAGCTGCACGACGCCTATCTGTCCGTCATGGAGAGCTTGTACCACGCCGGTTTCGAGAACGACAGTCAGGTGGAGATCCGCTGGGTCGAGAGTGAGGACCTGACCGATCAGGCCGCCTGCAAGGAAGCTTTTGCGGACGTGGACGGCATCATCGTTCCCGGCGGCTTCGGCGACCGCGGCATCGAAGGCATGATTCAGGCCGCACAGTATGCCCGTGAGAATCACGTCCCGTACTTCGGCATCTGCCTGGGTATGCAGATCATGGTCATGGAGTTCGCCCGCCATGTGCTGGGCTATGCTGACGCCAACTCCAGCGAGTTCACTCCTGACGGCGCACACAATGTCATCGCGCTGATGGCCGACCAGCAGGGCAATATCCCCAAGGGCGGCACGATGCGTCTGGGCAAGTACCCCTGCAAGGTCGTGCCCGGGACCAAGATGGCCGAGTGCTACGGCGAATCCGAGATCTGGGAGCGCCACCGCCACCGCTACGAGTTCAACAACGACTTCCGGGCGGAGATGGAAGAAAAGGGTCTGGTCATCTCCGGCACAAGCCCCGATGGCCGCTTGGTCGAGACGGTCGAGCTTCCGGGCCGCGACTTCCACCTTGGTGCACAGTTCCACCCCGAGTTCAAGAGCCGTCCGAACCGCGCTCACCCGCTGTTCAAGGCCTTTATCGCTGCTTCGCTCAAGTTCCGCACTTCGGAACAGCGCAGCATGATGCACGTCTAAATCTTAGGCGTCTCGCACTCGTGTGAACCTTTGGCACGCCGGTTTTTCGGAACATAAAATAAAGCAGCTGCACTCCGCGTTCACGGGATGCAGCTGCTTTTTCGTTATAAACGATTCTTACTTCTTGGCGGCAGCCTTCTTACGGGCAGCGCGGCTGGTCTTTTTGGTGGTAGGCTTCTTGGCGGGTGCGGCCTTCGGAGCCGGAGCAGCAGCCTTCACCTCAGGCTTTGCTTCCACAGCGGGAGCAGCGGCTTCTGCGGGCTTCTCCTCGACCGGAGCGGCCTTTTCTTCCACCTTAGCCTCTTCCTTTGCCGGCTCTTCTGCCTTCACGGGAGCAGCTTCGACGGGCTTTTCCTCTGCCTTGACTTCCTCCGCGGCCGTAGCAGCAGTCTCTTCGACCTTCTCCTCCACGGGAGCGGCCACCGGCTCGGCGTCCTTCTTGGCGGTGCGCTTTGCGCGGTCTTTCACCTCAGCGATGGTCCACAGCTGGTCCTCACCGGCGGTCTCCTGCCAGATCTGCAGCTGTGCGCCGTCCACGACGCCCATGCCCACGGTGTCGATGCACTTGCCGCTGGCCCAAGAAGAGCGCAGACGGACCGTGCCCGCCGGGGTCGGCTCGACGGTCCACATCTGGGATGTGCCGCCCACGTCTTCCCACAGGTGCAGCCAAGTGCCGTTTGCCGTGCCGGTCATCATCAGGTCAATAAGCTTGCCGGATGCGCGGTTGCGGATGCGGTAAACGCCGTCGCCCACGCGGATGAAGGACCACTCCTGCTCGGGCTTGTGGTCATACTTGCCCAGACGAATGTTGCCTTCGTTCTTGGCGCTCTCCACGGCCTCGATGACGCTGCCGGTCTTGGCAGCGATGGTGTAAAAACGATCTGCTTCGATCACAGTCTGTGCAACAGTTTTCATGATAATTCCCTCCAAACCTGTTCCTCACGAATAAATCTTTCTTCTTTGTGTTGTTAAATTATACCACTTGTCGTAATTTTTTACAAGGATTTCGACATTCCTTTAGCACTTTAACCAAAAAGTGTCCGCTTTTCACCGGCTTTTGCAATTTTCAACCGAACTTTTGTTGTATTTTTCGTTCGATTTCAAGAGTTTTCAGAATCAGACCGCCGCTCCGTTCCCATTCTTTCTGTTGCACAGGACAATCCCCCGTGAAAAAGCAGGTTGATAGCGAACAATATCTGCGGTATACTAGAAGCGAAAATTTTATATTCCTTTTACCCTTTCCCCGAAAGTGAGGTCTTTTCATGTCCGCAGACGACCGCAGCGCGCTGCAATTCCGCAAGATGACCGAGACGCCGATCCAGAAGCTCATCCTCAGCCTTGCAGCCCCCACGATTTTAAGCATGCTCATCACGAGCATCTACAATCTGGCCGACACCTTCTTCGTTGGCCAGATCTCCACCAGCGCATCCGGCGCGGTGGGTGTTGTTTCCAGCCTGATGGCCATTATTCAAGCGCTGGGCTTCATGCTGGGCCACGGCGCGGGCAGCATCATCAGCCGCAGCCTTGGCAGCCAGAACACCCAAGCCGCCAACCGGTTCGCATCCACCAGCTTCTTCACGGCGCTGGCCTTTGGCCTGATCTTGGCGGTGCTCGGCCTTGCCACCCTGCCCAGCTTTATGATGCTGCTGGGCAGCACCGAGACCATCCTGCCCCATGCGTGCGCCTATGCGCGGCCCATCCTCATGGCGGCCCCGCTCATGATGTCCAGTCTGGTCATGAACAACATCCTGCGCTATGAGGGCAAAGCCAACTTTGCGATGATCGGCCTTGTCACCGGCGGCGTGCTGAATATGGTGCTGGACCCGATGTTCATCTTCGGGTTCGGGATGGGCACGGCCGGTGCGGGCCTTGCCACAGCCCTGAGCCAGAGCATCAGCTTCTGCATCCTGCTCTCGATGTTCCTGCGCGGCAAGACAGTCAGCCAGTTCCAGATCAGCGCCGTCACCCGCAGCCCTGCGGAATTCGGGACCATCCTGATGACCGGTCTGCCCAGCTTTGGCCGTCAGGGCCTGAACAGCATCGGCGGAATGCTGCTGAACATCGCCGCCCGCAGCTACGGCGACGCCGCCGTGGCGGGTATGAGCATCGTCTCCCGCATCTTCATGTTCATCATCTCGGTCGCCATCGGCACAGGACAGGGCTTCCAGCCGGTGGCGGGCTTCAACTACGGCGCGCGGAAATACCGCCGGGTGGAAAAAGCCTGTGTCTTTACCATGTGTGCGAGCTTCTGCTTCCTGACCGTCATCATCGCGGCGTGCTGGTTCAACGCCGAAGCCCTCATCAAGCTGTTCCGCGACGACCCCGAGGTGACCGCCATCGCGCTTCCGGCGTTCCAGTATCAGTGCTTCGCCATCTTCTTGCAGCCGGTCATCGTGGCGGGCAACATGCTGTTCCAGAGCATCGGCAAATCCGGCCGCGCCACCTTTCTGGCGTGCTGCCGTCAGGGTGTGTTCTTCATCCCGCTCATCCTCACCCTGCCCCGCTTCTTTGGGCTTGTGGGCATTGAGATCTGCCAGCCCATCGCCGATGTGCTGACCTTCCTCGTCACCGTACCGTTCCTCTTCCCCTTCCTGCACCAGCTGGTCAAAATGGACGAAGCGGAGATGGCCAAGAACTGACCCAGCCGCACGAGGGGAGTTTCTCCCGCAAGTGTCCGAGGTGGGGACCCGGCACAACGTGCTGGGGAGGGCATGGAATGCCCTTAACTTGCGGGAGAAAGCTCCCGGAGATGCGGCCCGCGCCCCTCGTGCGGCCTAGGTTCAGAAATGCGGCCCAGCCCCTGAGATACCATCCCACAACCCTTCGTAACCAAATTGTAATCACACCCGGATGTTCCAATGCAATGGAATGTCCGGGTGTTTCGTATTATAATCAAATGGGAATCTTCCACCAAACTTTACCAGTGAGGGAACCATCATGAAACAGAAACTTTTCCGTGCCGGATGTGCCGCACTGAGCCTTTCGCTGGCCGCAGGGCTGTTCACGTCCTGCTCCATCCTTCCTCAGCCGTCCGCACCGGCTTCCCATCCCGAACAGGAAGCGCCCAAAGACTACGACGCTTCTTCCATTCAGGACGACCGGCTGCGCATCCTTTACAATTACAATGCCGTGGGCGGGAACACCATCCTCTGCGGCGATACCGTTCTGCGGCAGTCGCCGGCTTCCGAGACGTCCTATCTCGTGACCGACGCCCAGACCGGCGAAACGAACTATTATTTCGTCGAGTGGTCGGATGCTTCCGCCCCCTCCGGGCGGCGCTGTGCCCTCTACGACAAGACCGGCAGTGAGGTCCTCTCCTTTGACCGCGACTATGACCTCTCGCTTTCCGGCGGGATGCTCATTCTGCGGGTCCCGGACGTCTTTGCCTTTTCGCCTGTGAACAACCATGAAGCGGGTGACATCCGGGTCGTGGACCTTGCCACCGGAAACGACCTTCCGGTCCCCGAAAACGCCTACGGCTGTGTCGCAGTCGGAGACTATTTAGCCTTCAGCATCTATGCGCCCGGGGACGCCGAACCGGACGAGGAAAACGATGACCTCTATCAATATTCCGTCGTGCAGATTCAGGACAAGGCCGGGAACATCGTCTATCAGACCGACCGTGCCGGGGCTTCTGCCACCAGCCTGAGCGGGACGTTTGGAGACGAATTTGTGCCCTCGGATTGGCTCGAGATCGACGTTTATTCCGCTGATGCCAGCTATTCCATCGAGGCCGCCTATCTGCTCAACCCCTCCACCGGCGAGGAACTGCCCCACTTCGTGCGCTACTGCGGAAACGGAACGGCCTGTTTCCACACCGAGGACGGCGGCTATCAGCTCGTAGACCTTGTGAGCACCGAGAACAGCACCGTCCTGCGTGAATTTGATCAAAAGGTCGTGGCCTACGCCCCTGGGCTGGTCCTGCTGAGTTCGGACGGCTATTCCAGCTACACCTTCTATGACCTGACCACCGGCGACACCAAGGACCTTTTGGACATCACTCTCGGGACCAATGACCTCGCCTTTTATGCCGCGGACGGGACCCTGCGCTCCTACGATTCCCGCACCGGCGCGCTGCTGACGGATGAGACGATCGAGCCGGTCGAAAACCTACAGCGGGTCTATCTGATCGCCGAAGAGGACGGCTGGGTCTGGCTGCGGCAGTACAACAACGACGACTATGAGGTGACCACCAGCACCGTCTGCGGGCCGAACGGTGTCGTCAAGCAGATGGATGCCGCCACGCTGAAAGAGCGCTACAACAGCTACCTTTCGCCCCTTCTCACCACCGAGGACGGCATCTATTTTTCCGCCAGCTACGAGGGGCCGAACAGCACTTGGCTCTCGGACGTGCTGGACAGCGACGGCAATGTGGTCATCCGCGGGCTGGCCGTCTGCAACGGATATTACCGCACCTACGCCAATCCCCTGCCCGACGGCGTGTTCGTCGCCCGCAAAGGCTTCCGCTATGGCTGGATGGACCTTTCGGGAAACTGGATCTACTGCCAGAGCATTTTCGATTCCACCAGCGACGATGGGACCAATTACTACTTCTAAGGGAGGTATTTTTATGAATGCACCGAAAATTTCCCGCCGCTCCTTCCTGCTGGGGCTGGGCGTGCTCTCTTCCGCCGCGCTGTTCTCCGCCTGTGGTGACAGCGCAAGTTCCAGCACCGCTTCTTCTACGGTGGAGGAGCCGGCTTCCTCCGCCGCCAGCGAAATGCCCGCCGAGCCGATCTTATCCGAGGACGAATTTCCCATCACGGACGGCAGCACGGCCTGTATCCCGCTGATCGCCCAGATCATGGCCGACACGACCGGCATGGACCTTGAAACGGCACAGAGCTGCGTTTCCACCAACACCACCGCGTGGGCATGGCGCAACCTCGGCGTCTACAACGACGGGACGAGCGGCGTCAAGCTCATCATCGCCTACGAGGCCCCGGAGTCCGTCAAGGAAGAGCTGGCCCAGAGCGGAAACGCATTGGACCAGAAGGCCATTGGCCGGGACGCACTGGTGTTCATCGTGAACGAGGACAACCCCGTGCAGAGCCTGACCCAGCAGCAGCTCAAGGACATTTACGCGGGAAAGATCACCAACTGGAAGGACGTCGGCGGCGAGGACCTCGACATCGTGGCCTTCCAGCGCGGCGAGGATTCCGGCAGCCAGACGCTGTTCCAAAAGCTGCTCATTCAGGGCGGCGAGCTGATGGATGCCCCCACCGAGCTTTCGCCCGCCATGATGGGCGAGCTTGTGGACAGCATCGCCGAGTACAACAATTCCGCCAACGCCATCGGGTTCTCGGTCTACTACTACATCGATCAGATGTACTCCAAGCCGGGTCTGCGGCTGCTGGCTGTGGACGGCGTGACCCCCTCCAACGACACCATCGCGGACCAGACCTATCCGCTCTGCAACGAGTTTTATGCCGCTGTCCGGCAGGATTCCGCCGCCGACAGCCCGGAACGCAAGGTCTATGACTGGCTGGACACCGATGCGGGCCGTGCCTGTATCGAAAAATCGGGCTACGTCGCGGTCCAATAAGTTTTCTTACAACTTGTTCAGGTTGATTGACTTCGCTTAGATTCTTTGCTACAATGAAGAAAAAGTTTGGTCAGATTACCAAACGTCAAAAGCGAAGGAGAACGGAACATGCTGAAACCAGAAACATCCCGCGTGGAGAGCCACGGGCGTACTGCCCTGCGCAACTACATCATCCAAGCCTCGACCTTATTAGAGATCGTGCTGTCCGGTCTGGTCCTCATCGGCTTGCTGCTCAGCATCGTTCCGCTGCTCAAGTGGATGCCCGGGCTGTTGTTCGACGGAAATGATGCGGAGATCCGCACCTTTTTGGAGCGCTCGCTCGACATCGTCATCGGCATCGAGTTCATCAAGATGCTGGCCAAGCACAGCCCCGGAAGCAGCTTGGAAGTGTTGCTCTACGCCATCGCCCGCCATCTGGTGGTCGGCCATGATTCCGCGTTCGAGAACCTGCTCAGCGTGGGAGCCATCGCGCTGATCTTCATTGTCCGCAAGTTCTTCTTTGTACCGGCCTTTGGTGCGCACCTGCCCGACGGCCACCCCGCACCGGACCTTCGTCCGGACCAGAGCGGCATCCCCGCCGAAGAGTTCCGCGAGCGGCTGCGCAAGCGCATCCACGCCAAGGACCTCACCGAAGAAGACGAGGACAACACCGAAGAAGTCGAATAAGCAAAAATAGCTCCCATCTGCGTTCGTGCAGATGGGAGCTGTTCGTTTCAGCGATTATTTATGCGTTGGTCACGCCGCCCTCGACCACAAGCTCGTCCTCGTAATCGACGCCGTAGGTGTCCACCAGAGTCTCCTCATAGTCCTTGTGGAAAAACTGCTCGTCGCCCAGAGACTTGATCTCATCGTTGATCCAATCCAGCAGAGTGGTGTTGCCCTTGCTGACCGCCGGAGCGATGGTGTCCTGACTGCCTAGCGAGGGGATGCCAACGGTGTAGCCGGGGTTCTGGTTTGCAAAAGCGATGACCTCGGTGTTGTCGTTGGCCCATGCCACGCCGTTGCCGTTCTCCAGTGCGTTCTTGGCGGTCGCATAGGAATCGTACTTCTGCAGCGGGATGTCGGGATAGTTCTTGGTCAGGTAGGTCTCAGCAGTCGTACCGGAAATGACGATCATCTGGTCGTCCGCATTCCAGTTGTCCAGCGTGGTGATGACGTTGCTGTCCGGAGAAATGACGCCCAGTGCAACGTTCATGTACGGCAGAGCAAAGTCCACTTCCTCGGCACGTTCCGGGGTGACAGTGAAGTTTGCGAGGATGATATCCACCTTGCCGGTCTGCAGATACTCGATGCGGTTCGCGGCCTCGGTGGAGACAAAGTTGATCTCAACGCCCAGATCCTCGCCCAGACGGTTTGCGAAGTAGACGTCGTAGCCCTGATAGTCGCCGTTCTCATCCACATAGCCGAACGGGTTCTTGTCGGAGAACACGCCGATGTTGATGGTCCCATCGGCCTTGATCTCATCCAGCGTGCGGTAAACGGCGTCGCTGCCCGCAGAGGCCGCACTGCCAGATGCTGCGCCAGAAGCAGCCGTGCTACTGGAAGAAGAGCCGCAAGCGGTCAGCAGGGCAGCTGCAGAGGCTGCACCCAGACCCAGCAGGAAGGAACGGCGAGAAATTTTAGACTGTTTCATAAAAAGGTTCTCCTTTACAAAATCTTTCCCATACAATATCTAGAACTGCACACAATTTGCAGTCTCTAACAATAGCATCCGATGCCAACGGGGCAGGACATCGGGTAGTTTCCCCGCAAGTGAGTCGGGGATTCCATACCCCGCCCTATTGCCTTCGGCAACAGGGTCCCACCCGTCGGACACTTGCTTGCGAAACCACCCGACATCCTGCCAGCAGTTCCACAATAAGCTTCACTTTACCGCATCAAACGTAAACGTATGCAGGAACTTTTTCGCTCTCTCGGTCTGCGGATGGTCGAAGAAGTCCGCCGGGGCGGCTTCCTCGACGATGCGGCCTTCGTCCAAGAACAGGACCCGGTTCGCTACCGCGCGGGCAAACTGCATCTCGTGGGTCACGATGATCATGGTCTTGCCCTCGCGTGCAAGGTCCAGCATGACATCCAGCACTTCGCGGACCATTTCCGGGTCCAGTGCGGCGGTCACTTCGTCGAACAGCAGGATCTCTGGGTGCATACACAACGCCCGCACGATGGCAACGCGCTGTTTCTGGCCGCCGGAAAGCTCCCGCGGATAGCTCTTGGCCTTCTGCAGCAGACCTACACGGTCCAGCAGCGCCTCTGCTTCCTTCTGCACCTCCGCCTTAGGGCGCTTCTGCACCTTGGTGGGGGCCAGCAGGATGTTGTCCAGCACGGTCAGGTGCGGGAACAGCTCATAGCTCTGGAACACCATGCCGATGCGCTGGCGCAGGGCCGTCAGGTTCTTTCCGCCGTAGGCAACGGTCTCATTGCCCAGCTTCACGCGGCCGCCCTGCACCGGCTCCAAGCCGTTCAGGCATCGCAGCAGCGTGCTTTTTCCGCATCCGCTGGGGCCGACGACCACGATGACCTCGCCGGGTTTCACGGCAAAGCTGACGTTATCGAGGATCTTTGTCTGACCATCATAGCTTTTCACCAGATGGTCTACGGTCAGGATCGGTTCTACCATTTCAGGTCACTTCCATTTCTTTTCAAGATAGCCGGCCAGCAGACTGATGGGCCAGCACGCGAAGAAATACAGCAGGAACACCGTCAGATAGATGCCAAACGCCGCGTTGGGGCTGGCCATACGGTTCGCTTCGATGATCTGCTGGGATACTTTCAGCACTTCGACCACGCCGATCATCAGCACTAGACTGGTGGTCTTGATCATGCGGGTGATAAGGTTGATGGACAGCGGGATCAGCCGCCGCACCGTCTGCGGAATGATAATATACCAATACGTCTGCGCACGGCTCATGCCCAGCGCTTCGCTGCTCTCATACTGATGCTTCGGGATAGCGATGAGTGCGCCCCGGACGAGGTCGCTCATCTCCGCCGTGCCCCACAGCACGAACACGATGACTGAAGCCGTCTCGCCGGAAAGGTCCCAGCCAAAGGCGCGGGTCGTTCCGAAGTAGACGAGGAAGAGCAGGACCATCTGCGGCATGATTCGGATGATCTCCAGATACACCCGCAGAATAGCTTTCAGGATGGGATTTTTGAAGGTCATCAGCACGCCCAGCAAAATGCCCAGCGGCAGACTGATGACCACCGACACCATGCTGATCTTGAGCGCGACGCCCAAGCCGCCCAGCAGTCGGATCATATTTTTGCCCTTGAACAGGACATCAAGACCCAAATCCGGCATAGCGCACCCTCCTTTCCAGCCAGCTGCCCAGCAGCGACACCGGCAGCAGGATGATGAGGTAGAACACGACCAGCAGGAACAGACATTCCGGCGTCTTGTAGTACAGGCCGATCAGATCCTTTGCCGTGAACATCAGGTCCATCAGGCTGATGGCGCTGAACACGCTGGTCTCTTTGAGCAGGAAGATGACGTTTGCCATGAACGCCGGCATACTGGTGGACACCGTCTGCGGCAGGATGACATAGCGCAGGGTCTGCAAGCGGCTCATGCCCAAGCTGTAGGCGCTCTCAGTCTGGATCGGCTCGATGGCTTCCAAGCCGCTGCGGAACGCTTCGGCCATGTAGCTGCCGCCCAGAAAGGCCAGACCCGCGATGCCGCAGATCTCGGCGTTGGTCTTGATGCCGATCTTCGGCAGACCATAGTAGATGAAGAACAGCTGCACCAGAAGCGGCGTATTCCGGCTGAGCTGGATGTAGACTGCCACCAGCTGACGCAGGACCGGGACCTTATCGTATTGGAATACGGCGCAGACCAGCCCGATCACGATGGCCCACAAAATGCCAATGACTCCCAGACGCAGCGTCAGCCACGCGGCCTTTTGGTACTGCGGCAGATATTGCGCGATCACGTTCCAGTCCATTGCCGTTCCCTCCTTTTCGTTGCATTTCGGTTTTCCCGATGGCCGTATGATATACCTATTTCCCCAGAATGTCAATAGGTTTATAGGGAATTTTGGCGCATAATTTTTCCGTGTGCCAGAAAGTTTCCCGTTTTCGTTCTTTTTTCGATCCCAAAAACGTTTCAGGGCGAACGTTCTTGGCTTTTTGCACAAGGATCTTTCCTGTCTCTTGTGCTCTTCGCCAGAGCGTCCGCCCTGAAGATCGTTCTTTAAATCAGTCCCAATGCCGCAAATTCCTTGGCGATGCCGTCCTCGGTCACCGCAGGACAGATGCGATCACACAGCCTTTTCAGGTTCTCGGAACCATTCGCCATGCAGACGCTCAAGCCGACCACGTCCGTCATCTGCAGGTCGTTGTCACTGTCGCCAAAGCCGATGGTATCTTCCAACGAACAGCCCAAAAAATCGCAGATGGCCTTGATGCCCGTTCCCTTATTGAACTTCCGGTTGATGAGTTCTCCGTTCACGATGCCGCCTTTTTCGTCGCCCAAGCGCGATTCGCAGAACACGAACTGGTCCTCATACAGGCGCTTGACCTCGCTCAGGCACTCCTCGTTGGGCGCGATGAACACGATCTTATACACCGGTTCGCCGTGGTATTCCTCGATAGGGAGGATGGTCATGCCGAACTCCATCATCTTCCGCCATCGTTCGGCTTCGCTGTTGGCGGCCCCCGGCTTTTTCGGGAAGAGCTTCGCGAACCGCTCGATCATCTTGATGCCGCCATAGGTATCGTCCCGAACTTCCAGCGTGCATTCCGCTCCACAGCGGCCCAGCGCGTCGCGCAGTCCCTGCACCTGTTCCGGCTCCATTGGCAGGTCAACGAGAATGTTCCCGTCACAGCCCACATAGCCGCCCGCCGAGCAGACAAAGCCATCGAACCCGTAGTGGAACAACGGTTCGGTCATCCGCAGATTCCGCCCCGTGCAGAGGAACACCTTGTGACCGTTGGCCTGTGCGCGGTGGATGGCGTCCACGGCGCTTTTCGGTGCGGCCATCTCCCCCGGCGGCAGCAATGTGCCGTCGATGTCCAGAAAAATCAATTTTTGCTTCATATCCTCTTCCCCATCTGTTCAAACCATTTCGATTCCGTATTATTTCCAGCCCATCCCAAAACCCCGGATCAGCAGCCCAATGGCCAGCAAGGCCAGCAGCAACAGCAGAACGGCCCGATTGGCCCCGGATTTCTTCGCTTTCTTCCCGTTTTTCCGGTTTCCAGACGATGTTTTTCGGTTTTGTGTCGTTTTTCGTCCCGAAGATGCTGTGCCAGACGTGCGCGGCTTCCGGCTGGAAGAGGTCCCGCCCGTTTTCCGGTTCGTTGAACTTTTCGGCGTCTTTCCTCTCTGCGAAGCGCTTTCCGATTCCGCAGAAGCCTTTGCGATGGGTTTTCTGGCCCCGCAGCGGTCCAAAAACTCCTCCGCCATCCGGTAATACTGTTCCAGCTCCGAGGTCCGGAGGGCCGTCCCTGCATAGCCCTCTTCCAGCGCTTCCACAGCCTCGTTGAAAAGGATGGCCGCTTGGGTCCCGGAAGTGCGGTCTGCAGCGTGGGCCGCTTCGTTGCGGGCGGTACGCACGGCGTTGCACGCACGGCGGGCCGCGCCGGGATGTTCGGTGTTGCCCAGCAGGTCCAGCGGAGCCGAAGCGTCCTTTTCCGGGTCCAGAAGCACCCGCATACACAGCGTCGTGTCCAGCTGCTGCCAGCTGGTCCGGCCCGAAAGGTCAGGCATCCGCTCATAATAGGATGGGCTTTCCTGCTCCCGCTGGGCGATGTGTTCCAGCAGAGCATTCAGGCTGTGCGCACCGGGTTTGCGCTCCCAGTGCCAGCGAAGCAGCTTGCGGCTGATCTCGTCACAGGCTGTTTTGATCTCAAATGCCACTTGTAATGTTTCGTCAGGCATCGTTTTCCTCTCCCTTGTTCGTTCTACGTCCTCTCCGCCCGGGGAAAGGCCCGTGGTTACCAAAAAACGGAGGAAGCAGCGGCCTCCTCCGTCCATGTTACATCATGAATTGATAGTACACGAATCCCCACAGCGCGATCCCGGCGCAGACGATGGCCGTGAGCGGCGGGACCCAGCGAATGAGCGTTTCTGCCACGCTGTCGCGGGCATCTTCCATCTCGGCGTCCTCATCCTCCGGTTCCGGTTCGCGGACGGCTTCCGGGCGGGCCGAAGGGATCACGCGGGTCCCCTCGTTCTCATCCACAGCCTTCCGGCTGCTGCCCGGGAATGCGGCCCGGGTCGATGCATCCAGAATGCGGGTGCTGTCTGCTTCCGGCTCGCGGTCCAGCGGCGGCGCAAAGGACGCTGCCTGTTCCACTTCCGGCGCAGACGAGACAGCCGGACGCGTCGGGATGACGCGGGTCGCGTCCTCTTCCGGCTCTGCCTTGGGCGTGCTGCCCATAATGCGGGTGGGTTCCTCCTGCGGGGCGCGGCCCACGATGCGGGTCGGCTCGTCCTGCACGGGAGCTGCCGGGGTCTCCGGCTGGACCGGTGCTGCCGGTTCTTTCTTTTCCGGCTGCAGCAGGGTGTTCAGCGCGTTCTGCAGCAGAATGCGGTCACAGCCGCACTCGGTGCAGTAGACCGTATCCTCTTCCTTCGGATGGAAGGAGCCGCACGCACAGTACCAGCCGTTCTCAAAGACCTGCGGCATATACTTCAAGCCCTGACGGTTCATCCGGGCTTCCAGCGCCTTTTGCAGCTCAGGGCTGAGGCGGCGGGGCGACGGCAGCCGGACCCGCTTGATGGCGTCCAGATGCACGACCTTTTTGCCGCTGTAGACGTTTTTCAGGGACACATCCACGCTGGTGATGGCCTTCTGGGTCACGAACACCGCGTCGTCCATGCCAAAGCTCTCGCCGGGTTTCACTTCAATGTCGCGGTACTCGAACTGATCCTCGCAGAGGATGACACCGTCCACGCCCTTGCACTTGAAGTGGATCTCCAGCGCCGTCAGCGTCACGCGGGAAATGTTCTTAAAGGTCAGGCAGACCGCATGTTCGCCGCTGACCTCGCCCTTGAGCAGTTCCACGCAGACGAACTGCACCGGACTGCCGGGAGTGTAGTAATTCGCACGGGTCCGCGCGACCGGATCAAAATTTTCCTCCACAACACTCGCTCCCTTCGTGGTTTATTCTTCGCTCTTCGGAGCGTCCTGCTCCGGGAGAAATTCCTCGCCGATCTGGGCCGGTTCGGCAGGTTCTGCCTGTTCCGCAGATTCTGCGGGCTCTGCCGTTTCCGCCACAGGGGCCGGTTCCACCGGCGCAGCGGGCTGCTCGGCCTTCGGCTCGTCGCCCTCACGCGGGGCAAGCTTTCCGCCCGCCATCACGGTGTTGAACTCCTGTTCGTTCAACTTCTCACGCTCCATCAGAGCCTGTGCCAGCGCGTGCAGCTGATCGATGTGCTCGGTCAGGGTGCGGCGGCAGGTCTCATAGGCCTCGTCGATGATATCGCGCATCTCGCTGTCGATCTCGGCAGCGGTCGTCTCACTGTAGCCCTTGCCCTGTCCGAAGTCGCGGCCAAGGAAGGTCTCTTCCTGCGCCGTGCCGTAGACCACAGGGCCAAGGCGCTCGGAGAAGCCGTACTTGGTGATCATCTGGCGGGCGATGTTGGTCGCCTGCTGCAGGTCGTTGGAAGCACCGGTCGAGATGTCCTCCAAGATCAGCTGCTCGGCCACGCGGCCGCCCAAGCTGGACACGATGTCCTCAAACATCTCGCCCTTGGTCACATAGCTGCGATCCTTTTCCGGCAGATACATGGTATAGCCACCCGCCTGACCGCGCGGGATAATGGTGATCTCGTGCACGCGGGGATGATGCTTGCAGTAGAAGCCCGCCACGGCATGACCTGCCTCGTGGTAGGCGGTAAGCTTTTTCTCTTCGGGGGTCACGACGCGGCTCTTCTTTTCGGGGCCGGCCATGACCTTCATGGATGCCTCCTCGATGTCCTCCATCGTGATGGCCTTGCGGCTGCGGCGTGCAGCCAGCAGAGCGGCTTCGTTGACGAGGTTCTCAAGGTCTGCGCCGGCAAAGCCAGCGGTGCGCTGGGCAATGACCTTCAGCGACACATCCGGAGCCAGCGGCTTGTTCTTGGTGTGGACCTTCAGAATTTCTTCACGGCCCTTGACGTCGGGCAGACCGACATAGACCTGACGGTCAAAGCGGCCCGGACGGAGCAGCGCCTTATCCAGAATGTCGGCACGGTTGGTCGCCGCCATAACGATGACGCCATCGTTGGCTTCGAAGCCGTCCATCTCGACCAGCAGCTGGTTCAGGGTCTGCTCACGCTCGTCGTGGCCGCCGCCCAAACCGGCGCCGCGCTGACGGCCCACGGCATCGATCTCATCGATGAAAATGATGCAAGGCATCGTCTTTTTCGCCTTGTCGAACAGGTCACGCACACGGGATGCGCCGACGCCGACGTACATCTCCACGAAGTCCGAACCGGAGATGGAGTAGAACGGAACGCCCGCCTCACCGGCACAGGCACGGGCCAGCAGGGTCTTACCAGTACCCGGAGGGCCGACCAGCAGAACGCCGTGGGGGATGCGTGCGCCGAGCGAGTTGAACTTGTCCGGGCTCTTCAGGAACTCGACGACTTCCTTCAGCTCTTCCTTCTCCTCGTCCTCACCGGCAACGTCGGCGAAGGTCGCGGTCTTTTTGTTCTCATGTTCGTCCTTGACCTTGGCTTTGCCGACATTCATGATGCCGCCGCCACCTGCGCCGCCCCGCATCATGGAGAAGAGCAGGAAGCCGGTGCAGCCCAGCATGCCGAGGTAGAACAGGATCTCCATCCAAGGAATGCTCTCCTTGAGGGTGGTGTAGTCATAAGTCATCGGTGCGTCGGGGTTCGCCGCATCGTAGGACGCGATATACTTGTCCACGTTCTCAATGAAAACATAGGCGTAGGGCAGCTTATAGCGGACGGTCACCGTGCCGTCGTCGTTCTTGACCGCGCCGACAGAAGCCGACGAGGAGGACGAGAACATGCCGCTCAGCAGACCGCCGGTGGACTGGGTCGTGCTGACCGCAGAGGTATCCGGCAGGTCGAGATCCCCGGCCTTCAGGGTCAGGGTGATGATGCTCGTGTTGCGGTCAAGGGTAAAGTCCGTGACCTGATTGTGTTCAAAGTAGTGGACCACCGTGGAGTAGCTCATGGTCGAGCCGCCGGTGCTGCTGTCACTCGTGCCCAGCACCGACCAGATCATCAGCACGGCAGCCAGTGCCAGCGCGAGGATCAACGGGTTAAAGCGAGGTCGTTTCGGTTGCAAAAGGAATCAACTCCAGTTCTAATGTTCTTTACTTATTTTCATAGACAGCGGGCTTGAGCACGCCGACATAGGGCAGATTGCGGTACTTCTCGTCGTAGTCCAGACCATAGCCCACCACGAACTCGTCCGGGACCTGATAGCCCTCGTAATCGGGCTGGATATCGGCCTTACGGCGGCTGGGCTTGTCGAGGATGGTGCAGATCTTGACGGAGTTCGGGTTGCGCATCTTGAGCATCGGGACCAGATTGGACAGGGTGACGCCGGTGTCGAGGATGTCCTCCACGATCAGCACATCCTTGCCGGACAGGTCGCCGTCAAGGTCCTTGATGATCTTGACCAGACCGCTGGACGTGGTGTTGCTGCCGCCGTAACTGGACACGACCATGAAATCAATGCTGCACGGGATGCTCACCGCACGCATCAGGTCGGCCATAAAGACCACCGAACCCTTCAGGATGGAAACCAACACGAGGTTCTTGCCCTCGTAGTCCTTGCTGATCTGTGCGCCCAGCTCGGCGACCTTGGCCTTCAGCTGCTCTTCGCTGACCAGAATCTTCTCGATGTCATCGTGCATACTCATTGTTCTTCCTCCATTTTTTGCGGTTCCATCTGCAAAATGACTGCACTCTCCGGCCCGGGAGCCAGCCCGTCGGCAAATCCTGCGCCGCAGACCCACACGACCTCGCTCCCCGCTGCCAGCAGCGGCAGACGATCCCGTTCTTCGGGCGGGACTCCCGTTTCGTTCATCCATTTTCGCAATTCCTTGTGGATGCCCCGCCCTGCCGGACGGAACCGATCCCCCGGCAGACGGCAGCGCAGCACAAGTGCAGAATATAACATGGTTATTCTAGCATAATCCGCTTGATTTTTTAAGTCTTTTTTATGAACACCCTGTATTTTTTCTGGAAATCTGCCCGGAATCAGCCGGGTTTTCAGGTTCCAGCCCCCCGGAAGGGCCATTTCGGCCCCATCGACCGGCTGAAACGGGCACGGAAGTGCCACGGTTCCGGGGCGCTCTTGAATCGGACCGCCAGCGGTCTCCTCTTCCCAGAACGCGCCGCCGCCCGCGCAAAAGCGGACGTTCCCGCTCAGCTGGACCGCACCGCTCCCCTTTTGGACCAGCTGTTCCAGCAGCCGGATGTATTTTTCTTCGGCGTCCCGCACCGGCGAGACAAGATGGTGCAGGGCCGTTTCCAGCAGCAGCGGGTCCGCGCTCTGCAGCGGCTCCAGCCCCAGAACGAGCTGGTCCTTCTGCATCGCGTAAAACGCCCCCGCCGGGAGCATTTCGGGCAGGAGCACCGCCGCCGTTTCCAGCAGCACCTCCGCCTGATGGGACAAATAGGCGTCGGCGCGGGCCGCTTTTTCACAGAACCGCGCCAGATTTTCTTCTGCTGCTGCGTTTGCGGTCCGCAGGGCCGGAAGCGCCCCGTGCCGCAGCCGGTTGCGGGCGTAGGCGTCGGAATCATTCGTCTCGTCCGTCACCCAGCTCTGGCCGCATTCCCGGCAGATTTGTTCTGTTTCCGCGCGGGTCAGGCAGAGCAGCGGGCGGCAGAAGCCCGGGCGCTTGGGCCGGATGCCCCCTGCGCCGTGCAGCCCGGTCCCCCGCGCCAAACGGAACAGCAGCGTTTCTGCCTGATCAGTACCAGTATGGGCGGTCGCAACGGTGTCTATCCCTTCGGCGTGCAGGGCCGCAAAGCAGGAATAGCGCAGTTTCCGCGCCCAGTCCTCCCCTGCGCGGGGCGGGACCGCGCAGCCCACCATCTCCGGATGAAATATTTTCAGTTCAACGTCAAGTTTTTTGCACGTCTCCTGCACAAAAGCTTCGTCCCGGTCGGCCGTTTCGCCCCGTAAGCCATGGTTGACATGGCAGACGGTCAGCTGATAGCCAAACTCCGGCTGAAGCCGCAGCAGAAGGTGCAGCAGCGCCATGCTGTCTGCCCCGCCGGACACCGCCGCGCAAAGCTTCTGTCCCGGCCAGAACAGTTCATTTTCCTGTGCGAAGGCACGCACTTTTTGTAAGATCGATTTCATCAGCGTTTGAAGTCCACATCCATAAAGCGGGTATGCGCACCATCCCAGCCCAGCGGGACGGTGCTCGTTTCACCGTGACGATTCTTCGCCACGATGCATTCTGCGGTATCGGCATCCACCTCGCCGCCGTCCGGATTCTGGCTTGCGTAATAGGAATCGCGGTACAGGAACAGAACGCAGTCGGCGTCCTGCTCGATGGAACCGGAATCACGCAGGTCGGACAGCTGGGGCCGGTGGGACGAGTTGTTGCCCTGCTTTTCCACCGCACGGGACAGCTGCGAAAGTGCGATGATAGGCACATTCATTTCCTTGGCCATGATCTTGAGGTTTCGGGTGATGGAGCTGATCTCCTGCACGCGGTTCTCGCTGCGCTGGCCGGTGGTCATCAGCTGTAAATAGTCGATGACGATCAGTCCGACGTTCGGGCGGCTGGGGTCCTGATTGACCCGGCGGATCTTCGCTTTCATCTCCGTGATGGTGATGCCGGAAGTATCGTCCATATAGATCGGTGCATCGTGCAGTTTTTCCGTTGCCAGCGCCAGATATTCCCAGTCCTCGGCGCGGAGCGCACCGGTGCGGAACGCCTGACTGTCGATGCCGGCTTCTGCAGACAGAATGCGGTTAGTCAGCTGTTCCTTGGTCATTTCCAAGCTGAAGATGGCCACCGGGACCTTCTGCTGCATGGCCACGCGGGTGGCGATGTTCAGCGCGAAACTGGTCTTGCCCATACCGGGGCGGGCGGCCAGAATGATGAGGTCGCCGCGGCCAAGGCCGGTCAGGACCGTATCCAGCAGCCGGAACCCCGTCGGGATGCCCTTGTACTTGTCGGCGTCGGGGCCGCTGATCTTCTGCAGGTTGGTCAGCGTTTCCACCATGCTGGACGAAAGCGGCGTCAGCGCGCTGGAATCCCGCCCGGAGCGGATCTCATAAATGCGCTGCTCGGCGTTTTCCAGCAGAAGGTCCGCGTCCGGCTCGTCGCCCGCATCCTGCAAGATGTCCTTCGCCACGCCCATCAGCTGGCGGACCAGATACTTTTCCTGCACGATCTGGGCATACGCCTTGACGTTGGAGATGCTGGGGACCGTCTCCGCCAGACCGGTCAGGTAGACCTTGGCTTCGTCGGCGCTGGGGAACACGCCGTCCGAGATGACCGCATCCAGCAGCGTCACAAAGTCGATGGTCTGGTCGCTCGTGAAGAGCCGCAGCATCTCGGAGTAGATCTGCGCGTTCTGGCGGGTGTAGAACATCTCCGGCCGGATGATCTCCACAAGGTCGGTCAGGGTGTCCGGCTTGAGCAGCACCGCGCCCAGCACGCTCTGCTCCGCCTGCATATTGTAGGGCAGATTGATGCCCACACTTTCCAGATTCAGTTCATTGGAATAATGTCGTTCATTCGGCATGGTCGTTATCCTTCTGTTTTCTGTTCCAGAAACAGTCCCTCTATCACGTTATAAAACCCAAAAAGCGCCCCCTGCGTTGAGGGGGCGCTGGACAGGCATTGCGAATGGATCAGACCTGCTCGACTTCCACCATGATCTTGAAAGAAGCCACGACGCCAACATACAGACGCACCTTTGCGTTGAACACACCTGCGTCCTTGATGTCCTTCGTCTCCAGCTCGATCTTCTTCTTGTCGATGGGAGCACCAGCCAGCTGAGACAGGGCCTCGGCGACTTCCTTGCCGGTGACCTTGCCGTGCAGACGACCGGATGCGCCGCCCTTGGCCTTGATGTTCACGGTCTTGCCGTTGATCTTTGCAGCCAGAGCCTGTGCGGCGGCAACATTTTCCGCCTCGTGGAAATCAGCGGCTTCTTCCTTGCCGCGTGCGATATTCACCGCGCTGGCATCTGCCACAGCAGCCAGCTTGCGCGGGAACAGAAAGTTGCGGGCGTAGCCGTCGGAGACCTCATGGATCTCGTCCTTCTTACCAATGCCCTTGACGTCCTGCTTCAGAATCACTTTCATGATAGTATCCCTCACTTTTCACCGGAAACCCGGTGATGTTCTTGTAGCCTTAGTATACAGCAATTCGGCGGTCCCGTCAACTTGCTAACTTGCTGTCAGCCGCATCTCCGGGAGCTTTCTCCGCGAACAGCCCGGAACCTAGGATTCCGCCCTAACGCTTCGCGTCAGGGTCCCACCTCCTAAGCGTTCGCGAAGAAACTCCCCTCGTGCGGCGGGAAAAGCAGCCGTTACTCAGCCGGGGCCGGGAGTTTTTCCAAGCAAGCGTCCGAGGTGGGGACCCGGCGCGAAGCGCTGGGGAGGGCATGGAATGCCCTTTGCTTGCGGGAAAAAGCTCCTGGACACCGGCGGCTTTCCGCCTTATGCCAGTTCCTTCGCCGCCACAGACAGGGCCACTTCAATGACCTTATCCATATCGTAGTACTTATACTCGCCCAGACGGCCGCCGAAGATCACACCGTCCTCGGCATCAGCCAGCTTCTTGTACTCGGCATACAGTGCGCCGTTCTTCTCGTCGTTGACCGGATAATACGGTTCATCGCCCTTTTTCCACTCGGCGCTGTACTCGCGGCTGATGACGGTCTTGGGCTGGGTCCCGAACTCAAAGTGCTTGTGCTCGATGATGCGGGTGTAGGGCGTCTCGGCGTCGGTGTAGTTGACGACGGCGTTGCCCTGATAGTTGTCGGTGTCCAGAACTTCCGTTTCGAACCGAACGCTGCGGTACTGCAATGCACCCAGCTTGTAGCCAAAGTAGGCATCGACCGGGCCGGTATAGACGACCTTGTCCGCCAGCTTGTCCAGCGTTTCCTTCTCGGCCAGATAATCCACGTTCAAGCGGACTTCCACGCCGTCCAGCATCTTTTCCACCATGGCCGTATAGCCGCCGTTGGGGATGCCCTGATACAGCGCATTGAAATAGTTGTTGTCGTAGGTGAAGCGCACCGGCAGACGCTTGATGATGAATGCCGGAAGCTCAGTGCAGGGACGGCCCCACTGTTTGCCGGTGTAACCCTTGACCAGCTTTTCGTAGATGTCCGTGCCCACAAGGCTGATGGCCTGTTCTTCCAGATTCTTCGGCTCGGTGATGCCGGCTTCGGCCTTCTGCTGTTCGATTTTCGCCTTCGCTTCGGCGGGCGTGACCACACCCCACATCTTGTTGAAGGTGTTCATATTGAACGGCATATTGTAAATTTCGCCGTGGTAGTTCGCCACCGGGCTGTTGGTGTAGCGGTTGAACTCGGCGAACTGGTTGACATACTGCCACACGTCCTTATTGTTGGTGTGGAAGATGTGCGCACCGTAGCGGTGAACGTTGATGCCCTCCACCGGCTCGGTGTAGATATTGCCCGCGATATGGCCGCGCTTGTCGATGACAAGGCAGCGCTTGCCCGCCTTTTTGGCCTCGTGGGCGAACACAGCGCCGTACAGGCCGGCGCCAACGATCAGATAATCATACTGCTTCATGGGAAAGGACCTCTTTCGTCATTTTTCGGTGTCGGGAGCGCTCTTTTTCTGGGACTCCCGGTATTGGTCGATGGCGGTCTGGATGCGTGCCCGCGCCGCCTCGGGGGTGATATGCTTGAGCTGTGCCGCCGCCATAGTCTGATGTCCGCCGCCGCCCAGCGACTCCATGATGACCTGCACGTTGACTGCGCCCAGACTGCGGGCCGAGATGTTCACGCCCGTGCCCACTTGGACCGCCACGAAGCTGGCTTCCACGTTCTGGATGGTCAGCAGGTCATTGGCCGCCTGTGCCACAGCCACGCGGGCTTCGGGGGCCACTTCGCCACCCACCGAGATGGCACAGTTCTTGTACATCTGTGCGGCTTCGACCAGCGCGGCCTTGGCGTTGTATTCCACCATCGTCACATCGAACAGCTGGCGGACCTTTTCCGTCTCCGCGCCATAACGGCGGAGCGCGGCGGCGGCTTCAAAGGTGCGCACGCCGGTGTGGAGCGTGAAGTCGCGAGTGTCCAGCATAATGCCGGAGAGCAGTCCTTCCGCTTCCACCCGGTTGGGTTTGTCATCCCGCGTGCCGACGTATTGCAGCAGTTCGGTGACCAGCTCACTGGCCGAGGACGAATACGGTTCGTGGCAGACGAGGGCGGGATTCTCGATGAAGCCCACGCCCTTGCGGTGGTGGTCGATAACGGCCACCTTGCCGCATTTTTCCAGAATTTCTTTGCTCTCCACCAGATTGACTTGGTATGTATCCACCACGATGCAGAGCGTTTTTTTCGAAATGATGGGCAGAGCACCCTTGGGGTCGATGAAATCATCCTCCTGCCCCGCTTTCACAAGGGCATCGATGAGGGAACCCGCCAGCGTCGCGTCCCGGCGGACTGCAATGACCGCTGGAACGTCACAAATCTTGCAGATGCGCAGGACGCCTTCCGCCGAGCCGATGGCGTCCAAATCGCTCATCCGGTGGCCCATGATGACCACATGATCAGCTTCCTTGATGAGCTTGACCAGCTGGTCGGCCACGATGCGGCTGCGGACCTTGCTCCGCTTCTCGACGCCGTGGCTGACGCCACCGTAGAAGGTGAAGCCGTCCGGGGTCATTTCAGCGGCCTGATCGCCGCCGCGCCCCTGCGCCATATCCAGCGCCTGAACGGCCATGTCCTGCGCTTCCCGCAGGGTCTGCGCGCCCCGGCCGATGCCAATGGAGATGGACAGGTTCACGCTGGGGTCGAGGGCGCGAATCTTATCCAGAACATCATAGCCGCGCTTGGCGTACTGTTCCAGATGGCGCTCCTCCACCACGGCGATATAGCGGCCGCTGGCCACCCGGCGCAGAAAGCCGGTCCCGCGGCCGATCATATCTTCCAGCACCCGGTTGATGCCCTCCAGCAGGCGGGCACGCTCGCTGTCCAGCATGTCGCTGAACACATCGTCGTAGCCGTCCACCAGAAAGACCATGTAGCCCGGGCGGCTGGCCTTGTATTCGGCTTCCACCCGGCGCAGAGCCGTTTCCTCGTTAAAGATCAGGATGGTCACGCTCTCGCTCTGGCCCGGGACGGTGGAGCTGTGCACGCTCCATACGCCGTCCGCCAGATTGAGCTGCTGGCCATCCTTGGCACGGCAGAGCTGAAGGTCCAGCCCAGGCAGAAGCTTCTGGGCGCGGCTGGCCAAGCGGTCCTCGCCGCGGAGCAGACGTTCCCGGAACTGGGCATTGTACCACAGGACCGTTTCGCCCGAAAGCACGACGACCGGCTGGGACAGGGATTCCAGACTATACTGCGTTTTGGAGTTTTCGAAGCTCCCGCCGGCCACCCAGCGGACCATCCAGCTGCGCAGACGATAGCGGAACACCCCCATCGCAATGCCCCACAGCACCACCAGAACGACCAGCACCGGCCAGCCCGCTGGGCGCTGCACCAGCAGCACCAGCGTCAGAAGCCCGCACAGGACGGCCAGCCCGACGGTCAGCATTTCAAGGGTCCATCTCGGTTTTTGTTTCATCAACTCTTCTGCCTCCTACAGCCGCTGCAAGGCGGCAGACCCTCAGACCTCCATCAGGATGGGAAGGATCATCGGGCTGCGCTTGGTGCGGCGATAGATATAGCTGCTCAGTGCCTCGCGCACGCGGGTCTTGACGCTGTTCCAGTCGCGGACATGCTCATCCACACAGCGGTCCAGCGCATTCTCCACGATGCTCTGTGCGCCGTCCATCAGGCTCTCGTTCTCGCGCACATAGACGAAGCCGCGGCTCACGAGGTCCGGACCGGCCAGCACTTTGCCGGTCTTGCTGTCCACGGTGGCCACGATGATGACCAGACCGTCCTCGGACAGATGCTTGCGGTCCCGCAGAACGACGTTGCCCACGTCGCCCACGCCGAGGCCGTCCACCATGACCGCGCCGGCGGTGACCGGCTCGCCCAGCTTGATCTCATCCTTGGTCAGAATGACGTTGGAGCCATTCTCGGCGATCAGGATATTGCTGGTGGGGATGCCAAGGCTGGCGGCGGTCAGCGCGTGCTTCTTCAGCTGCTTGTACTCGCCGTGCACCGGCAGGAAATACTTGGGTTTGGTCAGGG
>ERZ1026776.154-NODE-154-length-53471-cov-9.894357_pt1 | contig 53471 bp, 44 predicted proteins | sample MGYA00380125_ERZ1026776 | MGnify/ENA primary metagenome ERZ1026776 (study PRJEB33269, sample SAMEA4719761) | human gut metagenome | biome: human-associated habitat; feature: organic feature; material: feces | place: Cameroon | collected 2013-10 ...
CAATTAACTTATTCTTCTTATATATCATTTCTTATGAATCCATAATAGATTTTATTTTATTTTATTTGATTATATTTTACTTCAAAGAAAAAATCCTGACCTGGATAACCGTTAGTCCATCTGACTTTTTGTATATGAGGAAAATCTTGCTTTAAGGACATTAACTCTTCATACATATTTTGGTACTTATTGCGTTTCTCCATATCCTTAGCAGTAAAGTTATATTCTTTGGGATAATCAAAATTAGGACATGCATACCCTATAATAACATCATGTAAGGCATTCCTACAGTCAATTTTAAATTCTTCTTGGTCTAAATTTTTCCTTTTAAACAGTATTCTATACTCAGCTTCATCACGCCAATCACCATGTTTTCTAAAAAAATATGCCCGCATGTGCTCCCTAGAAAATATCAGACTCTCTAGCTCGTCAAAATTCTTCTGTACTAACAAATTTGTAATATCATCTTGAATTTCCCCTGATAAGTGTTGTGGGATACTGTCACCATCAAAATAATCTACTTCTCCGTAATATAAATCACCTTTAGCGCTTAATGACTTTTCAAAACACTTCAATAATTTTTCTTTATCAAAAACAAGGCATACGCCCTGATGCTGTTCTGCATATTGTGCCCACATTCTGGGTCTATAATATCCATAATAATAATCTGCCCTCAAATCAGGTTTATAATAAACATTTGGGTGATCCATGGCAAAAGAAATTGCTGATATATTCTTTTTTACTTTATTAGCAAATTCATTTTCAAGGTGTAATATTCCATTTTGTGTATTCTTAGTTGTATTAAAACGCCACGCTTTACATTCTCGAGGATCATTCATAAATCGAAAACTATTACACCTAAGCACTAGTTTTCCACTACGTAATATTTCTAGTGCTTTTTCTAATTTCGTATAATGAGACAATATTGAGCATTTATTTTCATTTTCTAACTCTACATGTATATTCATCGCAATCACCTGACAAACCATTTATTCACTAAAACAAACTTTAATATCAATATATAAATCAGATAAAAGTCTCTATCATATCCCAAGTTAATTTAGTTCCTTTTTTTATATCATGTACAACCTTTTTCCCTAGAACTGCATTATAATATTTAGGTTTTAACCCCAATCCTGGTCTTATACTTCTCATATTTTTCTCAGTTATTCTATCCCCAGCCTTCATATCTTCTACAATATACAGACTTCTTCTAAATACTACAGATTTCTTTTCCTGCTCCTGCATTTCGTAGCTGACTTCGCCTAATGCCTCACAGGCGGTATTACATTCTCTTACAAGCTGAGCCATTTCTGCTGGTTCCATGGAAAATGCTGCGTCCACCCCGCCATCTGCTCTGGATAAAGTAAAATGCTTTTCGATAACGGTTGCTCCTAATGCCACGCTGGCTACCGCAGCTCCTATACCAAGAGTATGATCAGATAAGCCTACATTGCATTTAAACAGCTCCTTCATATGTGGGATTGTCAATAAGTTCGTTCCCTCTGGTGTGGTTGGATAGCTGCTAGTACATTTCAGCAATGTCAAATCCTGACAGCCATTTTCCTTGGCAGTGCGAACCAAATCATCTAATTCGCTAAGACTTGCCATACCAGTTGATACAATCATAGGCTTGCCAGTCTGGGCTACCCGCTTTATCAGTGGAATATCAATATTCTCAAAGGAAGCTATTTTATAAATAGGACAATCCAATTCCTCCAAGAAATCTACTGCTGTAAAATCAAATGGTGTGCTAAAGCAAATTATTCCTTTTTCCTTACACCTGTCAAAAATAGCCTTATGCCATTCCCAAGGTGTATAGGCTTTCTGATACAAGCTATAAAGAGATTCACCTTTCCACAAACTATTAGCATCCTCTATGAAAAACTCACCATCGCTTTTATCAATAGTCATAGTATCCGCTGTATAGGTTTGCAGCTTCAAGGCATCTACCCCAGAGTCTGCTGCTGCATCCACTATCTGCAAGGCTCTCTCTAATGAATGATTATGATTACCACTCATCTCCGCTATAATAAAGGGTTTATTTCTCTGCTGAAAATTCATTTTTCCTCACCTGCAAATCTTCCTTAAAATGTTTTATATTCATGTCCCAACCAAAAGCAACATCTTTTATAATATTCAGCATATCCTGTCTGCGATGATATGTGCCTGTTCGACACTGCCGTTTTACATCATAGTTACCATTCAATAATGTCTGAAAATTTGACTTAAACAAATCAATAATTTCTTTTTGCAAAATCTGATATGTACTCATAAAAGTCTCTTGAGATTCATCAAAGACTAATTCTTTTTGAAATATTATATCTCCAGTATCTAATCCCCTAGCAATTCTATGAATAGTCACCCCCTTTGGCGTATCATCTATAAAACTCCAAAAGTTGGGATCTGCACCTCTGTTCCACGGTAGCATGGATATATGTAGGTTTATGCATTGGCCTTTCATATAATCAATAACATCCTGAGTAATAATGTGCTTATAGTTATAGCTTACTATCAATTTGGGTTTATAATTTTGCAATATATCAGTTGTAATCTTATCGCTATATAGTAAACATTCTGTGCTGTTTGAAATCCATTCATACAATGACAATGTATTACAGTTATTGGTAAGAAATATCACCCTAGCATAAGACTCACCTTTTATTTTTCTATATAATTTGGACGATTTTATGATTGGCTGTAATTTAAAGGCATCTGACAAAACATCACCACATTTCAAAACTAGTTATTTAGCTTTATACGCAAGGCTTCTGCAATCATATTCGCATTAACATCATCATTAATACCTAAATACTCTATAATTCCCGCATGGCTGCAATCTCTACATCCCTGTATCTGATTTTCTGCCACAGCAGTTACCAAGGCTGGTAACTCCATATATAGCCTTTCCCATGTGGTAGAGCCACCTGCTCCCAGCATCAAATCTGCCTTGTTCATAAATTCCGCCATATTGCTAACTTGGCAATAATAATGGAAAAATTGATATTTACTACATATCTTCTCTATTTTTTCTCTGCGAGAATTTGATACACCTGTAATAATATCTGCCATAAAGCTATAGCCTTCATCATGTAGCTGGACTAATGCTTTGATAGCTTTTTCAGTTTCATTGGTCAAATCACTGCCACCGTAGAACACTAAGATATTTTTGATGTTTCCATCACGCTTGCGGAGATGTTTTTTTGCTTCATAAAACTCCTCTCGAAGCAGTGCATGCTCTGGTCCTAAAAGCATTTTGCAATGCTCTGGAATCAGTCCAACATAGCGAACATCCTTATTCAAATAAAAATTCTGGTCTAGCAAAATATCACAATCATGCCTGCGATTGGCCAAATCATCAATAACCATGATTTCTTTACAATATGGACGTAACATTCGCTCCCACTGCTCATCCAAAGCATAGCTATCAACAATCAGTCTATCCACAACATCAAAGGCATGTTCTTGCAAATAATGCTGTAATACCTCTATTGTTTGCTGAGCGTCTACCTCCATAGGCACTGTCAGCCAAAGACCATAGTCCTCCAACTCATAGTCCTGATCTGCTGGTGGCAATACTAGCACATCAAAACCATGCTTTCGCACCAGATCTATTAAATTGCCTGATAGCCTCCGCATAATAAAAATTACTTTAGCATTTTCCTCCTTGTGCAGCCTTTGTGCCAAGGTCAGACAGCGCATAACATGACCACTGCCAATCAAACTAGAAGCATCTGCTCGTATAAAAACCAAGTACATATCTGCCTTTCCAAATTGCCTTATATTAATCAAGAATCATATTGCCCTTCTGCTCCTCCTCAGGCAAAAACGGATATAAATCCTCCAACTTGGAGGAAATCATTTTACCATCTTTTCCCATGCGGCTTTTGATGATGGGCACAAATTCTGTTGCTGGCGAGCTGATCATTTCCACAATAGCTGGCTCATCATCAGACAATGCCTCTTGGACAATTTCTTCCGTTTTAACATCATTATCAATACAATAATATTTTAGCCCATAGGCTTCAGCAATTTTCTGCAAATTTGGCATTCCTACACCGCTTTCCGGTGTACAGCCAGCCAACCGCCCCTGAAAATGAGTCTGCTGCATAGTATAAATCTGTCTATAGCCATTGTTATTGTCTATAAACACCTTTATAGGCAGATTGTATTCCTTCAACAAAGCTAATTCCTGTATATTATGCTGTAAACTGCCATCACCTTCGCCTATAATGGTACGCTTTTTGCCAGATGCAATACAAGCTCCTATGGCACAGGGTAAGCCTGTCCCCATACTGCCCAGTCCTACAGGCACAATATAATCCTGTTGATCATGCAATTCATAAATATTATAGCCATAGGCAAAGGCTGAGGGAGAAGCTACAAATACATCATCTGCCCTAGCATATTGATTGATGTATTTAGTTACGATATAACCATCTGTCAAGCCATCATCATGAGGAATTATTTCCTTGATAGCTGGATATTTATCCCTCATACTATCACAATAATCTATCCAATTCTCACGCTTTGGAATAGTATTCTTCTGGCAATATTTTCCAAAACATCTGATAAAGTCTCCTGCATCTGCCACCAATGTCTTATTTGCATTCATATGCAGCTTAGCTATTTCTGCCTGATGAATATTAACCATAATCTTTTTGGCATTAGGGGCAAAATTTTCCTCATTATAGGCTGTGAGATAATATCGCAAACCACTGCCAATTACCAAAAGGCAATCTGAATTTTGCAAAACATAATTAGCAAAACGTGGTGCCACCATGCCCGCACTGCCGTAATAATAGCGATCATTGTCCTTGTGGAATAAGCGACGGGCACGTCTGGAGGTAACAACCGGTATCTGTAGCATATTTACCATCTTGGTAAATTCATCTCTGGCTCCTGCCAACATAACACCTGTACCAGCCAATATACAAGGTCGCTCAGCCTCTGATAGCAACTTGTAAATATCTGCCAAATCTGTCTCAGTAATTTTCCCAGTTTTTTTCTGTGGTTCAAAGCCCCTCAATTTCTCTGGCTCAATTTCAGCAGACTGCACATCCAACGGAATATCCACCCAGGTTGTTCCCGGACGACCACTAGTAGCCATATATACAGCTTTTTCCAAAATATTTCTTATATCATTTGGTTCCATAACAGTGACAGCATATTTAGTCACTGATGATACAATGGGAATAATCCCTACCTCCTGTGCACCAGTCTGTCGAACTTCCGGCACCTTGGTAATAGTTTCTCTCTTAACCTGCCCAGATATAACCAGCATAGGGGAAGAATCTATATAAGCCGAGGCTAGAGAGGTAACTACGTTGGTTGCGCCTGGGCCAGTAGTAGCAAAAACAACCCCCAGTTTATTTCCGTATTGAGCATAGCCATCTGCCGCAAACCCAGAGGCCTGCTCATGGAGATTATAATATTTATTTATATTGTTATTTTTGGCAAGAGAATCCAGCAGATGCATAATACCACCGCCGGATAAAAGGAATACATCCTTTACCTTTTTCTGCTCCAAAAAATTTATTACATAATCAGATAACTTCATTGTATCTACCGCCTATCAATTATTCTGCCAATACCTCTTTCAATGCCTCAATCACTTCATCCTGCTGTTCATCTGTCAAATCGTAATACAAGGGCAAGGTAATAGCTTCCTCATAATATTTTTCACTAACAGGAAAATCACCCTTTTGAAAGCCCAATTTTTGATAATATGGCTGAGTATGAACTGGAATATAATGCAAATTAAGAACAATGCCTCTATCCCTCATACGAGCAAAAATTTCTTTTTTGCTTAACTTCACTTTGGTAAAATCCACCCTAATTATATAGATATGCCAGGAAGGATTTGTAGCTTCATCTTGATAAGGTGTTCTAAGAGGCAAATTCTTCAGTTTCTCATTATAACGCTTGACCAAATATCTGCGTCTGGCCACAAACTCATCCAAGGAATCCATTTGACTGCATCCCAAAGCTGCCTGCATATCCGTCATGCGATAATTAAAGCCCAATTCTATCTGCTGGTAATACCAAGGCCCATCAGCCTCCTGAGTCATTAAATCACTGTCTCTAGTAATGCCATGGCTACGATAAAGCTTTAGCTTTTCATATAGTTCTTTATTATTAGTTAGGACAATACCGCCCTCACCGGTAGTAACTATTTTTACTGGGTGAAAGCTGAAAACCGTCATATCAGAATAACTACAGGATCCAACCTTAGTATTCTTATAATCTGCTCCAGTGGCATGAGAAGCATCCTCTATTATTTTAAAGCCATATTCATCAGCTAATGCCTTGATTGACTCCATATCACAGGACTGACCCGCTAAATGGACGGGAATAACAACCTTTGGTTTTTTTACTGCTGTTTCCAGCTTATGCTGAAGCTCTGCCACACTCATATTGTAGGTTTTATCATCTATATCTACAAAATCCACATCAGCACCACAATATCGCCCACAATTTGCAGATGCTGTAAAAGTAATCGGACTCGTCCACAAAACATCATCCTCACCTAAACCGGCAGCCTTACAGGCAATATGCAAAGCGGAGGTGGCATTGGTCACTGCCACAGCATATTTTGCTCCACAATAATTTGCTACTTTTTTCTCAAAGGCTTCAATAGCCGGACCTTGGGTAAGCCAATCAGAATGTAATACCCTCTCTACGGCCTGTATATCCTTTTCCGTAATATGCTGATGTCCATAATAAATCATATTTTGTGCCTCTTAATAATTCTTCAATAATTCCCGCAAATCCTCAACTGACAGCCATTCTGTATTTTTGCCAGAATCGTATTCAAAACCATCTGGTACTGACTTACCCGTAATAACCCGCTGATTATTTACTTCTGAATTCCACCAATAATCGTGAGGATAGATAATATAATGCTTATCATATTCATAGGTATGCTGGGCATCAGTTTTGGTTATCATGCACTCGTCCAGCTTTTCACCATCACGGATACCGACTTCCTTCAACTTGATATTATCTCCTCCCATAGCCTTGGCCAAGTCCGTTATCTTGAAGGATGGTATTTTAGAGATATAGGTTTCGCCACCAATACTTTCCTCAAAAGCCTTAACCACCAGCTGAACACCTTCTTCCAGACTAATCCAGAATCTGGTCATGCGGAAATCTGTAATAGGCAGTTCCTCTACCCCCTTTTCCAACTGACTGCGGAAAAAAGGAATTACAGAACCACGACTGCCAGCTACATTGCCATAACGCACCACAGCAAAGGAAGTCTCCCGTCCACGGGCATAAGCATTAGCCGCAATAAACAGCTTATCTGAGGCCATTTTGGTAGCACCATATAGGTTCACTGGGTTTACTGCCTTGTCTGTGGACAGAGCTACCACCTTTTTAACTCCGCAATCAATGGCTGCGTCTATAACATTCTGAGCACCATTAATATTGGTTTTCACCGCCTCACTGGGATTGTACTCACATGCCGGCACCTGCTTCAGAGCTGCTGCATGGATAACGTAATCAATCTCATGAAAAGCCCTATGAAGACGCTGGGCATCCCGCACATCCCCAATGTAGAAGCGCAGCTTATCCGCATAATCCTTTAATCGCTCTGCCATCTGCCACTGCTTAAACTCATCACGAGAATAAATCACTATCTTTCTCACATCGTAATTGTCAAGGAGATATTTGGTCATTTTGTTGCCAAAAGAACCAGTACCACCTGTAATTAAAATAGCTTTTTTATTAAACATTCTACCACTGCCTTTATCCATAAACTCAACGATTAATAGATATATTAATCATCTTACTAACAAAATCAACTGCTTCTTTCACATTTGTTATACCAAAATAAGAAGCATCTATACACAAACTACAAGACTCTTTGTCAAATCTGCTTTGATATACCTTATGCTTGGCATTCTCTTTTTTCTCATCTTCTAACAAACTAAATCCTATCGTATTTTCATTTAATTCTGAAGAACAGTCTTCATTTCCCTGCCTAGTTAAACTATAATAAATATTATACAGTCTAGAATAAAAAAATATATCTTTAACTGATGTCCCATCTAACGCTATTAGGAACATTTTTTTTCTATACATATATCCATCATAAACATTATAAGGTGATTGAAATTCCTTTACTCTTTCGACCTGGCGACATAAATACATAACATCTGCCATATGCCCATTTATACGCGGAAAAAGGCTCTCCTGTTTTCTTGCTGCATATTCACCTTTCTGAAAATTTAAAGGTCTATAATATTTATTTATTTTTCTCACCAAATCATCATAGCAACTATCAATCCCACCATCCATAGCTCCTTGAGAATGTCCTGACATACCTGCAATAGTTAGTGGAATATTTAAATGATAACAATACTCATTAATCATCGTATTTACTGCACTTATGTACAAATCCTGACAGATGCCATCCCATAATCTCCCAGTATTTTTCAATAATTCTTGTAAATATTCTCGTTTAAATCCCGAATTGATATAGCAAGCTGGCAATCTATATAGACAGCCTTTTAAATTTTCCATAATATCCAAAAAGCTGTCTTGTAAACTATATTTTTCCAATTTAAAAGGCTCTGTATTATCATACATCTTAAATGTAAGCATATTTTCCTGTTTTTTAGAAAAACCAGGCCATGCATAAAACGATCTGTCCCAATGCAAGATATTATTATCTTGCATGCATGGCAGTACCGCACTTATAGATTCAACTGCCCACGGATATATGCCATCATCTGCTCCTATCAAAGTAATAAATCTTCCTCTAGCATGCAAAAAAGCAAATTCAAAACTTTTCGCCAAATTTAATACAAATGGTGTACGATAATATTTTATACGTTCATCCGCTATTTCTCTATACAAATCATATACTGCAGTATTGCCTTCATCAGAGTTATCACTTAAAACTATTTCATAATCAGCATTTGTTTGCTGATTTAAACAAGTTTGCAAGGTATAACATAGAGTATCTGCCGAATTACGTACGGGAATAACTATAGATACATCACATTCTGCTGGCTTTTCTATTCTTTCTCTCACAGAAAATCCATATATATAGCTCATATATTTACAGTAATCTCCTGCCCAAGCAAAGGACATGCTATAAGAAAACTGCTCTGGTCTACGCTCTGATAGACGTTGCAAATGCTTGGCGTGTTTCTTTACCTCATGTATTTCATCCATAACATCATCGGCTGCAAATACTGTCAAGGCAGTTTTTTCTTCCAGATTTTCTGCTAGAAATTGTATAATATCTGATACACGGGACCAGTATAATTCTTTATCATTACCATCATCTGTAGCTGGATGTATTATGATACTGCCATTTTCCATGCCCGCTTGCTGCATACTATATGCTACATGTTCATTTTCTGCAATTTTTTCTAGTAATGGCTGTCTGATAATAATGGATCTATTTCCCGTAAATTGTAATACATTTGCCAATATATCAATATCACGATTAACAGAATCAACATCATCTACCAAAATAAAACTAAAAGATTTCTCATCCCTCAGTAAATCCACCAAATAACCTAAATTTACATTGTAAAGGCCATAAAATGCCTGTCCAGCATCCTCATGAATATATTTTTCACATTCAGACATTTTGCTATAACAATAACACCATGCCAATATAAGAATGACATACATATTCATATTACGTACTATATAATACGCTTCTGCTAAATCTTTCAGCATGGCTTTTTGGGCATCCATATCGGATGCTAAAAAAGCTGTTTTTTTGTTATCTAAATCCTGCCAGTATATATCACAGTGATTTGGATCTGCATACAGCTTCTCTGAAAAATCACACAATTTATATTCTATACTGTTTGGTGCATAAAGCTCTTTCTTTAAATGGAATATATCTATCAGCTCATCACAAATGTAATATTCCTGACATATATTATCCAAAATAGTGCGACAATGCTCCTTATCTTTTCCTTCCTTGAGCATTAATTCAACATTTTCACAAATATATCTCAATGAATATGGATATATATTTTTTAATCCATATATCTCTTTTTTTGCCTCATCTGCTTTTCCTTTTCGAAGCAGTTCTTGTATGTGTTTTATTTGATTTTCATACTCTTTTTTTTCCATCGAACAAAATACCTTCCCATATTTTTACAGCAAAACAAGCCTATGAGCATCGCTCATAGGCTCAAAACTCCATATAAACTTATATATTTTTCCCTTTCTAAATATAGGCATGGGAATACACCATCCTACCATTGCATTTGTGATATCCTACCTGTTGCTAGCAGGATAAAATATCTATATAAAACATATCACCATATATTATATCGAATACATAGCTTACTTTATTAAAACATCTAATAAACCTACTCACTAATATTAATACTTCCCTCAGGTGTTAAATATTCCACCAATTTGGCAATATAACCATCAAAATCCCAATACTGCCTATCCTTGTCTGCTAATAATATATAATCATATTTTCCCGTCAGTAAAACAAACACATTCTTTTCTATATTAGGGCAGTAGCTTACATCCAAATATTTACCTGCTAAAGCTGCTTCTGCCCAATTTTCTGTAGCACCAGATATTTGAGCATTAAAATACTTATATTTTAGATATGAGATACTCATTCCCATATTGCAATCTATTACAAAGATTCGCATTGTTGTATCTCTAGGTACATCCACATCAAAAATGACAGTATGTCTTTCATCATAATTTTCTGTAATTTGCCATTTTTTTAGGAATATTTCTTGATTCCTTTGTAATAACGCCTTATATTTACGATTTTTTTCTTCAAATTCCTCTAATGTAGCATGCTTGCCAAAAGAACCACTGCCATAGTGATGTATAAAAGTATCTCTACATACCAAAAGCTTGTAACCAGCCATTATCAACTTCAGGGAATAATCATTATCCTCATAGTTACCAGGCGAATATATTTCATCCAAAAATCCTGCTATCTTATATGCCTCGTTTTTGATAAGATAACAAAATCCCACCAGCTTAGGCCGCACTTCCCACAGCTCCGGATTAGAATGATTCATTTTATCGGCAAAATCCATCAATTCTTCATAAGTTTCATATTTAACATCAATCTGCTGCCAGTTTGAGCAATTGCTCGTAATACAGCTAACAGCTCCAACTTTTGGTTCGCTATATAAAGCTATTTGCAAATTTTCTAGCCATCTAGGGGTAACAATAGTATCACTATTCAAAAGCAAGATATCATTGCCCTGTTCTGCCATAGCCATCCCCTGATTACACCCCGCTGGAAAACCTCTATTTTTCTCATTGCAAACCAATCTTATATCTGTCTGTTCCTTCAACCATTCTACAGATTCATCCTGAGACGCATTATCTATCACAATTATCTCATAGCTGCCAGCAGGCGTGTATTTGCGAATACTCTCTATGCAGAATTTTGTTAAATTATATGTATTATAGCTTAATATTACAATGCTTGTTTTATTCATAAATATCCCCCACCTCACGATGTTGCGGACATTGATTTTGTTTCCGATCTGTTATCTGTCCACCTATAATTCATAGTATACTAATAGTCTACATAGAAGTCTAGAAAAATCTAATAGTATCATTTATACAACATGTAAAATTCTCCATGGCTCTATCAGTGCCATGCTTTAACAAACGATTATGTTCCCAAAATGTAATGCCTTAATACATTTTAATAACCAAAAAGTATTCTGCCGACTACATTTTGCTACCATAAATTTAGGTGCAATATTTTCCATCTCCTAAATCCCTATACATCAAAAGGCTGGTCTGATTCCTCAGACCAGCCTTTTTGTTACGCTTGTAGTGTTATACGTGAGCTATTTTTTCTAACGGATCTCTTACCAACATTCCTTCGTGTATAACATCTGGAGCAATATCGATACATTCTGCGGGATTTCTATCTCCTCTTAAATCCCATGCCACAGTACCACACAATACTGTAATTTTATTTCTAAATATTTCTATATCTTTCAAGGCAGCAAAAACACTATCAGAACTAGCACTTTTTATCAAGTTTTCAGCATCGTAATAATGCACTGTGCCATCATTAAAATATGCATAAAACGAATATGGTTTTTCTCCCAAAACTACTTGTAGTATCTCATCGCATAATTTTAAAGGTCGCATAATGATACTCCCCATGCTTTTTACATATCAACCTTGCGTTTAAATGTTATACACGCCCAGCCTTTGTTTTCTAGCCGTTCTACTACTCCGTAACCGTGCTTTTCGGCGGCTGCTAATACATCTTCTATTCTGTCTTCAATAATACCGCTGGTTAGCAAAGTGCCGCCCTGTTCCAAATGTTCATCCAGCTGGTCAAAGAGACGGATAATTATATCTGCAATGATATTGGCAATAACCAATTCTGCCTTGCCATGCACATTTTGCATCAAATCGCTCTGGGCTACAGAGATTATATCCTGTACATTATTCTGCTCCAGATTTTCTTCCACGATTTTCAACACAGAATCATCATAATCCACTGCCTGAATGTTTTTTGCTCCCAACTTGGCAGAGATAATGGAGAGAATGCCAGAACCGGTGCCCACATCAAAGACCGTCATGCCCGGCTTTACCAGCTTCTCCAGCTGACGGATGCACATGGAAGTGGTGGCATGGGTGCCTGTGCCAAAGGCTGCTCCTGGATCCAGCTCTATGACAACCTCATCATCCTTTGGCTCATATTCCTCCCAAGTAGGCTTGATAACTACTCTTTCTCCGGGCTTTTCTGTATGGAAATACTGCTTCCAAGTGTCTGACCAATCCTCGTCCTGCAGTTCTGCGGTAGTCAGCACAGCAGGAGCCGTATTGACACCACGGCTTTCCAAAGCCTTAATCTCCTGCTGCAAGGTCTGGATTCTTCCCTCCAGCTCCCCATTAACTGGCAGATAAGCCTTTTCCACAACTACTTCGGTTTCCTTGGCAATAGGAATATCTGTATAGTCCCATTTGCCAGAAGTTATATAATCGTTGACCAGCTCTGGATCCTCAATAACCACGCCAGAAGCACCTAAATCCCGAAAAATCTCAGCTATCAGCTCCACCGCCTCATGGCTGGTCTGAATGCTTATTTCACACCACTTCATTAAAAATCCTCCTCTATATACATAAAACAAAAGACAGACATTACATTTATATTGTAACATCTGCCTTTTATTTCGTAAACTTCAGAATTTAATCCTTAAACAGCTTTTTAATTTTATTCAACCAGCTGTCCTGCTCTGGATTAACCTTGTTTCCGCTGAGCTCGCCAAATTCTTTCAGCAGCTCCTTCTGTTTATCTGACAGCTTCTGCGGTGTGAGCACCTTGATTCTTACGTGCTGGTCGCCGTTGCCATTTCTTCTCAGCATAGGAATACCCTTGCCCCGGAGACGCATTACAGTACCGGACTGAGTACCTGGCGCAATCTTCATCTCCACCTTGCCATGAATGGTTGGCACCTCAATGGTATCACCTAAAGTTGCCTGTACAAAGGTTATAGGCACCTGACACATTACATCGTAGCCCTCACGGGTAAATAGCTCATGTGGCTTGATATATACATAAACATACAAATCACCGCTAGGGCCGCCACGACGACCGGCCTGACCGCCACCAGCAACTCTGATGCGCTGTCCTTCATCAATACCGGCTGGAATCTTTACCTTGATATTCTTGGTAACCTTCTTCTGACCACGACCGCCACATTCCTTACATGGAGTCTTGATAATCTTGCCGGTACCACTGCAACGCTCGCAGACATGGGAATTTACCATCCGGCCAAATGGGGTATTGGCATAGGACTGAACCTGACCAGTACCATGACACTGAGGACATTCCTCTGGGCTGGTTCCCTTGGCTACACCAGTACCGCCACAGGCAGTACAATTCTCAGTGCGAGGTACCTTTAACTCTCTCTCCACACCAAAGGCTGCTTCCTCAAAGGTCAGCTCCACATCAATGCGCAGATCCGCACCCTGCTCTGGGCCATTACGGCGAGCCTGACTGCGGCCACCACCAAAGAAGGTGTCAAAAATATCGCCGAAATCGCCAAAGCCGCCGCCACTAAAGCCACCGCCGCCAAAACCGCCGAAGCCACCAAAGCCGCCGCCAGCACCACCGGCACCGCCACCATGAGCAAAAGCATCATGACCGAACTGGTCATACTGAGCCTTTTTCTGAGGATCCTTCAGCACATCATAGGCCTCATTGATTTCCTTCATATGCTTCTCAGCATCTTCCTTGTTGTTCAGATTGCGGTCCGGGTGATATTTAATCGCCATTTTACGATAGGCTTTCTTTATTTCATCATCAGAGGCTCCCTTTTTAATACCCAGGACCTCATAATAATCCCGCTTTTCGCTCATTTATCTCACCTTTACCTATTAACACAAATATGAGCTGCCACCTCTAGGCAGTGAACATTGACACATACACCAGGGCGGCAGCCCATACTCAAAATTTCATCTAATTATTTGCTCTCAGTAAACTCAGCATCGATTACATCATCATCCTGCTTGCCGCTGGACTGCTGCTGGCCTGCCTGACCACCCTGCTGACCGCCGGCTGCCTGCTGAGCCTGCTGATAAGCAGCTGCGCTGATAGCATGCAGTGGCTCCTGCAGCTCCTCGGTAGCCTTCTTGATAGCCTCGGTATCGGTGCCCTTCAGAGCTTCCTTTACCTTCTCAATAGCAGCCTTGGCCTTGTCTACCTGACCAGCCTCTGCCTTGTCGCCCATTTCCTTAATGAGCTTCTCAGCCTGATATACCATGGAGTCAGCATTGTTGCGAATCTCAATGCTTTCCTTCTGGGCCTTATCCTCAGCTGCGTGAGCCTCAGCTTCCTTAACCATACGGTCAATATCATCCTTGCTCATACCGCTGTCAGACTGAATAGTAATGTTCTGAGACTTGCCAGTACCCAGATCCTTGGCAGATACATGTACGATACCGTTGGAGTCAATATCAAAGGTAACTTCAATCTGAGGAACTCCACGAGGAGCAGGTGGGATATCGGTCAGGCTGAAACGGCCCAAGGTCTTGTTGCCGGCAGCCATTTCACGCTCGCCCTGCAGAACATGAATCTCAACAGCAGGCTGGTTATCAGCTGCAGTGGAGAATACCTGGCTCTTGGAGGTAGGAATGGTGGTGTTACGCTCAATAATCTTGGTGCAAACACCGCCCAGAGTCTCAATACCCAGAGACAATGGAGTTACATCCAGCAGAACTACGTCCTTGGCGTTAGTCTCATCACCGGAGAGAATACCGCCCTGAATAGCAGCACCAACAGATACACACTCATCAGGGTTAATACCACGATGAGGCTCCTTGCCCAAATACTTGCGAACAGCTTCCTGAACAGCAGGAATACGGGAAGAACCACCAACCATGAGAACCTTGGTAATATCGCTGCTGGAGATGCCTGCATCTTCCATAGCCTTACGGGTAGGAACCATAGTACGCTCAACCAGATCAGCAGTCAGCTCATCAAACTTTGCACGAGTCAAAGTCAGATCCAAATGCTTAGGGCCGCTGGCATCAGCAGTAATAAATGGCAGGTTAATATTGGTGGAAACCATGTTGGACAGCTCAATCTTAGCCTTCTCAGCAGCCTCGATAACACGCTGAGCACTCATCTTGTCCGCAGACAAATCAATGCCGTTCTCCTTCTTGAACTCCTCTACAATCCAGTTCATAACTGCCTGGTCGAAGTCATCGCCGCCAAGATGGGTATCACCATTGGTAGCACGAACCTCAAATACGCCATCCTCAATATCCATAATGGATACATCGAAAGTACCACCGCCCAGGTCAAATACCAGAACGGTCTGAGTCTCGTCCTTGTCAATACCATAAGCCAAAGCAGCAGCAGTAGGCTCGTTGATAATACGCAGTACATCCAAGCCGGCAATCTGACCAGCATCCTTGGTTGCCTGACGCTGGCTATCGTTAAAGTAAGCAGGAACAGTAATAACTGCCTTGTCTACCTTTTCGCCCAGATAAGCCTCAGCATCAGCCTTCAGCTTCTGCAGAATCATGGCAGAAATCTCAGGTGGAGTGTAGCTCTTACCATCAACAGTTACAGTGTAGTTCTTCTCACCCATATGACGCTTGATAGAAGAAATGGTGCGGTCAGGGTTGGATACAGCCTGACGCTTTGCCAGCTGGCCTACCAGACGCTCACCAGTCTTAGTGAAGCCAACAACGGATGGGGTAATTCTGCTACCCTCTGGATTTGTAATAACTGTAGGCTCGCCGCCTTCCATAACAGATACTACGGAGTTAGTAGTACCCAAATCAATACCAATTACCTTAGACATAATCTATTTCCTCCTTATAAAATAAGAACCTTTACAAATTTATTTTAGCTATTTGCTACAACCTGAACCATGGCAGGACGGATAACCTTGCCCTTAACCATATAGCCCTTCTGCAGCTCCATAGCAATGGATTCATCCTCAAGGTCTGGATTTTCCACCCGCATTACTGCCTGATGGAAATTTGGATCAAATTTGGCATCAGTGGTGTCAATCTTCTCCAAGCCCTTGTTTTTCAATATTTCTGCCAGCTGGTTGTAAATCATCTCCACACCCTGCTGGAACTTGGTGCCATCAGTTGCTTCCGCAGTCATAGCTCTATCAAAATTATCCAGCATTGGCAGCAGGTCCTTGATAAAATCCTGTACTACCATATTGGACAATTCTTCCTTTTCCTGACGGGTACGACGGCGGAAATTCTCAAAATCTGCCTGCAAGCGCTTCATGCGCTCCACACCCTCAGACAGCTGCTTCTTGACAGCTTCCAATTCCTCGGCAGCCTCCTGAGCCTCTACCTCCTCAGTAACCTCCTGAGAAGCTTCCGCCTCTCCAGCTTGAGTTTCGGCTGTCTGTGGCTCTTCAGCAACTTTCTCTGCTGTACCTGCCTCAACCTGCTCAGTGGTCTGCTGCTCTATATCTTCATTTTTCTTCATTTCTTCATTCTCCAAAGGCATTAACCTTCACCTCTTCATATTTTCTATCTTTCCTACCAATGCAACCTTTTGATTACCTCAGTGAGATTTTGATTCATATAATTCAGCAAGGACATGGTCTTGCCATATTCCATGCGGGTTGGCCCCAGCACTGCCATAGATCCCAGCAGCTCCCCATCCAGATGATAGGTGGCAGTAATAATGCTGCAATCCTTTATGCCGCTGTAATCGTTTTCCTGACCAATGCTGACGGTAAGGCCATCCCCTAAATGTGCTTTGAGAATATCCTTCATCAGCTGATCCTTTTCCAGCATTATCAGCAAGTCCTTTACCTTGTCCACATTGTGGAACTCAGGCTGCTCCAGCATTTCCGTGGTGCCTCCCAGATAAAGCCTTTCCTTCTTCTGGGAATCCAGAGCCTTGTTAATAAGCTGCATGGCGGATTCATAAAGACCACTATCGCCAATCTCTCCCTGAATCTGCTTTAGACTACTCTTTTGGATTGCTCCTAGAGTATGCCCCGCCAGACATTCATTTATCACCGCTGCCATGCGCTGAAAATCTTCAAAGGCAGCCCCCGCTGGCATTTCCATAATCCTGTTTTCCACAAAGCCCGCATCTGTCATCAGCACTGCAATAACCCGATGGTCATCTAAGGGCAGAAACTGCATACAGCGAAAAGCTGCTTGGGAAATCTGAGGCGCCAACACCAAAGAAACATTTCTGGTGAGCCGAGAGATTATTTTTGCTGTTTCCTGAAAAACCTGATCAACCTGCTGTACCTTGTTTTGGTACCATTTGTTGATAACAGTCTTTTCCTCCTCGCTCATGGGCTTGACAGGCAAAAGTGAATCCACATAAAGCCGATAGCCCTTGGAGGAAGGAATCCTGCCAGAGGAGGTATGAATATGCTCCAAATATCCCAGCATTTCCAAATCCGCCATTTCGTTGCGGATGGTGGCTGAGCTAACCCCCAGGTCATATTTTCTGGCCAAGGTTCGAGAGCCTACAGGCTCAGCAGAGGATATATAGTCCTGAACTACAGCCTGCAAAATTCGCTTTTTGCGATCATCAAGCCCTTTCAACATTTTTCAGCCTCCTCTTGTTAGCACTCCAATCAGGTGAGTGCTAACTTCTGAAAATAATATACCTCTTATTTGTCAAAATGTCAATAAGTCAAAGTAAAATATTTTTTACAATAAAAATTCCCCAAAGACCTGATTGCCGTATTTCATGCCCAAAGGAGTCAAAGCAATGCCCCTGGCTGTATGCTGCAGCAAGTCCTGCGCCACCAGCTTCTCGATAGTTCTGCCATAAACCGTAAACAAATCCACCCCAAATTTCTGCTGAAAGAGATTTTTGTCAATGCCTGCCGCAGTTCGTAAGCCCAGAAAGCAATACTCCTCCATATGAGCCTGTCTATCTACCTGCTCCTCTACGTCAGCTGGCAATCTGCCTGCCTCCAGAACAGAGATATAATCATCTATACCTCTAGGATTTTCATAGCGGATTCCCTGCCAATAGCTATGGGCTCCAGAACCTAGTCCCAGATAGTCCACATCCTGCCAATAGGACAGATTGTGCTTGCTTTCATATCCCGGCAGGGCATAATTGGAGATTTCATACCGCTGATACCCAGCCTCTGGCAATTTTTCCACTATATAATCGTGCATTGCCTCCACCAGTTCATCTGTTGGCAAATGTAGCTTGCCCATATCCGCCATTCGCTGAAAGGCCGTGCCCTCCTCCAGCTGCAGGCCGTAAATGGAAATATGTTGAACCGGCAAGGTCAAAGCCCTTTCCATCGACTGGGTTAAAATCTCCCTATCCTGCTGTGGCAAGCCATAGATTAAATCCAAGCTGATATTGCCAAAGCCTAAATTATGAGCCAATTCAATGGTATCTGCCGCTTCCTGAGCCGTATGTATTCGGCCTATTTTTTGCAAGCAATTATCATCAAAAGACTGTACCCCTACACTAAGGCGATTTACCCCTGCCTGTTGCAGAAGCAATAGTTTTTCCCTATCCACAGTGCCGGGATTCATTTCTACCGTAAATTCCTCCGCCTTTGCCACCGCCACATATTTTTGGACAATTCCCAATAGCTTTTTCATCTGATGGGCGTTAAGGGCGGTGGGCGTACCTCCCCCTATATATATGGTTCTAGGGGCAAATTTACTTTCTGTATCTTTGACATTATCTTTTGAATGCACTCTTTGCCTTAATAAAGCAAATTCCTGCTCCAAAGCCTGCAAATACCTATCAATTTTTTTCTCCCGGCCAGCAAAGGAGGGAAAATCACAATAAAAGCATTTTTGCCGGCAGAAGGGAATATGTATATATAGACCAAATTCCTTTTTCATAAATTATCCCGTCCTCGATTGGCCAGCATGATAATCACAGCCTCCAACTCCACCAAATCTGCCTGCCCAGTTTTCAGGCCATAATCCGCATCAGACAGGGCCAACAGAGCTTTCTTTAAGAGTCCCGGTGGAAAGCTGGCCGCCTCCCGACCTGTTTTTTCGGCAATAAAGGGAGGCTGTCCCAATTTGCCAGCCAAGGCACGACCTCGAACTCCTTGAGCCTGTAAGGCCTGGGCCTGCCACCACAGGCGGATTTGCCTAGCCACCAAACCTACGGTCAAGGCAAAATACACACCATTATCCAGTTGTCGTTGAAATAATTGCAAAGCCTTGGCGGTTTGCCCTGCGCCAATGGCATTTAACATAGCAAAGCTGGAAATTTCCGGCACGTCGGAAAAAGCCTGCATCAGATGCTGATGAGTAATCTGCCGCTGCTCCGGCCCCAAAAACAGAGCCAACTTCTCCAGCTCCTTATTAAGAAAGGCCAAATCCACAGTCTGCATACTGCTTACAGCCCCCACCATGTATTCGTAGGCCTGCCTGTCCATATTTTTATTTAGCTCCTGCAGCTTTCCCTGTAGCCAGTCCCCAATATTGCTGGCCCGAATAGGCTCCGACTCCATAACTATGCCAGCTTCAGCTAGAATCTTGTACAGCTTTTTCCGCTTGTCCGGCTTACCATGGTATTCAAAAATCACATAGCTGAATTCAGGAATATTCTGCAGCATAGCATGAAATTTTTCTTCTAATTTCTTACTACTGCTTTCCCCCTTATCCTTAAAAAGAGCCGCAGATTTAACCCATATTACATTTTTGTCTGTCAAAAATGGCACAGACTCCACCAAGGTCATAATCTCGCTAAGAGATGTGCCATCTGCCACCTGCACATCCTCCATAGAACATTGCCATATCTTCAGCAGTGCCTCCCGTGCCTTATCTATATAATAGGCTTCCTCTCCTGCCAGCAGGTACAAATGACCAATTTTTCCCTGCCGCAGCCCTGCCATCAGCTCACCATAATTCATATATTATCACATACCTTTATCTTGCTATATTGGCTAAAAAAATGTATAATAAAAGCAAGAGGGTACCGATAGACGGTTGCCCCGTTTTATAGCAGTTTTATAGAAAGACCGCCTACGTTTGGAAGCAGAGGCGGTCTATTCTTATGCCTTGATTGCAATAATAATCAGCAATACCAAAACCAGTGCGAAAAAGAAATCGTACATAGTCATAGGCATAGCCCCCTTTCAGGGGCAGGATTAACCGCCTACCGTATAGATACACTCTTGCCTCGTCTATTTTATCAAATTAGGTAATATATATCAAATGAAAAATCCGCCTGCATTCCCCAATACAGACGGATTTTACGGGGCCACACGCCCCATTGCCTATCAATTACTTTTCTCTCACAATAAAGCCATAACGCTCCAGGAGATTGAAAAACTGTCCCAATCTAGGCAGCAACGGCTCAGCCTTTTCCCCAAAATGACTGTGCACAGCCTCAGATACAGTTTTCACATCGTGGCTGGATTCCAATTCCTGCCACACAAAGCTGCCCAACTCATCCAGCTTGATATAGCTGGTAGAAGGACGCTTAAAAACCTTGTGAGCTATGGCAGCAAAGAGCCCCCTATGCTCCATGGCCAGCTCCACGGTACCATCCTCCAACACCTTCCATTGCAGGTCAGGGTTGCGGCGATATCTTAGGTCAAAAATATTCTTGGACTTAAGCATTCTTTTTACCAGACTCAATGGTGTAAATCATTACACAAATCAAAGCGATAAAGGCAACAATAGAGCCAATTTCTCCAAAATTAATAGTGCCAGAGATATCAGTATCTACATTCAGCACTGCCAGCAGAGCCAGCACAATACCTACAATACCCTCGCCGGCAATCATACCAGAGGCCATCAGTGTACCGTTGTTAATAGCAGCTTCCTTACCCTTGTCAGACCGATACTTCTTAGCCTCCCAGATACGGCGGATCAGACCACCGATAAAGAGAGGAGCAGTCAGATAGATTGGCAGATACAGGCCGATAGCGAAAGCCAATACAGGCAGGCCCAGCAGCTCAACTACCACAGCAATAGCTGCACCCATGAATACCAAATCCCAAGGCAGATTAGCTGTAATAACGCCCTCTACAATCATCTTCATCAGCATAGCCTGTGGTGCTGCCAGCTCCTTGGAACCAAAGCCCCAAGCAGCATTCAGCAGATACAGTACGCCGCCTACAGTCAGAGCAGAAACGAATACACCAACCAGCTCACCCATCTGCTGCTTAACAGGAGTTGCACCCAGAATATAACCGGTCTTCAAGTCCTGAGAGGTATCACCAGCAATAGCTGCTACAATACAGATAATGGAACCGATAGCAATAACTGCCATCATGCCCTCCTGACCTACATTGCCATTAGCTACAAAGATAATGCTGATGAACAGCAGGGAAGCAATGGTCATACCGGAAACAGGGTTGTTACTGGAGCCTACAATACCTACGATACGGGAGGATACAGTAGCAAAGAAGAAACCAAAGATAACTACCAAGGCAGCACCCATTGGGCTGATTGGAATAACAGGTACGATTACCATCAAAGCAGCCATAGCAACAACGCCGCCAATAATGAACTTCATAGAAATATCCTGATCAGTACGCAGAGCGGTGTGACCGCCGCCAAAGCTGCCCATGGACTTCTTGAAAGTATCAACAATCAAAGGCAGAGCCTTCAGCAAGCTGATAATACCGCCTGCTGCCAAAGCACCAGCGCCGATATAACGGCCGAAGCTGCTCCACATAGCACCAGGGCTAAGCTCCTGAATCATCTTGGTTGCTGGGAATACCACCTCATTGGCACCATAGAAAGCGATACATGGCAGGATGCAGAACCACATGAGAATGGAACCTGCAAACAGCACGGAGGATACACGATAACCACAGATGTAACCTACACCCAGCAGAGCTGGCAGTACATCTATACCAATCTCAGAACCCTTGAAACGCTCAAAGCTATAAGCGATTTCACTTGGGAATACCTTCAGGCCATCAGTTACAAATTTGTAGACTGCAGCCAAGCCCAGACCTGCAAAAATAGTCTTGGCAGAAGATTCCTTGCCTTCGCCAGCCAGCAGGATTTCTGCGCAGGCAGTTCCCTCTGGATATGGCAGAACACCGTGCTCCTTAACAATAAGAGCCTTGCGGAGAGGCACCATAAATAGTACGCCCATAACACCGCCGATAAAAGCTACAATTGCAATCTCTACCATAGATGGAGTCTCAGTACCCCACTCCTGTGCCCACATAAACATAGCAGGCAGGGTAAAGATACAGCCTGCTGCTACGGACTCACCAGCAGAACCAATGGTCTGAACCATATTGTTCTCCAGAATGGAATCACGCTTCAACAGGACACGAATAACAGCCATTGAAATAACAGCTGCTGGAATGGATGCAGATATGGTCATACCCACACGCAATCCCAGATAGGCATTGGCACCGCCGAACAAAATAGCCAGCAGCATACCTACCACTACAGAAACCGCCGTTAATTCCAAAGGAGTTTTCTCCGCAGGAATATAAGGCTTAAATGTTCCCTTTTCCACTAAAAATACCTCTTTTCATAAAAATATACACTTAGACTGAAAAAGGGTATGCTCTGTCTAACAATAATAGATTTTGTCCATTATAACTAGACATTGCATACTCTATTCCATTCCACACATACCTTGCAATTTTATCACATTTAAGAAATTCTTTCAATACTCCCATATTTTACGGGCTTTAACAAATAACACATTTCTATGCAGACTTTGATATTCCTTAAATATTTATACACAACTATGCATATTTTTAGAAATTTTTAAAATATCCATGAAAATAAAGATTTTTTTATGTTTAGTAGAAACTTTCAACCTTAATACTCTTTCCATCGGATCTAAAGACAATGGCTCCCTGCTGATCTGTCCGCAAAATTTTCGCCTTTGTACAGCTAGTTAGTCGATTGAGAATTTCCTTATGAGGATGGCCAAAGCTATTATTGTAGCCACAGGAAATAACCGCCCAGCCAGGATTTACAGCTGTCAAAAATTCCTGACTGCTGGAGGTACGGCTGCCATGATGGCCTACCTTTAGCACCGTACTGGCTACATGGGTGCCATTAGCCAATACTTGCTGTTCCTGCTCCGCCACCAAATCCCCAGTAAACAAAAATGAAGCCTCTCCATAGCTCACCCGTATCAGATTAGAAAATTCATTGCCAGTGGCCTGCAGCTGACTTTCCTGCACCTTCCTTGACTCTGGGGAGTAAAGCATATCGATCCGTACTCCATCCAATTCTATACTACTGCCCTCCTGCAAGGGCACCAGCAGCTTTTTTATTTTTCCCAGCTCTCCTGTGCCAAAGGCTTGAAGATAGTCCCCTGCTCCCTCATGGCCAATGCCAATAGCACCTACCGGTATTTTAGTCAGGATACCTTTCACTCCTCCCGCATGGTCATCATGGGCGTGGGTAAGAAAAATATAGTCCAGCTTTTCCACTCCATAATGCAAAAGATAAGGTACATCCACCCTGCTGCCAATATCATAGCTTCCCTCCCGTACTCCCCCCGTATCCACCATAAAGGCTCTGCCGTGTGGGGTTATAACCAGGGCACTATCTCCTTGCCCCACATCAATAAAATGCACCTGCATTTCCTTATTATTACACCATATCTGCCAATAGCAGAAAATCACTGCCAACATTCCCAATAAGAAAATAGCTTGCCAGCCTCTTGAACTCCGTAGCTTCTGTCCAATAGCCAGCAGATATTTATTGCCAACACAGGACATCAATCTTTTCCTGTATTCATCACCAATAATCAGCCAGCCCAGTCCTATATAATACAAGATTCCCCCCCACCAACTAAAGGCAGGCATATAGATTTGACTTCCCGGCAAAGCCGCCACCCAACGGGAAAGTTCATAAACCAAGCCCAGCACCACACTAGCCAGAAGAAAAACCACTTTACCTGCCAAAGGAAGCAGACTGGCTAGTAAGCCTGCCAGCAGTCCTGCCACAATAATCCATTCCACAATGGGGGCAATCACCAAATTGGCCAACAAGGAGCTAAGGGAAAGTACATTGAAATACCAAGCGATTATAGGCAGTACGGACAACTGGGCACCTATAGTAACAGCCAGACTATCTGCCACAAATATTGGCAGTTTCTTGCGCAGTCTTTCCCTAAGAGGTGGCGCTAAATACAAAAGGCCAGCGGTAGCCCCAAAGGACAATTGAAAACTAATATCAAAAAGCCAAAGGGGCGAATATAGCAACAATCCCAAAGCCACCAATCCCAGGATATGCTGAGCATCCCTTTCCCTGCCGGCAGTTAAGGCCAGCAGGGTTAAAATTCCCATTAAGGCAGAGCGAATAACTGGGGGAATAGCCCCTGCCAAAAGGCTATAAAACAATATAACCCCTGTAGCCAAGGCTGCTGTTGCCCTGGGGGACATATGCAGAAAACGCCCTACAATATTTGCGGTACCAGCCATCAAAGTTATATGAGAGCCGGATACAGAAAGAATATGAACAATGCCGGTTATAGTAAAGGCCTCCAGCAGTTCTGGGCGTATCCCCTGATAACCACCAAAAAGCATGGCAAAAATCGCTGCCGCATCCTGCTTTGGCATAGCCTGAGCCATATAGGCCTCATATTGCTTCCGCACCTGCTCCGCCAGCTTTGACAAGGATTTTTCCTGTCTTGGCTCTATAACAAGACTATATTTGCTAATCATAGCCCTGCCACAGATACCCTTGGCTTTATTGCTCATAACCGTATTCATGCGTCCTGGATTGCCATAGTCATGAAATTCTCTAATACTGCCTGTCAGTTGAATACCATCCCCCACCTGGCCATAGATGCCTTCTATAGACTCAACAACAGTATCATCTTCTAAACCTGTTGCTTTATTTTTCCCCTGCTGAGGTAGTTTTTTGAGAGATTCCTCCCCACCATATACCAACAATTTTCCCTGCATGACTTGGCCTGCTTTGCCAGATTTACTTCCCTGCCAAACCTTTTCCACCTCCACCACATATTGCAGATGAAGCTTGCCCTTTTCATCTCTAGTAACATTGGGTGGCTCAGCCAATTTTCCCTGCAGCTTTACCTGCTGGCCAGCTAATTTAATTATATTGTTTTCTTCTATATTTATAGCTAAATAATATCTGCCTGCCCCTAACAGAACCAGGCCCATGCACAGGCAGGCACAGGCCATTTTATGCTCCTTCTTAATAAGTACTGCTCCTACCAGCAGTAACAGCAAGGCGCCTAGAAAAAATACTCCTTGATATGGCTGGAGCTTCATGGCATCAGACAGTAGAATCCCTACCACAAGACCAGCCAATAGCAGATTTACAAAGGCCTTGGGATGCTGACCATATTTCATATAGCTATTTGCTCCTTTAGCTTGGCATATTTGGCCTTGCCTATGCCCTTAACCTGCATAATATCCTCTGGAGCTTGAAAGCTGCCATTGGCCTCCCGATAATCTATGATCCGCTGAGCCATAGCCGGCCCTATGCCCTTAAGCTTTTTCAGCTCCTCCACATTTGCAGTATTAATATTTACTATTTCACCACTGGCATTTTTTCCTTGCCCAGGGGAACTGATCTTAGAAGCCCTGCTTGCAACACTCCCCTCTGCACCAGAATGATTCCCTTGACTTCCTGTATTGCCATCTTTAGAGATAGCTTTCCCCTTTACCCGAATTTCCATGCCATCCTTAACAGTAGCCGCCATGTTCACCTGACTGCTATCGGCGGTAGGCAGCAATCCCCCACATTGATTAATGGCATCTCCTACCCGTCCTTCCCAAGGCACATATACCACCCCTGGCTTTGCCACCTCTCCTGTAACATATACAGCCACCTGCCTCTCACTTGCAGCCTCCTTATTATCAGAGGATAAGGTCGACAAATCCACAGCCTGACCAGACTGCTGATAATCATAAAAGCTAATTCCCGCCACCAATAGCAATATAATCCCCAAAGCTCCCATAACCTTCTTGTACATAGGCATTTTTCTCACCTCCGAATATTTTCTTCAATATAGCATTAACTACTTTATTTTTCAATACTTCCAATAATCGTCATATTATATATATAAAGAAACATGATTTCTTCAGCAAATTTCTAATAAAATAAAAAAAGACCGCTTCCCTGCTGATTTTCAACAAGGAAACAGTCTTCAACGCAAAATATTTATCTATTGTCTACCTTATCCATAGCCACCAAATCATGCTGGCTGAATCTCTGCCAAGCCAGTTCCTCAAATTTGGTGCCAGGCTTGCCATAATTGGTATATGGATCTATGGAAATTCCCCCTCGTGGCAGGAACTTACCCCATACCTCCAGATATCTTGGCTCCAGCAGCTTCACCAGATCTTTCATGATAATATTTACCACATCCTCATGAAAATCTCCGTGATTGCGGAAACTGAAAAGATACAGCTTCAGGGATTTGCTTTCTACCATCTTAATATCCGGCACATAGGAAATATAAATGGTAGCAAAATCCGGCTGACCTGTAATAGGACACAGGCTGGTAAACTCAGGACAGTTGAATTTTACCCAATAATCCCGATCTGGGTGCTTATTGTCAAAAGTTTCCAGCACCTCTGGCTTGTAGTCAAAATCATATTTAGTATGCTGATTGCCCAAAAGGGTGATGTCAGGCATATTTTCTCTATCTCTACCCATAATTATTATATATACCTTTCTTTTATCCAATAGTGAACGTACTCCCGCCTATAGAGGTGGGAGCTTCCTGCTTAAAAACTGGTATAAGGATTGCCCGGCTCCACAAAGAATTTTTTCTCAAACTCCTCTGGTGGCTCTGGCCGGCCAAAATAATAGCCTTGAATAGTATCCGCATGACAGAAATCCCGTAGCAGCAAATATTCCTTTTCGGCTTCCACGCCCTCAATGCAACAAGTAATATTCACACTATGACACAACTCAATGGTGGATTTCACCAGCTGACGGTCAAATTCATTATCTGGCTCCATAATATTTATAACAAAAGCTCTATCTATTTTTACAATATCACAGGCCAAATGCTTCATATAGGCCAGAGAGGAATACCCTGTGCCAAAATCATCCATAGCAATACTCATGCCTAAATCCCTAAACCGCTGGAACTGGGCATTAACATTGTTCCAATCAGATACAATGGCTGTTTCTGTCAGCTCCAAAACAATTAAATAAGGAGGCAAATCATATTTTTTCAGACACTCAATGGCAAAATCCTCAAAGCCCTTTTCCTTAATCTGTTCATAGGAAAGGTTGATGCTGATTCTCATGCCGGGCCACTTCTCCTGCCAAGCCTTGCACTGCTTTACAGCTGTTTCAAATATCCAGCGTCCCACCAAAATAATCATCTTGGTTTCTTCCAAAATCCGCACAAATTCCATAGGGGAAACCATGCGTCCCTTGGGACTGCGCCATCTCAGCAAGGCCTCTGCCCCTATCAACCTCTGGGTTCTGGCATTAACCTGAGGCTGATAAAACAAGGAAAAGCCCTCATAATTATTTTCAATGCTATCATGAAGCATTTCCCGCATATTCACAGAGCGAAGCCAGCGGTTATACTGCTCCTTGCTGAAAATTACATTCTTGTTTTTGCCCTCTCGCTTGGCCTGATCCAAGGCAGCCTCGCAATGCTTGTGCAGCACCAGATAGTCCTTGCCCCCCTGGGGATAGGCCACCGTACCGGCAGAAATGGTGCAGAACAAAGTCCGTCCCTCCACCATATGAGGATGACAAAAGGCCTTTTGAATATCCTCGTAAAGATTCTTTGCTGAATCCTCATCCAGGCCTGGCATTACTAAGCCAAATTCGTCTCCGTCCAGCTTGTAGAGGCGAACTCCCTCTGGCAAAACCTTTTCTATGGCCTCTGCCGCCAGCTTCAACATAATATTGCCGTAACGACGATTATAGGATTCATTAATAATCTTGAAATTATCCAACCCCATAATCATAATGATGCCCTGGCAATATTCTCCATCTACTCGCACCAAGGCTTCTTTGACAGCTTTTTCAAATCTGTATTTCCCCAGCAAGCCTGTATTGGCATCTGCCTGAATCTTTTGCTCCATCTGCTTAATAACACCAGCAAAAAGTTCTGGCTGACCTGTGCGGCTGTCAAAGGATACTACACCGTGGCAATGAACCCATATATAATTTCCCTTTATATCCCGCACTCTGTAAAAGGCATCATGGACATTATCCTCCGGAGTATAATTCTTGTGCAGCTCCTTCAAAAATCCCTCTACATCATCAGGATGGATAACAGGCACCCACACAGCCTCTATGTCCGTAACCACTTCAGCCGGCAGGCCAAAATCTGCTACCATATTGGGAGACAACATCATGAGATTTGCCTTGATATCCTGCACGTAATAATATTCACTAGAGGAGGCACACAGCAATCTAAAATATCCCTGAATACGCTTCAATATGGAATCTTTCGGAATCCGACATCGTTTGCTCATTCGTAACAACTCCATAACATAAAATCGTCAACTATTTTAAAACAGATACATTTTATACAATATTCACTATAATAGCAATGTTTTTCCAAAAAAATTACCGTACCATAACAATATGGCACGGTAATCAGAAAATAAAATTTATCCTTGCTGCTTCTTACGACGAATCTGTAGGAATACTACTATCAGGAACAGAATGAAGCCCGGAATATCTGTCAATGTACCAGGTATAATCATGAGAATACCGCTGACAAACTGCATTACCCGCTCCAGCATGGTGCTCTTGTCAGCCAAATAACCAATCAGAGAGGAGCTGACACCTACCATGCCCAGAATAGCTGTAACCACAGCCATGAGCAAACCACCAGCTGTAGCATTAATCATCAACAGCTCTGGAGACATAACAAAGACATAAGGTATGATAAAGGCTGCAATAGCCAGCTTGGAAGCATTGACACCAGTCATTAAAGGCTTGCCTCCACTAATACCTGAAGCGGCATAAGCTGCCAAGGCTACTGGCGGAGTTACATCGGCAATAATACCGAAGTAGAATACAAACATATGGGCAGCCAAGGTTGGCACTCCCAGTTGCAGCAAGGCAGGAGCTGCAATAGTGGAGGTAATAACATAGTTAGCTGTAGTTGGTACACCCATACCCAGCACCAGAGAGGTAATCATGGTGAAGAACATGGTTGGCACCAGATAACCGCCAGAGAGAGCCAAAAGGCCAGAAGCCAGCTTCAGACCAACACCGGTCTTGGTTACGACACCAATAATAATACCCGCAGAGGCACAAGCAATGGCTACACCTAGTACACCTCGAGCACCAGATTCCAAGCCCTTTACCACATCCTTAACACTGATGCGGGTATTCTTCCGCAGACAGGAAACCGCAATGGAGAGAACAATGGCCACCAAAGCTGCCCGCATAGGGGTATAACCAGTTACCAGCAGATACACAATAACAATCAGAGGAATAGCCAAATGGCCTCTTTCCTTGAAAATCCCCCAAGCCTTTGGCAGCTGATCTCTAGGAATACCCTTCAAATTGGTGCGCTTGGCCTCCAAATGTACGCCCAGCCATACACCGGCAAAATACAGAATAGCAGGTATAATAGCCGCCTCAACTACTTCAATATATGGCACACCTACAAACTCTGCCATCAGGAAAGCTGCTGCACCCATAACAGGAGGCATAAGCTGACCACCTGTGGAGGAGGCTGCCTCTACTGCACCAGCAAATTCCTTGCGATAGCCCAGCTTTTTCATCATAGGGATGGTAAAGGAACCAGTACCTGCTACATTGGCTACAGAGGAGCCGGAAACAGTACCCATAAAGGCACTGGAAATAACTGCTACCTTGGCAGGACCACCGCTGGCCCAGCCAGCAATGGCATTGGCAATATCAATGAAGAATTTGCCCAAACCAGTGCATTCCAGATAAGCACCAAAGAGGATAAACAGGAAAATAAAGGTGGAGGATACTCCCAAAGGAATACCAAAAATACCCTCAGTAGTAAAATACAAATGGCCAATCAGCTGATTAGGAGTCAAGCCACGATGGCTTAGTACACCAGGCATATAAGGGCCAGCAAAGGCATAGGCTAAAAAGGCTACCACCACAATAACCATAGGCAGTCCTACTACTCTACGGGTGGCCTCAATAACCAGCAGTACGCCCAAAACACCAATGACTAAATCAACAGAATTTATAATACCAGCTCGAAAGGCCAGCTCTCTATACATAATAACGATATAGGCAGGAGAAGCAGCACCCAGCACAGCCAATAAAGCGTCCAAAGGATGGAGCTTATGTCTGGACCAGGATTTGCAGGTTGGATACAGCAAATAGGACAAGGCTAAAGCAAAGCCTAAATGTACAGCTCTCTGAAGCTGGGCATCCAGCACCCCAAAGAAGGCTGTGTACAATTGAAATATAGAAAATGTAATGGCAATTGCCGAAACCAGCTTGGCCATGAAGCCTTTATACTCCATAGTATCTGACTCACGATCGTACTTTTTCAGCACGTCCTGAGCCAGTGCCTCATCGCTGGCAGTGTTTTTATCTAAAGCCATAAGCTTTACCTCCCAAAGAAATGTTTAATACAAGGAATCCCATATGCCCTAGGGGCTATAAAAATATCCACTCTATACCCAGGCTCATGATTTTCATATACCGGATAACTTTGATTATCCAACTCCAGAGTTAGCTTGGTACCCAAGCCTGTGCGAAGACTAAGGCTATCAAAATGACGATTCATATGATCCATAACAAAATCATCACCATCCTGATAGAATTCCCCATCGCTTTCCATAAAGGGCAATCCCACTCCAAAGGAGTGATAACGGGTGCTGTTCAGCACCAGCTCTGACAGGCTGTCATCCACTGTTAGATATTCCTCCACTGGTGTTTTTTGCACCGAATGAATAAAGCTGATGGACAAAGCCTGTCCCGGATAGGCTGGGGCTGCAGCTATCATTTCTGTCTCTCCTTGAATAAAAAGCCAAGGACGGCTGCCCCACCATGTCAAACCTGCCATAGCCAATACCAGTATCAGAAAAATAATATATTTTTTTTGAATTCCTTTTCCATTCATAACAAATAAAAACAGGGCTGCCCAAAACTCTGCCGCAGCCCCATTCTCTCCTTCACTTATTCCTTGAAGAACTTTTCAGCACCAGCATTCATCTGGATTGGCATACCTTCCATAGCACCCTCCTTGGTAATCAGCTTACCAACGGAATGAGCTGCCTTGATGCGGTCCAGATTGGTGAACAATGCCTTGGTAATGTCATAACCCATGTTATCATCAACCTTGTCGGTGCATACCAGCATAGCCATAACGGAAATAGCTGGTACATCCTCATTGAAGCCTGCATAAGTACCTGCAGGAATTACTACCTTGGTATAGAAAGGATACTTGGCAATCAGAGCATCAGCCTTATCTGCCTCGATAGGCAAAACACGGATTGGATTCTGAGAGGCAATATCCTGTACAGCAGCAGTTGGATAACCAGCAGTCAGGAAAGCTGCATCTACATTGCCATCCTTCAGAGCACTGGCTGCCTCAGAGAAGGACAGGTACTGCTCATCAATATCATCATAGGTAATGCCATAAGCTTCCAAAATCTGACGGGCATTGGCCTCAGCACCAGAGCCCTGAGCACCAACAGCTACTCGCTTGCCCTTCAAATCAGCCACACTCTTGATACCGCTGGCATCCAGAGTAATAATCTGACAGGTTTCTGGATAGAGAGTTGCAATACCTCTAATGGAATCAATCTTCTTATCCTTGAACATCTCAATGCCATTGGCTGCATAATAGGTAATATCATTCTGCACAATAGCCAGATCCACAGAGCCATCATGAAGCATATTGATATTGGCTACAGTGGCACCGGTACTCTGAGCGCTGGCATTCATGCCCTGAATATTGTTGTTGAGAATTTCTGCCATAGCACCGCCAATTGGATAATAGGTACCAGCAGTACCACCAGTAGCAATGTTCAAAAACTTCTTTTCTCCAGCAGTATCACCGCCACAGCCTGCAATCACAGAGATTACAGCCACCAGCAGAACACTGAGGATGGATAATTTACTAAATAATTTCATTTTAGTTCCTCCTTGCCCAATACATCATGATATTATTCGCTTTTCGCATATCACATATATCATTATAGCATATAAGTGAAATAATAAAAGCTGTTTTTATAAAAATACTGTATACATGATAATCATTATCAATATTAAATAAAAAAGTCCCAGCAGGAAAATCCTACTGGGACCACACTGTCCATTTATATTTCACTTTTGCTATACTTAATATAGCAAAAACTAACCAATCTGTCAATGAACTCTTAATCCTAGCGAGTTTGTTTATCAAGCAAATTTTCTGCCAGTGGTTTCCTCAAATTCATCCACCATCTGATTCCAAGATGCTTCTATATCACCGGTAAGACCGAACAAACCACTTCTGCCAATAATATACACATCAGGGCGGGCATCATAAATTGCTTTCCAGTGAGCCTTGTTAGTAGAGCCATCCAGTTCAATCTCATAGTGATAATTTTCATTCGCATCCCGAAGTTTGCGCAGCTCCACAATCTTGTCCAACATTTTGATTTGGAATTTCTGCCCTGCAAAGCCTGGATCTACAGTCATGATAGTTATCTTGTCCAACAGTTCCATATATGGCTCTATCACACTCAAAGGTGTTTCTGGATTTAGCACCACACCAGCCTTTAAGCCTGCATCATGAATCTGATCAATGAGACGGAAAGCTATACCATTTGTGTTCTCTGCCGGTATGCAAATCACATCACATTTTACATCAATTAGCTGCTGTACCCAAAAGGTAGGATCTGTTACCATGAGATGGGCTGACATTTCCTTAGTAGTCAACTTTCTGGCTTCCGTAATAAACCAAGGAGACAAGCTAAGGTTAGGCACAAAATGGCCATCCATAATATCAATGTGAAAAGAATCTACTTTTTTATCCAAAAAACTGATTTGCTCTTTAAATTTATCCAAATCCATAGTCATAAGAGATGGAGAAATATGTATATGTTCACTCATTGTCATTTTCCTTTCTTTTTGTAGCAAAAGCCCTTATCAGCTTATCTTCAGCTCAGACAAATCGATATCTTCCTCATCGTCCTCAGCCAAATCGACAACTTCCTCCACAGCTTCCTTCTTAATCAAGGCATATACTGTACCAGTAACCAGAATATTTACCACCAAAGCCATGAAGCCTGCCATAGGATTGGACATAGTTGGCAGCATCAGGAAGCCACCGAAAGGTACGGTTGCATCTGCGCCATAAACCATGGTTACAGCACCACCGCAGGCACCACCAATAGCAGCTGCTGTAATACCTCTCACGAAGTCGTTCATAACGATTGGAATAGCACCCTCTACAATATTTACCACACCCATAGGTACAGCAGATTTCAAGGTTTCAATCTCTACCTTGGTGTAGATGTTTTTCTTAAACAGCTTGCCAATAAAGTAAGCCAAACCAAAACCGATTGGCGTAGCTGTATTTACCAGCTGCAAGGCAGTAATAGGCTCATTTACACCCTGAGCCTGCAATGTTAATACAAAGGCAAAGCAGGTTTTGTTAATAGGACCGCCAAAGTCAATAATGCACAAACCACCAATAATAGCACCCATAATCAGATTGGAGGAGGTACCCATGCTGCGGAGGAATCCAGTCAAGGCATCGGTAAAGACTCCTACTGGAGTACCAATTATATATACCATTACCAGGCCACTAATCAGAGAACCAAGGAAAGGTACAATCAGGGTTGGCATCAAACCTCTCGCCCATTTAGGCACCTTAACATATTTGATAATACCCAAGCAAAGATAGCCAGCCATATAACCGCCAATCATACCACCAATAAAACCTGCGCTGATAGCATTAGCGGCCAAGCCTACCACCAAACCAGGTGCCACACCTGGCTTACCAGCAATAGAGCCGGCAATACCAATGGCGATAACAACTGGCAACAGTCCCAAAGCCTTGGCTCCCATGGTTGCCATTGCCTGCCACAAATCAAACTGTCCCGCAATCAGGGAGTCCTGCACCGTACCGCCCATGGACATACCAATGGAAATAACAAAGCCTGCACCACATACAACAGGTATCAAAAAAGAAATTGCTGTTAGCAGATGTCCCTTAGGGTTAGCTGCCTGCCAAATATCTTTCATTGCCATAATTTTTTCCTCCTTTACCCCTCGTCCATTACACCAGCTCATGCAGCTTAGCAATCAATTTATTTGGAGATTTGATCGCTACCTGAGTTGGTACCTTGATTACCTTTTTGCCAGCAAAACGCTCCTCGCCAGCAATCTGTACATCAACAGCCAACAGTACCACATCTGCCGCAGCAATCTCTTCATCACTCAGTTTGTTTTCAATACCAATAGTTCCCTGGGTTTCTATTTTGATGGAATCCCCAGCTTTTTTTGCAGCAGCCTCAATTTTTTCCTGAGCAATATAAGTATGAGCAATACCAACAGTACAAGCAGAAACACCTACGATATTCATAATAAAGTCCCCCTCTTTTTATATACAAAATTCTCTTACTTAGTTTTTAAAAGCTTCCATTACATCAGCAGTAGTATCAGCCTTTAGCAAGGCCTCTACCACAGTTTCCCGGCCCAGCTTTTTGGCAAACATAGCCAAAAGTTTCAGATGCTCATTAGCTGAGGCTGCGTCATCGCCTACTGCAAACAGAACTATTACCCGAACTCCATTATCATCCAAGGTTTCCCAAGGAATTTCCTGGTCGATAGTAGCTACAGCCACGCCAATTTTCTCAACATGGGCACTTTTGCCATGAGGGATAGCTATATACCCCCCAATGCCTGTACAGCCCTCCTGCTCTCTCTGGTACACATCCTTGAGAAAGCCTGCTGCATCTCTGAGATAACCTGCTTTGCTCAAGGCCTCTGCCATTTTTTCCAATGCTTCAGCCTTGTTAGTCGCCTCTAAATGTGGCAAAACAGTCTGTACATCTATTACATCTAATACATTCATTTCTTCTGCCATATTTTACCTCCTACTTCGTTTCATACCATATCTCTGACTAGTCATTATTTGTTTTCCTTTGATGATTGTATTATATCATCCTATAGTTACTTATTTTATCCTGATATGTCCAAAGCAATGGTCATTTTATACTGTCCACTGCAATGGACATTTATTTTGGCCATTGCATCAAAAAAGACTGGAAAGACATTCCCATGTTTTCCAGCCTCCATAAATCAATTCTATTCTAATTAAGAAAAAAACTTTGTAATTCTGCGGGGGTAGCTGCTTGAATCATATTACGACATACTTCATCATCTGCCAAAAGTTTCATAAGCTTTCTGCTTTCCTTGGCTCCTTCTGCATCCAATATCCCTGGTATCAGCAACATAAATACCAGCTCTACCTGATTTTGGCCTCCCCATTCCATAGGCTCTGACAAAATTGCCCCCATCAGGAATACCCGTTGTAGTGCCTCAATTCTGGCATGAGCCATAGCAATACCAGGTGCCACACAGGTATCTCCCAATTTTTCACGGTTCATCAAAGCTGCCACTATAGCTTCCTCATTATCTGCCATAAGTTGAGCCTCGGAGCTATCTTGTTCAGCAGCCTTTACCATAGCAGCAAAAATATCTTTTTTGGACAACCCATCACTAGGCAAATTAATAATCAGCAAAATTATCCCTCCTGCAATGCTTTGAGTGCTTTGCGCACATTTTGTTTATCCCGCTCGATAAAAAGCGTATTAACCAAAACCACAGGGATACCCCAATCTGCCTCAGTTCTTACTGTAGTCAATATCAAATCAGGTTGTTTTTCCAAAAGGAATTGACTATTTATAGTGCTGGTTGCGGCCGTACCTATCACCTCAATTTCTGGAAAAAACCTTTGTACCTTGGTTTTTAGCAGCTCTGAGGTTCCCATGCCTGTTGTACATATAATCAGTACCCTGCTTTTGTGAGGATTTTGTTCCATATAACGGGCAAAATACAGGGTAATAAAACCATTTTCATCCTCATCAATCTGAGGCAGAGCAAATTTTTCCGCCGCCTGAGAGGAAATTTCTTGAACTATAGCAAAAATCTGGCTATATTCCTGCTTGATATCATCCAGCAAAGGATTTTTGACAGTAAGCTTGGAACGCAATCTGTTTAGCAACGGCTTAATATGGCTGGACAAACCATTCAAATCCCCTACATCCACAGTCAAAGGCAAATCCATAGCTTCAAAGAACATTTTAATATAAAAATCAGTTATCTCCATAACCTCTGATGAAGCATGATAGGATAAGGGATTTTCCTGTCCTTTTTCCATTCTGGAGCCATTAAGATAGGCACAGATATTGGCGGTTTCTGATATAGGCAGTTCCCGACACAAATATCCCTCAATGTTTTTGGTTACCTTCATGGCCACATCATAATATCTATCCTGCTGTACAGAGTCAATTTGATTGGCAGGGGAATTATCAACGCCGCCTTTGCCAGCCCGATACAACAGCACATAAAGATGTGTCATTAGATTTACATTGTAAGGTGCAGGAATCAAACTGTCAATTTCCTTTTCAATAAATTCCATCTGGCCAATGACAAATCGTAAATCTCTTTGACTTAAATCCCCAGAAAAAATGTGTATATCCTCAAAATTCATAATATTCAGCTTGGCCATAATCTGCATCAGAGCATATCTTATATTCCGCTCTGAACCTACAACAGCCAGCCTGCTACCGTTTTTCTGTAAAGCTAAATCATAGTTTTTCAATTGATTGCCAATAGCTTCCTCATCATTGTAAATGGCTGATTGACTAAGATAATATCTGCTGAACAGATAGTCCTCCCGCAAGGAAAGAGGAGCCTGAAATAACAATTCCTTAATGACATGAAGCCGTCTTTCTACAGGAGAAAAATTATAATATACACTTTCCGTATCCTTTTTCTTTTTGTTATTAAAACGACTGGCCAAATATGCCTCATAATTCAAACGTATTCCCTTGCCCTTTTCTGTTTCAATCAAAACAGTTTCCATTTCGTCATTAAGTTTTTTGATAATGCGATAGGCAGTTTTGGCGGAAATATCTAATTTTTCTATGATGCTGGCAACAGTCACAAAGGAAGATTCTTTCAATAAGCAATGTATAAGCTGTTCTTCTCTAGCATTTGACTTCATTTTGCCACCCCTTTGTCAGTTTTTATATTGTTTATAGTGATATTATAACATTTGACGCAAAGGCTACAAGCATAGATTTGACCATTGCAATGGACATATAAATTTACCTAACTAAAAAAGCTAGCAGATTCCTCCACTAGCTTTTTACCACGAAATAGTATTACCTATAACAGAGACATATACATTTTGAAATCAGCTTTGGATATATCCAAGGTTTCCATGGCTTCCTGAGCAGTCATATTAAATTTTTTCATAATATTTTTTATCGCTGCCAAATTAGCCTTTCTTTCGCCACGCTCTTCTCCCTGATTTTCTCCTTCTGCCACAATACGATCCAGCACCTCGCACATATTACCGACCTCCCGTCCATTATGCTTACTATGCACCCACTCTGTATATCTTTTATCATTTGTTAATACTGACATCAATTTAAGCATACTATCTACATGCTGTATAGGTTTTGAGGATGGATTATATTTTTTTATGTATTCTATCACATATGGAATTAATGCTACAATAATTATTCATTTTAATAGATGAAGTAATTCCACACAGGAAATATCATATACTTTACTATATACAACAAGCCTTAAAAGTAAAACATAACTTCTAAGGCTTGTCTAAATAATTATTTATATGTTATTACAATCTGTCAATTTATCTCTGGATGATAGCCTGGCAACACTATGGATGAGTCAATATCCAGATCGAATGACCGTAATGGCTCTATATTACTGCCTACAGCTCGCTTGTATTCTGGTTTTTGCGTATTGGCAGCAGCCATATCCATCCAGCCTGCATCTACATTTTCAGTATAACGGTCAATGGCTCTGATACGGCATCGTATTTCGTCCAGCAGCTCTTCATAGCGGCACATATCCGGTTCCAGCCAACCAATATTATTTTCCTCCGCATAGCTGCGCCATTTTTCCATGCTCTCATACTCAGCTATCAGACGGCCATTGGACATTACCCAAGGGTTGGTGCGATTATCAAACCAATCTGGTCGAGCTGGGCCTTCATCTGGTGGCCAAGGATCCAAGGAATCTGCCAAAGCTGTAGGTATGGTAGCATTTACCTCCTGAGCAGATTTACCAGACTTTTGCTGCTTAGAGCTTTGTTTCTTACTGCTGGAGCCTGCACTCTGCGCTGCATCTCCAGCCGCCTTAATAACACTGCCCCAGTTAATACCAGCCTCTACTGGTGGTGTGAAGCTAAGCAGCATAGCCGCCCCTACACCTATGGCCAAAAGCTTTTTCATATCTATCACTCCCTGCATTTGTTATAACATCCCGTCACCTGTAGAGGTGGAGGACATCGGACACCTCGTCATAAAATACCATGAGATAATTATAACATATAATTTTCAGGAGCAATTAAATATTTTTCTAAACATCCTCAGACACCAAATTCCTTATGGCATATCTTTATCAACTCAGGAATAACGCTATCCACAATAATCATGCCCCGTTGAGCTGATGAGGAATTAGCACTGGCCAGAGCACCGCTTTCTGGTACATCTCCCTTGTATAAAGGATAACGGAAATATGGCAAAGCCTTGGCATTGGCAATATCCACCACTCGATCCATATGACACAATCCAGGGGCAAAATACAGCATGAGAGATGTCTCTGTCACAGCTGCATGCTCAAAGGCCCAGCCTGGGAAAGGCACCTCGTCAAACACCTTATCAATAACATCCTCTGGCATAGGATCCCACCAATTGGTTTCTACAATGGTTGCTGCACCCTGAGTATCTCTATTAACCAAATCCATAGCCTCCACCAAAAAGGCCTCATTCTCGAAATGTGCATTCATCAGCAAAATCTTGTGAAAACCATCCCGTATCAATTCCATCAATACATCATAGGTCAATTTGATAACAGTTTCCCCATTCAAATCAATGGTACCGGGAAACAAAGGGCCGCCACCAGACAAGGGCTTGGATTTGTAACCATAGGACAGGGTAGGCATTACTACCCCGTTCACCTTTTCTGCCAAGGCCTTGGCAAATTCCTCAGCAATAACCGCATCAGTACATAGTGGCAAATGCTGAGCATGCTGCTCCGTAGAGCCTACTGGCAAAATAATTATATCGTCCTTTCTGGCCGCAAATTCCGGCCAGGTCATTTCTCTCATCATACAAGTCATTTTTCTTCCTCCTTAAACAGCCTCTGGCATAGAATTATCCCCATGGCAAAGCTTTGAGCAAATAGCCATGGCCAACGCAGCTACAGCTACAGCCAGCAAACAGGATACCCAGAAATTTATATCCAGTGCATAGGTAAAGACCATATAAGCTACCGGGCCAAGAATGGCAGAAGCAATAGCCCCCTGCTTGGAGCAGTTGTCGCTAACAATGCCGGTAAAGAGAGGCACACCAATGCAGGAACCAATACCACTAAGGCCAAGATACAGGAAAATGGACAGGAACTGAGGTGGGTTTGCATAATTAAAGAACATACAAATCAAGGCTACAGTTACAACAGCAATACGAGTTACCAAAACCTCCTTCTCAGGAGAAGCATTCTTGTTAATGGTCTTAGCATAGAAATCACGGCCAATAGCCTGACCTACCACTAACAGCACTGAAGTAGCGGTGGACATCATAGCAGCAAAGATACCTACCATCATCAACGCAGCCATAGCCTGTGGCAGCAGATTGATGGCCATAATAACTGTCAAATGATCTGGATCTGCATCTGGGAACAGCACTCTGCCTGTCAAACCAGCAATATAGAAGCTGTTGTAAATAACAGTCAATATCAGGGCGGTAATCAGAAATACACCAATGGTCTTGCGGCTTACATCTGGAATGGCCAGAAAACGGGAGCAAAGATATGGCTGACTAACAAAAATTACACACCAGAACACGAAATTACCAATAATACCGCTAATAGTCATCTGGGCATCTGGCTTGTCAGCCTCTACCACCCGCAGCATATCTGGATTAATAGCTGCCAGCTTATCCTCCAGGCCAGAGAAACCACCTACAGCATTCAAGGAAACCACCAACAGGGTAATACTGATAATCAGCATTGGAAAGCCCTGAGCAAAATCGGTCCAGGCTACGGAACGCAGACCTCCTACAATAACATAGAAAATAATAATAGCGGTAATAATTACCAAGCCCATATCAAAGGAAATTCCTGTAAAGCTTTCTAGCAATATAGCCGCACCCTTGAACTGAGCTACCAGTGGAAAGATATAGAATACGGAGATAACACCAGCAATTATCAGCTGGAGAGTCTTGCTATTATAGCGCTGTCCCAAATATTCCGGAATAGTTAGAGAACCCAGCTTGTCCGCCTGCATTCTCATGCGGCGCATCAGCAATACTGCTGGCAGAATCAAACCCGGTATAATACCGATAACTACCCAATAATACGGCCAGCCTATAGTAGACATAACACCAGGATCTCCCATAAAGGCAGCAGCACTAACAGAAGAGGTTACATAGGAAAAAGCCAATACCACAGTAGGAGTACTGCGCCCTCCCAAATAATATTCTACATCAGCTGCTCCTTCGCCACCGCCACGGCTTGACCACCAGGCTACAAAGGTAACAAATATCAAATAGGCCACAAAAAATGCAACCGACATTGTTTGCAGTGTCATAACATTCCCTCCAAAATCACTAAAACCTGAAAAAAAGCAAAAAAGAAAAAGAGGTACAGCATAAATGCCATGCTGAACCTCATTTCAGCCAAAAATTCATATTCTAATCATTCTCATTTCATTATGCATGAAGCATATGGTTCATACCAGATTCATAATCCATAGCAGCAGTATCTTCTGCAGCCTCCTCCTTGCGGAACATGAACATAAGCACTGCTCCCAAAGAAATACCTGCACTAATTGCCTCTACACCTAACATAATTTCCCAAGTAGCCATAATAAATTCCTCCTATTCAATCTAAAAAGCAAAAAGTCCCAACCAGGCCTTAGCCTGATTGGGACTACATCGTCCAAGGATTATTTGTTTTTCCTTATGTGTACACTATAGCAAAGGATCATGTCTGCGTCAACAAAATCTTGATTATTTGTCAGCTTTGACCAAAAACCATTTTTTTCATTATCACCTTTGCACAAAAGCCCTTATTTCAGCAAGTCAATCTCTGTTTTTACAGGGGCAATTTGCTTTACAAACAGTTCCCTGCCATTGCGCACAGACCGAATCACATCAGCCCGCTGTCGAATGGCCTCAAAGGCAGAATCAGCCTCCAAAATCAGGAAGCTGGCTGGCTTGCCTACCTCCAAACCATATTCATCTGACAGATGCATTGTTTTGGCACCATTAACAGTAATCAAATCCAATGCCTTATCAATTTCCTCAAAGGACATCATCTGACAAATATGAATACCGTGGTCAAGAATATTCATCATATTGCCATTACCCAGTGGATACCAAGGATCAGAAATGGAATCCTGCGCAAAGCAGACATTAATACCTGCTTCCTGCAGCTCCTTGACTCTGGTCAGTCCTCTCCTCTTGGGATAACTGTCCTGCCGTCCCTGCAGATAGATATTTTCTGTAGGACAGGAAATGAAATTAATCCCTGCTCTGCGGAAATTATTCATCATGCGAAAGGCATAGGCATTGCTGGCTGAGCCAAAGGAACAGGTATGACTGGCAGTGGTGCGCTCTCCAATTCCCTCCATAATAGACAGGGCTGTTAACAGCTCCAGGAATCTGGACTGCTCATCATCAGTTTCATCACAGTGAAGATCTACCAGCTTATCATATTTTACAGCCAGCTCCACTGCCTTATGAACAGATTTTTCGCCAAATTCTCTAGCCAATTCAAAATGAGGAATACCGCCTACACAGTCAGCTCCCATTTTGAGAGCCTCCTCTACCAGCTCCGCTCCTCCCTTGTAAGCATACATGCCTTCCTGAGGAAAAGCCACCAGCTGAATGGTAACAATATCCTTCAATTCTTCCTTCAGCTCCAGCATGGCTTTCATACCTGTCAAAGCCGGATCTGTAACATCTACATGACTGCGAATATACTGAACGCCATGCAGCATTTCCTCCTTCACAGCCTGCCTTGCTCTAGCCTTTAGCTCCTCAGAAGAAGTACCAGCCTTGGTTTCGCTCCAGCGCTGAATCCCCTCAAACAAGGTGCCTGTATCATTTCTGGCTCCGGCTCCTTTGGCAGTATAAACATAATCCAAATGAAGATGCGGATCTACATAGGGAGGTACTACCAATTTGCCACCAACATCAATGGCTTCTACCTCCCCGGCCTCAATATGCTCCTGAATAGCAGCAAATTTGCCATTCTCCACGAGAATATCTACCATTGTGTCCTGGCCGGCCAAATGACAATTTTTATATATTTTCTTCATAAATCACAACTTCCTTCTACAAAAAATTCCCACAGACAGATATGCTCTGTCTATGGGAACAACCTTGTTCACTATGTTTTTCAACTTTATGATTAGGATTATAAACAACTCACCTCTGCTGGTCAAATAACTCCTTATTTTTTGGTTACTATGTACATTTATGACATTTTTTCTTGTGCACTATGCACAAAATATTTTGGCTGTACTCTATATCATAAAAGTACTTTCTAAATATTATTTTTTTAAATTTTAACCTAATCCGCTAGAAGTCCTCCACCTCTTAGGTGGGGATGAAGGCGGGTATGGCGAATTTGCGTAAGTAATTGAGCCATACAATTGTTTTTTGCCTTATTTAGCGGTATAATCAGTCGTAAAGAGGAAAGGATTGATTATACTTTGGAATTAGATAACAATAACCATTCAGTATTCTTGCTTTATTACCATCTCATTTTGGTGGTGAAGTATCGGCGTAAGGTATTCTCTGATAAAATTAGCCAATATGCTAAAGATATTTTTGTCCGCATTTGCTCGCCATATAACATCACACTGGAAGAATGGAATCACGACCAAGACCATGTGCACATCATGTTTCGTGCTCATCCTAATACAGAAATATCTAAATTTATCAATGCCTACAAAAGTGCCAGCTCCAGGCTGATCAAAAAGGATTTTCCAGAGGTTAGGCGTAAGCTGTGGAAAGAAATGTTTTGGTCAAGAAGTTATTGCCTGCTGACAACAGGCGTTTCTCCTATCGAGACGATTCGGAAATATATAGAAAATCAAGGCAGGTGATTATGGTGAATAAGGCATACCGATATAGGCTCTACCCAACAACTGAACAAAAGAATATGTTTGCCAAGACTTTCGGCTGTGCTAGATTCATCTATAACAAAATGCTTGGCGATCGCCTGGACTACTACAAAGAGACAGGTAAGAAGCTGAACAATACACCCGCACAATACAAAGCTGAATTTCCTTGGCTGAAGGAAGTAGACAGCTTGGCTCTTGCCAATGCCCAGCTAAATCTGAATAAGGCTTACAACAATTTTTGGAATAATCGCAAGCACTTTGGTAAACCACGCTTCAAGTCTAGGAAAACAGGACGCAGCTCATATTCTACGAACAATCAGAAAGGTTCTGTTCGATTAGAGGGAAACAAGGTAAAACTGCCGAAAATTGGTTGGGTGAAGATATGTTTGCACCGTCCTTTGATGGAAAACAGCACCATAAAGACTGTCACTATAAGCAGAACGCCCTCAGGAAAATTATACATCAGCATATTGGTGGAATATGAAAACCAAATATTCCCTATAATACCGAAGATTTTTCTTGGGCTGGATTTTGCTATGCACGGTCTCTATGTTGCTTCGGACGAAGATAATGCAAATTATCCAAATTTTATGCGTAAAGCGGAGAAGAAATTAGCTAAAGCTCAGAGAAGGCTATCCAAAAAGCAGGAAGGAAGTCGTAATCGTGATAAGCAAAGAATTCGCGTAGCTATCCTACATGAGAAAATTGCCAATCAACGTCGGGACTTCCTGCATAAGAAAGCCCGCTATATTGCGGATAAATATGATGCTATTGGTATTGAGGATATTAGCGTCAAAGCAATGGCTAAACGCAAGAAAGGCGGAAAATTCAGTTTTGGCAAATCTGTGGCTGATAATGGCTGGAACAAGTTTGTAAATATCTTGGAGTATAAGCTTGCTTGGCAAGGAAAACAGCTTGTCAAAATAGACAAGTGGTATCCAAGCAGTCAGCTATGCCATATATGCGGCTACAAGAATAACAAAACCAGGGACTTATCTATGCGAGAATGGGATTGTCCTAAATGTGGCAGTCACCATAATCGTGATAAGAACGCTGCGATAAATATTCGAGAAGAAGCTAGGCGAATGTCTGCCTAACAAATCTCATAAAAAATACCGTGGGTCGCACGGGAATATACGCCTGTGGAGAGAGTGTAAGTCGTCGCAACTCTTAGGAGTTAGTGATGCTGTTCTCGTTGAAGCAGGAAGCTCCCGCCTCTATAGGCGGGAGTACGTTCACTACTATCGACAATACCAATACATAGTGCTATAGCTCCATCATATACTTAAATCCATATACCTGCTTGCCATTGAGCATATCTGCCGGCTTTTTTAATGCCCAACTGACAAAAGCTTCCCAATAGGCTTTCCTTCCTACTTTACCACGCAATCCAACTGCTGTGCCAAGTAGATCACAACTATTATAAGCAATCGTATTTTTGCCAAATACTTTGCCATAGTCCATTGCTGCATATAATTCTACAGGTAAGCTGCCCAATTCTATCGCCACCTCATTTCTAATGTAATATCCACTATCGCCCAGCAATGTATTTTCTCCATCGAATCCTCGTACAGTATACCGATTGCCAATGCTCATTCCATCCACGGCATAAAGATAGTCATCTGTATACTGCCCATAAAAGCTCATTGTGTAGCGGCTCTTTTGTTTAAACAGCATAAACGGATGCCTATAATCTATACCCAACGAACATAAATTATACCTGCTAGTGCGTTTTCCTGCATCATGTTGCGGATTGAACCATGGAACACCTCGCTTATAAAAAGCTGAAATATTCCACATATCATCCCCATGATATGCCCTATGAACGACACCAGCAGCAACTGCTGCCGTACTGCGCCGTTGATTTGATAACTCGACATTTTCCAAATAATTATGTGAACGCCGTGTTTCTATGCCAATATGTACAGATGTTTTAGTAGAACGGCTTCTCTCTATCACCCTGCTGGCATTAATGCTGAAAACATTGCTATTTCCACTATAAATGAATGTGTTGCCTAGTACATATAGAGGATTATCATAACTGCCATCTCTATAGCTTATACTATACGAAGCATATCCATCAGGAATATTCCACGAAAAACCATAACCGGCATTGTTTCTTTTATCCGCCCTGCCATTCATTACGTCATTGCTAAAATATGCTGTAAAAATATCATCCCTGCCAGAAAAACTATCTACTGTACAATACAAGCCACCCAAAATTTTGCCAGTAGATTTATTGCCGCCATCATCCAAAGTAATCATGCCATGAATGTTACGTTTCTGCTCAACCTTGATATTAACTATACTTTTGCCAAGGCTGCCGCCAGGAAGCAGCTCAACTTTAGCATTAATACTGTCCATGCGTGCCAGTTGCTCTAGCCCCTGCTCTAAACTACGCAAATTCAAAACATCTCCATTTCTGACTGGAAATGCCTGCTGATAACTCAAATTATCAGCATTGCCCACAAAATTGATATTATCTACATACCCTTTGACCAATAACAACTTCAAATTCCCATCAGAAAGATTTTGCGGCAGCACACTGATATGACTCGTTACAAATCCCTTTTCCAGCAAGGCATTTTCTAGCTTTTTGACTATGACCTGCAACCCACGTACACCAATTTTATTTCCCTCGTATTTCCGTGCAATCTTGTCCAAAAATTGAAATCTATGCTCGTCGCTCCCTTCAATAGAGATATTATCTATTTGAAAAGCAATCTTTTCTTCTGGCAACATATCCTCAGACATGTTTGCATGGTCTTGCAATTCATCCCTTTGGTGCAATGCCTGCTCACGTTCAGAATCCCTTTCTCTCGAAATCATCTGTTGTTCCTGCTGTATATTTGGCAGCTGTCCAGCATATGCAAAATTGACATTGTATATAAAAAACGTGCAAAATATCCCACATATAATTTTATTCATTGTCCTTTTACCATCCTTCAGGATATTTACTATACTTCCTTATATCTTGTTATCAATATCTAAACCTTAAAGCATTACTCTCTCCCTTCATATATTGATACCAATATTTCAATACTTTTGTCATTATTAAGTACAAAAACAACTGACACATTATTTTTATGAAATTTTTTTTTATGCTTATCACTATATTCTATAAAACCATCATTATACAAATCTGAAATCACAGAATCCAATTCTTTATCAGATATATCTCCATAATATAAATATACACTATAATATCCCCCCAATCTGTCTGTTTTATGGATTTGAATAGGTTTCACATTATACTCCTGAAATCTGCTTACTTGATAATCGACATCATGCCTATATGTACTTTTTGCAATCTCAGCATTGTAAATATTCCACATGATATGTATTAAAAACAAAATGACCATGCTATTTTTTATGTTAATGTATTTTTTCATCACTTGCGTACATCTCCCACCAAACATTTATAATACGCATAGGACAAGCCTATACTAGCAGAAACATTTGTGCTTATACCTTTCAAATGTAATACACAATCAGAAATTCCCTCCAAACTTATTCCAATACTTTTACCCCAAGAAGCCCAAAATGAAATTTGTGCATCAATAGACCAAGCAGTAACTTTATTTTTTATCTTGTCTACATCTATCAAATTATTCCCTGCACTATCTGTCAAATATCCTTCCAAAAACGAAATTCCAACAGGAAATATTGACTTTCCCAAAGAAATGCCAGCGGCTGAAAATACTGGATATTCATTTGGATTATCTCCTATCTTAAATATCATTATAGAATCTGATAAAATAAAAGCTTCCCCATTCATAATCAAGCAATGTCCTTCTGGCAACCTAGAAACTTGTTCCAATGTATCATCGTCTATAGTAACTATATGTTCAATCAAAACATTATTTCTTGTTCCACTAGCTGCTGTTCCTGCACCTACCTGTGCGCTGCCGCCAGTTATCTCTCCTGCCACTGAACCAATAACCGCACTGGCTATCTGATGCAGTGTCGGATCTTTCAGCTTTTGCAGTTCCTTCTGCAACATTTCGTTCAAGCCTGCTCCTGCCGCTCCACTAATAAATCCAGCTCCTGTCATGTCGCTCATAATGCCTCCTACCAGCGCATGCAAAGCTGTTTTTTCTGGACTGCCCTCACTCCAGCCATTTTTCTTTGCCAAGATATGAATCTGCTTATATGCCAACTCACCAAATATTTTTGCCATTTCCTGCTGTTCTTCTACGGTCTGCCTGTCAAATATTTCCTCCAGCCTGTTCAATGCACTGCCCGTATCTCTGCTCAAATCCGATATATCCTGATTGGGATTATCCCTTATCTCGATATTTCCAGCTGCTATAGCTGATTTAGTTGCACTACTGCTTTCATCCTTGGCGGGAATACCGATGACAGGAGTTATTCCCTGCGTATTTTTCACCTCGGCACTGCCATTTTTCAGATTCTGCCTGCTGTTAAATTCTGCACCAATATTAGATGCTTCATAAGCCGCCTTGTTTTCCATATCAGAATACGTCAAGCTGCCAGTGTTCAAATTGTTTCTATCCGCAAATGCCTCACTGGCAATAACGCCCCCCTGCAAGTCCGTATTATTGCCAACTAAAATATCAAATCCGTCTGTACCAGCATAAATGCCAGCCTGCCCTTGCACAGATTTATAATCAGATTCTACGTCAGTTTTACCTATTGAAGCTGTGCCATCTGCCTTAGAAATGCCATTCCCATTCGGCAAATTAGCTGAACTTACACCCATGCTGGCTGAATTTCCACGCTCATAATACTGCTTGCTTTCTTGCAAGGTCTTTATATTCAGATTTGCTCCAGCTTCCATTTCTACTCTGTTGCCAGATACCTGCGAGCCTATGATGTCAGTATCTTCTCCAGATTTAATATGCAGTTTATTTTCAGCAACAACTTTTGTCGGCGTATGCGAAACTGTATTTTCTTTAATATTTCCTTCTACACGACTAACACTGCCTGTTATATTAGTCAGGTTGCCAGCCAAATTAAATCCTGCACCTACACCGACATACGAACTGCTTCCTTCATAATCTACTACATTAGTGTTTGAGGCAGTAGTCAACTTTATATCCTGCGAAGCCGAAAGGTCAACATTATTGCCGTTTACTTGTGAACCTTTTACGTCAATATTGCCATTCCTAGCATTAATTGCCACATCTCCATCAGCAGATATATTGCTGCCAACAGCCAATACAGTATCGCTCTCCAAGCGGCTATCGCTTTTTGCCGTACCAAAACTAACATTTAGGGATAGTGAATCACTAATATTTTTAATATTCTTGACCGTATCTACAGCCTCTTTCCCTTCCTCGTACAGCTTTGCGCCATACAGTATCTTCAGCCTGTCATCCTTTGAGCCAATGGCTTTATCTGCCATATTTAATATATTGTTAGCCGTATCAATCACCGTGCCGCCAATTCCTAGTGATAGTCCCGTCCGCTCATACTCATGATGTTCATCTTCGTGGTAGGAATTATCTGCATTTGCAATATTCACGTTTTCACCGCTTATGGATATATCATTGCCAGCCAATACATCACTGGCCACAATGTTTGTGTCTTTGCTAGACTCAATGCTTACATTGCCATTGATACTGCCAACAGTAGATTTTTTCTGTTCTACAGAAATATTATTAAACTTATCCTTTTGCTTTTCCTTGCCTATAGTCACTGAAATTCCACTAGCAAGAATACCGCTTGTTTCTCTCTGATAATCCTCATAGCTGGCAGCATTTTCCTCGCCGCTTGTTATGTCTATATTGCCACCAGCAGATAAATCAACATTTTTATCCGCCACTATATCAGAAGCATTAATTGCAATATCTCTGCCAGCAGAGATATTTACTCCACCGCCACTAACACTTGAAGATACAAGCCCTTTATTTTTCGCACCACTTTTCTCTGCAATTTTTGTCGAAGAAAAAATACCGCTTTCTCGTATATTTTCAGTATGCTTCTTTTCTAACTTTTCTTCCGTTGCCGTGATATTGACCGAACCAACTGACTCCATATCAATCTTATTATTGGATAAAACATTACCCTGAATTTTTATATCATTGCCGCTTTTGAATGCAATGTTTTCTCCTACCACAGATGAAACAACCGCACCATCTACATCTGTGCTGTCAAAGCTTCGTATATCCATAGAGTTTCCTCCACCTGTTTCCCCCTTGTGATGATGCTGTTCCTCCGCAATACTTTTGTACCTACCAGCAGAGACTTCTATATCATCGCCAGCTGTAAAATTTATATTCTTGCCGACGACATTGCTTCCACGCACAGAAATGTCTTTATCTGAAACAAAAGTCATGTTGCCATTTGCCGATATATGGCTACCAACATCTTCTTGCTTGCTGACATTACGATAATTATCGTCAGACCATGCTGTATGCTCTGACGTCTTCTCCACCGCTGTACCAATCTCTATATTTTCTGCCGATATAGACAGTGACGCATTTTCACCACTAGCCGACACACTGCTTCCCTTGACTACGATACTTCTGTCCGCAGACAATTTTATATTGCTTTCTTTACCTGTTGATTCAATTTGTCCAGCGGCAAATATATTATTGTGAACCTCACTGCCATTGCCGTTATATGTCATGGCAGCCTGATTGATAATATCCCTGCCAGCCTTTATATTCAAATCTTTTATAGCCGAAATAGTGCCACCATTATTTATAACATCTCCATCTGCTGTTATATCTATATCCTCAGCACTTATTAAGCCGCTATTTTCTATTCGAACACCTTTGATTTCAACTGTCCCGTTGCTGGATATATTGCCATTATTATGCACAATATCAGCATCTATTCTTACATCCGAACCATTGAGACCTGAATGTGCTGACTCCGATGCCGACAATCTTCTATTCAACGTTGCTACATCTAGTCCTAAATAATGTATCATGCGATCAGATGTTATCCACCTGCCATAATCAGCATACCTAGGATCATTTTCCCTTCTATATGCTATACCGCCATCTGATTTCATATTATCTTCTACATCCAAATCAGGCAATTCTTTCATAGAATCACCTATCATCTCTGTGGTCTTAACCATATATTTTGTATATTTATCTGACGGGTTATACATAGTAGAACTTGAGCCTGTATTGTCCCTACCTGATTTATAGTGCCGCCAATAACTTTCAACACGCCCCTGTTCATGCACCTTTTGAGTTGCCTGAAAATCAATGTTTTGTAAATCTCCTGTTTTTATAGACAGTTCTTCCCCTGCTGACAATTTTGATTTATCATTATATACTAAATCTGCATTAAGAGACAAATTGCCGCCGCTGTATATTTCCGCTGGATCATTTTGGGTAATAACGCTATTTGACGTAGTACGTGTATATACATATTTGCACCATTCTTCATAATTTCCAGCCGGTGTATGCAGGTGGTCAGATTCATCATTATATACCCAAAGATTCGGCGTACCAGCCTTATAGCGTATCGATGAACCACTGCCTGCATATTCCACAATATGTTCTACATTGCTGATTTGCAATTCTGAGGCAAAATGCTCATTGGCATTATAAATTTCAGTCGAAGAAATGTCCAAATCGCCAGCTGCCTCTATCAAGGCAGACTTATTTTTCAGTACATCTGCTTGTATGTGCATATTTCCATTACTTCTAAGAATAGCATGTTCCTCATTAGCCATGTTTTTAGACTTTAAATCCAATTCATCAGCTGCTGCAACAAGAGCAGCATTTCCAAACTCATCCGCAAGATTGGAAATCTCTCCTGCCGACATATTTATCTTATTTCCATAAATACTACCTGTACCTATGTTAATGATGCTTCCATCTTGCAAAATTTTAATATCTTTTGCAGCCATAATGCCTTCGTTATTGACACCAACACCCTTTCCTGTCCCAAGGAGAGATATTTTATCCGCATACATGCCGCCTACTGCCGATACATCCAGCAACACACCTGTATGTTCATCAACTAACTGCTCTATATCTTTTATGCCATTTTCATATAATATCCTATTTTTTCCATTGGCAACATTCATCTCCCCTGCCAATATGCCAGCGTTGATACTACATGCTTGTGCCATAATATCTACTGGTGTACTTCGAGAATCCATTCCTTGTCCTGCAAATTCAATACGACCTTTTTCTACGAAAAATCCTGACAAATTTCCATCAACTGCAAAATCCGTTCTGCCAGTTGTCAAAACGCCCCGACTTACATTAATGAACCCCAAGCCATCCGCTGCTATACCGTTCTCATTGGCTATGACAAGTGCTGCTCTATTGCCAGCAACTTCTAAAAAACCATTCAGACAAGTTGGAACATCGCCTATAACCTCATTTAGAATTAATTTAGCTGCGCCATTGGCAAGGTGTGAATTTCCCTCGATCCACCCAGCAAGTTCAGTTTTGCTAATACCATAACTATTGTTAAATATTAAACCTTCTTTGCCAACCTGCAAATTATTGTATCTGTTATACGAAAGCCCTTTGCCATTCGGAGCATTAATATTAATTACTGTACCGCCATTTGCAACATTAACCACATCTGCACCATTAACAGGATCCGCAATGCTTTTAGCCGATATATCTTCTGCCAAACATACTGGATGCGCTATTATCTCCAAAACTAGGTAACTCGCAATCGCTCTACATAAAAAATTATGTCTTTTCAAAATTGCACCAACTTTCAGACATTTATATATTATATACCGTATATTACTTTAGCTAAGTAAATCAGTAAATAGGCGTTTATACCTATATTTGTATATCCATTCAAACGCAATTTCAAAAATACATATTTGACTCACAAAAATATGCTCAAGCCATTTGACACTCCCCATGCCTAAAGGCAGGGGATTCTTGGTTCCCTGAGCACTGCATATACGCCGTGGCCTATATGTCTTACACGCTCTCCCCAAGCGTAGATTTCCGTGTGTCCCACGGTATTTTATTCTTTAGCTTACGCTGATTTCTGCATTTCCAAGGCTTTGCTCAGAATATTCCTAGCGGCGTTTACATCCCTGTCATGCGGGGTATTGCACCTTGGACAAGTCCATTTACGAATACCAAGATCCTTTGTAGCCGTGTTTTGATAGCCACAACAGGAACAGGTCTGCTGACAGTGGCATTTAGGATGCGCCCCTCAAATTCTCTTGATAGCTTGGTTTTCACTACGCCGATTCTTGGGAGTTTGATATTACAGTCAATGATACGGATACCGCCTGACTGATTTCTGGTACGATAGGACTGATTGTGGCTGTGCTTAGACTTGAATTTTGGATAGCCAGACTGCTTCTTAAAGAAATTCTGAAATGCCCTGTCCAAATTTCTCAGTGCTTCCTGCAAAGCCATACTGTCAACAGCTTTCAACCACACGAAATCTGGATTGCATTTCAGTTTTGTCAGCATACGACTGGATTTTACATAGGTCACTGACTCATGTTTTTCCTGCCAGCTATCCTGTCTGACAGCAAGAAAATGATTATACACAAAGCGTGCACATCCCAATGTATGATTTATTATTTTTTGTTGCTCTGCATTAGGATAGATTCTAAACTTGAACCCCTTTATGTACACCATTTTCTCACCTCTTTTAGAAATTATGTTTGTAAGTATATTTTATCATATTTACGGAAAACATACAATCGAACAGTGAGAAAAATCGTTAGCGTTTTTTGATAATTTTATCAGTCTGTTATCTACTCTCTCCCTTCATATATTGATACCCGTATTTTAATACCTTTGTCATTATTAAGTACAAAAACAACTGACAC
>ERZ1026776.156-NODE-156-length-53209-cov-7.120311_pt1 | contig 53209 bp, 47 predicted proteins | sample MGYA00380125_ERZ1026776 | MGnify/ENA primary metagenome ERZ1026776 (study PRJEB33269, sample SAMEA4719761) | human gut metagenome | biome: human-associated habitat; feature: organic feature; material: feces | place: Cameroon | collected 2013-10 ...
TATAGGGCTATCGCCAAATGGTAAGGCAACGGACTCTGACTCCGTCATTTCAAGGTTCGAATCCTTGTGGGCCAGCTAAAGAGAACTTCAATAGAAGTTCTCTTTTTTTCTTGTGTAATAATGCGATTTGTTATAAAATAAAAACGTATATGACTTAAATGGTTATAGAAGGATGGTGTGATATGAACAAGAATTTTTTAAGAATTATTAATCTTATAGAAGAACTCGGCTCTGAAAAAAAGACACCAATTACTATACAGCAATACCAGGATATCATTAATAAAAGCTCAAATCTTTGGATGTCCAATGGTGTGGATGAAGCGTTTGAATTTATCAGAAGTTACTTCAATTTTATAGACTAGAGGAATTAGATATGGCTTTTTCATTTGACAGCAGAATACGTTACAGCGAGGTGGATTCCTCATGCAGACTGAGCCTTATGGGTCTTACCAATTATTTTCAGGACTGTAGTGTGTTCCACTCACAGTCACATGATGTGGGAATCAGATTTCTGGCGGACAATCATATAGCATGGGTGCTTTCATCCTGGCAGATATGCATAAACAGGCTTCCGCTGCTTAATGAACAGGTAAAGATATCCACCTGGGCATATGGTATGAAGGCGTTTTACGGCTACAGAAATTTCACACTGGAAGATAAAGACGGCAGCACACTGGCATATGCCAATTCGGTCTGGGTGCTTGTTGATACACGAACCGGCAGACCGGTGAAGGTGCCACAGGAGTTTGCAGATACATATGGTCTTGAGCCACAGCTTGAGATGGAGTGTGCAAAGCGCAAGCTTCATATCCCTGATGATATGGAGAAAAAGGGTGAGATTGTGGTCCCTCAGTTTTTTATAGACAGCAACCAGCATATGAACAATGAGAAGTATGTTATGCTGGCGCAGCAGCTTCTGCCGTATGATTTTGAGATAGCTGAGCTTCGTGTGGAGTACAGAAAAGAAGCAAAGCTTGGTGATACAGTTATATCATATGTGAAATATACATCAAATAGTGTGACAGTGGTGCTTGCGGATAAAGATAAAAAACCGTATTCGGTAGTAGAGTTTTTGAGTAAGCCGTTACCGGGAAGGTAATTATAATTCCATTATTTAACAATGATACAGTTTTGATACAGAAAGGACGGAAAAACATGAGATTAGGAGAATATCAGGAGCTTGTATGTGTAAAGAAGGTTGATTTTGGCATATATCTGTCAACATCTTCGGCTTCGGAGGAGAGAGTACTGCTTCCGGCAAAGCAGATTCCGGATGGAGTAAGGCCGGGGGATAAGCTTGAGGTCTTTGTATACAAGGACTCAAACGACAGGCTTATTGCCACAACAAACAAGCCGAAGCTGACACTTGGAGGGCTATCAGTGCTTACTGTCAAGGAGGTGACCAAAATAGGTGCGTTCCTTGACTGGGGGCTTGAAAAGGATCTGTTTCTTCCTTACAAGGAGATGGTCAGAAAGGTCAGCGCCGGTGATGAGATACTTGTTACATTATATATAGATAAAAGCCAGAGGCTCTGCGCTACCACAAAGGGCATTTACCATATGCTCAGCACAGATTCGCCATATAAAAAGGACGATATGGTTTCAGGCCGTGTGTATGATTTCAGCGACAATTTCGGTACATTTATCGCCGTGGATGACAAATATTCAGCCAAGATACCGGTTTTTGAGAACGCCGCTTATCTGAAGCTTGGAGATGTGATAGAGGCAAAGGTCACTGATGTCAAGGCAGACGGCAAGCTGGACCTGACAATGAGGGAAAAGGCATATATTCAGATGGATTCCGACTCTGAAAAGATTCTTGAGCTGCTTGATTCATACGCAGGTGTGCTTCCGTTTTCGGAAAAGGCAAGCCCGGAGGTAATCAAGAGAGAAACAGGACTCAGCAAAAACGCATTCAAGCGTGCGGTTGGTCATTTGTATAAGGAAAGAAAGATTGATCTCACAGACGGTAAAATCCGCCTTAAGAAATAACAGTCTTTTTAATAAATTTTAACAGGAAAGAAGGACAATAACATGAAAAACGTTATCAGTACAGACAAGGCACCGGCAGCAATCGGACCATATTCACAGGCTATTGAAGTAAATGGCATGGTATATACATCGGGAGTGATTCCGGTAGTTCCTGAGACAGGTGAGATTCCTGAGGGCTCACAGGCACAGGCAAAGCAGGCATTTACAAATCTGTCACATCTGCTTGAGGCAGCCGGAACAAGCATGGACAATGTTGTAAAGACTACAGTTTTCATCAAGGAAATGAATGATTTTGGTGCAATCAATGAGGTATATGCCGCATTTTTTAGCGGAGCATACCCTGCAAGAAGCTGTGTTGAGGTTGCAAGACTTCCAAAGGATGTAATGCTCGAGGTTGAGGCTATTGCTATTAAATAAAATTATTACATAAGTATTTCATGCGACATAAGTCCTATTCGTTGGAAAATGTCAAGATTTTCTTAAGAATTCACTAAGAAAACATTGACATATATATGTTGCTTTGCTATAATGACAAAGTAATATTTGTAACAAATTCGTAATAACTGTTACAAATTCATACAACGGAGGGTAAAATGAAAGTAAATTATGTGAAACTCACAGCCGGAGTGCTTACAGGTTTTATGGCTCTGTCATCAGTGCCATATGCAGTATACGCGGCTGGACCTACTGCAGGAGTAGCTAGTTATACATCAGATATCGTTGGTTCATCCAACACTCTTACAGCCGGTGTTACATCTATGTTGACAGATGTAATGTTAAAAGGAGATCAGACATCAGAGACTGCAACAGATGTTGCGGCAACAGAGGCTGAGCCTGTTAAGTCAGCATATGCTGATACAGCAGTTGCACAGGTTAATGACAGTGTCAATATCCGTGCAAACGCAGATGAGAACAGTGATGTACTTGGAAAGCTCTATAATAATGGAGTTGGTACAGTCCTTGAGACAACAGACAATGGCTGGTACAAGATTCAGTCTGGATCTGTTACAGGATATGTGAAAAGTGAATATGTGGTTGTCGGTGATGATGCACTTGTTCAGAGCGCAGGACGCCGCGTGGCAACAGTCAATACTGAGACACTCAAGGTCAGAACAACAGCTTCTACAGATGCAGAAGTACTTGGTCTTGTGTCAGGAGAGGATGACCTCACAGTTGTAGATGAGTCCACAGACGGATGGGTAGGTGTATCTACAGCAGACGGTACCGGATATGTATCTACAGATTATGTGACACTCGATACAGAGTTCACTTATGCTGAGTCTAAGGAAGAGGAAGCAGCAAGACTTGCCAAGGAAGAGGCAGAGCGTAAGGCAGCCGAGGAGGCAGCTAGAAAGGCTGAGGAGGCAAAAGCGGCTAAGGCAGCAGCTAAAGCAGCAAAGAAGTCATCTAAGTCTTCAAGCAAATCATCTGACAGTTCTTCATCAGAGAAGAGCTATAGTGCACCAAGCGGTTCAAACGGACAGGCTGTTGTTAATTACGCATCACAGTTCGTTGGCAATCCTTATGTTTACGGTGGCTCAAGCCTTACAAACGGAACAGATTGTTCAGGATTTGTAATGTCAGTTTATGCACAGTTTGGCATCAGCTTACCACATAGCTCATCAGCAATGAGAAGCGTTGGATATGGTGTGAGCACAAGCGATATGCAGCCTGGAGATATCATCTGCTATAGCGGACATGTTGCTATCTACTGTGGTGGAAACACTATTGTACATGCAAGCAACCCATCAGACGGTATCAAATATACATCACCGGCTAACTACAAATCAATTATTGCAGTTAGAAGAATTTTCTAATAAAATTCATGCCGGACAGGTAAATATGAATCTATAAAGACCTTCATCTCGATGAGATGGAGGTCTTTTTTTCTGCATAGACTGTATATGATGAAAGTATTAAATGAGAGTATTATAAGAATAAACGTTATTTTTGTTTATGATATTTGAAATAAGAGGCTTCTACGATATACATATATACTTAAAAACGGGGCAAATCCAGGCAGAATGAAAAACGAGGCTGTCAAGAGTAATTTTTATCACATATATCAAAATAGCAACATGCACAAAAAAGTGGACATGCTAAACAGAATGAATTTAGATTGGGGATAAATGTGGATAACTATCAACAAGAATAAGTTTCAAAGTGCCCTAAAAATGAGTTATGCACGGAGTTATGCACATTATCCACATTTTTGAATGTGAACAAAAGAACAAGTGTTTTGTAAAGTTGTGATAAAGTTGCACTAAATTAGTAATATTTCGGAAATAATATTGACATTTTAATTGTAAATAATATGAATGAAAGACTTTATAATTGTCGGACAACTCGGAAAAGTGTTGATTATGTAAGTTAATTTTGTTATACTTCAAATTATGATTAAAAAGATAGATATTGCAGGGCTACAACTTGATAACTACACAGTACGCGAGATGATCATGAGAGTCGACAGGCGTATTTCAGAGAGGATACTCACTACAATAGAGGAAGTGAATATGGATACGCTGGCATTGGCTGAGTCTGACGAAGAGGTGAAGCAGGCACTGGAGGCATGCGATTATACTGTCATTGCGGATGAAGGTATACTAAGGGCGGCATCGGCAGATACCTTGCAGCGTCGGCATGAGATAGAGGACCATGACTTCTTTTATGAGCTGTTTAAGCGGCTTGAGAGAAATGATAAAAAAATCTTTGTGATTGCAGAGTCTCAGACTGCCGCTGATGAGGCGGAAGGATTTCTGCTTGGATTATTTGACAGAGCGCGTATATCCGGTAAGGGTGTTCTTGATGATTCACAGGGATGCAGCGAAAAGCTTGTCAATGAGATCAACATAGTCTCGCCTGATGTGATTGCATCATTCCTCCCATCGCCGGCACAGGAGAGATTTCTTTTGCATAACAGGGAAAAGCTTTTGATGAATCTCTGGTACGGAATCGGAAATAATAAGTTTATGGGGAAAAAACATGGATTTATTGGGAAAATAAGAAAAATGCTTGATGTGAAGCGTCTTACGCATCTTATCAACACCTATGAACACAGACAAAACAGTTCGATATAGTTAATTCTTATAACAATAAAAGAAAAAATAAGAGGAAATGTGTAAAAATTGTACATTTACCTCTTTATTTTTTTGTGCGAATGTATTAAAATAATAGCAAGTATTTATGCAATTAGTTATAAAGTGACTGTGAGGGCAATGAACAGTTACCAAAAAGGGGAGAAGGAGAACGATTTATGATTTCCAATCAGATACTTCAAAATACAATTGATGGCCTTAAAGGAATTACAAGAACCGATCTTTGTGTGATAGATGTAGAGGGCAAGATTCTTGCAGCTACATTTCCAAACGCTGAGGCGTTTATAGAGCCGGCACAGGCCTTTGTTGCATCACCTGCAGACAGTCAGGTTATTAATGGATGCCAGTTTTTCAAGGTCTTTGATGATCACCAGCTGGAGTATGTGCTTTTAGCTTATGGTGACAGTGAGGATGTCTATATGATAGGCAAGATTGCAAGCTTCCAGATTCAGAATCTCCTGGTTGCGTACAAGGAGAGATTTGACAAGGATAACTTTATAAAGAATCTGCTTTTGGATAATCTCCTTCTGGTTGATATATACAATCGCGCGAAGAAGCTTCATATTGATATTGAAGTGAGGCGTGTAGTGTTTATTGTTGAGACAAACAGGGAGAAGGACGGCAACGAGCTTGAGAAGATCAGAAGTCTTTTCGGTGGCAAATCAAAGGATTTTGTTACAGCTGTTGACGAGAAGAATATAATAGTAGTGAAGGAGCTGGCAGAAAACGAGACCTATGATGATCTCAGAAAGACAGCCGAGGTGATTTTGAATCTGTTCAGATCCGAAGCAGACGGGGTACATATTGCATATGGTACTGTTATCAACGAGTTGAAAGAGGTATCGCGCTCATACAAGGAGGCCAGAATGGCTCTCGATGTCGGAAAGATTTTCTTTGAGGAGAGGAATATTATAGCATATTCCCAGCTTGGAATAGGTCGTCTGATATATCAGCTCCCGATTCCTCTATGCAAGATGTTTATCAAAGAGATATTCGATGGCAAATCCCCTGACGATTTTGATGAAGAAATATTATCTACTATAAATAAGTTCTTTGAGAATAGCCTGAATGTATCTGAGACTTCAAGACAGCTCTACATTCACAGAAATACTCTTGTATATAGACTGGACAAGCTTCAGAAAAGTACAGGGCTCGACCTTAGAGTGTTCGAGGATGCCATCACATTTAAGATTGCCCTTATGGTAGTCAAATATATGAAATATATGGAATCAATGGACTATTAAGGAGAAAGTAATGATTAAACTTGAACATGTCAGTAAGGCATATTCTGCAGGTATACCTGCTCTCAATGATGTCAATCTGGAGATTGATGATGGAGAGTTTGTTTTCGTATGCGGAGATAGCGGATCCGGTAAATCCACTTTGATTAAGCTTCTTTTAAAGGAACTTGATCCTACAGACGGAACGATTACTGTTGACGGAAGGAATCTGGCGCGTATTCGCCACAAGCAGATTCCTAAATACAGAAGAAATGTTGGAGTCGTTTTCCAGGACTTCAGATTATTAAAGGATAGAAATGTTTATGAGAATGTGGCTTTTGCACTCAAGGTTATCGGTGCATCCACAGCCACTATTAAGAAAAAGGTGCCACAGATGCTTTCTATGGTAGGACTTGCTGCAAAGTACAAGTCAAAGCCGAGGGAGCTTTCGGGAGGTGAGCAGCAGAGAGTAGCTATTGCAAGAGCTCTTGTCAATGAACCGAGCATGCTGCTTGCTGACGAGCCGACAGGTAATCTGGACAATAACAATGCGTGGGAGATTATGAAGCTGCTTGAGGAAATCAACGAGAAAGGCACAACTGTTATCGTTGTAACTCATAATCTTGAGATAGTTAAGGTTATGAAGAAGCGTGTTATCACTATAAAGAAAGGTCTTGTTGTATCTGACAGCAAGGATGGTGATAGTGATGAGGCTTAATACGTTATTTTATTCAATCAAGCAGGGATTTAAGAATATTTTCAGAAACAAGATGTTTTCACTGGCATCCATAGCGACAATGGCGGCCTGTATTTTTATGTTTGGTCTGTTTTATATAGTTGTGACCAACTTCTCAAGCATGGTTAAGACTGCTGAGGAGGGTGTTGCTGTCACAGTGTTCTTTAATGAGGGCACTACAGAGGACACAATAAAAGCTGACAAGGCCCAGATAGAAAAGAGGGCTGAGGTTGGCAAGGTGGATTATCAATCAGCGGCCGATGCATGGAACGATTACCAGAAGGAGTATTTCGAGGGCTACGACGATGCCGCAGCTTCCTTTGGTGATGACAACCCTCTCAGCAATTCTGCGAATCTGCAGGTTTATTTGAATGATGTCTCTATGCAGCAGACTCTTGTCAACTATATCAAGGGGCTCGAGGGAGTCAGAAAGGTAAACCAGTCGCAGGATGTGGCCAATACACTGACCGATTTAAATAAGCTTATCAGCTATGTATCGGGAGGTATCATTCTGATTCTTCTGTGTGTTGCGATTTTCCTTATAAGCAATACAGTTACTACAGGTATTGCGGTCAGACGAGAGGAGATAGCTATCATGAAGCTTATCGGAGCGACGGATTTTCTTGTTAGGTCTCCGTTTGTGGTAGAGGGTATTCTCATTGGACTGATAGGCTCGGCGATTCCTCTGGGACTGCTCAGTGTCATGTATGGAAAGATTTGTGCATATATTGCTAATAAGTTTAGTTTTATAGGAAATATGATGACATTTATCCCGACAAAGGAGATTTTCTCTACACTTGTACCGGTAGCGCTTATACTGGGCGTTGGAATCGGCTTTTTGGGAAGTCGATTCACAATTCGGAAACATTTAAGAGTATAATAATGATTATGACGGCCTGGCTTCGATCGGAGACAGGCTGTTTTAAGTTCAAATATAGTATAGAGAGGACAGGACTGAAATGGACAATTCAAACAACAGGGATGTCAATCCGTATGTGCAGAGAGTGGATGCACCTGAGGGCGGAGCTGATGCTTTAAGAGAAAATTACACACAAAATTATGAAGGCGGTGGCAGCAACGGCCTAAAAAAAGGCTTCGGTGCAGGAATTGCAACCGGTATTGCAGCAACTATTGTGCTTGGATTGATAGTACTCTTTGCATACACAATGATTACAGGCAGGAGCGTGCATACTGTTGCAAAAAGCGCAGATGTGCTTGATGACAAGACAGTGCAGAAAATCGATGAGCTCGCAAACTACATAGATGAGTACTATTATGAGGATTACGATAAGGATGATTTGGAAAACGGTCTGCTGCATGGTGTGATGGAGGGACTAAATGATCCGTATTCGGTTTATTATACCGCAGATGAATATAAGGAGCTGCAAATCAGCACAACAGGCACATATTATGGTATCGGTGCTGCGTTAAAGCAGGATCCGGACACAAAGCAGGTGACGGTTTCAAAGGTATACAGTGGTACACCTTCTGAGGAAGCGGGACTTAAAAAGGATGACGAAATAGTCTCTGTTGACGGTGTTGAGGCAACATCCGAGGATCTCACAAAGCTTGTTTCCAAAATAAGAGGCAAGGAGGGCACAAAGGTTACGCTTGAAATCAGGCGTGGCGAGGATACAGACCCATTTACAGTTGAGGTAGAGCGTAAAAATGTTGAGCTGCCATCAGTGGATAGCAAGCTGCTTGACAATGGAGTGGGATATATCCAGGTCAGCGAGTTTCAGACAAACACAGCAAGCCAGTTTGAGGCTGCACTTGATGGACTTACAAATCAGGGTATGAAGGGCCTTATAGTGGATTTGCGTGCTAATCCGGGAGGTCTCCTTACCGCAGTGACACAGATGGTTGACAGACTGCTTCCGGCAGAAACGGTTGGAAAGCTCCCTGCAGGAACTGTCGTGTATACAAAGGATAAAAACGGAAATGTCCAGACCTTTGGAGATGACGATGGCAAACAGATTGACTGTCCTATCGTAGTGCTTGTCGATGAAAACAGCGCAAGTGCATCTGAAATTTTTGCAGGAGCCATGAAGGATTACAATGAGGATGGTTATATTGATGCCACACTTGTAGGCAAAAAGACCTTTGGAAAAGGAATTGTACAGACTATTTACAATCTTTCCGATGGCGACGCTGTAAAGATTACCACATCGAAGTACTACACACCAAACGGTCACAATATCCATAAAAAGGGTATCGAGCCTGATGTTGAGGTCGATTATGAATATACAGGAGATACAAATGCAGACTATGACATGCAGTATGATGTGCAGCTTCAGAAAGCGATTGAGGTGATGAATGAAAAGCTTAAATAAGATTGCATGCTTTCTCATGCTGTGCTGGATGGTAGTCATCTTTATGTTTTCGGCGGAGCCGGATACCGAGTCGTCTGAGCTCAGCGGCAGCGTCAGCTATCGCATAGTTTCTGTGGTCAATACCATTACCGCAAGCCACTGGGATGAGAAGGAGCTGCTCGATAAGGCAGAGCTTATAGACTATCCGGTGAGAAAATGTGCCCACATGAGTGAGTATGCCATTCTCACATTGCTTGGCTTTTTGACATTTTCGTTCTTGCATGGCAGAAGAAAGTTTTTAATACCGATAGGCATAACCTTCTTTTATGCATGCACAGATGAATTTCACCAGCTGTTCGTTCCCGGCCGAGCCGGCAGATTCACGGATGTGCTGATTGATACCACAGGCGGTATCATTATGCTGCTATTCATTGCACTTGTTACCCACGTAGCGCATGCGAGGCATACAGCAGGCACCGCAAAACAGAGGCATGATGATAAGTAACAAATTTAGTTGCAGTTTCTTAGTTTAATCTGTATAATAAAAATAATGACGCTGGTTAGAGGATACATGGCAGACTTAATATATATATTTAATTCCTGTCACAACCAGCTTCCCGCCCCGTAAACCTGGGTTTACGGCCGGCACACAGCATGTTCCGAAGAAAAATATGAACTGCCACGGGGTTCCATTAATTATATGAATGGAACAAAGTGAAGATAAAAAATCATTATCCGAAAAAAATCCCGTGGCTGACTTCATATTTTTCAGAGGAATATACTGTGTGCCCGCCGCACCCCACAACCTGAATGCGGGAAGCGTAATTAGAGCCACAAAGCGTCTAAAATGTATAGAAAGAGGTGATTCTGTGGTAGAGTTGGATAACTTCAAGTCCACGCTCCAAGGCTACAAAGCCCCACTACAGGAAGTGAGGGATTCACTTTGACCTGGCTAATAAAGAAGAAAAAATCCAGGAATTAGAGCGAGAAATGGAGGCTCCTGACTTCTGGGATGACCCGGAGAAGTCACAGAGCAAGATGAAAGAGCTTAAGAGTATGAAGGACGATGTCGCTACATACGCAAAGCTCAAGGAACAATACGAAGATATAGAGACGATGATTGAGATGGGCTATGAGGAGAACGATGAGTCACTCATACCTGAGATAAAGCAGATGCTTGATGATTTTGAGAGCACATATGACGGTATCAGAATGAAGACTCTTTTGTCGGGAGAATATGATAAATGCAACGCGATTTTGAGACTCAATGCAGGTGCCGGCGGTACCGAGTCATGTGACTGGGCAGCCATGCTGTTTCGTATGTACTCGAAGTGGGCTGATAAAAAGGGCTTTACCCTTGAGGTACTCGATTCGCTAGATGGCGATGAAGCAGGTATCAAGTCCATTACCTTCCAGGTAAACGGAGAGAATGCATATGGATATCTGAAGTCGGAAAAGGGCGTGCACAGGCTGGTGCGTATTTCGCCGTTTAATGCGGCGGGAAAAAGGCAGACTTCATTCGTATCCTGTGATGTTATGCCGGATATTGAGGAGGACCTTGATATCGAGGTGAAGGATGAGGATATCAGAATTGATACCTACCGCTCAAGCGGAGCCGGTGGACAGCATATCAATAAGACCTCGTCAGCTATCCGTATCACACATTTCCCATCAGGAATTGTGGTACAGTGTCAGAATGAGCGTTCACAGCATATGAACAAGGACAAAGCCATGCAGATGCTTAAGGCAAAGCTGTATCTTTTGAAGCAGGAAGAGAATGCTGCAAAGGAGGCGGGCATCAGAGGCGAGGTCAAGGAAATTGGCTGGGGAAGTCAGATACGTTCGTATGTGCTTCAGCCGTACACTATGGTCAAGGATCACAGAACAGATGTGGAGACCGGTAACGCGGATGCGGTGCTTGATGGCAATATAGATATATTTATCAATGGTTATCTGAAGTGGCTTGCAACACGTTCGGATTAAGGAGGCAAATGTGGGTTTAGTTATAGCTGTGGTGATATTAGCGGCTCTGACGGCTGCCGGAGTGACTGTTTACATTAAAGTCAGACGGTTGTCTGAAAGTCTCCTTGGTACACCTGATGTCACAGAGGGCATCAATCGTATCAGGGAGAATGTCTCTACGACTCCCAAGTCGGTTTCAGGCATGACGCGCCTTATGGAGCCACAGATAAAAAGGGATTTCCCGGAGTTTGTCTGGGAACAGTTTAAGAGAATGTCAGAGAGAGTGCTTGTGTCAGCACTTTGTGCAATCACAACTGAGGATATTTATAAGCTCGACCGTGAGGCTTCAGATGAGGTAAGGCAGCAGGTGCTGGTGCGTATAGACAGCAATGAAGCAGCAGGGTTTACAGAGCATTTTGACGAAATCAGAGTGCATCAGACCGAAATCTCAAATTATGTAAAGAGAGATGGAAGATGCGTCATCAGTATACAGAGTGCGGTTGAGTATTTTTACTATAAGACTGCCTCAGGAAAGCTTATCAGTGGTGATAAGGAGTATAAAAAGCAGACCAGATACAATATGGAGCTTGTATACATACAGGATATAGATATGCTGGATAATGCGGGAATAGGCAGTGCAGTCGGCACTACATGTCCGAATTGCGGTGCTCCTATAAGGAGCCTTGGAGCAAAGAAATGTGAATATTGTGGCTCATATGTTGAGCCTGTCAATATAAAAGTATGGAAGCTGCAGAGCTTTCATGAAGTTGATTACAACCATATCTAAGGAGGAAGAAAATGGGAATTATTAAGGCAGTAAAACAGGCAATTGGAGGCGGATTTGCAGATACATGGCAGGAGGTTATTGAGCCGGATAATATCGGCGACCAGACAGTCTATGCCAGGGGTGTGCTTGTAAACAGAGGTCAGAACAAAAAGGGCTCTGACGATATCGTTTCAAACGGCTCTATCATCCATGTATATGACAATCAGTTTATGATACTTGTCGATGGCGGCAAGATTGTGGATTACACAGCTGAGCCGGGCTACTACAAGGTGAGCAATTCATCTATGCCATCACTTTTCAACGGACAGTTTGGGGATTCCTTAAAGGAGACCTTTGACCGTGTGAGATTTGGTGGACAGACACCACAGTCACAGAAGGTTTATTATATCAACCTTCAGGAAATCAAGGGAATCAAGTTTGGTACGAGAAATCCTATCAACTACTATGACACATTTTATAATGCGGAGCTTTTCCTCCGTGCCCACGGTACATATTCAATCAAAATTGTGAATCCGCTTCAGTTCTATGCAGAGGCTATTCCAAAGAATATGGATCATGTGGAGATTACTGATATCAATGAGCAGTATCTGTCAGAGTTTTTGGAGGCATTACAGTCTGCCATCAACCAGATGTCAGCGGACGGCACAAGAATCTCATTCGTCACAAGCAAGGCATCCGAGCTTGGAAGATATATGGCGAAGTGCCTCGATGAGAGCTGGAATCAGATGCGTGGTATGGAGGTACAAAGTGTTGGTATCGCCAGCCTTTCATATGATGAGAAGTCTCAGGAGCTCATCAACACAAGAAACGAGGGCGCAATGCTCTCAGATCCATCTATTGCACAGGGATATATGGTCAAAAATATGTCAGAGGGTGTCAAGAACGCAGGCAGCAACAGTGGCGGAGCTATGCAGGGCTTCATGGGTGTCGGCATGGGAATGAGCACCATGGGCAATATGATGAACGGATTTACACAGATGGCACAAAATAACCAGTCAGCCGGAATGAATGCAGCAGGAAATGGTGCAGCAGGTATGGCGGCAGGTGTGGCCTCAGGTGCCGCACAGCAGGAGGAGTCATCAGGCTGGACATGTGAGTGTGGACAGAAAAACACAGGTAAATTCTGCAGCAACTGCGGCAAGCCTATGCCACAGGAGAATACAGAGTGGACATGCGAGTGTGGACAGAAAAACACAGGTAAATTCTGCACAAACTGTGGCAAGCCATTACCTGTAAACACAGAGTGGACATGTGAGTGCGGACAGAAAAATACAGGTAAATTCTGCAGTAATTGTGGAAAGCCTAGAGCATAAATGTTGCAAAGCTGTAATCTTTGTGTTAAAATCTTTGAGTCAAGGACAAATGTCGGTGTGTGACAAACACACACCGGCCATTTTGGAGGTAACTAAATGGCGGAGAAATCAAACTACTTCGTTTTACGGGCAAAGGCTGTACCGGAGGTGCTGCTTAAAGTAGTTGAGGCAAAGAGACTGTTAGATTCGGGCAAGCTTGAATCTGTGCAGGAGGCAACAGATGCTGTTGGCATAAGCAGAAGCTCCTTTTACAAGTATAAGGATGATATTTTTCCTTTTTATGAGGGGCGTAAAGGAAAGACGGTGAACCTTGTCATTCAGATGGATGACGAGCAGGGCATACTTTCCGTTGTGCTTAAGTCGGTAGCCGATGCGAAAGCAAATATTCTTACCATACACCAAAGTGTACCGGTAAATGGCATTGCGTCACTCACGTTATCTGTGGATGTATTTCCGGAGTCGGATGATGTGGATGATATGGCAAAGCAGATTGAGTCCTTAAAGGGCATACATTACGTAAAAATTTTAGCCAGGGAGTAACAAAAAGATGAAGATTGCAGTTATGGGTTACGGCACAATTGGATCAGGTGTCGTAGAAGTATTAGAAATCAACAAGGAAAAAATCGCAAAGAGAGCAGGAGAGCCAATCGAGGTCAAGTATGTGCTTGATTTAAGAGAGTTCCCGGGTACACCAATCGAGAACAAGATAGTACATGATTATAAGGTTATCGCAGAGGACCCTGAGGTCGGTATTGTTGTAGAGACAATGGGAGGCGTTGAGCCTGCATTTACATTCGTAAAGGCAATGCTTGAGGCAGGAAAACAGGTAGCGACATCAAACAAGAATCTCGTTGCTGCAAAGGGCGCTGAGCTCATCAAGGTTGCAAGGGATCATGGAGTAAACTTCCAGTTTGAGGCCAGTGTCGGTGGCGGAATCCCTATTATCAGACCGCTCAACAAATGTCTCACAGCAGATGAGATTGAGGAAATCACAGGTATCTTAAACGGAACAACCAACTACATGCTTACAAAGATGACAGAGGAAGGAGCAGACTTTGATGAGGTATTAAAGGATGCTCAGGATAAGGGCTATGCAGAGAAGGATCCTACAGCCGATATAGAGGGACATGATCCATGCAGAAAGATAGCCATTCTCACATCACTTGTTGCAGGACAGCAGGTAGATTTCGAGGATATCCACTGTGAGGGTATCACAAAGATTACACCTGAGGATATCAGGTACGCAAAGGCAATGCACCGTGCAATCAAGCTTCTTGCTTCAAGCCGCAAGGTTGGAGACAGCTATACCTGTCTCGTTGCACCATATATGATAGATGACACACATCCGCTCTCAGGAGTAAATGGAGTGTTCAATGGCGTATTTTTACGCGGAAATGTGCTCGGAGATGCTATGTTCTACGGCAGCGGAGCAGGAAAGCTTCCGACAGCAAGTGCTGTAGTGGCAGATGTTGTAGATATGACAAAGCATCAGAACACAAATATTTATATCGACTGGAAGCCTGAGAAGCTCACACTCGTAAGCTATGATGACAGTGTAAACAGCTTCTTTGTGAGAACTGACTCACCAAAGAGCGAGGTTGAGGCTGTATTCGGACATGTAGACTACATTGAGGATGTGGTTGACGGCGAGTATGCATTCACAACAGGCGATATGACAGAGAAGGATTTTGCCGACAAGGCATCAAAGATAAACGTTATCAACAGAATCAGACTGTAAAGGACAAAAATATGGTAAAAGGCTTATACACCGCTCACACCGGTATGGTTAATGAGATGAAGCGCATGGATGTTCTTGCGAACAACCTGGCCAATTCTGATACATATGGATTTAAAAAAGAGGGAACCACCTCGCATTCATTTAAAAATGAGCTTGCTATAAAGATAAAGGATACGTCAAATTTCGGACTGCACAAAAATCTGGGCAGAATGACATACGGCGTGCATCTCGGTGAGACATATACCGACTGGGATGAGGGAAGCTTTAAGGTGACTGACAATCCTACAGATTTAGCTATCGGTGGAAAAGGCTTTTTTGCCGTTGCATTTACTGACAAATCAGGTCAGACAAGTGTGAAATATACCAGAGACGGTGCTTTCAAGGTCAATGCTGACGGTTATCTGGTCACAGCAGACGGAGACCATGTGCTCAATGCGACTGGTGCATTAAGCGGAGACGGCGGTGAAGCAAACTGGGTGAGGGTAGATCCGAATCAGAAGTTTTCGGTAAACTCACTGGGATATATCACACAGAACAATCAGTTAGTTGGCACTATCGGTGTTGTCGATGTGGATAACTATGACTATATTGAAAAATATGGTGAAAATCTCTACAATCTGACGGCAGGGGGTAATATTATCGCCTCCGATGCCGAAATAGAACAGGGAGCCTTAGAGACCTCAAATGTAAATGTGGTAAACGAGATGGTCAATATGATTACGATACAGCGTGCATATGAAGCCGGACAGAAGGTCATCACATCTATTGATGAGACATTAGACAAGGCTGTCAATAATGTAGGAAGAGTATAATTATATTCTGACGCAGGCATGACAGGATGATTGGCGTCAGACAGTGACAGGAGATATGCCATATGATGAGGGCACTTTATACAGCCGCAACAGGTATGCGTGCTGAGCAGACAAATGTAGATACAATTGCAAACAATCTTTCCAATGTCAATACAACTGGCTTCAAGGGACAGAGAACAGAGTTTAAATCTCTTTTATATCAGACGATTCAGACACGTTCTACATCCGGAAACGGTGATGCAAAGCCGGTGGGAGCACAGGTGGGGCTTGGTACCCGTGTGGCTGCAACTACATCCACGTATACTCAGGGTCCGCTCAATTCTACTGAGAGGCCGACTGATTTTGCTTTAGAGGGCGATGGCTTTTTTGCTGTGAGAGGTACTGATAATCAGACTTATTACACGAGAAACGGAGCCTTTACCTGGAGCCAGTATGGAAACGGACAGACTATACTGACTGATTCGCAGGGCAATCCTGTTATGGATACAAACGGCAATACCATAGCTGTGCCGGCAGGAGTGTCTGCTGAGAAGATGAGCTTTGGAGAGGATGGCGCGGTAGGCTATATGACGGCACAGGGCAATTATATAGATTTAAATCAGAGAATTGCTGTGTATCAGTTTAATAACCCGTCAGGTCTTGAAAAACAGTCCGGAAGCCTGCTTGCAGCAACAGCCAATTCGGGCAATCCGATGCTTGAAGCTGCAAACCCGGCTCTTAAAAACAGCAAGGTAGTAACAGGATATCTTGAGGGCTCAAATGTGCAGGTGGCTGACGAGATGGTTAACCTCATTGTGGCACAGCGTGCCTACGAGCTCAATTCAAAGGCCATCACAACAGCGGATTCGATGCTTGAGACAGCAAATAATCTGAGGAGATAGTAGCATATGGATATAAGCGCAGTATCAACACTTGCAAACTCAAATAATACATCTGCGGCGGCAGACAAGCTTAAGAATAATGTGAAAAATCTGTCATCAGACTCTACAGAGGACGAGCTCAAGAGCACACTCAAGGATTTTGAGTCTTATTTTGTGGAGCAGGTCATAAAGGAAATGAAGGATTCCATGACACTTAAGAGTGATGATGAGGATTCCTCTATGTCGCAGTACAAGGATATGTTCATGGACACTGCAATAGAGCAGATGAGTGATACGATAGTGGAGAAGTCAGGTGAGAATATCACACAGCAGCTTTATGAGCAGATGAAGCGCAACTACAATATATCATAATAATTGATAATGAATTAAAGCCGGCCAGGCATGCTTGCATGTGGTTACCGGCTTTTTTTGTGCCAACTTAGTAATTGCAGATGCGCCTGCTCTGGGGTATAATCATTTTAAAATAATAGATACGGAGAAATTCAATTGGAAACCGAAACAGTCACAGGATACGTTGATCATATAATATACAGAAACGCAGAAAACGGATATACAGTACTTGTTCTTGTAGTGGACGAGGAGGAGCTCACATGTGTGGGCACTTTTTCGGATATCGCTGAGGGCGAAAATATAGAGGCACGTGGCGAGTATACAGAGCATGCAACCTATGGCAGACAGTTTAAGGTGGTAAGCTTTGAGGAGAAGGAGCCTGAGGATGAGATGGCCATTGAGAGGTATCTGGGTTCAGGAGCCATACACGGCATAGGTCTTGCACTCGCGGCACGTATTGTCAGGCGCTTCAAGAAGGATACCTTCCGCATCATAGAGGAGGAGCCGGAGAGGCTTGCTGAGGTAAAGGGCATCAGTCAGAGAAAGGCCATGGAGATTGCGGACCAGGTCAATGCCAAAAGAGACTTAAGGGAAGCCATGATTTTTTTGCAGCAGTACGGCATCAATATGAATCTGGCTGTGAAGATATATAATAAGTATGGCGGAGAGATATACAGCGTGCTCAAGGAAAATCCGTACCGCATGGCTGATGATATTGACGGAGTGGGCTTTAAAACCGCAGATGAGATAGCGGCGAGGGTTGGCATAAAGACAGACTCTGATTTCAGAATAAAAAGCGGTATACAGTATGTTTTGCAGCAGGCAGCCATGGACGGACACACATATCTGCCGATGGAGGAGCTTACGAGGCGTGCAGTGTATCTGCTGGGTGTGGAAAGCACACAGGTTGAGGCACATTACATGAATCTGGCAATGGACAGAAGGATTGTCATGCAGCTAAAGGATGACATAACCCAGATTTATGCAAACAGCTTTTATTATATGGAGGCAAACACGGCAAACATGCTAAAGCAGCTTGATGTGACGTATGATGTGCCGGATATCGAGATAGAGGCTGCAATCAGAAATATAGAGAAAAAGACAAAGATGGAGCTCGATGAGCACCAGGCAGAGGCAGTGAAGGAAGCTGTCAGAAATGGCCTTTTAGTCATTACCGGAGGACCGGGAACAGGAAAAACCACTACCATCAATACTATTATCAAGTATTTTGAGCTGGAGGGCATGGATATTTTTCTGGCTGCACCGACAGGCCGTGCAGCAAAGAGAATGAGTGAGACGACAGGCTACGAGGCGCGCACAATCCACCGCATGCTTGAGCTAAACGGCGGCATGGACACAGGGAGCACTGCGGGCTTTGAGAGAAATGAAAGGAACCCGCTTGAGACTGATGTAATCATCATAGATGAGATGTCGATGGTTGATATATCGCTTATGTACTCACTGCTAAAGGCGGTTGTGGCTGGCACGAGACTCATACTCGTAGGAGATGTGAACCAGCTTCCGAGCGTGGGACCGGGCAGTGTGCTAAAGGATATTATTGATTCGGGTGCCTTCCACACGGTAAAGCTTACAAAGATTTTCCGTCAGGCGAGCACGAGCGATATTATAGTAAACGCCCACAAGATAAATAACGGAGAAGAGGTATCGCTTGATAACAAGAGCATGGATTTCTTTTTCTTAAAGAGATATGATGCTGACAAGATAATAAATGTTACATTGCAGCTCATAAAGCAGAAGCTTCCAAAGTTTGTAAATGCCACAGAGTATGATATACAGGTGCTTACGCCAATGAGAAAGGGGCTTCTGGGAGTGGAGCGCCTAAACGGCATATTGCAGGCGTACATGAATCCGGCTGACAAGAGCAAGCGCGAAAAAGAATACAGAGGTACGATTTTCCGCGAGGGCGACAAGGTGATGCAGATAAAGAACAATTATCAGATAGAGTGGGAAATCAGGACAAAATTTGGACTCTGTGTGGATAAGGGCATGGGAATCTTCAATGGAGATACCGGTATCATTGAGGAAATCAACGATTTTGCCGAGACCATGACCATATCCTTTGACGAGGGCAGAAAGGTGGAATATCCGTTTAAGCTTTTGGAGGAGCTCGAGCTTGCATACGCGGTCACTATACACAAGTCGCAGGGAAGCGAGTACCCGGCGGTCGTTATACCGCTTTTGAGCGGACCGAGAATGCTTATGAACAGGAATTTACTTTATACGGCAGTTACAAGAGCAAAGAAATGTGTTACGATAGTGGGTGACGATCAGACATTTTACGAGATGATACAAAACAACTCACAGCAGAGACGCTACAGTGGGCTTAAGGACAGAATAGTAGAGGAGACTATCTGATGAAAATTAGAAAACTTACAAATGAGGAGATAAAAGGGGCATGTGCCTTTGCGGTAAGTATCTACAATATCGCAATCAGAGGCTGCTTCCGGACGCAGGAGAGTCATCGTTATTTTGATGAATATATGGATGCAGACAGGCTGACAGAGGAGGAAAGGAACGGCGCACTCATAGTATTTGGTGCGTTTGATAGCAATGTGCTGTGCGGAGTGTGCGGCATGACAAACGAGGGACATATCACCATGCTGTACGTGCATCCGCAGTATTTAAGGCGCGGCACAGGCAAAAAGCTTCTGGAGAGAGCAAGGATATATGCGCGCATGCAGCTTAAGCTCATGCAGGTATCGGTAAATGCAATGCCTGCATACACGGCAGACTACTTCAGGCGCGTCGGCTTTAAGAGCACATGTCAGGGAGGCTTTTGCAACGGACAAAGCGATATGTATGTTCCTATGACAGCAAAAAGCATATATCAGGTGGAGTATACACCGCGCCGTATATCTGACAGGACTTTTATTGCAATTTCCATTGGCTTCACATGCCTTGTATTTTTCTCAGGCGTGATATATGCGGTATGCGCGGGGCTTACTCCGTAAATACGTTAAGGAGCCTTGAATGCGCTGTAATCGTTGCCGGTCACACATTGGTGTGAACAGTAACTAATTTTGTATAAATATTTATGCATATTTATGTAATAAAAAACAGTTGAAAAATCGGCTGTATTATGATACACTTTTTACAATTTAAGCAGATATACTATGCAATTACACTTTATAAGAAAAAAGAGACGCCCTCTTTTTTTTTGCGCAGACGTAAGGTTAGTTGCAGCTAAGAAGCTTATGGTTACAAAGTATAACACGAAAGGGCAGGGTAAAGATGAAAGCATTTTTAATTCTTGAAGATGGTAATGTATTTACCGGAACCAGCATTGGTTCAACAAGGGAAGTCATTAGTGAGATAGTATTTAACACATCAATGACAGGATATCTGGAGGTACTTACAGATCCTTCCTATGCAGGACAGGCTGTTGTAATGACTTATCCACTTATCGGAAATTATGGAATCACACCGGATATGGAATCACAAAGACCATGGCCGGACGGATATATAGTAAGAGAACTGTCACGTATGCCAAGCAATTTCCGCTGCGAGGGTACCATACAGGATTTCCTCGAGAAAAACGATATTCCGGGAGTGGCAGGTATTGATACACGTGCGCTCACCAAGATTCTCAGGGAAAAGGGTACTATGAACGGAATGATTACCACAAATGAGAATTACAATCTCGATGAGATTATTCCAAAGCTCAAGGCTTACACTACAGGCAATGTGGTTGACAAGGTCACATGCACTGAGAAAAAGGTATTAAAGGGCTCTGGAAAGAGGGTTGCTCTCATGGATTTCGGTGCCAAGAACAACATCGCCAAATCACTCAACGAAAGAGGCTGTGAAGTTACAATTTACCCTGCACACACAACCGCTGAAGAGATACTTGGTGACAATCCTGACGGAATCATGCTCTCAAACGGACCTGGAGATCCAAAGGAGTGTGTAGAGATTATAAAGGAAATAAAGAAGCTTTATGACAGCAATGTGCCGATTTTTGCAATCTGCCTCGGACATCAGCTCATGGCACTTGCCACAGGCGCAGATACCCACAAGATGAAGTACGGACACAGAGGTGGAAACCATCCTGTTAAGGACCTTGCAACAGGCCGTGTTTATATTTCTTCCCAGAACCATGGATATGTGGTTGATACAGATAAGCTTGATCCGAAGGTGGCTGAGCCTGCATTTGTAAATGTAAACGACGGCACAAATGAGGGACTTAAGTATGTGAACAAGAATATCTTCACAGTTCAGTTCCATCCGGAGGCATGCCCTGGACCACAGGATTCAGCATATCTTTTTGACCGCTTTATTAACATGATGGGAGGTAACCAGTAATGCCAAGAAATAATGATATCAAAAAAGTATTAGTTATCGGTTCCGGTCCAATCGTAATCGGACAGGCCGCAGAGTTTGATTACGCAGGAACACAGGCCTGCCGTTCCTTAAAAGAGGAGGGCGTTGAGGTATGTCTGGTAAACTCAAACCCTGCAACTATCATGACTGATAAGCAGATTGCGGATCAGGTATATATCGAGCCACTTACACTTGAGTCATTAAAAGAGATTATCATAAAAGAAAAGCCGGACAGCATCCTTCCTACACTCGGTGGACAGGCAGGACTCAACCTCGGCATGGAGCTCGCTGAGTGCGGCTTCCTTGACGAGCAGGGAGTTAAGCTTATCGGAACAACAGCAGAGACAATCTTCAAGGCTGAGGACCGTCAGGCCTTCAAGGATACTATGGAGAAAATCGGTGAGCCAATCGCAGCTTCACAGGTTGTAAAGAATATCGAGGACGGTATCGCATTTACCAACAAGATTGGTTACCCTGTAGTTCTTCGTCCTGCATTCACACTCGGCGGCTCCGGCGGTGGAATTGCTCACGATGAGCAGGAGCTTATCGACATACTTTCAAACGGACTTCGTCTGTCACGTGTCGGAGAGGTTCTCGTAGAGAGATGTATCGCAGGCTGGAAGGAAATCGAGTACGAGGTAATGCGTGATGCCAACGGCAACTGCATCACCGTATGTAATATGGAAAATATCGACCCTGTCGGTGTGCATACAGGAGATTCGATCGTAGTTGCACCTTCACAGACACTCGGAGATAAAGAGTACCAGATGCTTCGTACATCAGCGCTCAATATCATCAATGAGCTTCAGATTACAGGAGGCTGTAACGTACAGTACGCTCTCAATCCTGACTCATTCGAGTACTGTGTTATCGAGGTAAACCCACGAGTTTCACGTTCGTCAGCACTCGCATCAAAGGCCACAGGATATCCTATCGCCAAGGTTACAGCCAAGATTGCACTCGGCTATCACCTTGATGAGATTAAGAATGCTATCACACAGAAGACCTACGCAAGCTTTGAGCCAATGCTTGATTACTGTGTAGTCAAGATTCCAAGACTTCCGTTTGACAAGTTCCTCACAGCAAAGCGTACACTCACTACTCAGATGAAGGCTACAGGAGAGGTAATGAGTATCTGCAACAACTTCGAGGGTGCCCTTATGAAGGCTATCAGATCTCTCGAGCAGCATGTTGACTCACTTATGTCATATGACTTTACAGGTCTTACAGATGATGAGCTTGAGAAACAGCTTGCAGTTGTTGATGACAGACGTATCTGGGTTATCGCAGAGGCACTCCGCCGTGGAGTTAAATACGAGCATATCCACGAGATTACAAAGATAGATCTCTGGTTTATCGATAAAATCGCAATCCTTGTTGAGATGGAGAACCGTTTAAAGACAGAGGAGCTTACAGTTGACCTGTTAAAAGAGGCAAAGCGTATCGAGTTCCCTGACAATGTTATCTCACAGCTTACAGATATCGATGAGGCTGATATCAAGCAGATGCGTTATGACAACGGCATCGTGGCAGCCTACAAGATGGTTGATACCTGTGCGGCAGAGTTTGCGGCAGAGACACCTTACTACTACTCAGTATTCGGCAGCGAGAATGAGGCGGCAGAGACACATCCACAGAAAAAGGTGCTTGTACTTGGTTCAGGTCCTATCCGTATCGGACAGGGTGTCGAGTTCGATTACTGCTCAGTTCACTGTACATGGGCATTTGCCAAGGAAGGCTGGGAGACAATCATCGTAAACAACAACCCTGAGACAGTTTCAACTGACTTTGATATTGCTGACAAGCTCTATTTTGAGCCACTCACAGCAGAGGATGTTGAGAGCATCGTAAATATTGAAAAGCCTGACGGAGCTGTAGTACAGTTCGGTGGACAGACAGCCATCAAGCTCACAGAAGCACTTATGAAGATGGGTGTCAAGATACTTGGAACAAAGGCAGAGGATGTAGACGCAGCCGAGGACAGAGAGCTTTTCGACGAGATCCTTCAGAAGACAGGTATCCCGAGAGCAGCAGGTGGTACAGTATTTACAGCCGAGGAGGCAAAGAAGGTAGCAAACGAGATTGGCTACCCTGTACTTGTCCGTCCTTCATATGTACTTGGTGGACAGGGTATGAAGATTGCATGGAATGATGATGAAATCGAAGAGTTTATCGGCATCATCAATACAATCACACAGGATCATCCAATCCTTGTAGATAAGTACCTTATGGGTAAGGAAATAGAGGTTGATGCAATCTGTGACGGAACAGACATCCTGATTCCTGGTATCATGGAGCACATCGAGCGTACAGGAGTACACTCAGGAGACTCTATCTCAGTTTACCCTGCACATACCATCTCAGAGAAAGCAAAAGAGACTCTGGTTGATTATACAAAGAGACTTGCGCAGGCACTGCGTGTTGTAGGTATGATAAATATCCAGTTTATCGATATGGATGACAATATCTACGTAATTGAGGTAAACCCACGTTCTTCAAGAACAGTGCCATATATCAGCAAGGTTACAGGAATCCCGATTGTAGACCTCGCAGCAAGAATCATCATGGGCGAGACAATAAAGGGCATGGGCTACACACCTGGACTTGCTCCTACAGCCGATTACATTGCAATCAAGATGCCTGTATTCTCATTCGAGAAGCTGCGTGGCGCTGAGATTTCACTCGGACCTGAGATGAAGTCAACAGGAGAGTGTCTCGGAATCGACAAGACCTTCAACGGTGCGCTTTACAAGGCATTTGAGGGTGCGGGAGTCGAGCTTCCTAAGTATAAGCAGATGATTATGACTGTAAAGGATGCCGACAAGCCTGAGGCAGTAGGCATTGCAAAGCGTTTTGAGAAGCTTGGCTACAAGATTTACGCTACAAGAAGCACTGCAAAGTACTTACAGGAGCACGGAGTAAATGCTCTTCGCGTAAACAAGATATCACAGGAGTCTCCAAACGTCATGGATCTTATCCTCGGACACAAGATAGACCTCGTAATCGATACACCTACACAGGGTAACGGAGATAAGACAAGAGACGGCTTCCTTATCAGAAGAAATGCTATCGAGACAGGTGTTTACTGTATCACAGCGATGGATACAGCCAATGCACTTGCACATGCATTAGAGACAGCTTCTGACAAGAAGACACCGGTTGACATTGCAACAGTTAAGAATCTTTAAAAGTATATAGATATAGAATATATATTTTATTCCCCGGACAGCATACCTGATGTGCTGCCCGGGGATTTTTTATAGAAATTACAGATATGAAAAAATATTGATGAAAAGATTAGGTTTCGTGCGGCATGTGAGCAATAAGTTATAATAGTATTGTCTTTTGTTAATCTGACGGAATAGTATAAGTAACACGTGTGAAAAATATGCAAAGTTTAATAGAATTTTGACAAATTATTAACAAAAGCAATTGATTTTTACATAAATTTGTAGTATAATGACTTTGTTAAAAAATTAACAGCACGGATGTGCAATACAATTTAAAGGAGATAATATAATGGCAAAGAAAGTTGTAATCGCAAGTGCTTGCCGTACAGCAATCGGCAAAATGGGCGGAGCATTAAGCAATACTCCAGCCGCAGATTTAGGTGCAATCGTAATCAAGGAGGCTTTAAACCGTGCAGGTGTTGCTCCTGAGATGGTTGACGAGGTTAAGATGGGTTGTGTTATCCAGGCAGCTCAGGGACAGAACGTAGCTCGTCAGGCTTCTATCAAGGCAGGACTTCCAATCGAGGTTCCGGCTATCACAATCAATGTTGTTTGTGGATCAGGTCTTAAGTGTGTAAACGATGCTGCTACAATGATCAAGGCCGGTGAGGCTGATATCGTTGTTGCCGGTGGTATGGAGAACATGTCAATGGCTCCTTACGCTATGACAAAGGCACGTTTCGGATACAGAATGAACAATGCAACAATCATCGATACAATGGTTAACGATGCTCTTACAGATGCATTCAACCATTATCATATGATGATCACAGCTGAGAATGTATGTGATAAATACGGCATCACTCGTGAAGAGCTTGATGAGTTCTCAGCAAACTCACAGCAGAAGTGTGAGGCTGCTATCGCAGCAGGCAAGTTCGATGATGAGATCGTTCCTGTACCTGTTAAGGTTAAGAAAGAAATCGTTGAGTTCACAAAGGACGAGGGACCTCGTGCCGGAACAACAGCAGAGTCTCTTTCTAAGCTTCGTTGCTGCTCTGGTAAAGAGGGCGGACTTGTTACAGCAGGTAACGCATCAGGTATCAATGATGGTGCTGCAGCAGTAGTTGTAATGAGCGAAGAGAAGGCTAAGGAGCTCGGCGTTAAGCCATTAGCTACATGGGTAGCAGGAGCACTTGGCGGAGTTGAGCCTGAGATCATGGGTGTTGGACCTGTAGCTTCTACAAAGAAGGTTCTTGCAAAGACCGGTCTTACAATTAATGATTTCGATCTTATCGAGGCAAACGAGGCATTTGCTGCACAGTCAATCGCTGTAGCAAGAGATCTTGGATTCGATATGAGCAAGGTAAATGTTAACGGTGGTGCTATCGCACTCGGACATCCGGTTGGAGCTTCAGGCTGCCGTATCCTTGTTACATTATTACATGAGATGCAGAAGAGAGGATCTAACAGAGGTCTTGCAACACTTTGTATCGGTGGTGGAATGGGATGTTCTACTATCGTTGAGAAGTACTAATTTTCTTTGCCAATAGATATATGAGGGGATGCGGCTGCATCCCCTTGTAGTGTGAATTAATTCATTCACATCAGTTTATATATATGATCACGTTGTGTTGTAAGGGCTTAGCACTTAAAGCTTTTACACCATAATATATTTTTAGGAGGAATTAAAATGAAGGTTGGAGTTATCGGTGCTGGTACAATGGGCCAGGGAATCGCAAAAGCATTCGCACAGGTAGACGGATACGAGGTAGCACTCTGCGATATCAAGCAGGAGTGGGCTGAAGGCGGAAAAGACAAGATTGCAAAAGGATATGCAAGACTTGTAGCAAAAGAGAAAATGACACAGGAGAAGGTTGACAGCATTCTTGCAAGCATCACTCCTGGTTTAAAAGAAGACCTCTGCAAGGATTGTGACCTCATCGTTGAGGCTGCTTTCGAGGATATGCAGGTTAAGAAAACTACATTCGCTGAGTTAGACAAGATTGCTAAGCCGGAGTGTATTTTCGCTTCAAATACATCATCACTTTCAATCACAGAGATTGGAAACGGACTTACACGTCCATTAATCGGTATGCACTTCTTCAACCCTGCTGACCGTATGAAGTTAGTAGAGGTTATCGCAGGCGTAAACACACCTGTTGAGACAGTTGATGCTATCAAGAAAATCTCAGAGGAGATTGGAAAGACACCTGTACAGGTTAACGAGGCTGCTGGTTTCGTAGTAAACCGTATCCTTATCCCAATGATCAACGAGGCTGCTTTCATCAAGATGGAGGGCGTTTCAGATATCGCCGGAATCGATGCAGCTATGAAGCTTGGTGCTAACCATCCAATGGGACCATTAGAGCTTGGAGATTTCATCGGACTTGATATCTGCCTTGCAATCATGGACGTTCTTTACAATGAGACAGGCGACAGCAAGTATCGTGCATGCCCACTCCTTCGCAAGATGGTAAGAGGCGGAAACCTTGGATGCAAGAGCGGCAAGGGATTCTACGTTTACAACGCAGACCGCACAAAGACACCTGTAGACGCAATGTAAATTAAAACAAAATATAAAATTCAAGGAGAATAAATCATGGATTTCACTTTAGATCAGAAACATGAGATGGCTCGCGACCTTTTCAAACAGTTCGCAGAGACAGAAGTTAAGCCTCTTGCACAGGAGACTGACGAGACAGAGGTATTCCCAGCAGAGACAGTTGCAAAGATGGGAAAATATGGATTCATGGGCATTCCTGTACCAAAGGAGTACGGCGGACAGGGCTGTGATCCACTTACATACGTTATGTGTGTAGAAGAATTATCAAAGGTTTGTGGTACAACAGGCGTTATCGTATCTGCTCATACATCACTTTGTATCGATCCAATCATGACATTCGGTACAGAGGAGCAGAAGAAAAAATACGTTCCTGACCTTGCTTCGGGCAAGAAGATCGGTGCTTTCGGTCTTACTGAGCCGGGCGCAGGTACAGATGCACAGGGATGTCAGACAAAGGCCGTTTTAGACGGAGACGAGTGGGTTCTTAACGGATCTAAGTGCTTCATCACAAACGGTAAGGTTGCTGATGTTTACATCATCATCGCTATCACAAGCATCACAGAGGACAAGCGTGGACGCAAGAAGAAGAACTTCTCTGCATTCATCGTAGACAAGGGAACACCTGGATTCTCATTCGGAACAAAAGAGAAGAAGATGGGTATCCGCGGATCATCTACATACGAGCTTATCTTCGAGGATGCACGTATTCCAAAGGATGCATTACTTGGCAAAGAGGGAAGAGGTTTCCCAATTGCTATGCACACACTTGATGGTGGACGTATCGGAATCGCTGCTCAGGCACTTGGTATTGCAGAGGGCGCATTAGAGAGAGCTATCGAGTACACAAAGGAAAGAAAGCAGTTCGGCCGTTCAATCGCACAGCAGCAGAATACACAGTTCAAGCTTGCTGATATGGCTACACGTATCGATGCAGCTAAGTATCTTGTATACGCAGCAGCTATGAAGAAGGCAGAGTTTGCTAAGAATCCTAAGGTTTCTTACTCAGTAGATGCAGCAAAGGCTAAATTATTCGCAGCAGAGACAGCTATGGCTGTTACAACAGAGTGCGTTCAGTTATTCGGTGGATACGGATATATCCGTGAGTACGATGTAGAGCGTATGATGCGTGATGCTAAGATTACAGAGATCTACGAGGGAACTTCAGAGGTTCAGCGTATGGTTATTTCAGGCTCATTACTCAGATAGTTAAGAGAGCTATCATAACTGTAGAGCTACTTAGAATAAATAAAGGAGAACAAATACATGAATATCGTAGTATGTATTAAACAGGTTCCTGATACAAAGGGTGGAGTAAAATTCAATCCTGACGGAACACTTGATAGAGCTTCAATGCTTGCAATCATGAATCCAGATGACAAGGCTGGTCTTGAGGCAGCACTTAGAATCAAAGACGAGACAGGCGCAAAGGTTACAGTTCTTACAATGGGACTTCCAAAGGCTGATGCAATCCTTCGTGAGGCAATGGCTATGGGCGCTGATGATGCAGTTTTAGTAACAGACAGAGTACTTGGTGGAGCTGATACATGGGCTACATCTACTACAATTGCAGGTGCATTAAGAAATCTCGATTATGATTTAATCATCACAGGCCGTCAGGCTATCGATGGAGATACAGCACAGGTTGGACCACAGATTGCAGTTCATCTTGGACTTCCTGTAATCTCATACGCAGAGGATATCAAGGTTGAGGGAGATTCTGTAGTCGTTAAGCGTCAGTACGAGGACAGATATCACGTAGTTAAGGCTAAGATGCCTTGTCTTATCACAGCTCTTTCAGAGTTAAACGAGCCTAGATATATGACACCGGGCGGAATCTTCGATGCATTTGACAAAGAAGTAACTGTTTGGGGCAGAGCTGACCTTAAGGATGTTGACGATTCAGATCTTGGACTTAAGGGATCACCTACAAAGATTGCTAAGGCATCTGACAAGGTACCTAAGGGAGCTGGAGAAAAGGTTAACCTTGATCCAACAGAGTCAGTAAACTATCTCATGGAGAAATTCAAAGAGAAACATATCATCTAGTATGGAGGAACCAAAAATGGGTTTAGAAGAATATAAGGGCGTATATATCTACGCACAGCAGGTAGACAATAAGCTTAGCGACATCGCCTTTGAGTTAGTCGGTAAAGCTAAAGAGTTAGCAGCAGATTTAAATACAGAGGTTACTGCAGTACTTCTTGGATCTAACGTAAAGGCTCTTGCAACAGAGCTCGGTGAGTACGGCGCAGACAAGGTAATCGTTGTAGACAATCCTGCACTTGAGACATACAGAACAGAGCCATACGCACAGGCTCTTGTATCAGTAATCAACGAGTACAAGCCGGAGATCATGTTAGTTGGTGCAACAGCTATCGGACGTGACCTCGGACCAACAGTTTCAGCAAGAGTAAAGACAGGTCTTACAGCTGACTGTACAAAGCTTGAGATCGGTGATTTCCCAATCAACGCTATGCCAGGACAGGAGCAGAAGCACAACCAGCTTCTTATGACACGTCCTGCATTCGGTGGAAACACAATCGCAACAATCGCTTGTCCTGACAACCGTCCACAGATGGCAACAGTTCGTCCTGGTGTTATGCAGAAGCTTCCTAAAGAGGCTGGCAGAGCAGCAGAGGTTATCGAGTTCAATCCTGCACTCGAGGAGAACAACCGTTATGTTGAGATCATGGATATCGTTAAGGCAGTTGGCAGCGTAGAGAACATCATGGACGCTAAGGTACTTGTATCAGGCGGACGTGGAGTTGGAAGCGCTGAGAACTTCGAGATGCTTCGTGATCTTGCTTCATGCTTCAAGGGTGGTATGGTATCATGCTCTCGTGCAGTAGTAGAGAACGGCTGGTTAGCACAGGATTATCAGGTAGGACAGACAGGAAAGACTGTACGTCCACAGATTTACTTCGCAATCGGTATCTCAGGAGCCATCCAGCACGTAGCTGGTATGGAGGAGTCTGATCTCATCATCGCCATCAACAAGGACGAGGATGCTCCAATCTTCGATGTAGCTGATTACGGCTTAGTAGGAGATTTAAAGAAGATCGTTCCTCAGCTTACAGCAGCTCTTAAAGAGGCAAATGCTGACGCATAATCGCATAACAATGCATTAAAATTACATTACTAATACATTTAAACACAGTACTGTTTATCGCAGTACTGTGTTTTTTTACGCCTTTTTATGATAAAGATATGTGTAATTTTCACATTCCCCGAAATTTGTCATTTTGAAACACGACAAAGTTAAAAATCAATTGATTGAAAAAATGCTTGACCACTTATATAATAAACTTAACAAGAAAAACAAATGCATTTGATTTTACGTTACTATTAATAAACCAACAAAATACTTTCAGAACGGGGGAATATCATGAAAGCAAAAATTCAAACCTTCGGACGTTTCCTAAGCGGCATGGTAATGCCAAACATCGGAGCATTCATAGCATGGGGCCTTTTAACAGCCCTGTTTATAGAAAAGGGCTGGTTCCCGAATGAGCAGCTTAGTAGTATAGTAAGTCCAATGCTTACATATGTACTTCCAATCCTGATTGCATATCAGGGTGGAAAAATGGTTGGAGGCGACAGAGGAGCCTTGATGGGAGCAATCGCCACAATCGGTGTTATCTGTGGAACAGAGTACACAATGTTCATGGGAGCCATGATTATGGGACCTCTCGCAGGACTTGTTATCAAGAAATTCGACAAAGCAGTAGACGGACACATTCCGGCAGGCTTTGAGATGATTGTAAACAATTTCTCAGTCGGAATACTTGGACTGATAATGGCAGTCATAGGATACTATCTGATTGGACCATTCATGGGAGTTATCCTTGGAGCCTTAAGCGCAGGAGTAAACGTACTCGTAACACACGGCATACTGCCACTCGTAACAGTATTTGTAGAGCCTGCAAAGATTCTTTTCTTAAACAATGCGATCAACCACGGAATCTTTTCTCCACTTGGAGCAGAGCAGATTGCAGATACAGGAAAATCAGTATTCTACATGATTGAGTCAAACCCTGGAGCAGGTGCAGGAATCTTACTTGCATACATGTTCTTCTCTAAAGACAAGAAGACGAAGGATTCAGCACCGGGAGCACTTATCATTCACCTCTTTGGTGGAATACATGAGATTTATTTCCCATATGTGCTCATGAATCCGCTTTTACTGCTTGCAGCAATCGGTGGATCACTTGCAGCAATGACATACTACACTATATTTGATCTTGGTCTTTCAGGCCCTGCATCACCGGGAAGCATAATCGCATTCTTACTTATGGCACCAAAGGGATCAACACTTGCAGTACTACTTGGAGTAGTAATAGCGGCAGCAGTTTCATTTGTAATAGCAATACCAATCATCAGGCTGGCAGGAAACAAGCATGAAGGAAGTCTTGAGGACGCATCGGCGAAGATGAAGGATATGAAGGCAGCCTCTAAGGGCGAGGCAGTCAGTGCAACAGCAGAAGAAGTAGGGCAGCAGACAGCAGCTATCCCTGCTGAGGAAATCAAGCATATCGTGTTTGCATGTGATGCGGGAATGGGCTCAAGCGCAATGGGCGCCAGCGTCCTAAAGAAAAAGATACAAAAGGCCGGACTTGATATAGAAGTAACCCATGCATCTGTATCAAGCATCCCACCTGAGGCACAGATAGTTGTCACACATCAGGATTTAAAGGAAAGAGCCATGAAGAGTGCACCACAGGCCAGACTTGTGACAATCACAAACTTCATGACAGCACCTGAATATGATGAGCTGGTGGAGAGCCTTAAAACAAATAAAGAGTAATACAAGGTAAAAAGTATGCTGCTAGGATGTAATTAACAGGGATTTACAGTAAATCCCTCAGCATACAAAGGGGGAAGGGTTCATGGAGTTAACACCTAGAATCAAACAGATATTACAATTTGTTCTTGAGAAAAATGAACCTGTTTTGGAGCAGGACATAGCACAGCATATAGGGGTCAGCAAGAGGACTGTCCAAAGAGAGTTTGATTACATAGCGGCAGGACTGGCAGATTACGACCTGAGTCTGTGCAAGAAGAAAAATATCGGTGTTTGGATTGATGGTGATGCCGTGAACCTGGAGCGCCTGAGAAAAGAAATAACAGAGACCCCAAATAATGATTTTTCCGATAAAAATACAAGAAGAAAATATCTTATATATGAGCTTTTACGTGAAAAGGTTCCTAAGAAGCTATTCTATTTCAGCAACCTTTTCGGAGTAAGCGAGGCGACAATAAGCCATGACCTGGATGTTGTGGAAAAAAAGCTTTTGGAATACAGGCTGTCGCTTATCAGAAAACCGGGCTATGGAGTCATAGTTGACGGCAAAGAAAAAGACATAAGAACAGCATTACATCATTTTGTAAATGAAAACATAGATGATGAATCTATAAGGAATATGTTCTTTGAAAACCGCGAAGCACTGCTTAAGGCAATGAAAAATTACAACAGTGTGAAGGTGTATGGAATATTAAACAGCTCGGTAGTTGACAGGGTAATAAATGTGTTTGAGGACATAAGCGAAAGCCGCTTCAATCATATGGCTGAGGATTCCTACATTGGTCTTTTGCTTCACACAGCAATTGCTGTTGACAGGATCATGAAAGGAAATGTCATAGAAGATACAGATTTGCCGGGAAATGTGCAGCTTGATGATGATTACCCGGCGGCAGCACATCTCATAGAAGCACTTGAAAGTGAATTTGATATAAAGCTTCCAAAGAGTGAGTTTTCAAATATTTTGCTTTATATAAAGGGCTCTAAACAGAACCGGTACAATCTGGAGGATGAGGAAGAGCTTGGAGCAGAAAAGCTGCTCGATATCATTGACAAGCTGATAGGTGTGTTTGATGCGACAGATGCATGTGAAATGCGACAGGATGATGAGCTGATATATGGTCTGATGATGGATTTACAGCCGGCGATAGTCAGAATCGAAAATGAGCTGTATGTATACAATCCTCTCGAGGATCAGATAAAGAGTGAGTATCCTGAGGTATTTGCACAGTGCAGACAGGCGGCATATGTAATAGAAAAGGCAACAGGCCATAAGGTGCCTGACAGTGAGGTTGGATATCTCGCCATCCATTTTGGCGCAGCCATGGAGAGAATACACGAGAGAAAACGCAGGAGGCGGCCGGTTGAAATCGGAATCGTGTGTGCAGGAGGCTTTGGAGTCGCAAGACTTATGAGCACCAAAATCAGAGGCTTCTTAAGAGAGGATGTCACGATAAAGACCTACGGGCGAGACGAGCTCACACCGTATGTGGCATCGAAAACAGATTTCTTTGTATCGGGACTTGTGCTTGACAATCCTGACATAGATGTAGTAAAGGTCTCACCGTTAATAAACGCTAATGACATCATGGCGATACGCCTAAAGGTTGATGAATATTCCAGAATGCCAAGTAAGCAGGAGGATATCGACTTTAACGAACAGCTGTCACAGATAAATGAAATAGTTTCAAAGATTAAGCGGCTGATAAAAAATTACAGCAATTACAGAGCCGACAGTGCAAGCACCATGGAGCAGCTGGTTGAGAGCATGTCATATATAATAACCGACAGCAGGGCTGCCGCAGATACATTGAAAAACGACATAATGAGAAGAGAGCGTGTAATGACGCAGGTATTTCCGGAGCTTGACTTTGCACTGTTTCATTGCAAGACAAAAGCGGTAAGCAGCATTGTTTTTAAAACGATGACACCTGAAGATGGTGCATGCTTTACAGATGAAAGCATGAAAAATATAAAGGCAGCAGTTTTCCTTGCTGCACCCATGGATAAGGGAGAAACAGATACAGATATTCTGGGCAGGATAAGCAGTGCTTTTGTGGAAGAGGAAAGACTTTTACCTTCCATATTTGAAGAAAATGTCGAAGAAACGAGAAGGATAATCAAAAAAGCTTTGAAGACATATTTTAACGAGTACATATCAAAAATGCAGTAGATAGCAAAAAGGAGGATTTTACAATGAGTGATGTATTAAGAACAGAAAACATTATCACAGGTGCGAGAGGCTTAAACAAGGAGCAGGTAATTGAAAAGCTCGGTCAGATGCTCTACGACACAGGATGCATCGAGAAGGAATATATCCAGGGAATGCTCGACAAGGAGAATGTATTCAATACATTTATGGGCAATGGGGTTGCAATCCCACACGGAATCGAGGCTACAAAGAAATTTGTAAAGAAAGCCGGAATCGCGATAATAACTCTGCCTGACGGAGTTGACTGGGGCAATGGAAACATGGTCCGTATAGCAATCGGAATAGCCGGAAAAGAAAATGAGCATATCGAGATTTTAAGCAGTATAGCAATACTTTTGTCAGAAGCTGAGAATGTTGACAAGGCAGTGAACGGAACAGCAGACGAGATTTATCAGTTGTTTATGGAAGCTGATATGTAATGTAAAAAAATATTAGAATACTTAAAATATACAAAAAGCGCGTGATTAAAAGCGTGAAATCAGCGTATAAGCGATATGCGGTTATGCATGATTAAGCTAAGAACAGGGTAACAAATAACATAGTTATATCAATATATCATAGTATACATATTTAAATAGGAGGAAATCAATATGAAATCAAAAGCAGTCAGAATGTACGGAGAAATGGACTTAAGACTTGAGGAGTTTGAGCTCCCGGAGATCAAGGACGATGAAATACTTGTAAAGGTAATGAGTGACAGCATCTGTATGTCAACATACAAGCTTGCAAAGCAGGGCAAGAAGCATAAGAGAGCACCACAGGATATGGATATCCATCCGGTAATCGTAGGACACGAGTGCTCAGGAGATATAGTACAGGTAGGAAAGAAATGGCAGGATCAGTTCAAGCCGGGCGAGAAATTTGCATTACAGCCTGCACTCAACTACCAGGGCAAGCTTGACTCACCTGGATACTCATACAGATACTGTGGTGGAGCAGCAACCTACTGCATCATGCCTCACGAGGTAATGGAGCTTGGATGCCTCCTCAAATATGATGGGGACAGCTATTTTAAGGCATCTCTCGGAGAGCCAATGAGCTGTATCATCGGTGGATACCATGCAAATTATCACACAAACAAGCACAATTATGACCATGCAATGGGCACAAAGGTTGGCGGCAGCATCCTTATCATGGGTGGCTGTGGACCAATGGGACTTGGAGCAGTAAGCTATGGACTTGCATTTGAGAACAAGCCAAAGAGAATCGTAGTAACAGACGTGGATGATGCAAAAATCGAGAGAGCAAAGCAGTGCATCACAGTTGAAGAGGCAGCAGAGAAGGGCATAGAGCTCATCTACTTCAACACAACAAAGGCAAAGGATGCAGAGGCAGAGCTTATGGCAATAACAGACGGAAAGGGCTATGATGATATATTCGTATATGTACCGATCAAGCCTGTTGCAGAGATGGGAGACAGACTTCTCGCATTTGACGGCTGCATGAACTTCTTCGCAGGACCTACAGACAACCAGTTCAAGGCAGAGATTAATCTGTACAACTGCCACTACACAAGCACACACATCATGGGAACAACCGGTGGAAACACAGATGACCTCGTAGAGGCAATTGACCTTGCATCAAAGGGCGCAATCAATCCGGCCGTAATGATTACACACGTAGGTGGAATCAACGCAGTAGCAGATGCAACCTGCCACCTTCCGGAAATCCCTGGTGGCAAGAAGCTTACATACATGCAGTTTGATATGCCACTCACAGCAATTGATGATTTCGAGGAGCTTGGAAAAACAGATCCGCTTTTCGCAAAGCTTGATGCATCAGTAAAGGCACATCGTGGTCTGTGGAATGAAGAGGCAGAGAAAATCCTCTTCGAGCACTTCGGTGTAAAATAAAACGGTAACATTCAATTAAATTTGTTATTTTGAAAAATTTGTTATTTTGGTGCGCAAATCAACCCCATTTTGACATAGCGCGTTAAAATATATACATCATTCCGGCGCATGCACTCAACCTTGCATGCGCCATTTATAAAGCTGTGGAAGAAGTATTTTGGTTATACTACGACATATAGTCGCATATTATAAATTTACCCCCACATTTATGAAAAATTCGGCTAATTTTACAATTGAGTCATTTATCCCAATGTGGTAGAATAACAAAGTCCAAGAAAAAGGAGCAATTGGATTTCGAAAAGTTAAAAACTTTAGCGCCATGCACCGGCAGGTACGTAAAAAATGATGCCGGTTAACGAGGTTTCAGGTTATCGAAAATTCGGCGGATGCCTGGACGCATATATGGATGCGCATCTCAAGCCAAATATGATGGAGACATCAAAACAAAGCGAGAGAACCATATAAATCAAGTAGCTATTCAGTACAGAACAGTTACAATTTGTACATTTAAAATTATATATCGAAAAGGAGATCTAACACTATGTGTGGAATTATAGGATTTACAGGCCGTTTAGAGGCACAGAAGATTTTGACGGAAGGACTCGCAGCGTTAGAGTATCGTGGATACGACAGTGCAGGTATCGCTTATTTCAAGGATACAGGCAAGATTTCTATCCGCAAAACCGTCGGAAAGGTTAAGGATCTTCTCGCTATCTGCGATGATGAGAACAATTCAACCTGCGGAATCGGACATACAAGATGGGCAACACACGGCGGAGTTACCAATGCCAATGCTCATCCTCACAAGGTTGGAAATGTCGCACTCATCCACAATGGTATCATTGAGAACTACCACGAGATCGTAAACAAATTTGATCTTGCAGAGTCTCTTATATCTGAGACAGATACAGAGGTAGCAGCAGCTCTTATCAACAAGCTCTATGACGGAGATCCAAAGGCTACTATTAAGAAGGCAGTAGCAGAGCTTCAGGGTTCATTTGCGTTCTGTATCATGTTCAAGGATCAGCCGGGAAAGATTTTTGCTGTCAGAAATGTAAGCCCGATGGTTGCAACATATTGCGATGACGGAGCATTTATCGCATCTGACCTCACAGCGTTTATCAAATACTCTAAGCGCTATTTCATCGTACCTGAGTATGCTATCATGACTATGACAGCAGATGGAATCACAATCGAGGATCTTGACGGAAAGACTGTTGAGCCGGAGTATCTTGAGGTAAACTGGGATGTAACAGCAGCTCAGAAGGACGGCTATCCACATTTCATGATCAAGGAGATTCATGAGCAGCCTGCAGCTATTACAAAGACTATCACTCCAAGAATCAAGGATTCATTGCCTGATTTCACAGAGGATGGCATCCCGGATTCATTCTTTGAGGATGTAAGTGACATCACAATAGTAGCATGTGGTACAGCAATGTATGCGGGAATGGTTGGAAAGACCATGATCCAGAACCGTCTTCACATCCCTGTAACTGTTGCAATCGCATCAGAGTTCAGATACGAGGAGCCGGTTATCTCAGATAAATCAATGGTTGTATTTGTATCACAGTCAGGTGAGACAATTGATACCTTAGAGGCACTTCGTCTTGCCAATAAATACACAAAGAAGACACTCTCTATCGTAAACGTAAAGGGCTCATCAATCGCCAGAGAGAGCAACTATGTGCTTTACACACATGCAGGTCCTGAGATCGCTGTTGCAAGTACAAAGGCTTACACAGTACAGGCTGCAAGCTTCTATCTCTTAGGCTGCAAGCTTGGTCTTGTATCAGGCAAGATGACAGAAGCTGACGCAAAAGAGTTTATTGAGAACCTTCAGGAGGTTCCGAATCTCATCGAGTCGGTTATCACACAGGCACCTGAGATTGAGCAGCTCACAAAGAGAATGGTTAATGCAACAAATGCGTTCTACATCGGACGTGGACTTGACTATACACTCTGCATGGAGGGCGCACTCAAGCTCAAAGAGATTTCATATATTCATGCTGAGGCTTATGCAGCAGGCGAGTTAAAGCACGGTACAATCGCGCTCATCAGCGAGGGTGTTCCTGTTATCGCAGTTGCTACACAGCAGCATGTATACAGCAAGGTCATCTCAAATATCCGCGAGGTAAAGGCGAGAGGCGCATACGTTATCCTTCTTAGCAAGGATAAGGATATTACAGATAAGTCAATCTGTGATGTGCATATTTCACTCCCACAGGCACCGGATGAGTTTGCGATTTTCGAGTCAGTTATAATCTGTCAGCTTATCGCTTACTACACATCAACAGGAAAGGGCTTAAACCCTGACCAGCCACGTAACCTTGCAAAATCAGTTACAGTAGAATAAATAATTTCCCCGGACATTTATACGATGTCCGGGGATTTTTTATTTCAGGTTTGTGCAAACACCACACCAATACATTTTGTTAAAAAATTGTTAAAAAAATAACAAAAACTGCTTTACACACTTCTCGCACGGTGGTATGATACATAAATGCGGGTTACTCATACGAGAATCCAGCAGCCATACAATTTTCATGTGCGCTCTTATGCCGTGTGACAGAAGCACAGCATAACAGAATCAGGATGAGACCCATACGGGCTTTTACCAAAAGGAGGAAAAGTAATGCGCAATTCAAAAACAAACGAACTTGTACTGACAGGTTTATTCACAGCCATTATCATCATCATGGCATTCACACCACTCGGATATATTCCGCTCGTAGTTATCAACGCTACGATCATTCACATTCCGGTAATCCTCGGTTCACTTTTTTGCGGACCTAAAAAGGGAGCATTCCTTGGATTTGTATTCGGATTTACCAGTTGTTTAAAGGCAACAATAGTTGGAGGAACTCTTTCATCCTTTGTATTTTCGCCGGTGCTCGCAGCATCCCTGGTCGGAACCTCAGGTATATTTAAGAGCTTATTCATAGCATTTGTTCCAAGAATTTTAGTAGGTGTTATACCTTATTTTGTATACATAGGCATCAAAAAGGTGCTTGCATCAGAGAAGAAAAATCTCTGGGGCACAGTTTTAAATGTGCTCATGTCAGCATTCCTTGCATTCGGAGTATATGCATTCCTCGGCAAGATGGCTGAGTCACTTTCACAGGCAGCCGCTTTAGGCATCGGCATTGCAGTCGGAGCTGTAGTATTTGCCGTAGTTGAGGCTGTATTTATCAGAAAGAGCACACAGGTTATTCCGTTTGTATATGCAGGCGTAGCCGGTGCCATGACCAACACACTGCTTGTAATGGGCTCAATCTTTGTGCTTTACAAGGATGCTTATGCAGAGGCAATCGGTGTGGCTGCAAATGCAGTGCTTGGTGTTATCACCGGAGTCATCAGCTTTAACGGAGTCATTGAGGCAATTGTTGCCGCAATCATCGTATACCTTGTTGGATTGGTTTTGAACACAATCAAACCAATCGCAGCGAAATAATTTTAGACAGATTAAAAATAATTGTGAAATTGTATGTACGGCGGACTGTTAAGGTCCGCCTGTTTTATAGGAAGCTGAACCGGGAACGGTAAAATAATATATGAATTAAAAGAAAGGCATGATACAAGGTGAAAAATATGCATGAAATAGACATTATGGATATCGGTGGCTTCAAAATAGGCCATGCCGAGGACATTAAGGGATTAACCGGCTGTACGGTATTCCTTTTTGATAAACAGTCACCGGCTGGAGTTGACATAAGGGGTGGCGGACCGGCTTCACGTGAGACACCACTTTTAAATCCTGTGGCAGACGCAAAGGGCATCCATGCTCTTGTGCTGTCAGGCGGCTCAGCCTTTGGGCTGGATGCAGCGGGAGGCGTGATGAAGTATCTCGAGGAGCGCGATATAGGCTTTGATGTGGGAGTCACAAAGGTGCCTCTTGTGGTGCAGTCGTGTATTTTTGACCTGGTAATAGGTGATAAAAATGCAAGGCCTGATGGCAAAATGGCATATAAAGCCTGTGAGAACGCTTCGTATGATACATTTTTACAGGGCAATTACGGCGCAGGAATGGGCGCCACAGTCGGCAAATATATGGGGCGTGAGCGTAGCATGAAGAGCGGTATAGGAGCCTATGCGGTCCAGCTTGGAGAGCTTAAGGTAGGAGCGGTGGTGACACTGAACGCACTCGGTGATATCTATGATATAGATACCGATAAGAAAATTGCCGGAGCACTGGATGAGAATGGGCAGCTTTTTGATGACGAGACAGCGTATTTTGAGGCAGCAGCAAAAATCCAGAATATGTTTACAGGAAACACCACAATTGGTACAATAATAACAAATGCAAAGCTTGACAAGACCGCACTCAACAAGGTGGCATCTATGGCTCACAATGGCTATGGCAGAGCAATCAGACCCGTGCATACGATGGCAGACGGAGATTCAATCTATGCTGTATCAGTGGGCAGCGTGCCTGCCGATATCAATCTGGTAGGACCGATGAGTGCTTATGTCATGGCAAAGGCCATCGCCAATGCAGCAAGAAATGCTAAGACTGTGGATGGCTACAAAGCAGCTTGTGATATATAAAATAGTTACCAAAATAGTTATAGTACAGAGGTGAAAATCATGTTAAAAGGAAAAACAGTAGTTTTGGGAGTGACAGGAAGCATCGCGGCATACAAGATAGCAAACCTTGCGAGTATGCTTGTAAAACAGCACGCCGATGTCAACGTCATAATGACACACAATGCAACCAATTTTATAAATCCAATCACATTTGAGACGCTCACAGGCAATAAATGCCTCGTGGACACATTTGACAGAAACTTTGAATTTAACGTAGAGCATGTAGCGCTCGCAAAGAGAGCAGACATCTTCATGGTGGCACCCGCATCAGCCAATGTGATAGGCAAGATGGCAAACGGCATCGCAGACGATATGCTCACCACCACAATACTTGCAGCCAAATGTCCTAAGCTCGTTTCTCCTGCCATGAACACCAATATGTACGAGAACAGGATTGTGCAGGACAACATCAAAAAGCTTGAACACTACGGCTTTGAGATGATAAAGCCGGCTGAAGGATATCTTGCATGTGGAGACACCGGTGCAGGAAAAATGCCGGAGCCACAGACGCTTTTCAACTACATAATGAGGACAATCGCATGTGAAAAGGATCTCGCAGGCAAGAACGTACTCATCACAGCCGGAGCGACACAGGAAAAGATAGACCCGGTACGTTTTATCACCAATCATTCAACAGGCAAGATGGGACGCGCTATTGCGGAAAACTGTATGCTCCGTGGCGCGCATGTTACACTGGTCAATGCCTCAGTATCGGTTGAGCCGCCTATGTTTGTGGATGTGGTAAATGTGACATCGGCCGCAGATATGGCAGAGGTGGTGAAATCAAAGGCATCTGAACAGGACATTATCATCATGACCGCTGCAGTAGCGGATTTTCGCCCATCACATCCGGCAGATGAGAAAATAAAGAAAAAGGACAGCTCATATGAGTCGGTAATCGAGCTTGAGCGCACAGAGGATATCCTCTCATACCTCGGAGCACACAAGGCTAAGGGACAGCTCATATGCGGTTTTTCTATGGAAACCCAGAATATGCTTGAAAACTCGAAAGCAAAGCTTGCAAAGAAAAATGCAGACATGATAGTGGCAAACAACCTAAAGGTAGCGGGCGCAGGCTTTGGAACAGATACCAATGTGGTCACACTCATCACGGCTGATGACTGCACAGAGCTTGAAATCATGGACAAGAGCTGCGTTGCGGCAAGGATTATGGACCGACTGCTGCAGATGTAAAGCTTTGATTTTAGGTTAAGTAAGTGCATGGAGCAGTAAGATAAATAGAAGAAGTATATTAGTGCATGGAACGCCCGGCGTACAGATTGTATGTCGCTACGTTCGATTTACGACGTGTCGTGTGGGAGTTATATGCCGTCATCAGCAAAAGCGGCGCGGAAAATACTCGTTCAAGCAGCATAGCCTGAATTTAGATATTGAGGTAAAATGCGCGTTTGATTTTCCGCGCCTGATAAGCTCTGCGGATGACGGCATTTACTCCCACTAGACTAAGGAGTTATGAGAGCGGAGTGATATATAATCTGTACGCCGGGCGCCTCATGCACTCACAAAAACTGAATTCGAAGCACTCCATGCACAAGTGATTATATAAGCGATTGCATAAGCCGTTACACCGCGTAGTCCACAGCCGGCAGCTCCCCGGTCACATCGAGAAATAGATTTGCAAAGGTCTGCTCGTAGTAAGGCTCCACCCAGAGCAGGCCAATGCCGAGTGACAGCACGCAAAGCACAAGCATACCGATGAAGCTTACATTAATGTAGATGACCCTGAGTATGTTGCCGCGAATCAGCTTTAAGGCATGAGCCAGGCATGCAAACACGGATAAATCATCACGCGAGAGCACCAGATACAGGTAAAACGGAAACAGAATCAGTACGATAAAGCTAAGCACAGCGCTGGCAGCATATAAAGCGATAGCAATTCCCATGGTGTCACCGCTTAGCTTGAAAAAGTTTTTAGCTACAAGGAAAGGAGCCTTTGCGACCATAGAGATGGCGTAATATATGATGTATGCTCCGAAATATCTGTTGGAGTGGTTCATAAAGCAGTAGAACACATCGCTTATACGGCACTCTTTCTTTCTGGCCATATTGAGGTGGAAACGTATGAGTCCCATCTGCAGCACACCTATTACGATAGATAAAAGCACCTCTGCAATGTAGTAGATTACAGTCTGAACCTTTGTGGCATATACGTTTCCGAGCAGGTAGGTAAACGGCAGGTCACTGAACAGATTTATGAGTGTGACAGTGAGGAAAACGCTCATGCTGAGTCTGTATCTTCCGTTTAGGTTCTCTCTTGATATTCTTTTTAATTCTTTGGATTTCTTTTTTGGGTTCATTATATTTCTCCTGAAATAATAGTTTTGAATTAATGTTTGGATTAATGTTTTAATTAATGCTTAAGTTAATGCTAAATTAAAGCTTTGACAATTGGCAGATATATAACATATACTTATATTCATATGGTTACACAAAATCACAGGAAGGACCACTCATCATGCAGACAGATGAAACAATCGACAGATATTTCTATATAACAGGCTGGATATGCATAGCTATATTTGCGGCTCTTGCAGCAGTGATCGGAGTATGTGGTACGCAGGTACTCACAAAGGTGCCTCCATGTCCGCTGCATGCATATACAGGCTATTATTGTCCGGGCTGCGGTGGCACGAGAGCCACATTTGCGCTGCTGCACGGACATCTGATAAGGTCGTTTGTACTCCATCCGTTTGTGCCGTATACAGCCGTTTTGGGAGGCTGGTTTATGTTGTCACAGACACTGCAGCGGATAAGCCACGGCAGGCTGCATATCGGAATGCACTTCAGACCATTATATATGTGGCTTGCACTTGCCATTATTGTGGTAAACTGTATTGTCAAAAATATGCTTATACTATTTTGCGGTATTCATCTGCTGAAGTAGCTCACTGTAGTCGATACCGGTCAGATTCTGGTATTCCTTTAAAATACCCTCTATGCTTCCGTATTCGTGAAGCATGATGGCAAACGAACCGATATATATAATGAGAGTGATCACAACAGCAGCAAACGCAATCCAGAATGAGGTCATAGCCATGCTGCTCATTGAGGTGGCGCCACCCTTTGACAGCAACGCAAAAATCATGGCAAGCGAGCCACATATGATAGATACATAAATGCAGCTGCACGACGCGATGGCAATTATTGAAAGCACAAGTGCTGCAACCTCCATATTGCGTGAGCGTTTATTGTAGAAATTGTTGTTGCCGAAATTATAGTTATAATCCTGATTATAATCAAATTTTTGTGGATCCATGATAAAATTCCTTTCTATAAAGTTGATTTTATTGTATCACTTCATTTATAATACGAAAAGAATAAGTTTTTTAAAGAGGTAAAAAAATGGATATTATTGCTGCAATTGCAGAAGAACTGCAGATTAAAAAAGGACAGGCCGAGGCCGCTGTCAAGCTGATAGATGAGGGAAACACCATTCCTTTTATCGCCAGGTACCGAAAGGAGGCCACCGGCTCATTAAATGATGAGGTGCTCAGAAATCTCTTCGACAGACTGACATATTTACGCAATCTTGAGGACAAGAAGCAGACAGTGCTTGCAAGCATTGAGGAGCAGGGCAAGCTTACCGATGAGCTAAAAAAGGCAATCCTTGAGGCACAGACACAGGTGGCGGTTGACGATTTGTACAGACCTTACCGTCCGAAGAGAAGAACCCGTGCCACAATTGCAAAGGAAAAGGGCTTAGAGCCACTGGCACAGACCATTTTAGCGCAGGAAGCGTCTGTTGATATCATGGCAGAAGCTACTAAATATGTGGATGCAGAAAAAGACGTGGCAGATGAAGCAGCCGCGCTTGCAGGAGCAAAGGACATCATTGCAGAGAGCGTATCCGACAATGCCGGCTACAGAACAAAAATCAGGGAGCTTACCATGCAAAAGGGCCGTCTCATATCGACAGCAAAGGACCCGGAGGCAGAGTCTGTCTATGAGATGTACTATGAATTTGATGAAGCTCTTTCCAAGGTGGCAGGTCACAGAACACTTGCAATCAACCGTGGTGAAAAGGAAAAAATCCTCACTGTAAAGATAGAAGCACCGACAGAGGATATCATCAAATATCTTAAAAAGCAGGTTATCACAAATGATGGAGCTCCTACGGCAGCCATACTCACAGAGGTAGTGGAGGATGCGTACGACAGGCTTATTGCCCCTGCCATAGAGCGTGAAATCAGAAACAATCTGACAGAGGAAGCAGAGGACGGTGCCATAAAGGTATTCGGAAAGAACTTGGAGCAGCTTCTCATGCAGCCTCCAATTGCAGGACAGGTTGTGCTTGGATGGGATCCGGCCTTCCGTACAGGCTGCAAGATTTCGGTCGTAGACCCAACAGGAAAGGTGCTCGATACCACAGTAATCTACCCGACAGCGCCACAGAACAAGGTCGAGGAGGCAAAGGCCGTAATCAAAAAGCTCATAGACAAACATCATGTCACACTTATCTCACTCGGAAACGGAACCGCATCGCGTGAGTCTGAGCAGGTGATTGTTGAGCTGTTAAAGGAAATTCCTGTGAAGGTGCAGTACATCATAGTAAATGAAGCAGGTGCGTCAGTATATTCAGCCAGCAAGCTTGCCACAGAGGAGTTCCCAAATTTTGATGTGGGACAAAGAAGTGCAACTTCGATGGCTCGTAGACTGCAGGATCCGCTCGCGGAGCTTGTAAAGATTGATCCAAAGTCAATCGGAGTCGGACAGTACCAGCATGATATGAACCAGAAAAAGCTCTCAGAGGCACTCGGAGGAGTTGTAGAGGACTGTGTAAACAAGGTTGGTGTAGACTTAAATACAGCATCGGTTTCACTGCTTGAGTACATATCAGGCATCTCAAAGACCATTGCCAAAAATATTGTGGACTACAGAGAGGAAAACGGTAAATTCACATCTCGCTCACAGCTCCTTAAGGTAGCAAAGCTTGGACCTAAGGCATTTGAGCAGTGTGCGGGCTTCATGCGTATCACAGACGGAAAGAATCCGCTTGATGCCACAGGCGTGCATCCTGAGTCATATGATGCCACAAAAGCAGTGCTTGAAAAGCTCGGCTACACAATGGATGATGTAAAGAACAGAAATGTAGTTGGAATCTCAAAGAAGGTAGCTGATTACAAGGCACTCGCAGACGAGGCAGGAGTCGGCGAAATCACACTGCGTGATATCGTAAAGGAGCTTGAAAAGCCGGCAAGAGACCCGCGTGAGGATATGCCAAAGCCAATCCTAAGAAGCGATGTCCTTGAGATGAAGGACCTCACACCAGGCATGGTATTAAAGGGCACAGTCAGAAATGTAATAGATTTCGGATGCTTCGTGGATATAGGAGTACACCAGGACGGACTTGTACATATCTCAGAGATATGTGACCGCTATATCAAGCACCCGCTTGAGGCTGTCAGTGTAGGAGATATAGTAGATGTGCAGGTTATGAGTGTTGACCTCAAAAAGCAGCGCATCCAGCTTACCATGAAAATCGGACAGGGCACCGGCAAAAAAGATGGCAGTGACAAAAACAGTGTTGACAACAAGGCTGACAGAGGTAATAGAAATAACGGCGGCAAGAATAGCAGAAACAAAAAGCCTCACTATATAAAGGGCAAGAAAAATAATTTCTTTGACAATATTATTCTTGATAATTAAAAACACCTTGACAAAACACCACAAAGTGCATATCATGTGTTTGTAAAATAAATAGGAATTCTTCAGGGCAGGGTGCGATTCCCTACCGGTGGTACAGCCCACGAGCCGCAAGGCATGATTCGGTGTGATTCCGAAGCCGACAGTACAGTCTGGATGAGAGAAGATTATTAGGTGTCATTACACTGTGATATTAAGTCCCGGAAGATTTTCTTCCGGGATTTTTTAAATGAGCTATTCAAATTTTTGATAGCGGCACTCACAATATCCTCAGGATTCCTTAAGCATCAAAGGAGTGTAAAAATTGACGTAACAACAAACAACACAAAATCAAAAGTAAACATCAGACTTTTAGTCGGCACAGGAATGTTAAGCGGACTCGCATTTGTACTTCAGTACCTCGAGTTCCCAATCCCGATCATGCCGGGCTTTATCAAGTTTGATTTCTCAGACCTGCCTGCACTTATCGGCGCATTTGCATATGGACCGTTAGCAGGAGTGATTGTAGAGTTTATCAAGAACCTGCTTCACTGTACAGTAACACAGAGCTTTACGGTAGGAGAGCTTTCAAACTTTATTCTTGGAGCAGTATTTACAGCAACAGCAGGACTTATCTACAAGAAGAATAAGTCAAAAAAGGGTGCAATAATCGGCGCTTTAGTCGGTTCAGTGGTAATGGGAATCATCAGCTTCCCGTCAAACCTGTTTATCGTGTACCCGGCATACACAAAGTTCATGCCAATGGAAGCAATCATTGGTGCATACAGTGAGCTTCTCCCATCAGTAGGCAAGCTGTGGCAGGCACTTCTGATATTCAATGTTCCGTTTACCATCGTAAAGGGACTTATATCAACACTTATCACAGTGCTTGTATACAAGAGACTGTCACCGGTTTTAAAGGGCAGAGGATAGAGAAAATACCTGACACAATATATATAGTCACAAACAAAAAGGGCGCAGTCAATTGCGCTCTTTTCTTTTTTTAAAAGGAATGTTATAATAAACCCAAATATTTAGTTGGGAGCAGGACATGAAGCTTGAATTTGATGTAAAAGTAACAGAAAAGGATTTATATTCATTTAATATAGAGCAGGCGTACAAGGGCAGTCAGGGAGTCATATCGCTGCTGTTTGCTGTGCTCTTGGCTGCGGCAGCAGTATTAAGCGCACAAAAGGGCAACACAGGGTATGTTGCGCTTTATATTGTAGTTGGCATTCTGGTGCTGTTATATGTGCCGTTTTCGCTCAAGGGCAGGGTAAGGATGATTATGAAGACAAATGAAGTTTTCTCAAAGCCACTGCATTTTGAGATAGACGAAAAGAACATAAATGTAAGCCAGGGCGAGGAGATGGCGCAGCTTCCGTGGGAGCAGGTGTACAGATTCGTGGCAAACGATAAGAGGATACTTATATTCAGCAACAGGAAGAATGCATATATTCTCTCAAAGGAGCAGCTTGGCGACAGCTATGAGCCGTTAAAGGAGCTGGCAGGCAGCACACTGGAGAGATACAGACTGAAAATCAAATAAATTTAAATATTAAATACATAAAATATAATAAAAATAAATAGATAAAGGTATAAGCTGGTAATATGAGTAGTGAAGAAAATATAACAGTAATAGAGAGCTTTTCGGCAGACGATACGCATGCACTTGGGGTTTCGCTTGGACAGCAGGCAAAGCCGGGGGATGTGTGCACACTTGTGGGTGACTTGGGAGTGGGCAAAACAGTGCTCACGCAGGGCATAGCAGAGGGGCTTGGCATCACTGAGCCGATAAACAGCCCTACATTTACCATAGTGCAGGTGTACGAGGAGGGCAGGATGCCGTTTTATCATTTCGATGTATACAGGATTGGTGACATCGAGGAGATGGATGAAATAGGCTATGAGGATTATTTCTACGGAGATGGGCTTACGATGATAGAGTGGGCAAATCTCATCGAGGAGATACTCCCAAAGAAGAGAAAAGAGATTACGATTGAAAAAGACCTTGAAAAAGGCTTTGACTATAGAAAAATAACAATAAAAGAGGTTTTATAATGAAGATACTTGCGCTTGACAGCTCAGGGCTTGTGGCCAGTGTGGCTGTCGTATCGGACGATAATCTGATAGGAGAATACACGATAAATTATAAAAAGACACATTCGCAGACACTTCTTCCGATGCTTGACGAGGTGGCTAAGATGACAGAGCTTGACCTTAAGACTATAGATTTTATTGCAGTCTCAGCGGGACCGGGATCGTTTACGGGGCTTCGTATAGGCTCGGCAACGGCGAAGGGACTTGCACTGGCACTGGATAAGCAGATAGTTTCTGTGCCTACTGTAGATGCGCTCGCATACAATCTGTGGGGCAGTGCGGATGTTATCTGTCCGCTTATGGATGCAAGAAGGCAGCAGACCTATACAGGGCTGTATGATTTTACCGATGGCAGGATGAACACCATTTTGCCACAGTGCGTAGTGATGATAGAAGAGATAGTTGACAAAATCAATGAGCTTGGCCGAAAGGTGATTTTCCTTGGAGACGGAGTGGATGTGTTCAGGGATTATATCAATGAGCATGTAAAGGTGGACTATGACTTTGCACCTGCTATGTGCAATAAGCAAAGAGCATCGGCTGTAGCGTGTCTTGGACAGGTGCTCTATGAGCAGGGCAGGGCAGAAAATGCAGCTGACCATAAGCCTGAGTATCTCAGATTATCACAGGCGGAGCGAGAGAGACAGGAAAAGGAGAGAGATTTTAGAATATGATAATAAGACCCATGGAGCCGGAGGATGCAGACTCGGTGGCGCAGATAGAAAAAGACAGCTTTACACAGCCCTGGAGCAGACAGGGATTTTTGGATGCCATGAGGCTTCCGGAGAATATCATGCTTGTGGCACAGGAGGATGGCGAGATACTGGGCTATCAGTGCACGTATGTGTCATTTGATGAGGGAGAGCTGACCAATATAGCAGTCAAAAAATCAGCACGAGGAAAGGGTGTGGGTGCACATCTTATCAGAAGCCTGCAGGAAAAGGCAAAGGAGTCAGGGGTTGAGCGTATTGTGCTTGAAGCCAGGGTGACTAATGAGGCTGCGATATCACTGTATCAGAAGATGGGGTTTGTGAACCTTGGAATCAGAAAAAATCTATATGAGCATCCGGTAGAGGACGGAGTCATCATGTCCTATACTGCGGAGGAAAATTTATGTTAGACGTGTGTTTACTTGGAACAGCAGGCATGATGCCTTTGCCAAACAGATGGCTTACGGCACTTTCACTAAAATATAATGGCAGCAATATACTTATTGACTGCGGTGAGGGAACGCAGATTGCAATGAAGGAGGCCGGAATCAATTTCAAGCCGATAGATATTCTTTGCATTACCCATTTTCATGCGGACCATATCAGTGGATTGCCGGGGCTTCTTCTTACAATGGGAAATGCCGAGCGCACCGAGCCGCTTACCATTATTGGACCTAAGGGGCTTACAAGGGTTGTCACTGCACTTCGGACAATTGCACCGGAGCTGCCCTTTGAAATAAAATGCATAGAGCTCAATGAGCAGGATGAGTATTTTGACATGAACGGATATTATATCCATGCATTCCGCGTAAAGCATGCGGTGCTATGCTATGGCTATTCGGTTGAGATAAAGCGTGGGGGCAGATTCTCCGTGGAAAGAGCAAAGGAAAAGGAAATCCCTATGCGTCTGTGGAATCCGCTTCAGAAGGGCAATACCGTTGAATTTGAGGGCAGAGTGTATACTCCGGATATGGTGCTTGGACCGGCAAGAAAGGGCATAAAGGTCACATATTGTACGGACACAAGGCCGCTTGAGCATATAGTGGAGGCGGCAGAAGGGTCTGACCTGTTTATATGCGAGGGCATGTATGCTGAAAAGGAAAAGATAGTAAAGGCAAAGCAGTATAAGCATATGACATTTTACGAGGCAGCAGACATGGCAAAGAGAGCCGGCGTAAAGGAGCTTTGGCTTACACATTTTTCACCGTCACTTGTCCGGGCAGATGACTATATGCCACAGGTGAGGGATATTTTTGAAAACGCATATCTTGGAAAAGACGGAAAGAGCGTGGAGCTCATGTTTGACGAGGACTAAGGAGGAGCGATATGAAGAAAACAGGTATAGTTATTTTAACAATAGCACTGATTGCCGCTATATGTGGTTCGTTTTATATCGTAAACGATAAGTCTAAAAGGGCTAATCAAAAGGAAAAGGTGCTGACAGAGGTGCAAAGAATAACAACTAAAGACCTCGACAAGAATTATCCGCAGACACCTCGTGAGGTGGTGAAGCTTTATAACAGGATTGTGAAGTGCTACTATGGCATGCAGTATAGCGATGAAGAGCTTGACGCACTCACAGATCAGGCGCTTAAGCTTTTTGATGATGAGCTGGCAGCAAACAATCCGAAGGATACCTACAAGCAGTCTGTCACGGCAGATGCGCAAAGCTACAAGGAGCAGGGCATTACGCTTGCCCAGACCGGTGTGTGCGATAGCAACGATGTAAAATATGTCACTGATAATGGCAGCAAAATTGCATATGTCAAGGCCTCTTACTTCATGAAGGAGGGCAGCTCTTACTCTAAGACATATCAGGAATATGTGCTCAGGCAGGATGATGAAGGCTGCTGGAGGATTCTTGCATTTTATAAGCTGGCAGCAGATTCTGATACGGAAACAGAATAGAGTAATATAATTAAGATTGGTGTAATAAAATGACAGAAAATACAGAAACAAAAAAAGAAATTAAAATACTTGCAATCGAAAGCTCATGCGATGAGACAGCGGCAGCAGTCGTAGTAAATGGACGTGATCTGCGAAGTAACGTTATTTCATCACAGATAGCTCTTCATACTTTATATGGAGGAGTGGTTCCGGAGATAGCCTCCAGAAAGCATATTGAGAAAATTAATCAGGTCATAGAGCAGGCACTTTCAGATGCGCAGATGACACTCGATGATATAGATGCAATAGGCGTCACATATGGTCCGGGGCTGGTAGGAGCACTGCTTGTAGGTGTGGCGGAAGCTAAAGCTATAGCATATGCAAGAAACCTTCCTCTGGTCGGAGTGCACCATATAGAGGGACATATCAGTGCCAATTATATAGAGAATAAAGACTTAGAGCCGCCTTTTTTGGCACTCGTCGTTTCAGGAGGACACACGCACCTGGTGAGAGTGGTAGATTACGGCAAATACGAGATCCTCGGACGCACGAGGGATGATGCGGCAGGAGAGGCCTTTGACAAGGTTGCGAGAGCAATAGGACTTGGCTATCCGGGTGGCCCTAAGATAGAAAAGGTTTCACATGAGGGAGACCCTCACAGCATAGAGTTCCCGAGAGCAAAGATTGTGGGCGGAGTCTATGATTTCAGCTTCAGCGGACTTAAATCAGCAGTACTCAATTATTTAAACGGCTGCAGGATGAAGGGGCTGGAAATAAATCAGGCAGACGTGGCAGCATCGTTCCAGCAGGCGGTTACGGATGTGCTTGTCGGACACGCTGAGAATGCCATAGATGAGTTTAAAATTGACAAATTTGCCATTGCGGGAGGCGTTGCATCTAATGGTGTCATTCGTCATGCCATGGAGGAAATGTGCGCGCGCAAGGGCGTTAAATTCTATCGTCCGTCACCGATACTGTGTACAGACAATGCAGCAATGATAGGTGCGGCAGCATATTATGATTTTATAGCAGGTAAGAGATCCGGGCTTGATCTGAACGCGGTTCCGAATCTAAAGCTTGGTGAGTGATTCTGTAATAGTTTCCGGTTACACCGGTGAGTATGCATAATGTGCAGATTTATCATGGATAGGAAAAGGAATGAATATGGACAAGAAAAAGTTCACAGCAATCATACTCTCAGCCGGTACAGGAAGCCGGATGAAAAGCAATATGCCAAAGCAGTACATGGAGCTTTTAGGGCAGCCTGTGATTTATTATAGTATAAAAGCATTTGAGGATAGCCCTGTTGATGAAATAGTTATAGTCTGCAGCGCGGATTATATTGAGTATTTCAGACATTCGATAATCGAAAAATATGGCTTTAAAAAGGTGAAAGCAATAGTACAGGGCGGCAAAGAACGCTACAACTCTGTATACGAGGGGCTCAAAGCAGCAAAGGGCACAGACTACGTGCTGATTCATGACGGCGCACGCCCTCTGGTGGATAATGAAATAATAGTCCGTTCTATGCATACGGTTGAAAAAGAGAAAGCCTGTGTGGCAGGAATGCCTGTAAAGGACACAATAAAGGTGTCGGATGAATTCGGATATTCAGCAAACACTCCCGACAGGAAAAGCCTGTGGCAGATTCAGACACCGCAATGCTTTGAATATAATCTGCTGGTCAGGTCATATGATAAGCTGTTTAGTGATATGTCATACGGTAAAAGTGTGCCGGTAATTACGGATGATGCAATGATAGTAGAGTATGGGAGTGACACAAAAGTAAAGCTCATAGAGGGCTCATATGAAAATATAAAGGTCACAACTCCTGAAGATATGGGGATTGCAGAGCTTTTTTTGAAGAAACGCTGAAAAATGTAAAAAAAATTAGAAATTAGTGTTGACATATTGTAACATTGATGATAATATAAATCCTGCGCTGAACAAGTGCAGACAACTAAACAATTACGTGTTAATTGTGACACGCAGGGGTATCGAAGTGGTCATAACGAGGCGGTCTTGAAAACCGTTTGTCCGCAAGGGCGCGTGGGTTCGAATCCCACCCCCTGCGCTTTCTTTTGCCTTAAAACAGAGGTACAAAAGAAAATGAAAAAAGTTCTTGACAAATGAAAAACATTTTGATAGAATAATCAAGCTGTCGCAA
>ERZ1026776.157-NODE-157-length-53130-cov-20.786698_pt1 | contig 53130 bp, 47 predicted proteins | sample MGYA00380125_ERZ1026776 | MGnify/ENA primary metagenome ERZ1026776 (study PRJEB33269, sample SAMEA4719761) | human gut metagenome | biome: human-associated habitat; feature: organic feature; material: feces | place: Cameroon | collected 2013-10 ...
GGGGTTTCTCTTTTTTTGCAAAGCTCATATTTGTTGATTACGGGAATGCTCCTTATTTTTTATAAACAATGTTTGTCAAATCTTCTATAGATTCGCAAACATAGTGAGTAAAACAAACCGTTAGCTTCATTGGTATAAGTATAACATCATTGTTTTTTACAGCTTTTACATCCTTCAGTGATTCATCACTCATGTAATCTTTATATACTTGAGATTCTCCTCTGTTAATCTTTTCGATATTCCAATCTATTAAAAGTAAAACATCAGGATTCGCTTTAATGATTTCCTCTTTATTTATATTCAAATTGGCATCATTAGGTAAATCAGTATCATCAACAGCATTTTTCAGTTGGCTTTTATGGATAACATCATCTACAATCGTATCTTTAAAGCTTCTTGCTCCCAAAGAACTTGCTATTATCACACTCTTCTTGTCTGCTTCCTTAATATGCAGATTATTAATTTTCGCTAATCTGCTTTTAAAAGTTTTGATAAGCTCTTCGCCTTTTTCTTCTTCACCTACAGCCTTGGCAACCTGCATAATATAGTCAGGTATATCATCAACCCTTTTAGGATTTTTGATTACAACCGTTTTAATATCAGAGCTTTCCAATGCATCAATAAAATCCTTTTTAAAGTTTTCCCTTATGATTACAAGATCAGGTTTATTTGCCAGCATAAATTCTATATTTTCTTCTGTTGTCCTGTTGACAGCCTTAGCTTTATCTACAACATGTGATAAAGCTCTTTCTCTGCCACCTTTGCTAACAGATAAAATCCTTCCGGAGTCAACCATGTCTAAAAGAATTTCATCAGTAGAGACATGCAAGCTGATAATTCGTTCTGGCTTTTTATCAAAACTAATCCTCTTTCCGCGAGAATCTACAATACTATATGCCGTCTTCAGATTACTTTTACTGTTATCGGCAACATGACCGCCACAACCTGCTAAAGCAAGAATTACTACCAGAAGTACCAGCGTAATAGCTCTATTCACACCGCATCTCCTCCTAATATAAGTCCGTTTCTTATTGAACCACCCTGCTACTTGTGGTATGATTATATCAGATAATTACACTTTTTAAAAGAAACATATTTTTATAGCGGTATAACTTCTTTTTATGCAAGGATTTGATATTCAATGGATTTTAAGCAATTAGAGTATTTTTTAGAGACAGCCGATGCCAAATGTATAAGTAAAGCAGCAAAAAAGCTATTTGTAACACAGCCTGCTATTAGTCAGAGTATTAAAAGCTTAGAAAGAGAGCTTGATACTAAGCTATTTAACAGAGAAGGCGCAAATATTGTTTTAACAAATTCCGGAGAGATTTTTTATAAATATGCTCGTGACAGCATTCTATGTATCGATACTGCTGTTTCAAAAATAAAAGACCTGCAAGCAGGTAAATCAGGTATTATTTCTATAGGCTCCTGGAACTCAATCGGTTTAGAATATTTACCAAAGCTTATGCAAGGATTCCATAAAGATTATCCGAATATCAGGCTAGATATAATCCAAGATGACAAACAAGCTCTTTTCTCCAGACTTACCTTAGGTACAATAGACCTATGTTTTGCCAGAAAGCTTCCTGAAAACAGCAAATTTACTAAGCTTTCGCTCCCCAATGATTATTTAGTGATCATCGGAAAGAAAGATTTTTTTACAGATTCTAATGACTGCATAAATATTGCTTCTCTCAAAACCACTCCTTTCATTATCAAAAAGAATCTTGTAAATTCAATTACTGCTTTATGCGAAAAAAACTCTTTTCAACCATTTATATATTGTTTTTGTGATGATTTAAATACGTCCGTTATGTTGGCTAAAGCAGGCTTAGGTATCACTATTATTCCTAAATCTTACCTTAGTGAATATTCCGCAGATTGTCTCACTGTAAAGAGAATTGTCGAACTCAACAAAATCAAGGAATGTTCGATACTCTATAACAAAAGTAATATTTCCTCGTCCGCTAAATTGTTTATAAATTATTTGAGGCAGATACAACAAAATGCTTCACTATAATTAAAGCAAAGCTAAATTTATTATCTGTAAAATTAAAAAATATTAGTAATTTTTGCCCCCAATACTAACAAAAAAGTATTGGGGGCATTCTCATAATTTCCAACTATAAATAGAAAAACAGGCTGTCGTGTCTTCCGACAGCCTGCATAGCTTTAAAAATATTCGTTATTGTACGTGCGACATTTAGGAAAGAGCTCATCGAGCAACTGCAGCTTCCGCACATCGCTGCATTTGATGCGCCCTGCTTCCAACAGTTCGCTGGCACTGAAAGCACCAAAGTAAAACTGAGTAAAGGTACCCATGTCCATGGTGACCTCCTCCTGCTCCAGCGTGCTGACTGCCTCCAGCTTACCCGGTGACGTGCGCAGCTGCAGCAGATGATTATTGCGCTCAATCATCTTATCCGTAAGCAGCACAACAACACTGCCGCTGCTCATGCTTGCTGCTACCGGCAGCTTGGCGAGCGCTGCCCGTGCATCGAGGCAGCGCGCCATCATAAACGGCTGCAGTCTGCCCGTAAGCGCCTGGTCTGCAAAGCCAAGATATGTTTTATCCCAAGGCTCCGCCAGCCAGCAAAGCTCCTGCGCTTCGCTTCTATGTCCTGCGGCATATTGCAGCAGACGGTTCTTCGCCGCAGCGTCCTGCGCCAGCAGCTCCTGCACGTTGAACGTGCCGTCGCTCAAAGCATAAAGCATATAACCAACTGCTTCTCCCGCACGATAGACAACAGCGCACAGCACATTTTCCTGCGTAACTACCGACAACAGCTTGCGCCATTGGAAAGCAGTACGCTGCGGTACGCCGTTCCATGCTGCGGTAACACTTGCGTAAATATCTGCCAAAGGATTGCAAGGCTGAGCTTTTTCCTCAGTCACAGACTGCAGCAAAGAAGCTAAATCCAGACGTTCTACCGACAGGTCATCACCTATTGCAGGAAGCTGCAGCTGTGCCAGCGGCATTTTATACTCGTGACGATAATAGCAATAAGCAAATTCGTACGGCAGATAAATTCCGGCGTTGATTGGCATCAGCGTCACAAAGGGGAAGCCCTGCGAGCGCAGCACCTCAAAGGCAGTTTCCAAAAGCGGACGCAAAAGATGCTGTCCACGTGCTTCCGGAGCGGTGGCAATGCCCACCAGATACGGCACCAGCATCTCCTGCCCGCGCAAACGCAGCATATAAGGATTGACGTGCAGCATTGTGCGCAGTCTTTCGTCCTCGCCAACCTTGTCAAAGCCACCGATAACCATATTATCCTTGCCGCAGTACTGCTCAAAATAGTACTGAAAGAAAGGTTCTGTCTTTTTTTCAAAGCAGTAATCCCAAAGCTTCTCCGCCTGGTACATACGCTCCTTGCTCAAGACACGGTAAATCATAAGCTACCTCACCCAATAATTACATTATATTTTTGCACCATAAATTCCGGATGCAGCGCCATTTTTGCCTCACGCAGACCGGGATGTCCCATATCCTCCTCGCGATTCAGATATTTTACATCTGTCCAGGCATGAGCGGCGAACTCCTTCGTAATAGCAGTATACAAGCCGCGCACATCATGACGCGCCTTTTCTACGTGCAGCACCGCCGTATCATCGTTAATCTTTTTGCCAAAGCTGAAGGCCTGGATTTTACCGTCAAAACGGATGGCACCGCCGCGCAGCTCCAGCTGTTCAAAGCTCAGGAAGGCCTCCTGGATAGCATATTTTTCGCACAACAGCGAAGGATCCTCCGCCATATGCTCGTCGCACCAGCGCTCGCCGAAATTCAAGCATTCCATCATATTATCCATAGTAATCGGCTCATAAACGAAATCAGGATGCGCCTTGACAAAAGCATTATAGTGATTCTTCTGCCCGTGCAGCTTGCGGCCGGAAAGCGTTGCCAGCTTTTCCTGCAGATATACATAATCCCAGTTATCGCGGTCTTCTTCATATGTCAGACCCGGCAGCACGCGCTCAAAGCGCTCCTTGGTAAAATCATAGATACCATGCATCTCAAACGGTTTGCCCTGATGCTCCTCCTTCAGCTCCTGCATAAGACGCGGCAAATCCTCATCGCGTCCGCCAAAAGGCTGAATGTAAAAATCAACGTTGTTGCGTTTAACCTTCAGCAAAAGGAAATCGTGCGCTACGCACCAATAAATATGATAGCAGTCACGCCAGACAAAAAGATTGGAAAAGGCACATTCGCTGCCATTTTGATGTGATTTTGATATATAGCTTTCAAACAAAGGCTTTTGTGCCAATGTTACAGGTTTAAATTCTAAAATACTGATAACCCCCTAAAAAACTCATTACTGCTTGTATATTATAGCATATGAAATATAGCTTGCGTCATTGTAATTGCATTTTTAACATTAACTTCACAAAATAGATAACTACTATCCATTACCTATATTATAATATGCTGTTTCAGCTTTTCTGCAAAGTATGCACAAAAAAGTGCTTCAGTTACCAAAAGGTTACCGAACATTCTTAAGCATAAGCACAAAATAACCGCACAGCTTTTATACTGGCGGTTATCTTAGCTATCGAACAATTCGATACACATAAACTCGTTATATTATTACAAAGTCCTGCTTAATCAAACTGACGCAGGCGCTTTTTGACCTGCTCTGCCAGCAAAATACCGGCAACAGCCGTTAGCAGCTGCGGTACGCTCATCGCAAACATAATCGTCTTACTCAGCGCAGGATTCGGCAACGCCAAAAAGCTGACTACCACCCAGGCTGCCAGCAGCATAACAGCGGCCTTCGCCACAGGCGGCACACATAAAGCCAGCTTATGCCTGCCCTTAAACTGACGCACAAGCAGCACAAAGATAAAATTGCCCAGCCAGATTACAGGAATCAGAAACGGCAGCAGCACCTGCCCCTGCACGTAAGCAGTCAGCGGCAGCAAAAACGCCAGCAGCAATGCTGTCTTCAGGCCGCCCAGCTGCAGCGTGAGCACCAGCATCATATGCACCAAAGTACCGATGATAAACGTGGAAAGCATTTGCGGCATCGGCAGCACCAGACGCAGCGACTGCAGCGCCAGCGCCAAGGCCACCAGCAGTGCTCCCCGCACCAGCTTGCTGTTATTCATGCTTAGCAGGGCATTCCTTAGCTACAAACGCCATATATGCATCCTGCAGCTTTTGTGTCAGCTCGCCAACCTTGCCGTCAGCAACGAAGCTGCGGTCAATTTTGGTAACAGGCATAAATTCGCAGCGCGGTCCGCAGAGGAAGGCTTCGTCTGCTTTGAGTGCGAAATCCTTATCAAAGGCTCTTTCGATAATCTGCAGGTCCAGGTCTTTGGACAGGCGTTCCATCAGCAGGCGGCGGGTAATGTTTTTATGGATAAAGTTGTTTTCGGGATGAGTCCAAAGAATACCGTCTTTATAAATGAAGAAGCTTGCTTCGGTGCTTTCGGTAATTTTGCCGTCGCGAACAAACAGGGAATCAAAAGCATTGCCGATAACAGCCTTCTGTTTAGCCATGACTTCCGGCAGGCGGTTTAATGTATTGATATCGCAGCATGCCCAGCGTACGTCTTCCACAGTGATAACATTTACGCCCTTAGCACGCTTTTGTGCCAGCGCCTCGCGGTCAACCGGTACAGCATACATAGTCAGATGCGGAATGCTCTGCTCCGGATAGGACAGAGCATAAGCACCGCTGCCACGGGTTACCTGAGTATAGATTTCGCAGTCCTTCAGACCGGTTGCGGCCAGCAGGCCTTCATGGAACTCTACGAGCTCTTCAATCATATAAACGCCGGGGATTTTTACGGCGATTACAGAATCGAATAAATTGTTCATATGCGGCAGCAAAGCAAAGCAGCGGCCGTTATAAACCGGTACAATTTCAAAAACGCCATCGCCGAAATTATGGCCGCGGTCGTTAACGTCAATAAACGCTTCAGCCTCCGGCATAATCTCGCCGTCTACCAAAACTAATTTTTCTTGTTGATTTTCGTTCATCTTTATTCCTCCAATTGCGCTTGTCACAATAAATTAACATAATAAAGCATTATTTATGCAATAATTCCAGTCAAAAATATTGTATAATATATATTGAGATTATTTGTTTTGCAGTCTGCAGAGCTTGTAAAAAGCTAATGACTACATTTCAATTATTATACACCATTTAAAGCCATTTTGGCAAAAAATATCGCAAAGGAGATTCCCATGACGCATCTGCCCACTATTATTAACGACTTAGCAATGATTTTGCTTGTAGCCGGTGTCACAACTATTCTTTTCAAAAAAATTAATCAGCCGCTGGTACTTGGCTATATTGTTGCCGGCTTCATCACCGGTCCGCACTTCAACTTCTTCCCGACGATTACCGATAAGGCCAACGTCCACGCCTGGTCCGAAATCGGTGTTATCTTCCTGCTGTTCGCGCTGGGACTGGAGTTTAGCTTTTACAAGCTGAAAAGCGTAGGCAGTACCGCCTTCATCGCCACTGCGGTAGAAATCGGCGGTATGCTGGCCGTAGGCTACTTCGCCGGTACGCTGCTGGGCTGGAACCATATGGACAGCCTTTTCCTTGGCGGTATGCTTTCTATGTCCTCCACCACGATAATCATCAAAGCCTTTGACGATTTAAAGCTCAGGGCGCAGCGCTTTACGGAAATCGTTTTTGGCGTGCTGATTATTGAAGATATCGCCGGCATCGTGATGATGGTGCTGCTTGCAACCATGGCCGTAGCCAGCGCCGATGTTTCCACGATGGAGCTGCTGCTCAGCATCGGACGCTTAATTTTCTTCCTCGTGCTATGGTTTGTCCTGGGTATGTACCTTGTCCCCAGCTTCTTTAAATGGGCCAAGCAGCTGATGAACGAAGAAACTTTGGTAGTTGTTTCCATCGGCCTGTGCCTTGGCATGGTGGTGCTGGCAACTCAGCTTGGCTTCTCTTCCGCTTTGGGTGCCTTCATCATGGGTTCTTTGATTGCCGAAGCGCCTAACGCCGAAAAAATCGAGCACCTCGTTGCGCCTATCAAGGATTTGTTCGGCGCAGTCTTTTTCGTGTCCGTCGGCATGATGGTAGATCCCGCTATCCTGCTGGAGCAGGCGCTGCCCATTTTCGTGCTGGTAGTTGCAACAATTATAGGCAAGCTGATTTTCTCTACCGGCGGTGTACTGGCCTCCGGCCAAAGCCTCAACACCTCTGTGCACTGCGGCTTCAGCCTGGCACAGATTGGTGAATTCTCCTTTATTATCGCTTCCCTCGGCATGAGCCTGGGCGTAATCAGCAGCTTTTTATATCCGATTATCGTAGCGGTATCCGTAATCACTACCTTTACTACACCCTTCTGCATCATGGCAGCCGAACCCTTCTACCAGCTTGTGCTGAAGCTGCTGCCGCCGCAGGCTAAAAGCTGGCTGGACCGTTACACCGGCACCAATACTGACGATGACAAGGATCAGGACTGGAAGAACCTGCTGACCGGTTACACGATGCGTATGCTGATTTTTATCACCCTGCTGGCAGCTATTGCTTTGGGTGCAGAATATTACCTGCTGCCTTATTTGGGCAACACGCTGAAACTGCCGTACAGCAGACTGCTGACCGCTGCAGCCACCTTTATCATCATGTCACCGATTTTGCGTGCTGTGCTCGTCAACCGCGCCGGTAATGGTGATTTGTTCTCCAAGCTCTGGTTTAAGAAGCGTGCCAACCATCTGCCGCTGATGTTCCTGGTATTCGGCAAGCTGCTTGTAGCATCTGCTTCGCTGTACTTCATCTTCCACACTCTGCTTAATCTGCACGGCTTCCTGGCCTGCGTATCCATATTGCTGGCAGCGTACTTCATCTCCTCCTCCGACTGGCTGATGAGCGAATACCTGCGCATTGAATCGCGCTTTTTGGTAAACCTTAACGAAAAGCACATGCGCAAGCATCGCGAAAGCTCTCCTGATGACAGCCGTACCTGGTTCGATGAGGATTTGCAGCTTGTTTATTACGATTTGCAAAATGACTCCTCTATAATCGGCAAAACTTTGCGCAGTCTCGGCTTCCGCGAAAGCTATGGCTGTAACGTTCTGCAGCTTTTGGGCAGCAACCGCACCGTTGATATGCCCGGTGGCGAGCAGATAGTTGAGCAGGGCGACAAGCTGCTGCTTATCGGTACCAGCAGCCAGCTGCAGGTTTTTGACGCTGCTGCAAGACAACGCAGCTTAGGCCTGGAGCGCTGCGACCTGCCGCAAAGCCTGCGTGAATTTATGCTGGATAATCACCGGAACAAACCGGAACAACAATTCCTCTCCCTGGCAATTACGATTGATAAGCATTCTCCTATTTTAGGAACCTCGCTGAAGGCTGCCGATTTGCGCAACAAGTGGAGCTGCCTCGTCATCGGTCTGGAGCGTGGTGCCTTTACGATTACCAACCCCCACGTTTCACTTGTTTTCGAAGAAAACGACCTGCTCTGGGTATTAGGCAAGCAAAAAATGATGAATACGTTAATCAGAGAAGAGATTTTGTAATGACTGCTTTCTAACGCCGCTTCCACTACGTTACCTTGTGAAAGCTATCAGGTACGTTATCTGGTGCGTTAACCTATACGTCCCTATTCAGCCGCTGCTTTTCGCAGCGGCTTTTTTCATGCGATTACGCCGCGCAGCTGCAAGGCCTTCACTGCATCCTCCATCGTCTGCATGCCATAACGCGCGCCAGTCTGCAAATAGGACTGCAGCTGATGCGTACGCCCCTCGCGAATAAGATTGCGCATAGCAGGCGTTGCTACAAGCACCTCAAAGGCTGCCGCTCTGCCTGCTCTGTCGCAGCGTGGCAGCAGCCTTTGGCAGCAAATCCCGAGCAAGCAATCAGCCAGCTGCGTACACACATGCTGCCTATCGGGCAGCACATCAAGAATACGGTTTACCGTACCTGCAGCGTCCTGCGTGTGCAGCGTTGCCAAAACAAGATGGCCTGTTTCCGCCGCCGTCAGTGCTATACCGATTGTTTCCGCATCCCTGAGCTCGCCCACCATAATCACATCCGGGTCCTGCCTGAGCGCACTGCGCAGACCGCTGGCAAAGCTTTTGGTATCACGCCCCACCTCCCGCTGGTTAATCAGTGCCAGGCCTGGAGGATAAACGTACTCTATCGGGTCCTCCAGCGTCAGCACGTGCACAGCGCGTGTTTGATTTATCTGCTGTACCAATGATGCAAGCGTTGTGCTTTTACCGCTGCCCGTGGCACCTGTGACGAGCAGCAGTCCCTGCCTGCTGCCCGCAAGCTGGCTGACAATCTCCGGCAGGCCCAGGCTGCGGCAGCAAGGAATTTCGTGCGGCAGTAGGCGAATTGCCGCTGCATAGCCATTGCCAAGACGATATACATTAAGGCGGCAGCGCTCCTGGGTACTGTCACTAAAAGCTGTATCCACCTCGCCATTTTGCAATAGCTGTCGCTTTTCCTGCTCCGGCAGTAAGGCAAGTAACGCTGCCTCCAGCTTTTCCCGGGAAATAAATTCGCTTGTTAAAGGCTGCAGGCTGCCATCTATGCGCACCATCGGCACACTCGCAGGCGTAAGATGCAAATCACTGGCTCCCATATCTCGTGCCTGCATCAACAGCTTATCAAGCATAATCAGCCTCCCCGGTGATACCAACGCGCCACAATTCTTCAACTGTTGTTGCCCCCTGCAGCACCTTCGCTACTCCGTCGGCGTACAGGCTGCGCCAGCCCTGCCTACGTGCCTCCTGCAAAAGCTCTGCTTCATCAGCGCCGTTTACCAACAGCTGCTGCATTCGTTTATCAAACACAACCAGCTCATGCAAGGCCAAACGTCCTCGGTAACCTGTGCCATGACAATGCTCGCAGCCATGAACCTGCAGCACCTCCAGCTTTTCATCCGCCCTGCGCACCAGGTACTGCAGCTCCGCTGCAGTTGCAAGGCGCCGCTCGCCGCAATAGCGGCAGGGGCGGCGCAGCAAACGCTGTGCCAGCACGCCACGTAACGCAGCCGCCAGCAGATAATCGGCAATCCCCATGTCCAGCAGACGATAAACCGCCCCGATAGCATCATTCGTATGCAGAGTACTCAGCACTAAATGTCCGGTCAGCGCCGCATGTACCGCCATCGCCGCTGTTTCCTCATCCCTGATCTCGCCAAGCATAATCACGTCCGGGTCCTGACGCACCACCGAGCGCAAGCCTGCGGCAAAGGTCAGACCGCTTCTGCGGTTTACGGCCACCTGATTAATCCCCGCCAGCTTGTATTCCACCGGGTCCTCCAACGTAATAATATTATTGGCCGCTGCATCAAGCTCCTGCAGCGTCGCATAAAGCGTCGTCGTTTTGCCGCTGCCCGTAGGCCCGGTCAAAAGCACCAAACCGTTCGGCTGATGAAAAAGCCGGCGGTAGCGTTGTAAATTGCTATCGCTGAACTGCAGCTGCTCCAGCGATAGCAGATTATCCTGTCGCTGCAAAAAGCGTATGGCCAGCTTTTCGCCATTGACGGTCGGCAGGCTGGACAAACGCAAATCGACCTCAGTGTCGACATATTTAAGGAGCATGCGTCCGTCCTGCGGCACTCTTTTTTCAGCAATATCCATGCCGCTCCACACCTTCAGCTGCGTCAGCAGCGTGCTTTGCTGGGCGCGTGGCAGCACGCAAAGCTGCTGCAGCAGGCCATCTACACGGATGCGCACGCGCACTCCCTGTCCATCAGGCTCGATATGCATATCACTCGCCCCCTGCGCCAAGGCCAGGTGCAGTAAATCTTCTGCCAGTTTATTATTACGTAAGCCTTCCATTGCATCACCTCATTTTTCTTATGCTGAATTTTATTGTAGCACAAAAAAAGCGAAATGCAATACGATAATTTTAAATTTTCTCTATTTTCACAATTTTCTCTTGAAATTATTCTCTGCCTGCGTTACAATGAAACATGAATTCTACTATACAGCATTCATTATCTTTCTCTTAACAGATAACACCGAAAGGAGCTCATTATGCTAAAACGTTTTTTCCCGTTAATACTCAGCAGTCTGCTGCTCACTTTAACTATGCCCTGCAACGCCCAAAGCACTCTCATCAATCCCTTTGTACCCTCTCCCGCCGCCACAATAAGCAAAACACCTGCAGCAAGCGTCCCCGCACCACCACCGCCAGTCTGCGAACGACTGGCCTGCTATCCCTTAAGCTATGCCAGAGCCAAGGACGTGCAGGAAGCGTTAACGCCACATTTCGGCCCCAAGCTTGGGCTGGATCCTATCACCAACAGCCTCATTCTATTGGGAGATGAGCAAAGCCATACACGCTTAAAGCAGCTGCTGCCAAAGATGGATGTAGCAACAAGACAGGTAACGCTGGAAGCCAAAATCATCGCCGTCAGCCGCGAGGACAGTAAAAACCTGGGGGTACGCTGGGACTGGGATACAATTCCCCAGCGCGCACAGGAAACGAACGACGGTGATAGTGACAGTAACAACAGCAATTATGATGGCAGCTTCAAATTTTGGCGTGGCTTCGCCTTCCGCTTCAACGCTACGCTCAATGCCCTCATCAGCAATGGTAAGGCGCGCATTCTGGCAACGCCGCGCATCATCACCATCCCCGGCAAGGAGGCCAGCATTTTCATCGGTGACCACATCCCCGTGCAGACAGAAAAGCATGACAGCAGCGGCAGTTATACGGCAACGGAATATCTTGATGCCGGCATCAAGCTGCAATATGCCCCTATCATCAGCGAGGATGGCAGGATGGTGACCGCCAGCGTCCACACTGAGGTGAGCACGCCTGTGCTCATCAGCGAGCTGAAAAATTACCGCATCACCAGTCGTACTGCCGACACCAACGTGCGCATGTACAGCGGTGAAACACTGGTGATTGGCGGTCTGATCAGCGAGGAGCAGCAGCGTACAATGCAGCAGGTGCCTTTTTTGAGCAAAATTCCCCTTTTGGGCGAGCTGTTTAAAAACCGTTCGCGTTCACACAGCAAGACGGAGGTTTTGCTGCTTTTAACGCCGCACATTACGGAAGCAGGCGCTTCGCCGGCGATTTATAATGAGGGGCTGAAGAAGGAGGAAGAGAAGTAGCAGGTAAATACGTTAGATGCTTACAACCTGTTTTCGCTGTAATCTGTATTTTGTCAACCACCATTCCTCAAAAAGAGCGAGTAAACTCCATGTCGCTCTCACATGGAGTTAAGCCTGTAGATAGTAACTCCAGATGCTAGCGGAAAAGAGTATATCCGTAACCAGAAATCCCACAAAAAAGCGATTGAGGCAATTTGTTTACCAACCAATGTTGATTAAGAGACGAAAAAGACCACCGCCGGTGGTCTTTTTTTCATGTAGGGACGTTTTACGGTTGACTGTTTGACGCTTACGAAAGAACTTAATTATACAAATCAGCCAGCGTCACAAGCGTCACTTCTCCACGCTGCGCTGCTTGCAGCAAGCCCTCAGTGAAGCCACCTTTAGAAAAAATATAAAAATAATACTTTGTTCCCTTGCCAAAAACTCTTGCATAATCACGTAAAAGCTCCAGCTCATCTAAACCGATTTTCTCATTACGATATTTACAAGAACCGATGATATAAGCATCGGGTGTAATTCCTGTTGCGACAATATCAATCTGCACCTGCTTCTTCTTTTGCGCATCCGTCCCCCACCATTGCCCTATATCAACAAGCTCAATAGGCAAGCTCTTCGCATAATACAGCAAGTAATCCTGACACATTTTTTCAAAAACAAGGCCCATATAATCTGAAAAATAGCGTTTTACCGTTTGCGAATAAATCCTTGCAATCCTGCCAGAATCAATGGCATTCACATTATTCGGCACAAACTTATACCAGAAACGGAAAAAATTATCTGCTAAAAGATAAATCGTCTTGCGCCCTGCTTTTTCCGTGAGCGGAGTCTCCTTTTTGACTATTCCTAATTCCATCAACGTTTTCAAGTACTTTAAAACAGTTGTGCTTGTCTCCTGCACTTTACCGCAGATATCAGCAGCTCGCGATGAACCTTCAGCAATAGCTTTAATAATAGCATTATAAATTGCAGGCTCACGTAGCTCCTGCTTAAGCAAATTAGCAGGTTCTTCATACAAATATCCCGAACGATCAAATAAATTGGTCAGCAACGCTTCATCAATATCTTTCTTTACGCCCAGCTTGTTAATATAATGCGGCACGCCACCAGTAATGCCATAAATCAAAGCATTGTCTTCATACGTCAGCTCAGGATGGAATACGGCTGTCTCTTTATAATCCAGCGGCTCAATTTTAAACTGACCTGTTCTTCTGCCATATAGCGGACTTTCCTGCCCCAACACCTGATTTTCCATGAAGCTCATAGATGAACCACACAAAATCAAATAAAGTTTTCCCTTGCTCCATTGGTGATCAATTAAATGCTGAAGCATTGCTGAGATAGCAGGCTTAGCTTTTGCTAAATAAGGATATTCGTCAATAACAAACACAAGCCTCTGCTCACGCGCCAACTCCGTTATCTCTGCTAAAGCATCATCATAACTTTTAAACTCCGGCGCAACCACAGCGTCAGGCTTTTCGTAACTCATAATTGCTTTTGATAAAGCCTTTAAATTTTCTTTCCCCGTTGTATTGAGCGCAGAAAAAAATATCGTTGGCTTATCTGCACAAAACTTGTTAATCAAGGCTGTTTTGCCTACACGACGACGGCCATAAATAATCAGGCACTCAAATTCTTCATTTTCATAACGTGCATTAAGCTTGCGCAATTCCTCTTCACGACAATAAAACTTTTCCATCTGCTTCACCACCATCCAAAATTATATAACTCACGATTATGTTACTCATAAGTATGTTACTTACGAGTATTATAATTTAGAATAAAGAAATTTGCAAGGGGTGGACTTTTAAATTTAAAACTTGCGCACGCAAAACGCCTCCCTACTTCTTGTCAATTATTAAATTGTAAAACAAGTATACTGCTATAGATAATATGTAAGCGTCAAATACAACAACGTGAAAAAAATAGGACCGCCGGTTAGGCGGTCCAGGTTATCAATATTTGCCAGCTTTACACCAGTCAGGAACGTTTTCCGGAAGTAATGGTTTAATCCAATCAGGCTTTGTCTGGTCAAGCTTAGGTGCTGTCCTAAAGATATAGCACAGATAATTGTAAGGATTGAGTTTATTCTCTTTTGCGGTTTCTACAATGCTAAACATAATGGCACTGCCTTGTGCTCCTTTTGGTGACACAGCAAACAAGAAGTTTTTGCGGTCAATAACAAATGGTTTAATGCTTCGCTCGGCAAGGTTGTTGGTAAGCTCCAATCTTGCATCTAGCAAAACATTAGTAAGATAAGGCCATTGCTTCTCAAGGTACGTTAGGGCTTTAGCTAACGCTCCTTTAGGAGCTGCATTTACAGTTTTTGCCCATGCGTAAAAATCGTCGAAAAGCGGTTTTAAGTGCTTCTGGCGTTCTTCATAACGTTTTTCTAAGGCAAGCGCATTTATGCGTTTATCTTCTTTGAATATTTTGGTGCAAAATCCTAATGCCGTATTTATTGCTGTATTGGCTGCAGATTTTCCTTTGGGCATAGCCTTTTGCGCATCCATAAACTTGCGTCGTAGATGAGCCCAACAACCAACGTTTACAATGTCTTTATTCAATTTGTGGTACGGCTCATAACCATCGGGTTAAAAGGTATCCCTTAAATCCCTCTAAGAAGACCTCAGGATATTTACCGGCTCTGCCTGGAGCGTACTCATAGAGTGTAATTGCATGGTCTGCATTGCTGCTAGTGCGGTAAAGCCACATATAGCTTTGTGCTTCAGCTTTGCGGTCTTCCTCTCTGAGTACTTGCAGCACGGTTTCATCTGCATGCAGAATATCATGCTGAATTAGCTGCCTGCGCAGCTCTTCATAAATCGGCTTTAGCCACAGCTCGGTCGCGCCCAGCATCCAGTTAGACATTGTCTGTCTGGGAAGCATAATCCCATCTCTGTGCAGGTTTTGTTCCATACGGTAAATAGGTGTACCCATAACGAATTTCTAATTAATAAAATGAGCAATAGCCTCCGGTGAAGCAAAGCCACCGGGGATAACGGTATTTTCTTTGGGGACCTTAGTAATAGGAGTGCTCTCGGAGTTTTTGCTGCAGTTCCTGCAGGCATAGGTATAGTAAACGTCCTCGCGGACAATAACCTGTCTAGGGATAATGACAAGAGATTTACGGATTTCCTTGCCAATAACCTGCATTTTTTCACCACATATATTGCAGATAAGATCCTCATCAGAAAGCTTGTGCTCTACTGTTTCCGTAGGTACGTTTTCAGGCAGCTTGTTCAAAAGATCAGCAGAACGTTTTTTACGAGTGTGCTTTTCAACAGTAACTACCGGCTCCTCTTCGGCAGCTTCAAAAATTTCGGATTTGCCACTCATAGCTTCTGCCTCGTCAAACAGGCGGATCAGCTTGTTGTCCAAAGCTTTGTCAAGTTTTTCGCTGGATTTGCCGTATTGGCGTTGTACAGAGATACGGAGCTGCTCCATGAAGTAGTCAAGCTGGTGCTCCAACTTAGCTTTTTCCTTAAGAAGCTCAGCATTTTGCTTTTCTACAGCAACTTGTTGTTGCAACATAGCTGCTTGTTGCGCAAGCAATGCTTCATACTCAGCACGAGATAATGTAATTGTATCGTTTGTGTTGTTTACGTTCATATTCATGAGTACTATTATACACTAAAAAAGCCGTGCAGAACACGTCTTTGGAGCAATTATACATTATACCGACGTGAGCCCGGTTACAGGCTTTAAAGCTTTTGGCTGGTCTGTGCTGAGGCCTTCAATGAGCCAGCGGTATTGTTGCTCTGTGAGCATGCGTGCTTCATCTCCGTTGCGAGGCCAACAAAACGCACCGCGCTCCAACCGTTTATAAAGCAGGATAAATCCGTTATCCTCCCAAAGCAGGCCTTTAATGCGGTCACGTCTGCGACCACAGAACAGAAACAGGGTATTAGTAAACGGATCAAGACGGAACTGGTCTTGAACTATGCAGGCAAGACCATCTATACCACGGCGCAAGTCAGTGTAGCCAACTGCCAGGTATATCTTATCCGCTTTAATATCCGTCAGCATTGCCTTAGCCCCTTGCAGATGGCTGCAATTACATTGGCATTAGCGTTGGAATAAAGTCGGATTGTTATTCCATCAATTTCTAAACTTGCAATGACATCGGGAGCAGAACTTTGAGATATAAAACTTGTTGCACTAACGGGTACTTCTGCAAATTGAGGAGCAGGCACCTGACTGCTTGCGACAGCAGTATCAAAAAGTTTCTTTTGCCAGTGGTAATAGCTAGAGCAGGGAATATTGTTTTGTTGACACCATTGCTTTACTGTAAGATTACTAGCTCGGCAGGCGCTAACCCGCTCCGTCCAGAGCTGTATAGTAGCTTCTTTGTTGAGGCTTATAAGTTCTTTAGTCACATCAAACATCCTCCTTGAGTACAAAGACTACGGTAGAGTCTATTATAGTCTACTGGATTCTAATAGAGTCTATGGTAGTCTTTAGTGATAGTTTGATTATGACATGTGTGAATTAAAACAACAAGTCGTCATTATATTTGACGCTTACGGTGAAATACCCTTTTCTTTAGTGAAATTGCACTTGTTAAGAAGCTTTCCAATATTAAATTTAGAAAAAAGCAAGAAATGTTATTTTTTAGTTCCTTTACATCAGTGTTTTGTGATAAAATAGACATGGCATAAACTCCCCTTTGCTATGTTTTTGTTTGCACTTTAATTATACCAAAGGGATGCGGTTTATGCCTTTTTTATTGGCTGAATTATTGAGTTTTCAAGGTTCTATGCTTTATTTAGGTGTGGGAAGTTTTAGTTACTTAGGTGTGCAACTTCATTATACAATCTACCACCTAAAAATCTTAGCAAGAAATCACGGAAACAGAACCGTTTGAACTGATAGCACGACAACAATCAACATAAACTTCAATAAAGTCGTAACCACCACGCATAGCAATAGAACGAGCTTTCTCAAGTCCGCCAGGAAGCATTTGACCACCCTTATAATGTTCAATTATCTGACCAGTTATATCCAAAGTGTGAACCTCGTAGGGTTTACCAAGATAGCAAATAGAAACGATACCCAACATAATGCCGGTGATTTCAACTTCTGGGAACTCACTTCTAATGGTATCTACGATTTCATTTACTTTATACTGATTATGAACGTGACCACCAGCATCGAGCTTGTGCATCGCCTGCATATATTCTTTAGAGCGAGGCTTGCGAAGCAATCTGTCTAACTTCATCTTGTCCATTTGCTGAGTCTGTTGGGTTTGCTGCTGCGTTTGAGTAGCACTCAAGATGGTGTTTGTTTGCTGTTGGGTTTGGGGTTGTCTTAACATTGGTTTCGGCATTGTTCTATTCCTCCTATTATCTAATTTCTATGGTTGCACCGATAGCTTCAAATGTATTTTTAATCTGCATAGCTTCAGCTTCGGTTATATTTTCCGTTAATGTCGAAGGAGTGTGTTCAGATAAGTTTTTAGCTTCTGCAAGACCTGCCCCAGTCAACATTCGGATTTCCTTAATCACATTTAATTTGTTTCTTCCGCAATTAACTAAAACAACTTTCTTATATGGATTATTTACAAAGGAGTCATTTTTTAACTGTCTTCCACAAGCTCGGCAAAAACGAGCTATTTCTTCATTTTGAGTTCCGCATTTATGGCAAAACATTTATTCGGTAGATTGTATAATGAAGTTGCACACCTAAGTGAGTAAAAAGAGAATAAAAAAATCCATAGCGTTCTTCCTTGTGTTAGAATTAAGTTACCACACCAAATCTAAAAAGGAGAATCACTATGGATCAACTTAATTCTACCACACAACATCAAAAGGGTAAACACTTATCTTTCGAGGAAAGGGTAATTATTCAGACCAGATTCAACGACAAGCACTCTCCAAACAAAATAGCTGCTAAGTTATGCTGTTCTCCCAATACTATCCGCAATGAAATCAAACGCGGTACCGTATACTTATATAATGGTAAAGTTGCCCATTACAAAGCAGAAGCTGGTCAAAAAGCCTATGAGGAAAATAGAGCCAACTCCTGCCATCATTGCGAATATATTAACAAGCTGGAATTTATTGCCCATGTTGAGAACAGCTTCTTTGATCTTGGTATCTCCATTGATGCCTGCGTAGGCGAAGCTATGGAAAAAGGTTATTTCCCACGAGAGCAGATGCTCTGCACTAAGACCATCTACAATTACATAGACAAAGGCCTGATGCACATCCGCAACCACAATCTTCCAGAAAAGGTATCTCGTAGGCCTAAGCTTAAAAGAGTGCGAGAAAACAAGAAGCTACTCGGAAGGTCGATTGAAGAAAGGCCGGCCATTGACGGCAAACTAGAGTTCGGACATTGGGAAGCTGACCTCGTTATTGGTCAAAAGACCAATAACGATGAAGCGTTGTTAACCCTACTTGAACGCCAGACCCGCAAGTACATACTTGTCAAAATAGCTGGCAAGTCAGCAGCTGCGGTAATGGATGTATTTGAGAAGGTTAGGAAATACTTCGGTTCCAAGTTCAGTGATGTATTCAAGAGCATAACTACTGATAACGGATCTGAATTTACAGAGTTGAGTAATCTTGAAAAAGGCAGTAAAACTCTAGTATATTACGCTCATCCATACTCTTCATGGGATAAAGGCAGCAACAAAGGCATAACCGTCTGGTAAGGCGTTTTATAGCCATAAGTTATTTCCTCGGCAAGCCTTTTCTCAAATCTTCTAAAGCGTCCTTGGGATTTTCTCTGAGATAAATAAGGAAATTGTAAGCGCCTATAACCGACAGTGGAAAGTCTGAATTTAGTTTTTTGGCTGTAAATCCTTCGATTACAATAGCCCTATCATTGCTTGCATATTTCTTTGTCGTGGCAACCATAACAAACTCATCATAAATATCTTGGTGGGTTTGGAGCTTTTTTATTGCAAGAACCGCACGTTTTTCTGTCATTCTAAAATCCGTTTTTAACAAATTTAGAATTTGCTTGTCGTACCGGTTATAGGAATAAGTATTTGTCTCTACACCACTCAGTAAAGGAAGCAAATTTACTTTCTTTTCTTTAGGGTATGAGATACCTACTTCCGTTTTTTCCTTTTCTCCACTTACAACGACCTCTATGTTTTGATATAGTATTGTAATTGTCCAACGACCAAAATCATCGGTGTCAAAAGTGTCAGTAAACTTTGTGGCAGAAGCAAAAGTGCTGTCAAAAGAACTTGCAGTATATTTTTTGCGCCATTGTTCTGCAACACCAATTTCTTCGTGTTTTGCTCGCAGGTCTAAAGAAATAAGTTTTGCGTCTTTGCAAGTGGCTAATGCGTAACAGATTATAAGACCATTAACTGTCGCAGATTCCGAAAACACATCACACAGGTCATATCTTTCTATGTTAGATAAGTATCCTGCGTTTTTAGATATTATTTTCATCGCTCTACCTCCATTCCATTCTTACATTATAATCTCGTTCAATCTTATCAGCAAATGCAAGATAGGATTGATATACTTCATCGCTACAATTACTTCCAAGCTTTACAACCGGTGTGTATTTCATAGGATGAGCAGTTTTATATTCGTCAAGTCTTTCTTCGATACAGTGCTGCGTACTCAACGGGAACGCATTGCCGTCACACAACTCAAAGTTTTGCTTGATAACACCGTTCTCATCTACCTCGCAATTAAGCGATTGGAAGTTGCCTTCGCCGACAGCGAACATTCGTGAAATTCCTTTAGGGTCATTAGTGTTATTAAGTTCAGTACCACCCACCTTAACATCAGCAGACTGAACCTCAAGGAAAAACTCATCATATTCGCCCTTTTCAAATTTGCTTTCAAAATCGCTGGGCAATTCATCGGACACAGCTTTTTGCTCAAGGTTAAATTCGATAGATTTTCCCGTTTGAGAAGTTCTTGAATTGGTATCGTGTCCGTTAGCATCTCCGATGCGAAGCACAATCGCCTCACTACGCATTTCCGCGAGCTTTTCTTGGTTAAAAGAACCATCTTCGTTTACGAGGAAAGAACTATCAAAATGTATTTGTTCATCGGGGTGACTTTCGTTATATTCGTTCACCCTTTCCTGCAAACGTCCTACAGCAGTTCTCCAATCATCTTCGCTGGCAATATTCCTTAATCCAGAATTGGATTTGCTGTGAACGAGACATCCCAAAGCGACTTCATCTGCATTTACGCTGAGATTGCTTATGCTTTCTCTATCACGCAAAGCGTGGATAGCAGATTCAAGCGAATGATTAGGTCTAAAGTGGTTTTCAAAGCCTTCTTTTTCAAATTTTTCATTCGCCTTAGCTTCAGCGGCAGCTCGGTCAAATGGTTCTCCGGTTTTTGCAGCTTCTTTTTCTTTCTTTGAGACAGCATCGGATACATATTTCTCTCTAATCTGTTCGTTTGAGATATATGCTTCTCGCTCAGCCTCATAATCTTCAGCCTTAATATTTCCGTCCATTCCCGTATCATGATAAATAGACATAACTTCAACTGTCCGTCTATCAATATTCGGGGAATAGAGTCCATCATAATCATTCTGACTAAAATGAGCTTCTAAGGTATCGGCAGCTTCAAGCGACTTCAAGCGAACCTTTTCAATATGACCGTTTTCAATATCGTTATGTTCCTTATAAGATTCAAGCTCTTTAATGCCGAGCTTACTCCATACGGCTTCTCCGTTTTCGTAATGGACACCGGCAACAGACCGCAGTTCATCAAGTTCTTGAGTTTCAAGGACTTCCTTATATGCGATTCTATCTTTTTGTTCAAAATCTTCCGGCAATTCATCAACAGAGATTTTTTCAAACACAGCTCCTTTTTCGGGGTTGAGTTTGGAAAACACAGCTCCTTGACCGCCTTGTTCAGTAAAGGAAGTTTTGATTTCATTTGGCATTTCAGAACAAGATGCAATCTTCTCTTTAACAGCTTGTGCATAATCTCGTGCATCGGATTCAACTAACTGTTCCTTGTATCCCTGGTAATCATCTTCTGCACGAATATAGTTATCAAATCCTTCCTTAAACTCCAAATCTCTTTCGGTCTCAAGTTTATCTGCTCGCTCGTGCTGATACTTATGACGGTATTCGTGGGAGATAGTATCTGCTGTTTCTGCCGCATCGTGCATATTATATTCATTGATATAAATAGCATTTTGCTTTGCAGAGTAACCGCCAAAATCACAAGGGTCTTCTGCTTTATAGTACACAATCCTTGGCTTATCTTCAACGCCCAGGATTTCAGCATTATAATCTGCAAGTTTTTCAACCGCTTGTTTCTGCTCCTTGATAGATAATTGTTCCCAATTACCTTGCTTGAAAGGAGACAGCACTTCGGCAGCTTTTGCTTCATCAATAAAATAGTTGGTCTCACCAGGAACATCCGTGCCATCATTTACCTCAGATATTCTTGTAGCAGAGGGCAACTCAGCCATAGAAACATATTCATCGCCAAGTTGTTCCGTGATAGCTTTATTGTTCTCGTCCAACTTTACAATAGAATAGCCGATTCTGTCATAACTTTCTTTCATTGCGTTATATTCTGCTGAAAGCTGCTGATAACGTAAGTCGTGAGCTGTATCATATCTATCCATATTGTTGGATGTAACATACTTCGAAATTTCATCCATTTTAGCATCCATAGCCTGCTTAATGGAGTCTTTTTCGGCGGAAAGTTCCTTAATTGTAGAGCAGCTTTCTTCTCTTATATTTGCAAGCTCTCCATTATCCGGCTTTGTGTCATAATACGTTTGGTCGTACCTCTCTTGAAGTGCATTAACTCCTGCGAGAGTAGCAGCAGAGGCGGCTACAGCTTCGGCACCCTTTTGAATTTGAGCATCTCGGAGTTCAAGACTCTTTTTATCTAAAAGTTCTTGCTGCTTTTCCATTGATGCAATTTGTTCGTCAAGGTTTGCCTTTTGGTCTTGGAGGTCGTTGTATTCTCTGAGAGACTGTTTATATTCTTCGCTGCCTTTTTCCTTGGACAGAACTTCATCAAACTTACTCTTTAATTCGGCTTCTGTTGCAGCTTTTTCCTCGATTTTAGCTTGTAGTTCAGTAGCGTTTTCCTCTCTTAAATCGTTAATTTCGGAAGAAGAAACGTCGTCTTTCTCGAAAGCACCGTCGATTCTTTCTTGCAGGGATTTGCTTTCCGCTTCGGAGTTCTGTTCAATCTGGTCGCTCTCCAATTCCTCCGCGGTTTCTTCGATTGCCTCTACAGATTTTTGTTCTTCTTTCTTTTCCTCAACAGCATCTTCGATTTCATCGGATTTTTCTTCGGCTATTATTTCCACTTCTTCATCCGAAAGGTTTTCGCTTGTTGATTCTTTAACTTCATCAGCAATTTGCTCTTTTGCCTCATCATCGGTTAAATCTCCATTTTCGACGATTTCATCAGCACGGGCATCAATGGTCTCATCAGCAGAATCCTGCTGTTCTTCGATGTTATCAACGTTCTCCTCAATATTTTCGGCAACAAATTTCTCGGCTTTTTCAGAGGAAATTTTACCATCCTCAGATTCATCGTTGATGTTTTCGGCTACATCCTCTTGGATTTCCTCCTTGGTTTCGTCGCTGAGTTCTGTTTCGGTTTGTTCCTCAACTTTTTGAGAGACATCTTCGCTGACACTCTCATCGTTAATTTGGGATGTTTCAACCTTAGTATCATCATCCATTTGCTCCAAATCATCAGCTTCAACATCCTCGGTGCTTTCTTCGGTCTCAGAAGATGTACCCTCATTCACATCTTCGTCATTCTCATCCGAAGTCTCAGCGGTCTCCTCGATGTTTTCGCTCTGTTCCTCAACCTGTTCGCCGTCAGACTCGACTTCCTCGGCGTTTTCTTCAGCCTCGGAAGATTCGGCTTCCGCTGTATCCTCTAATTGCTCAGCATCATCTTCAGAAATTTCGTCACTCTCAGACTCGTCGCCCTCATTGGTTCCTTCCTCAGTTTCGGACAGTTCCTCTGGATTTTCTTCGACATCCTCGGATGCTTCGTTGTTTATATTTTCTGTTCCTTTCGGAACCTCATTTTCGTTTTCATTGATTTGATTTTCCAAATCGTTTTTATAGTCTTGTGCAGCCTCTTGTTGAGCTTCAAGTGTTTCTTCTGCTTCTTCCAGTTCCTCTTGTGCTTGTTCGTATTCTTCCTCTGTAACCTCATCGGCTACTTCGTCACCTTCTGGACGTTCAACAACTTCTGCATTATGTACCTCGATATGCTCATTCTCGTTTGCGTTTTCTTTGAGTTGTTGCATATCTTCGGGGTCATTACATTCATTGTAAGCTTCCTGCAATTCTGCACTGGCTTCTTCTTGGCTAATTTCGCCATCAGTTGTGTAGGTAACTTCTGATACATATTGACCATCAGTTTCCTTACCACAATCATTGAAATCGTCATCATCTTCTTCAACCAATTCCGGATTTTCTTCTTCCATTTCCTCCATCTTGACTTCGCAGTCGTCGTAGTTTTCTTCAGCTTCTTCTAATGACTCTGCATTTACCTCATTGCCCTTACTGTCTTGAACTTCATTCAGAGAGCAGTCATCAAAATTTTCGGCAGTTTCCTCAGTTTCGGACAAGTGTTCACTATCAACTTTGACTTCGGGAGTTTCGTTGATTTCTCTATTCTCGCCGTTTTCTAAATTGAAGCTCATAATCTATCCTCCATATATAAAATAACGCAGACACGGTATGGTTTGCATAAATCAAGCCACATCCGTGTCTGCGTAGAATTATCACACCAACACTTTTCGTGTCTTGGGTCCAGATTTCTTCTGGGAGAGTTCCTCTCCGCCGATTGGCTTACCGGAAGCAGGCACAGCACGCTCTTTTCCCCAATCACGGATTGCTTCAATTTTTTCGGGACTTGTCTGAGAAAGGGGTACAACATTGTTGAATGCTGTAATCATATTTTCTTCATTAAGCACGAAATTACTGTTAGCAATAGAGCGATATGCCAAGTCTCTCACGGTAGATTCAAGGTCGGCGCCAGTAAATCCATCAGTAAGTTCTACAATTTTATCTGCAAATGGACCGATAAAATCAAGTTTCAAATATTTACGCATATACAGCGAAAGAATGTCACGACGTTCATCGGCAGTAGGCAAATCGACAAAAAACAGCTCGTCAAATCTACCTCTACGCAAAAGCTCAGAGGGGAGCATAGAAACATCGTTTGCTGTCGCAACAACGAACACCTGCTTTTTACACTCCTGAAGCCAGAATAAGAACTGTCCAACCATTCGTGTCGATACACCGCCGTCGTTTGAACCACTTGCACCGGACAATCCCTTTTCAATTTCATCAATCCAGAGAATACAAGGAGATACATTCTCAGCGGTTGTAAGGGCATCCTTCAACTGTTGCTCGGACTGCCCCACATAACTTCCTTGAACTGTAGCGAAGTCCAAGCGATATAGCGGCAATTTCCAGTTAGCAGAAATTGATTTCGCAGAAAGAGATTTACCACAGCCAGGAACACCAACAAGCAAAATTCCTCTCGGCGGTTGCAATCCTTTTGCTCTTAACTCATCACGCTTTTCAGGAGTGAGGAGTTCTTTCTTTTCATTCAGCCATTTTCTTAAACCGGCTAATCCGCCGACATCCTTAACGCTCTCATCCACATCAATTTTTTCCAAACCGGAAATGTCAGAAAACAATCTGTCTTTAGCGTATCTAATTTCATCCATATCGGATTTTTTGATACTCTTATTTGCTATCAAGGCAGCAATTACATTTTCCGCTTCAATGCGGGTTACGCCAGCCAAAGTAGAAGCGGCTTCACGAATATCGGTATTATCCCATTCAATAGGAATTTCCGAACGATAGTCGTCTATGTACTCCTTGATAATCGAATACATTTCATCTTCGTTGGGGAGGTCAATTTTAATGACCATACCCAATCTTTGTAGCTGATTCCAAACAGCATTATTAGTCAAAACTATAACAACGCCGCCAGATTCGTTTGCCAATGTAACCAAGTCCAGAATCTGTCTTGCATCACTATTGTCGCCACTAATATCGGGAACCTCGGTCAGAATGAGCGTCATATACTGCTTACGCTTCATTTGCTCACTCATAAAGTCAATAGCTCCATACACGGATTTATCATCGTTAATTGACTTTTCCGTGCTTAAATCGTAAATACCCTTTGATAGCGTATGAACATAAAAAGGTAGAGTTAGTTCCTCGGAAATCTCTTTCAAAATATCCAACGTTCTTGCTCTTTCGATTGTGTTTATAGCTATGAAAGGGATACGAGCGATAGAGTATCTTTTCAAAAGTTCTTTGCTCTTTGCAACATCACTCATATATCAGCTCTCCTTTCAAAATGCGTTTACTTTATTGTTTCTCACAATGCTTGCGAGTTTACCGCTACGGTCTTTCTTCGCAGAATCCTCAAGAGAAGTCTGCATACTGTTTGCTTGACTTATTACCAACTGGTGATACTGCTGACGGTCCTTCTCCGGGATTGCAGGAAGATTGATCGCTTTAGATAAAAAGCACATCTCCTTGCGGAGGGCAAGGAGAGCCTGCACAATGGCTCTCTCTTGCCCATTAGAACGAGTCATTTCCTTCTGGAACTTATCAGATGCAGCATTCATTCGATAGTTGATAACATCAATCAGTTTTTTTGCAAACCGTTCGGCAACACCGGATTGCCATTCAATAGTGCCTCTCTGCATAGCAGACAACACAGCTTCATCATCGGATTTAGCTTTTAGCATATCCAAAACAGCAACCCATTCAGAATATGTTTTCGGAGGTGCAATAGCTGTGGTCAACATCGAATTAGTGCCTCCTTACCATTACCTGGGGCGGTTCGATGCTCCACGCAGGAAGGCTCTCTGCAAAAGCACTGCTGGGTGCAACATATTTCGCCACCTTTGCAGGTGTTTCCTTTGCGGGGGCGAAAGCAGGAGCATTGTTGGCTTGGGGCACAACAATTTCTTCGCCACAGGAAATGCAAAATTTACTATCAGCTTTATTACTTGCACCGCACTTAGGACAAGGAATATTCGTTCCAGCAGCAACAGAGTTTATAAAATTCGCTTTGCTTTTAGCATCCATCTTTCTTTCCTCCTTTACTGAACCTTAATTCTACGGTTTGAATCCGCAAGCTTTCTCACATACTGTTCGGGGCTAATCTGCTCAAGGAAGTCAATAACCTTTTGACTTTCACCATCTTTTTCAGCGAACTCAGCTCTGAAATCGACAACCTCAGCGAGAATAGCTCTGATAATCTGAGAACCGTTCTTGCGTTTTTCTTCAAACTTTGCTTCGATATTCTGACGATTCTGTTCAACTTTCTTCTTCTTGGAGAAATGGTTGATAACCATACCAATGCCAGCGATAATCGCAATCAAACCGAGGAAACCGTTGCCGGCAATCATCATAATCAAACCGATAACACCTATTGCCGCACCACCCCACAGACAGAATTTCTCAAATCCGGAGAGGACAACCTGAGCAAGCGCACTTGCTTTTTCCTTGTCAACCAGGGCGTTGAACTTGCTGATGAGTTCTGTTTCATTCTGACCATCAGTAGTCTTATCGTTAAAGGTATCAACATTGATTTCGATTTCGTTTGGAATTTTCATCCTGTTTTGAGCTACAACGTCGTTGTAGGCATCGCTGACCCATTCCTTGGAAAGAGCAATAGCAAACTTCTGAGTAGAAGCGCTTGCATGGGAACTGTCGGGCTTCATAGCTGCATCAGTAAGCAACTGAGTAAAGTCCTTGTGTTCCTCAAAAGCGGTCTGTTCAACAGCCATATTCAGGCGAGCACAATCCTCATCGCCGTCAAAGTCAATAACAAACTGGTTGTACTTTTCTTCTTTTCGGAGAGGAATTTCTTCCTCGTCAAATTCAGAAACCAAAGTGTTCAAAATCTCGTCGAGCTGTGCCTTCAAAGAGTCTGCTGAACTTTCCTGTTCAAAGATTGCGGTGAAATAGCCCAGGATTTCAGCATGGAGCATAGCTCCTTCCATGATATCCTGCAAAGCAGGCCATGTCTTGCTGTACTTGCGAAGATATGTATAATCGTTAGTTGCAAGAGGTTTTCTCTTGAGGTTGATTGCATCGGACCACTGCTTTGTCTGCTGCTCAACAAAACCAGGCTTGTCCGCAAGATGCTCAAGCCATTCGCCCATCTGTCTGGAAACGATGCCTTCGGAATCTGACCCAAGCAAACCGCTTGCAAAAGCGTCGAGAATAATCACCGTCTTCCTGTCAAGATTTTCTTCATCCTGGTTAGCGAGATAACGCTGAGTCCATTTGAGTGCAGCGCTCTTGCGGTCGGCTCTACGGCAAATCAAAGCGAAGAACAGAGAAGTCTTTTCGTCGTTTCTCTTGATACCTTCCTTGAGAGCACGTTCAGCTAATTCTGGCTGGTCGTTAATCCAAGCAGCGAGTGCCACCAAACAAGGAGCCAACCAATATCCAGGGGTGGAGATCATAAGTTCCTCAGTAGCATTGCTTATAGTGTCTTTCTTGACAATACCAATGTCATCCGCTTGAAGAATGCCAGTGGTAGTTCTTCTTACGATGTCGTAGTGACCAAACCGCTTCTCCATCTCCTGCCTGATTTGAATAACTCTCTGCTGTGCTTTGGACAAAGCGTTCGCTCTAACCTGAAGCTGCACAAAGTTGTTGAAATCACGTGCCAAGGCACCAATTTCATCGTAAACTACCTTGACGTTGTCGTTTACACGGTCAACGTTATTGTCGATTACTTCGAGGTTGTTGTTCAGCGTACCGAGATTGTTGTTGATAGCTCTTAAGCCATCTTCAATTGCACTTAGATTAGCTGAACTGATTGCATAATCCGCCATTCTCTTTCTACCTCCGTTTATTTAGTGGATTTTTTATATTTAAGATAGTCTGACAGGTATTTCTGCCTTTGACCATCATTTAGATCTTCGTTTTGAGCCAAGATATAGCCTAACACGCAAAGACGCTCAAAATCATTTTGTATGTTTAACTTTTTAATCAGTTCCGAGTTCAAAAACGCATCGAATGATTTGGGGGCAAATTTTTTAACTACCCACTTTTCCAAAACCTTGTTTGTGGCTACATTGGTGTCTATGTACTCGGAAATCTTCTTGTGATATTTGCAACGATGTTCACAATACGAGCATCCTGCATGGTGGCAAATAACCTCATCGTATCCGCTTGCAATGTCATATACTTTCTTTTTCACCTCGGCAATAACTTCGCCTCGGTTTTTTTCGTAATAAGACTTAACAAGAGGCAACTTCACACACTTGGGCCTATTGTCACCTTCGGCATATACAGCAGCATAACCACGTCGCAATGAACTGAGATACTCAATTTGCTCTGGACTCATATTCATTGCTCTGCCAATCGTTTCTCTATCCTCTAACGCAACTGTACGATGTACAATTTTAAGGTTTGTGTTCTTAATCGTATCCGGTGCGAGTTTTGTGGGTATCTGGTCAGCAATCAAGATGCCTTGCCCAAAAGTACGAATTTCGGCAAGAAGGTTACAGAAAAACTCAACAGATTTAGCACGTGTGTTACCACCTTCACCCGACTCAGAGACATTTTTCAGCAAGCGGTGTGCTTCTTCAACCATAAGAATATGGGAGAGCTGTTTGCTACCTTTGGTCATCTGAGACTTTCGGTATTCGTATAGCTGAACAAGCAGAATGCCTATTACGAAAGATTTTGTTTCGTCGTCACCTAAATCTTCAAGCTCCATTACAACAGGACGAGACAACAGTTCTTCTATTGGCACAGATTTTGGCGTGTTCAACATCGCACCTTTACCGCCAATCATCAAAGAGTAAACTCGTGCTTGTAGTGCAGCCTTTACGTTTGATTGAACCTCTTGGTGATACCCCATATTATCGACTATTACATCAATTTTATTGTAAAGGTCTGAAAGAGTAGGGTACTCGGTCAAACCAAAACGATTTATATTTTCTACAATGTCCCATCCACGGTCGCTGTATATTTCATAAACAGCTTTTTCAAGGATATATGGCATTGGAGGGTACAAATCGAACGCAGCCTTAAAAGTTGATAGCAAATAATCAATGTGAGTTTGAAGCGAAATTTTGTGGTTCGTTTCAAAGGGATTGATTCTATATTTTACCGATGTTTGAGCTGCCTCAGCGCCCAGCGTAAATACAAGCAAGTCCTCAAAACCTTTAAGGTTTCGCAACTCCCAATATTCACGTTTCGCTGACTCGATAACCATAAAGGGAACTTTCTCTTGTCGGTCAGCAGGGTTCCACAACGTATTCAAAATGGATTTAGACGTATTTGTTTTACCACCGCCGGTTATTCCAATAATCAGAGCGTGACGTGTGAAGTCGTCTTTTTCCATAGAATATATGTTGTTGGCAGTTGAATTGTCTTTGCGTCCTGCAACACAAATATCTCCAATCGGGATAGGCTTTTTAAATAATTTTTTTCTTCTGTTAGATACATCGAACTCAACATATTGGTCAATGTAGTACCCTGGAAATTCCTTTGTTGGCAACTGACACATAGTAGCTAATTGGTCGCTGTTTAACACGGTTTGATACTTGTATATAAACAACGTGATTGACTGAGCAATTCCAGAGCGTTGCCATCTTCCCAAGGGATGCAAGTCTGGATTTTCAATCAAATCAGCCATCATATATGTATTGGAAATTACATCTTTAATTGAGTTGTAATCAATTACTCTGAAAGGTTCGGGCTTTGATTCTTCACCCGAATAACTTGCTTTGATGATATTTCCAAGTCGCTTCGCATCCATAGCGTTATCGGATGCAAAGTAGCCGTTTACACGCCACATTCCTCGTGCTGTACCGACCTTTAACATATGCTCAAGAACTTCAAGATTTTCAAAATAATTCTTGCTGTGAAAATCCTGTTTTTGTGCAGACAGATTGCCTTGTGCTCCGCCAGAAATGGTCTGGTTAATGAGCGTAAAGACACTTTCCATTTCCTCAAGAATTTTTTCGTGTCCGAGTGTAACAGCGATATTGCTGATGCCAGATGCAAGTATTAAATAAGTAAATTTTTTTCCTTGCATACCTCGGCAAATGTTTTCAATTTGAAAACTCTTTTTTTCAGCCGCAAGTTTATCGGTCGGAATACCAGTGAACATTCCACCATATTCTCGTGGGCTTGTTCTTAAAGGATTTTCGGAGACATATTCTATGTCAATCCCCGGAAAAACAGATTCGTACGAAGAACGCAATCCGTCTCGCAAAACTTTCATTGTTCCTATGTATATGTCAATGCCGTTTTCATTTCCGATAATCGCATATGCAAATGGCACACCGTGACGAACGCTACTGTTGAGAATGTCACCAACTAATGTACTTATTGAAAAATCTTGTTCTGTTTCCCAAAAGCGAGTTAAACCATTCACCTTGAAAAACTGCATATTCTGACTTTCTTCATATCCATTAGATATAAAGTTGCCGTTAGGAATAAAATCAAGGTCTTTCCTGCAAAGAGCGTGATTCTTTTCGGCAGAAGTATATCCGTTATAATTTGCCATTGGCCACCCTTCTTGTTAAAAAAGTCGTTTTATTAGCGAGAATATAGCCCCAAAAATAGCACCGAATATTTTCAATGCTTTGGGTAGGTTTGTAAGGCACAGAATGATAATAACTGCCCAGATAATTCCTTCGACACCAAGACCGGAAATCATCATAAACATAAGGGCAACGACAATCGCTGTGATAAACCAAACAACACCTTGTCCGATTGTTCTCGCAGGGGTAATAGTGGTTCCGCTTGCTTTATTTTTTATGAGTTTGGCAATAATGTTATTGTTGGAGTCTCTTCGTCCATATACTTCAATATCATTATTTTCGCTAACTGCACCATTATTTAACCTTCCGTACACAATAACCTGATCGCAGGCATTACCAAGGGCGTTTAATGCAGTACCCGAAAAATCGGGAAACACCTGGAACATCGTAACATCATCATCAAGTGTAAAGGGGATTCCCATAAACAAAGCTCTAAACCACTTTTCCAAAATAGACCGCTTTTGATTATCCACGACAATGTTTTTGGTTATTCCCGTTGTTAAAGGTTGATTACCCGAAACACGAGGAGCAGATTGAGAGTTGACTACAATTGTGTTCTGCTGAGCGACTTGAGGAGCTTGACCTGCTGAATACACTTGAACCGAAGGCTGAGAGGCAACGGTTGTCATATCGTTACCATATGGGGCTTGGTCAGCCAACGAAGCTCCACCGCTTAATAAAACTTTTCGGTTCCCCCCTCTTTTGGGGGCATAAGTATCGGTGTTTTGATTGCCGCTATTATTTATAATATTTCGTTTGTTATGTGATGCGATTTGAGTTTGAGTAGGTGACACACTTTGAGCATATGGATCTTGACCAATCGCACAAAGTTCACATATATCGCCTTGATTATCAACTTCATTTACGCCACAAATTCTACACTTATACGCCATTATCATTCCTCCTCGTATAATATATTTGTAAGCAACATCCGCCGTTAACTTACCAGCAAAATTTGTTCTTTGACAACTTCATAAGGCTACCCCAACAGGCTCTCCTGATGCTACAATATTCTTAATGAACTGTAGCTAAGATAACGGCTGTCACCTCCTGCAAACCCTTAGCGGTTATTGCTTAAAAAGCTTGCCGCCTGACTCCTGGATCATTATCTGCTCACTCAGATGTTGCATCTCTGGGCGGAAGTTCTCCAGCAAGTATGCTTCCACAGATGAATGCTTATTATGCGAGATTGCAGTCAGTCCCTGAGATCAGGATTGCCCTTAACTACTCTTCCATCTTTAGCCGGAAAGGTGGTGTTTTCTTTATGAAGAAGGCGGATCTTCAATCTACTTTGTTTGTCGGTATCGACATTAGCTCTCGTGAGAACGTTGTCTGCTTTTTAGACTTCTTCTCTACTACTGTCCTAAAGTCGTTCGCTGTCCCCAATAACCAGCCTGGTGCCGAACAGTTGGCTAATACCATTCTTGAATTCGTAGCAGCTAAGCATGACTTTACTAAAGTGTGCGTAGCCCTGGAATCTACATCCTATTACAGTATCCACATCGCCAACTATCTCTCAGATTGTTCTGAGCTTATGGCTCTTGGTATTGAGGTATACTGCTTAAACCCCAAGATGATTGCTAATTACAAGAAATCTTTTCTTGGCAAAAGCAAGAACGACTATGTCGATGCTATGGTGATTGCCGACTTTGCCAGAGTCGGCAGGATAACTTCAAAGCCTTGGCGTGGTAGCCAGTTTTTGGCTCTACAACGCCTTACACGGCACAGGCTTCATCTATCTAAGTGCCTAGCCAGAGAAAAGACTTATATGTGCTCCAACATATTCCTGAAATTCAGTGAGTTCTCTATTCTAGATAACGAGAACAAGCCCTTTTCTAACAACTATGGTGCCACAGCTGCCGCTGTGCTCACCGAGCTTCTTTCCACAGATGACATAGCAACTATGTCCATGGAAAACTTGGTTGATTTTATCTGTTCTAAAGGCAAGAACAGATTTACTGATCCAGAACGGACTGCGCAGCTTCTACAGAAGGCTGCACGCGATTCCTACCGTCTGGACAAGTGCCTATATGAGCCTCTAACTATTGCCATTGCCTCATCTTTCAATGTAATTCGCTCTTATGCTGCAGAGCTCAAAACCGTTAACACGGCTATTGAGCATACCGTTAGAGGACTGCATCCAGAAGCCTATATGTCCTGCGTTCTATACCTGGAGTGGATCCTGTATATGCTGCAGGGCTATTAGCTGAACTGGGCACCATTGAAAACTTCAGCTCTGATGACGCATTAGCCAAATATGCTGGTCTCACGTGGCGTGAAACGCAATCTGGCAACTTTAGAGCTGATGATACGACAATGACCAAAGCGGGAAATAGTTACTTTAGATACTACCTACTCGAAGCTGTTGGCTCACTTATTAGGCATGATGCTGTTTATGCGGAGTTCTACCAAAAGAAATATGCTGAAGTAAAATTGCACCAACATAAACGTGCTTTAGTTTTAACTGCTCGCAAATTTGTCCGGTTGATTTTTGGATTGCTGGTCAAAAACCAACTTTACTCCCAAAGTGGAGTAAGCCGAACTTAATATTTGCTCGTTACAACTGCCTCTTTTTTGAAGATTAATCCGGCAGTCTTATTAAAGTTACCCTTTTTGAGGCCAGTTGCTTACATTTTTATCTTATTAGGGGCTTGACATATTACCAGATTGCTTAGTAAAATTAATGCTTTCCGTAAATTGTTTTCATATTTTTCTCACTTATTACCATAACTTTACCAATAAGACTTTACCTTATACGTTGCACTAACATACCAATACGGATTACCTTCCATTCTAGCATTTTTTAGCCTAGCATATTTTAGCCAAGTTCCATTTCCATCATATGAAACTTCAATATAATAATGCTTATCAGGCTTTAAATTAATTTTAACTGTTTTACTGCTCATGATACGAGAAAATCTCTGCTTGCCATCTGCACTTTTAATTTTAATATTAAACTTTGGATAAATAGTTTTACTTTTTCTTTTCCAAATAGATTTAAATATTTTATTGTAACAGCATTGTTTACTAAAGTGATAGATTCTGCGCCAGTTCGTTTCCAATCTGCTTGCGTCTGCACATTGATAGTAGCTGTATTCATTCCCCCGCTTGTAGCAGCTTCTGCAAATCCATTAATCCCCATCGCAAAAAACGTTGCTAGCATAATTGACATTAATCTTCTCATCATAATTTTTCATCTCCTTGATTCTACTCTTCAATAATTACTTGCATGCCAACTTTAGCAAAAGCTTTAAGCTTCTGAACATCATCATTCTTTAATCTTATACAACCTTCTGAAGCTTTTTTACCAATCGAATCTGGATCATGTGTTCCGTGGATGCCTATACCTCCCCACTTACCTCTACTTAGCTTATTAGTATCTAAACTAATAAACCAAGGTCCATAAGCTCCTGTAATTTCTCCTTTACCATCCTTAAAATCATGAGTCCAACTAGAGGCATCAATTATTTCATCAATAGGAAAAATGCCTGACGGAGTCTTCATATCTCCTTCTTTTTCCTTTTGTCCACTATTTTTTCCTAAAGCACACGGATAAACTGCTACTACCTTTCCCATATCATCAATAGCATAAACCTCAAATTTGCTTTTAACGATTAAAATGAACCTATTATCCATTTTATACTTCTTTAATAAATTTTCATTAGTTTCATTTTTATCTTTCACTATCTCTGCCTTATTATCAGTATTGCCTCGTTGCGTATCAGCATCTCGCCCATCCCCATGATCAGCTGAACACCCGCCAATAAAAATAATTGAAAACACCAGTATCAATATATAAAGGACATACTTTTTCACGATCAACACTACTCCTAGTAAAATTTCAAATTCAAATCACTCAATCCTTGTTTTAATTTACCCATAAAAGCAGGACCAGGATCAATTTTTTCCGCATAATAATCTGGTACCTTCTCTATAAACAATCCGCTACTTTCTGCTTCATGTTGTTGATAATGTCCCCACACATACTTAATCGTAGAATACTTTGCCTGTAAATAGCGGATAATAGCAATGTTAGCCTTTACCTGTGCCTCTGTCAAATCTTCTTTTCCATCAACGCCGCCAACATTTTCAATACTAATAGCACACCAATTATAACCAATTGCATGCCTATTTAACGCTGTCTCCGGCGTCAACTGATAAATAGTGCCATCTCTATCAACCAAATAATGCGACGCAACATTTAAACGTCCGCCGCCATCATCTGGCATTGTCTCACTATAAAAATACTGATAAACAGATTCAGCATCATTAGATACAGTCCAGTGGGTAATTACAACTTGCGGAACAATACTAGTTATATCCTTTCCATAATGCATTTGCGCATATTCTTTGATAAGCTGCTCTCGTTGTTCCGTCCATTTTATAGGTTTATGTACAACTTCCAACTTAGGTAATTCCCGCATTACTTGCTCTTGAACAGCAGTCTTTGGAGCAACTTCTTTTTCAGTATTTTCTTCTGCTCCCAAACAACCTAAATTAGTCCAGCAAAGCAAAAGTAACAAAGATAATGTTAAATATTTACCCATCTACTAAGCCTCCAGCAATGTTACATATCTCTTTTCAGTTGAATAAAATCCTTATACACCAAACCTTCCGTACCACCTGACAAACGTACCTTATACCAAGTCTCGCCATAAAGCTTTTTCACATTAACTTTATCAACATATATTGTTCCACTGCCATTTTCTAAATTCAGCTGACACTGATAAGTACCGCCATTTTCACCAGTTATTGTCACAGGCTGTCCTTTTGCAAGTCTTATATTCTGACCATTGAAGCCCACAACCACATTATCAGTATTAATCATACCAGCTCGCTCATCATCGCATGTCTGTACAGCAATAGCATCTAGTCCGCTATTACGCTTCAAGGTTTTTATCACAGAACTATTGGTAGACGGCGCACTTCTCAAAAAAACATCATCGCCCTTAACATAGGCCATTTGAGGTTTAAAATCACCTGTTTCAAAGTGCATATACTCGCTGTTTAATCTTTCATATTCATAATAACCTTCGCTACCAATTTTAAATGCGGCTTGATAATCCAATCCATTAACACCTGCTCTAAGACCATCTACCAAACCGCTTATTCTTTTTTGTTCTGCTTGAAGAATTCTGATAAGCATTCTTCCCTTACGCGTATTTGCTTCACTGCTATTACGCAGCTCTGTTAAAGTATCTAATACTTCTTGCTCAACACGCATTGCACTGTTAAGAAGTTCTGTTTCACCTTTTAAATTACCCTTTTTGTTTATAGTATCATTAATCAATTTAGCTATGCTAGCTATGTTGCCATTATGTCTTTCTTTAGCATCTTCCATTTTAGGTATAATTGAAGCAGATGTACTAATCGTCGGCGGTATTGGAATATTTTTAGTTTTATTTGGTTGTATAAACACAAAATATACAGCAATTCCTAATACTAAAATACCTAAAATCATGCCAAAAATTATCATCATATTTTTGTTTATCGCAGTCCCACTAGGATTAACTTTAATAGGTGTTACAGTCTTAGGTGTTACAGGCTTAGGTGGTGGCTGTATAGGACCAGAAATTATAATACCACCACTCTCAGTTTTTACAGAATTACTCGTTTTATTAGCATCAGTAATGTTCTCAACAATAGCTTTATAAGCACTTGTCAATTCTCCCAGTTCTTTTACAGCTGCAGCTCGTTCTTCAGAATCCCGAGACAGCATTTTTCCCTGCACTTCTTTTTTCTTAGACATAAAGGCATTTTTTGCTTCATCTTTTGTACAGTTTTCATTTAATCCAAGCAAATCATAATAATCTTGCATTTACACTCCACTCCTCTACCTAGCAAATTAACCGGAAATCTCTTCCTCATAATCCGGTTCTTCATACGAGCTATTGCCCCACGATGGTTCATAATAGCCGCCATCTGCTGGTGCTTCTTTTCTTACAACTTTTTCCTTATATTCTTGTGGTTTCACTTCTTTATCCCATTCAATTATAAATGCTGTAGTATTACTATTTTCTAACAAAGGCGAAAACGAACCAGCTTTCCAAGTAGCATTTTTATATTTGCGATATAACATCGCATACCTTTCATTACTTTCTTCCTTTGTCGGTTGCCCAGAATGCCAATTGGTAAATTTAGGCTTCTGCCCATTAGGTAATACCCAATTGCCATTAAGCTCTTCATCAGTCAAACCAAAATACGCACTGTCGTATCCTTGTGAAACCATGAAATCATACAACATTCTGCTCTTTTCTTTAGAATCAATTATTGCCAAATGACCACCTACACGATCTGCATATAATTCAGCTTTTTTATACCCAGAGCGCAAATCAACAATTTGGTACATGCGATTATTTGCCAATATCGTCGGTTTAGATTCGCTAGGCTTAGTTTTATCTTTCTTTGCTATTTTGGGTTTAGATGAATGCCCTCCATTAGAAATGCCAACAGACCTTAATATTTTATTACCAAAATTTCCCCAATCAAATGCGTCAGCAGGCGTTGCATACAAACTGCTAGTTGTTAATGTCAAAACTAATAAAATACCACATATCTTTTTCATAATTAGCTCCTTCAATGCGTTCTTAATCTGAAAGTATCGATAGCAACAGGTACCACTTTATCATTTTTTAATTTGAAAACTACACCAAGCTCACCCTCTCCATTGCCAACTCTACTCTCTTGAATACCATTTCTATTCTTTCTTGTATAATTAAATTTAAAATTGATTTTATAAATTCTATCTTTGAACGGATTATATAATCTATTATTATACTGTTCATTGCTTGTAACTTCAGTAATATCCATAGAATATATACCGCTTCCATCAGCTCTGTTGAAGAAACGCTTATATTGATCATACATACTGTTCAGTTTTGCTTCCGAAAAGCCTAATTGCAGATTCTCAAGGCTTTCATTTTTGACTGCCCCTTCTACAATTTTTCGCTGAATATCTTCAGATTGCTTCTCCATGTCCTGCAAAACATCTTTTTTCAAATGCGATTTCCAATAATATAAGACTGAAGATTTCGTATTGGGCGTTAAAATCAGCTTTGTTTCATAAGGATCGCAAAATGGTACTTCTACCTTAATATTATGCTCGCCATAAAAAAGGCCTGGACAAAGGTAGTTATGTGTACCTCTGTTGGTACTACTCGGTGCTTTTAACAGCACCCCATCAACATAAAGCTTGGCATTAGTTTCTACTTCCATATCAACTGCCCTAATCGTCTCATAATCAGGGATTTTATAATTGCCAAGTATTTTATCCCAATAACTAACGGGAGCAACCGTCACTAAAGTTCCCTCAACTTCACTATTATCATTTAATCTCAATTTATATTTATATGTACATACGTGTTGTGCATCAACTTTGGTTTCTTGCCCTACTTGTACAACGTTGATGTCAGCTATTCCTTTAGACAGCTTCACAACTAGTTTATCCTTATAATCCTTAGGGTTTTTCTTCACGAACTCTATGCTCTTTATATAATTGTCTTTATTTACAAAATCATTCTCGGTTACAAACAAATATCCATAAGCTGCAGCATAATCCTGTTTGCTGAGAGCAGTCAAATACTTCTCTACTGCTTTTTCCGGCGTATTAACATAATTTTTAAAAACACCAATGCCACACACTAGAATAAGCAATATCGCCAAAACGCTGAAAATATAGTTTTTATATTTGACAATTGCTGTCACTACGCCATTGTCACCACTATTGCCACCACCATATTCACCATTGTTTCTTAAAGGTTGTCCACAGTTTCCACAAAATTTCAAAGTAGCGTTATTGGCAAACTGACACTTCGGACAAATTAAAACATTATCAGCGATACGAGTTACATCATCTGGCTTAGGCGAAACGATAACTGTTCCACTATTACTATTCGTACCAATATTACCATCTTTATTTTTTTGCCCAACTTTTTCATCCACAGAAGCAACTGCCCCTTTATTACCATGCGTTATCTTGCTTGTATCTTCTATATCCTGCTTATCTTGCTTTGTATTATTGGTATTATCTTTGACCTGTATATCATGCGTTGCGCTACTGCTTTCCTGCTCTTTAACTTCCGCTTTTTTATTGTTGAGAGAAGTTATAATTTCTTTGTAAGCTTGCGTTAATTCCTGCAATTTGCGCATAGCATCCTGTCGCTCGTAGGAATCCTTAGACAATAATTTACTTTGCAAAGAAGCTTTCTTGCTTAAAAATGCTTTTTTCACTTCATCTTTACTGAGAGTCTCATCTATTTCTAATAAATTATAATACTGTTTCATGCTCATCACCATTCCTTGCTTAATAATGTTTTAACATGGCTTCTCGTTCTTCTAACAAGTTGTGTATTCCAATATATTTATCATTAACTTCTGCACGATCATAGCTTTCATCAGAAACCATTTTTCTAATGAAAGCAATTCATTACAGATGAGAGTTTCTAATTCTGTAATATTATCACTGCCATACCCAAACTCTCCACAAGCTAAAGACCGCGCTTCTAAAGCCACCGCTTTTTTATAAAATGTCTTGCGCCTGACCATTTTTTACAAATATAGCTTCTTGTCCAGGTCCAACTATTAACTGCGAACCTAATATAATATCTTCCCTTTCCCATTTATAAATTAACCATGGTTCGTTGTTACGAGTACCATCAAATTTTATTCTATTCAATATTGGCATTAATATCACCCTCTCTACTAAATTGATATGAGAAATTTATTGATACACTAATAGTAGTCAAGTCGCAAGCTAAAACCATCCACTATACCCTCCAATGTATACCTCTAACACCCATTTTGCCCCCCACTACACAATAGCGTTTCTACGAAGTACTTGTCTATTAGTTCGCAAAGCATCGTCATATAGGGGTATCTCTTATCAATGCTCGTATATATCATTATGAAATTTCCATTATACTCTTAATTTTAACCAAATTGACATATATCTGACACATGTGACAACTTTTGTGACAGGCTTCTTGCATATTCAAGACTTTATTATTGTCACAAATTCATCTATAATATATATATTGACGATGAACTATTTTTAGGAAGGGTTTTGCTTATGACATTATTTGCAGATACGCTCAAAAAGTATCTAGAAACCAAAAATACAACAATTTACACTATCTCAAAAATAAGCGGTGTAGACAGAACAATGATACAGCACATGAAGGTTGGTAAGCGTATGCCTGCGAATGTTGCAGACGTAACTGCCATCGCCAAAGCCATGATGCTCAACCCCAGTGAAACAGCAGAATTACTGCGCGCCTATCATATATCACATATGGGAGAAGAAAACTTTTTCCGTCGTGAGCACGTCAGCAAAATCATCTCCGGTTTTTACGATATGAATTCTGCCGACGAGCTTGTGATTCCCACAGGCGTACAGGATATGCTCGATATGCAGGAACAATTAAAAACTATCAACGGTCAGGCTAATATCAATCGTATTTTGAAGGCGGTTTTGGAAATTGAAGCCAATAAAAAATCAGGCCACATCAAATTAATGGTACAGCCTGAATATCAATATATTTTTGATTGTCTTACTTCCATTGATTTTAACCGCAATAACACGCTTGTGGAAGCTATCATCGTTTTTGACAAAAACGAAGGACATAAAAGCACAACCTATAACCTTAACATCCTGCAAAAGCTTGTGCCTATTTTATTCCAATGCGAGGTTTTCCATCCTTACTATGTTTATGACAATGTTGATACGTTGTTCAACCACACAAGTATGCTGCCGTTTAAAATCATCACCAGTGATTTTGTTTTAACAATATCCTACGAACAGGATAAAGCAGTTCTCTATCATTCACAGGATATGGTTGCACTTACCTGTGATACCTTCAAAAAAAGTCTCAGTGTTGCTAATCCGATCTGCCAAGCCTTCCATCCTACGCCGGAGGAATATTTGCAGTCTACCTTCCTCAGCGATGAGGAAATAAACGCTGAAGAAGTGCATGAGCTTTTCTACCAGCCTTGCTTCCCCAGCTTCTGTCCGGAAGATATACTTATGGACAGATTAAACAAGGATATTATACCGGCTGAAATGCAAGGTGTTATTGTTGCTTATTTTGACAAAATCCGTGCACAATACAGCACACATCATATTTCCTTTACGTTGGAGGGCCTAAACCTCTTTATGGAAACAGGACGCGTAACAGAAATCCCTGATTTCATGTACACTTACCTGACGCCGCCGCAACGCCTGGCGCTTTTAAAGAACATTATCAACAGCGTTGATGATGGCAGCTTCACGCCAAGGATTGTGCGCAGTGAAAAGCTTTCCGTACCGTCACCTATCTGCATTTGCGCGCCAAGCGAGCAAAATATTATTATATATTACTTCAGTTCCAATAAAGGACAGTATATCTTCCATCTGCAGGAATTAAGCCTGGTACATGCATTCCATGATTTTCTGGTTTACCTGCCGGAAAGCAGTATGGTTTATTCCGAAGAGGAAAGCAAAGAGCTGCTGCATGCTGTCTACGATAAATATAAAAATATCTATAATTAATAAGTAACATCAAAGAGGTTGGGACAAACCAACTTCACAAATTAAAGAATCGCTAGAATTAAGTATTTTTTAATTTTTTGCACTAAAAAACCAGCGGATATTTACCTGACGGTAAACCTCCACTGGTTTTTCTGTTTAAGGCTAGGATAACCCCAGCCTCGTTTGCTATATCCTATGCAATTTTACATTTCCGAGAATTGATCCTTGCCTACACCGCAAAGAGGGCAAACCCATTCTTCCGGTACATCTTCCCAGGCTGTGCCTGCTGCAACACCGTTATCGGGATCGCCAACCTCAGGATCATACACATAACCACAAACATCACATACCCATTTTGCCATAAGCTTCGTCCTCCTCTTGCCATAGCCCGCGCTTTTAAGAATAGCTAAGTGCGAGCTACATAATAATTATTATTTTTGACCTATAATTATTATAGCACAGTATGCGAGGATATTCTGCAAAATAGCTGTGAACCTTTTACTGCAGCGCCTGCTGCTTTTCCAGCAAATCCAGACGGAAGAAGTCGTACAGCGTCTGTGCCGCCGCATGGTTCATGCCTTCTACCGCAGCCAGCTCTTCGACGCTTGCTGCTCGCATAGCGTCCAGCGTTTTGAACGCCTTCCACAGCTCCTGCCGACGCTTAGGACCGATGCCATCCACATGGTCGAGCACGGAAATGAGATTGCGTTTACCACGCAGCTTGCGGTGATAGGTAATAGCAAAGCGGTGCGCCTCATCGCGGATGCGCTGAATGAGGTGCAGCGCAGCGCCTTCACGGTCCAGCATAATGCTTTCGCTCTGATGCGGTTTAAAGATTTCCTCCTCGCGCTTGGCCAGACCTACAACCGGCAAATCGTCAAGGCCCAGGCCGCGGATAACCTCCAGCGCCGAGCTCAGCTGGCCCTTGCCGCCGTCGATAACCACCAGGCTGGGCAAGTCCTCATAATCCCGGTAACGACGGTAGACAACCTCCTGCATGGATTTGAAATCATCAGGCTTGCCTTCTGCCGAAACAATTTTATATCTGCGGTAATCTTTTTTGCTGCTGGTGCCGTTGCGGAACACAACCATGGAAGCAACAGTTTCGCTACCCTGCGTATGGCTGATATCGAAGCAGTCCATGCGCTCCAGAGGATGCTCCAAGCCCAAGGCCTGCTGCAGCTCTTCGGCTGCCTGCAGGTCGTTTTTCAGCGACAGGCTGCCCTTGCGCAAGCGTTCGTTCAGCAGCTTGACGGCATTTTCATTCGCCAGCTTCAGCAAATCCTTTTTAACGCCGCGCTGTGGCAGCAGCAGCTCTACCCGTCGCTGCGCCTTGTCTGCCAGCCACGTTTCAATAAGCTGTTTTTCTTCCTCCTCGGGCAAATACGGCAGCACTACTTCCTTGGGAATAAAGGTTGCTTCGTTATAATACTGCTTGACGAAGGCTGTCATAACCTCCTGCGGCGTGTCGCCGCCGTCGGGCATAAAGAAGTTATCTCTGCCGATGAGCTTGCCCTTACGCACGAAGAATAGCTGCACGCACAGGCCTGTCATATCCTGCCCCAGGCCGAAGATATCCATATCACCGCCGTTATTAGTGACAGCCTTCTGCGCCTCGTTCAGACGTGCCACAGCCTGCAGCTGGTCGCGCAGTCTGGCAGCCTCCTCAAAGGCGTAGTTATCCGCTGCCTCCTGCATCTGCTGCTTCAAATCACGCTCCAGCTCCGTGGTGCGTCCGTCCAGCACCATGCAGACGGATTTAATCATCTTGTGGTAATCCGCATTGCTGATATAACCGGCACAGGGTGCAAGGCAACGCTTAATATGGTAGTTCAGGCACGGTCTGTCAGGATTCATTTTGCGGCAGGTGCGCAGCGGAAACATGCTGCGCAGCAGCTTTACCGTAGCATGCATGGCACCGGCGTCGGCATACGGTCCGTAATAACGTGCGCCGTCACGCATGTGTCTGCGTGTAACATATAAACGCGGGAAATCCTCCTGCATGGTAACCTTAAGATAGGGATAGGTTTTATCGTCCTTCAGGCTAATGTTGTAACGCGGGCGATATTTTTTGATCAGGTTACATTCCAGAATCAGCGCTTCCACCTCACTGGAGGTAACAATCGTTTCAATCTCCGCGATTTTCGCCACCATCGCCTTCACCTTCGGCGTATGGCTGGCCAAATTGCGGAAGTAGCTGCGCACGCGGTTTTTCAGCACTACGGCCTTACCGACATAGATAACCTTGCCGGAAGCATCGTGCATCAGGTAAACGCCGGGCTTTTCCGGCAGCACAGCCAGGGCGTTTTTTATGTTATCACTAAAGCCTGCGGCTAATTCTGTCATACGTACCACCCGTTCTTCTTCGCCTTAGCCAGCTCCTGCTTGATGTACTGTCCTGTGTAGGATTTTTTGACCTTCGCTACTTCCTCCGGCGTACCGCTGTCCACCAAGGTACCGCCCTTGTCGCCGCCCTCGGGACCGAGGTCGATAATATAATCCGCTACCTTGATAACGTCCAGATTATGCTCAATGACGATAACGCTGTCACCGCCTTCTACAAGACGCTGCAGCACATCCAACAGCTTGTGTACATCCGCGATATGCAGGCCTGTCGTAGGTTCGTCCAGGATATACACGGTGCGTCCCGTACTGCGGCGCGAAAGCTCCGTTGCCAGCTTCACGCGCTGCGCTTCGCCGCCGCTCAGCGTCGTCGCTGCCTGTCCCAGATGAATGTAGCCAAGGCCTACGTCCTCCAGCACTGCCAGCTTGCGGTAAATGCGCGGCTGATTTTTGAAGAATTCGCAGGCTTCGCTCACCGTCATATCAAGAACCTCCGCGATGGATTTGCCCTTATAATGCACCTCCAGCGTATCGCGATTGTAGCGTGCACCGTGGCAAACCTCGCATGGAACATAAACGTCCGGCAGGAAGTTCATTTCTATCTTATTCATGCCGTCGCCCTTGCAGGCCTCGCAGCGTCCTCCCTTTACGTTAAAACTGAAGCGGCCTGCCTTATAGCCTCGCAGCTTGGCCTCGTTGGTCTGGCTGAAGAGCTCTCGGATAAAATCAAAAACGCCGGTATAGGTTGCAGGATTGGAGCGCGGTGTGCGTCCGATTGGGGACTGGTCGATATTGATGACCTTATCTGTATATTCTATGCCCTCGATGCTGTCATGCTCGGAAGCACGCAGACGCGCACTGTTGAGCTTCGCAGCAAGAGAGTTATAGAGAATATCGTTAATCAAAGTAGATTTGCCGCTGCCGCTCACGCCTGTTACTACAGTAAAGACTCCGAGCGGAATGCTGACATCAATATTTTTGAGATTGTTGGCGCGGGCGCCGTGAATCGTCAGCATCCTGCCATCGCACTCACGGCGATGCTTAGGAACCGGGATAAATTTGCGGCCGCTAAGATAGGTACCGGTAACGGATGCAGGCACCTGCTTAATTTCTTCTACCGTGCCTTGGGCCACTACCTCACCGCCATGCTCGCCTGCTCCCGGACCGATGTCGATAATTTGGTCGGCAGCATACATCGTTTCCTCATCATGCTCGACAACAATCAGCGTATTGCCCAAATCACGCAAATGCTTGAGCGTTTCCAGCAGCTTGCCGTTATCGCGCTGATGCAGACCGATGCTCGGTTCGTCCAGAATATACAGCACGCCTGTCAGGCCGCTGCCTATCTGCGTTGCCAGACGGATGCGCTGCGCTTCGCCGCCGCTCAGCGTACCGGCGCTTCTGTCCAGCGTCAGGTAATCAAGGCCTACGTCGTTGAGGAACTGCAGGCGCGCCATGATCTCCTTCAGCACCTGATGCGCAATGATTTGCTGCTTCGGCGTCAGCTCCAGCTTTTTAAAGAACTGCAGGCAGTCGCGCACCGTCAGCGCCGTAACCTCACAGATATTTTTACCGCCGATAAGAATTGCCAGAGCCTCCGGCTTCAAGCGGCTGCCATGGCAGGCCGCGCAGGGAGTGCTCGTCATAAACTCCTCCAAATCCTGACGCATAGCGTCGCTGAAGGCTTCACGGTAACGACGGCGCAGCACGTTCAAAATGCCGTCAAAGGTTGTGTTGTGCTCCTTAACCTCACCCTGCAGGTTTTCGTACAGGAACTTAAACTTGCTCTCGCCGGCACCATCCCACAAAAGCTGCTGCATCTCGGGCGTCAGCTCATTCCATTTGGTGTCATAGCTATAGCCATAGGCAGCAAGAACTGCGCCCAGCTGCTTCATGAAATAGGAATTCAGATTGTTGCTGAAGCAGGCAATGCACCTTTCCGCAAAGCTTTTGTCAGCGTCAGGCACAATCAAGGCCTTGTCAAACTCCATATGCATGCCAAGACCTGTGCAGTCCGGGCAGGCACCGAAGGGGTTGTTGAAGGAAAACAGGCGCGGTTCAATCGCAGGCAGGCTGATACCGCAGTCATTGCAGGCAAAATGCTCGCTGAAAAGCTGCGTTGCCGTTGTTTCTCCCAGTGTTGCTACCTCCGCAAAGCCATCGGCCAGCTTCAGCGCCGTTTCCACGGAATCCGTCAAACGTTGCCTGATGCCTTCACGCACCGCCAGACGGTCGATAACTACAGAAAGGCTGTGCTTTTTATTTTTCTCCAGACGGATATCCTCATCCAGTGTGCGCACCTCGCCGTCAATATACATACGCACATAGCCTGCACGCCGCATATCGTCGAGCAAACGCATATGCTCACCCTTGCGCCCCCGCACCAGCGGCGCCATCACCATAAAGCGGCTTCCCTGCGGCAGCTCCAGCACCTTGTCGACTATCTGCTGCACGCTCTGCTGCTCGATGAGCTTGCTGCATTTAGGGCAGTGCGGTTCACCTGCGCGCGCGAACAGCAGGCGCAGGTAATCGTAAATTTCCGTTACCGTACCTACGGTAGAACGCGGATTGCGGCTCGTGGTCTTCTGGTCGATGGAAATTGCCGGGCTCAGGCCTTCGATGTAATCCACATCAGGCTTGTCCATCTGCCCCAAAAACTGACGGGCGTAGGCCGAAAGTGATTCCACGTAGCGGCGCTGGCCTTCGGCGTAAATTGTATCAAAGGCCAGGCTGCTTTTGCCGCTGCCGCTAAGGCCTGTGATAACTACCATTTTATTGCGTGGTATTTCTACCGTTATATTTTTCAGGTTGTGCTGACGCGCACCCTTCACAATTAAAAATTCTTGCATATGTTTTACCTCTGTTAACAAAAGGCAGCAGCTGCTGCCAACGATAGTATGTTTATATTATAGCACACTACTAGGATAAACGCAGTAAAAATGCTTTTCTGGAAACTCACGCTAAAGGTTAATTTTTATATTAGATTGCACTAAAAGCAAAACCCCCCGGCTTACAAATTAACTGCAAACCGAGGGCATTTTTCATTTTAAATTATTATTGTTTCAGGCACTGCGCTTACCAGCAAGTTCTCTTACCTGTGCTTCTGTTATCTCCAAAATGCTTGCTATCTCTTCTACCGACATACCCTTAGCTGAAAGCTTTACTACAATTTTCTTATTATTTTCTCTTTCTGCTTCTGCAACAGCCTTTTGTGCTCTTTTCTCTGCATATTCTTCAATAATATCCCGCATGTAAGCTTCACGCTCCTTTGTGTTTTGCAAACAGCCGCTTAGGCACTGCGCTTACCAGCAAGTTCTCTTACATGAGCTTCCGTTAAATCCAACAGATTTGCTATTTCTTCTACCGACATTCCTTTTCCTAGAAGTTTCTCAACGACCTTCATATCGTTTTCTGCAACAGCTCTTTGCGCTCGTTTCTCTGCGTATTGTTCAATAATATCCTGCATGTCAGCTTTACTCTCCTTTGCATTTTTCAAATATCCGCATTTCGCAGCTAATTCACTATAATGCATCCTTGCGGGATCCTTACAGTAAAAATCCTGCATCAGCTTGCCTAACGGTGTATCATCTTGTACCTTACTGTTTACATAAACGATATGCGTACCATCGCCAAAATCAGCACCGTTTTGCTTAATCACTCTATCAATATCGTATAATGGCAGATTACCTTGAAGCACATCATTTTCAGTGATAAAAATTACATAGGTAACCGGTAACTGTTCGTATGGCTTACCGGCCTTCAGCAAATTACTGTCCAGCAAGCTGCTGTAAAAGCGTGCTCTTTTTGCTGGCGCACCTTCATCACTACGTTGAACCTCAACATTGAAGTATACTCCAGCCTCATCCTGTGCTAGAATATCCATTTGTGCCGAATGTCCATAAAGATTTTGGATAAAATTCTGCACCTTAACTTCTTTCACTTTGATTTTATCATTTTTCAAAATAATGCGCAATAACAATTCCGCTGCAGGAATATTGTTTTCAAAAACCTTATTCATAAACTTATTATTCATTAAGCACAGCTCCTGAACAATTTGCTGCACTTCGGTAAGCTCCTGTGTTGGCACTTTATCAGCTCCCTATCTTTGTAATTTTCAGATTTTTCTACTTATTAGATTATAAAGCATCAATATCTGGCAGTCAAGTTGTTTTCTGAAAATTATGTGCAATTTATCGCAGTAAAATAAAAACCACCTCAGCCTCACGCCAAGGTGGTTCAGCGAACAAATATTATTTTACTTCTTCATAAAGAGCACGCACGCAGGCATCTGCCAGCGCACCGATGCTGGAAACGCTGCGCTCCTGCGGCAGTCCGGATGCATCATAGCCAAGCGGCAGCTCTGTGCAGGCGGTCATTACAGGAATATCACGCTCAGCCCACAGCTCCTCTACCAGCTCCTTCATAATAGCGCCGGCCTTTGCCAGCTGGTTAGCCTTAACGCAGTTGATAACCTCCTGAGATTTATCGCTCTGCTCCTCATTCGGAATGTACAGTGTCAGTCCGCGCTTTTCGGCATATTTCTGATACAGTCCGCAAGCACGCGTGCCTTTAGTAGACAGCATCCAGGCACCCTTTTCCGGAGACAGCTCTTTGGCAGCCTTAACGGTTTCGTCAACGATATGCAGCAACGGTACCGGCAATTCATCAGCAAATTGGTCGATAAAGAAATGTGCAGTATTGCAGGGAACAGCAAGTACATCCGCACCCATATCGCACAGCTGCAGTAAATCAGCCTTCAGCTTCGGCAGCGGGGATTCACCCTTGCCGAAAATTGCTGTGCCGCGGTCCGGGATATCGCAGTCACCAATCATATACACTACCGGGTGCTCCTGGTCGCAGCTTGCCGGGCATCTCATAGTAAACTGACGCAAGAACTCTGCAGCAGCTGCAGGGCCAAGGCCACCGACAACACCTAATTTTTTACCATTCTTCTTCATTTTCATTTCGCTCATATATACCTCTTCTTTCCTGTTTAGCTTCACTGATAGGATTAATAAAGTTCTTTTAATTTTAGCACACCAAGCTGGTATTTGCAAATATTGCCAGGCCCTGCAGATAGACAAAAAGCCGCTGCCAGCCACCCCGCAGAGTGACAAGCAACGGCTAATTTTTTAATTTTTATTTACTAAGCCAGGAACGTACACTGGAAGAAGCTCTTGTCTCTTCCTTGCTAACCTGTACCTGTTCAGGTGCATAAAGCAGCAAATCATCATTAATTTTTTTCACATCGGCATTTACAATGTAGCTTACGCCGTTCAGATAATCAAAAATGCGATATCTGAGCGCTTCGTCAACTGCATCGAAGCATACCATAATTGCGCTGCCGTTCATCAGAGAATCTGCATACTCACGCACATCCGCAAAGGATTTCGGCGTACGCACCATAATATTCAAATGACCGGATTTCAGCAGACGCGGACGGGCATATACCTCCTGCTGCTCTTCCTGTTCATCTGACCAAAAGAATTTCATTGCTGTATTTTTTAAACCCATGGCCATCAGCCTCCAAACCAAAACAGTTATTTAGACTATTATTCGCTGCCTATAGGCAAAAGTCCTGCTTAGTAATCTAATTGTAGCAAATTTTCAACAGGTTGTCAAAATTTATGCTTGAACATTCTTCATACGGCCACGCAGCTTGCCGCGCTCCAGACGGTCCAGAACCTTCTTACGCATACGGATGCTCTTCGGAGTTACCTCAACCAGCTCATCATCGTTGATGTGCTCCAGAGCCTGCTCCAGAGAGAAGGTCTGAGGCGGAATCAGACGGATAGCGTCGTCACTGCCGGAAGCACGCATGTTGCTGACATGTTTCTTCTTGCAGGGGTTAACGTCCATGTCGTCTTCACGACTGTTTTCGCCAACCAGCTGGCCTTCGTAAATCTTTTCTGCAGGAACTACGAACATGGTGCCGCGCTCCTGAGCATTGCCGATACCATAGGAGGTGGTTTCGCCAGTTTCAAATGCAACCAGGCTGCCACGGGTACGGCCGGGGATTTCACCCTTATATTCTTCATAACCGGCAAATACGTGGTTCATAATGCCGTTACCTTTAGTATCAGTAAGGAACTGGTTACGGAAGCCAATCAGGCCACGAGCAGGAATCTTGAATTCCATACGCAGATAGCCGGCCATTTCGGTCATGTTCTGCAGCTCAGCTTTACGCAGGCCCAGGCCTTCCATTACAGCACCCATGAAGTCCTGCGGTACGTCAATGGTCAATGCTTCCATAGGCTCCATCAGCTTGCCGTTTTCATCGCGGTGCATAATAACCTTAGGTTTACCAACCTGCAGCTCAAAGCCTTCACGACGCATGGTTTCAATCAAAATAGACAGATGCAGCTCGCCACGACCAGCAACCTCATAAGCATCCGGGCTGTCGGTTTCTTTAACACGCATGGAAACGTTGGTTTTAACCTCTTTGAACAGACGGTCACGCAGGTGACGGCTGGTAACGAATTCGCCTTCACGACCGGCAAACGGGCTGTTGTTAACGTAGAAGAGCATGGACAGAGTAGGTTCGTCAATCTTGATGCCCTTCAGAGCTTCCGGATTTTCGCTGTCAGCGATGGTGTCGCCGATGTTAGCGTCCTGCAGACCGATCAGCGCAACGATATCACCTGCTTCAACCTCAGGCACTTCTACACGCTTCAGGCCCTGGTAGGTGTACAGACGGCCGATTTTGCCGTTACGGTTGCCTGCTTCGTCCATCAGGGTAATGTTTTCGCCGTTGTGGATGGTACCGCGAACTACGCGGCCGACAACGATACGGCCTACATAATCATCATAATCCAGGGTATTAACCAGCATCTGCAGCGGTGCGTTAACGTCAACGTCCGGAGCAGGAATGTTTTCCAGAATTACTTTGAACAAAGGCTCCAGAGAATCGCTTTCCTCATCCATGGACAGCTTGGCAATACCGTTACGGGCGGAAGCCAGAACAACCGGGAACTCCAGCTGATCTTCATCTGCATCCAGTTCAATGAACAGGTCCAGAACTTCATCAATAACCTCATCAACACGTTGGTCAGGACGGTCAATCTTGTTGATGACAACAATCGGTTTCAGGTGTTGCTCCAATGCTTTACGCAGTACGTATTTGGTCTGCGGCATCGGGCCTTCATAAGCATCAACCAGCAGCAGTACGCCATCAACCATGGTCAGTACGCGTTCAACCTCGCCGCCGAAGTCAGCATGGCCCGGGGTGTCCAGAATGTTGATTTTTACGCCGTTATGCATAACAGCAGTGTTTTTAGACAGAATGGTGATACCACGTTCACGCTCCAATGCGTTGGAGTCCATAACGCGTTCTTCCACGCGCTCGTTAGCACGGAAAACGCCGCTTTGCTTCAGCATAGCATCAACCAGGGTAGTCTTGCCATGGTCAACGTGGGCAATAATTGCTATATTACGAATATCGTTTCTAATCATTATTCCTTTTCTCTCCTTCATAAAAGACAAGAAAAAGGATGCTTGTCAAGTGCATCCTTTCACAGTATTACTAAACTATTTTATTATATGCTTTTTCAGTCATACTGTCAATAAAATTGTCTTGAAAGTTACAGAAAAGCTTGTAAGATGCAAGGTAAAGGGGTTAGCAGCAAAGCCTTGCATAAACTATTTGCTAATAAAGTAGTATCTTGCTAAACGCAGGCATGAAAAAAGCCTGAGAGCGAACTCTCAGGCTACTTTAACTATGGCAGGGGCACTAGGACTCGAACCCAGATCGACGGTTTTGGAGACCGTTGCTCTACCATTGAACTATGCCCCTATGGAGCGGAAAACGAGATTCGAACTCGCGACCCCCTCCTTGGCAAGGAGGTGCTCTACCACTGAGCTATTTCCGCATTGGCGACCCGGATGGGACTCGAACCCACGACCTCCGCCGTGACAGGGCGGCATTCTAACCAACTGAACCACCGGGCCAATGTCAGGTGTCTGACAGGTATATATATTACCATATGTTTAGCGTTTTGGCAAGTGTTTTTTTGCAATTTTTTTCAGGAACGCTTTTCCAGCTGCCAACACAAGTCTTTTAAGCAAAAAAGTGTTGGCAGTCTTAACCTGAATCAGGTCAAAACTCCAACACTTATTTTAGAGAATCAATTATGCTTAGTATTCAGCTAACTTAGCAGCAGCTTCCGGGCAACCTTTGGCAGCAGCCAGTTCAAAGTAGGTTTTGGAGCAGATTTTGTGGCCCATTGCCAGATATTGCTCGCCCAGCTTGTACATGTCTGCAGCGTATTCCATATCCTTCAGCTTAGCAGCAGCCTTCGGGCAGCCTTTGGCAGCAGCTAATTCAAAGTAGGTCTTGGAGCAGATTTTGTGGCCCATGCCCAGGTATTGCTCGCCCAGCTTGTACATATCTTCTGCGTATTCCATGTCCTTCAGCTTAGCAGCAGCTTTCGGGCAGCCTTTGGCAGCAGCCAGTTCAAAGTAGGTCTTGGAGCAGATGCAATGGCCCATTGCCAGGTAATGCTCACCCAGGTTGTACATGTCTTGTGCATATTCCATGTCCTTCAGCTGTGCGATTGCTTCTTCAGAGCCTTTGGCAGCAGCCAGCTCCAGGTAGGTTTTGCCGCTGATGCAGTGGCCCATGCCCAGATATTGTTTAGCAAGCATCAGGCAGCCTGCAACGTATTCTTTTTCTTTTGCTTCAGCAGCAGCGATCTCTTCGTCGGTAACGCCGGCTTTTTCTTTGAACCATGCCATAATAGCATCCATATCTTCAGCCTTGTGCAGCACGCTTCTGAATTTATAGTCAATCACCTTGGTAGTATACAGGTACTCAACACCCAGGTCTAAGTCAAAATAATCCAATCCGAAAAATGTCAGAATACCATCAATAACAACCTCTGCATTAGCAGGATCCTTCGCCAGCTTAGCAATTTGTAAATACTTTTCAGCAACAGTCGTCATTTAAAAAACCTCTCTTTTTCATTCTTTTGTAAGAATAATCAATTATTAGTTCCTTAGGAACCAATATAATCATATCACGATTGAAAATAATTATCAACTATCTATATGGGAAATAGTAGGAAAATGGGAGATAGAGGGGAAAGATTTTGCTATGCTGCCTTTTGCCTCTTGGCATATTCGTGATTTTGCTTTATTGGCGAATACGCTGATTAAAATTCTTGCGAGAGGTGTGGGACAGAACGAAGTTGCCAGAACTCTTGTCAAATGCCGGTTGGTGTGTTATAGTAAAGTTATCTTTGGAGGCTGGCTGCCTTCTTAAAAGCCTGATTACCGCTTGCGGTATATGCTGAGAAAGGCTCTCCTAGGGGAGAGCTGTCGCCCGTCAGGGCGACTGAGAGGGGTTTGCTGTCTTTACTTTTGCTATCATTCCCACTCTCCCCTCCTCAGAGAGGCTTTCTGCTACCGAAGCTTTTAGCACCCCCTTTAGTCGCCTACGGCGACAGTTCCCCCAAGGGGGAACCAAGGTAAGTCAGCTTTAAGCCTGACTTCTTGCCTGCCCCTCGGGGAAGGTGGCTGCGAACGCAGTGAGCAGACGGAAGGGTTGTACCTGATTACCGCTTGCGGTTTTGTATGTTAGCGCAAAGCGACACTAAGAGACTCCCCTTGGGGGGAGCTGTCACCCGCTAGGGTGACTGAGAGGGGTTTGCTGTCTTTACTTTTGCTATCATTCCCACTCTCCCCTCCT
>ERZ1026776.159-NODE-159-length-52283-cov-68.515643_pt1 | contig 52283 bp, 76 predicted proteins | sample MGYA00380125_ERZ1026776 | MGnify/ENA primary metagenome ERZ1026776 (study PRJEB33269, sample SAMEA4719761) | human gut metagenome | biome: human-associated habitat; feature: organic feature; material: feces | place: Cameroon | collected 2013-10 ...
CTTCGTCTGCTCTTGCCTTACACTATCTTTTTCATATCTTAATATTTTATATTTTCACACAATATCCATTCCATACTATTTTATAGTTCTTTACCGATGATTTCCCAAGAGCCTCGGCGAGGCTCATTACGGCAGCGCCTTCCTCACCACTCTCTCCCAGTATATCGTCTCATATCCGCTCTCCTCAGAACTGCTTCCCGTGTTCTTCACCTTACACGTTAGGTAAGCCACATATCCGCTCTTGAGCGTGTAGGGATATCCGGTGTAATCGCCGCTATCCCAGTTCGGAGCTGTCCTCGACGTACCGTAAAGCGTGATGCCGTTGCCGTTCTCGCAGCGGATGATGATAGTGTTGCCTATCACCTCACGCGCCCGTTCGTAACGTCCGTCAGTGTACGGATGCGTTATAGGCTCTGCTGTCGGGAGCACAAGCAGTAGATACATCGCAGCTCCGTCAGCATCCTCGGGAGTCGATTGGATGACGAAGTTCGAGCCTATCTTTTCCCAAATCGGATTATATGCGTCACTCATGCCGGAGTTGGTGTCCTTCTCGAAGTACTCGTAGAAGTTCTCCTTCGTAATCACACGCTTTCGGTTTCTTACGAGACCGTCGAAGTAGCCGTTCGTAGCGTATATCGAACCCGTGAAAAAGCCGTCCTCCGTTATTCTCGCCGTCACGTTCCCGCTGTTGTCATTCACCTCGAACGTGTCTGCCGTAGCCTTGATGATGCCGTTCTTGATGTCGATACCTGTTGTCACAATAGCATCGTCTATGGTTACGTCATAAGGCGAGAGACTCCAGCCTTGATATGTCTCGCCTTCTTCCAGCATCGGACGACACAGGTCTATCGCTCCGTTCTTTCTCACGCTTGTCTCTATCAGCAGTCGGTTGCAGGAGGCCGGCACGCTCAACGCCACCTTATGCAGCACCCACACGTTCAGCGTCTGACTGTCAGGGAACGTGATGCGTACCACATCCGTGCCCGCCACGTTGTTGTTGTATGTCTTGATAACCACATAGCTGCCGTTGTCGGGCCTCACCGTCATTCTCATCCACACGCTGAATATGTATTTTGTCTGCGGCTTCACGCGTACGTCCTTGAAGTACAGGCCCGTCCAAGAGTTTGTCGTGGCTCCGCTACAATAGCATTGGGCGTAGTTAGTGCCACCCACACCCTGCGACATTATCGTCACTTTCTCCGTACCGTTGATGGGCGTTATTTCGTCATATTCCCTCAGTGCCGAACCTACGATGCAGTTACGCGCCATGTTCACCGTTACCTCCGTCACCTTCAGCGATATCTCACGAGCCGTCTGTTCTATTGTGGATGACACTTGCTTCACCTCCTCCTGAGTGGCGTAAGTCCTCTTCACCTCACTACGAAAGCCATCCAAGGTCATAAGTAGCTGCGCAAAAGTCTGCGTTGTGCCATCTGACGTTTTAAACTGAAACTTGTCCGCTAATGCGAATAACTCCTTACGTGAAACACAGAACACCTCTTTGCCTGCGAGCGAGTAAGCGCTGATACCTTGGCACATCTTAAACGATGGCGCATCATCGCCATAGGACGAAAGGAGGATGGCTGACTGGCGTGTCTTGTCGGAATCATTGCCCAATTGCACCATTTCGTCGCCCACCTGTGGCGCATCACTGTTCTTGTCGGCATTGGTGGCTGAGAGGTCTATGAAATCTTTACCAACATACACACATCGCCGCCAATAGTAGCGATTCTTGACATTACTACTCGTTCCGGACTTGACGTTGAATGTCTGGCAACGCACCAAGTCACCAACCGCAAACTGGTTGTCTATCTCCTTTCCGTCCTGCTCCTGCTTGAAATAACAGCGATAGAAGTCAAGAGGCTCCGAGGAACCCTCTGTCCACGGTATATCTCCTCGTGAGTACATTTCCACCGAGGTACACTTTATTGATGCTGGAGTCAGCACAATCTCTCCTCCTACATGGCGCAGCTCTCTGATGATAAGCTGAACAAACTCAGCTGCTTTGCGAACCAACATGCGGTCTACCTCCAGATAGGAATCTTCGGTATTACCATAGTTTCCAAGCCTGAAGCCGCTACCAGCCGCACCTGTCTCGAACACTCTTGATACAAGCTCGTAAAGCGCAACTTTTTTTAACGTAGCAGTTCCGTCCGCCGTAATACCAAGGGGGTTGTCGACAGAACCCACACCCAAGGCGATTCCTTTTAAGAATCTTATAAGGCCTTCCGCCTTGTCGGGATTTTTCTTGGACAGAAAATATCGTAAGCCGTATTTAGCTATAATATCATTTATCTGTGTTACTGTATACCCATTGCTATCATTATTACCACTCGCAATAATAGATTGTACGTCCTCTTTTAGCTGTGTTATTGTACCTTTTATCGCCTGATTACCTACTGTAATTTCTTGGATAAAGTCAAAGTCAATGTTAGTTGATATTTTTAATATTCGCGTGTTGAGTTTGTACCCTTGTCCGTCATTATACATTACGTTTTGTCCAATTTGCAGATGTGGATTTTTACGTTCAAAAACCTGTGGGTAGGATTTGAATGTATAATTGTTCAAATCGGACATTAATCGTATTATCTCTGCTTTTGCTTTGTTTAATAACCTTGTTTGCGCATCTGTTTTATACACGTCAGACATAGCTATATTATACAATACAGTGATGTTACACTTTAACGACGGCAATGATTCTCCATGCGGAATAAGTTGCTCGTCGGCATTCGTTGGTACAATAACATTGTTATCTTGTTGATAAATAATTTCGTAATCTCCTGCAAGAATGTTGAATTTAGTTGTTGACACATCATCGGATTCATGGCTGGATGAACTGTTTTTATGATAATTAAGTTCAAAACCTACGTATTCTCCATTAGTGCCACGTCCTGCCAAAGGTGTAGACAACGCATTTGCATTCAAGTTTGGCTCAAACGAGCATGACAGATTTTTTCCGGCAATAATCAAATCATCGGTAACTTCAAAGTCATACCAATAATGCGTTGTACCGTTGTCGTTGGTGGTATTTACCGGTGTCTTGTCATTAACTTTTTCCGTTGTACAATAAGCAAGTCGCATATACCATACGGTAAAAGTCTTGTATGTTGCAACAGAACCGTCTGCATTGTACGTAAGCGGTATCTTTTGGTTTGTTGTACTGTCTAATACATATTTCTTGCGACCTCGTACATTATACACGTATGTATTCAGTGAAGGGAAAACGTCAGAAAAATTCAGCACCTTGGTAAATAAAGGTTCTGTTTGTTTGTCTTGTCTGAGGTCTATCGTTGAGAAACTATCAATGTCGTATTTGTAATTTTTGCCGTCAACAGCAATAGATCCATTTCCTGCTTCTAATTGCAGACGTATATCGCTGGACGAGATATTTTCTCCTTTACTGTTTGTTTGTGTTATATTGCGAGTGCCACCAAAAACCGTGAAAGCATTATAATAATTCTCTTTGCTCTCAGATATTGACGGTACACCGATATTTTCCCCAACTACTAAATTCAATGGCGTATCACCAATCACAACTTTGCCAAAATATATAATTTCGTTGTCGTAATCAATATGATATTCACAGTTTTCACCCACGGCATTGGCAATAGTTGTTAATGCAGACAAAACGTCATTGTCTGTAAAAGACACATTTATTGCATTTGGCAATGTATTTGTTGTCTGAGCTTTCCATCCGCAATTACCAAATTTAAGGTCGTTATTAAGAAAATCACAGATTTTCCCCATCAATGTAGACAGCACACCAACGAAGCTCCAGTTTGTCTGTTTTATAACCTCATTTTGAGAGTTTTTAGTCGTTATGTAGAATGGTTTTTTACCTAACGCCATTTTCGGGTGCTGAAATTCAGGCGTGTACTTCCACGACATTTCACTTGATTGTGTTGGCTCGTATGGCTCAAGCAAAAGAAATTGACGTGTAACTGTGCGTACATCGTCAATATAATATGTGTATTCAATATATGCGCCAACAGGCAATACAACTTTGACGGCAGCATTGAACGAAAGAGAAATGTAATCAGATTCAGACAATTCCTCTTCACGTTTTGCTTCCTTTGTTACAGGCACTTGCATCAGCACACTGCCGTCTATGTTGTATATATTAATCATAACGTTTCTCTATCGTTTGGGTTGTTTTCTGTTAATCCGAGTGTAAAGTTACCTTTTTTCAATCCATAGTCTCCATATTTGGAACATTGTGTGTAAACAACTTTGAAGACACGTTTTAGACATGGTACTTTTAGACAAATCTCCCCATTATAGGCTATCTTGGATAAGAACTTTTCATATTTTTCGAGATAGTCATTTTCTGTTGTGCCCTCAAGAAGAAAAGAAATACTCAAATTGCGTTTGTCTTTCTTTGCATATTTTGCAGATGCTATAATAGCCGTTCCATGTTCTAAGCGGCTGTCATTTGTTACAAAACTTTTTACTGGAGCAGGGGTTAGCAAGGCTTCTCGCCAACCCCTTGTAAGAGTCACCCCAAATGTATCAATGTCAACATAAGCATTATCTTGCTCGTTGACTAATTTTATAAAAGCTTGATTTCTCATGTTAATACCTGTCTTTCATAATTTTATACATACTTGCAATGTCCTCACGAATAAGGATTATAGGAGCTGTATTTTTTACTATCTGCTGTAGCTGCCCCAATCCTTCGTATTGTATATCTCGCATTTCTGACATGTTAGCTGCTACGGTTTCTGCATAGTTGCGCATGACGCTTATGTCAACGCTTATTTGTGTACGCGTTGCATTACCCAACTCAACCGCACTTTGTATAGCATAACCGATACCAACAAGACTGCTTGCTTGGTCTGCTGTAATTGCTTCAATCCCCTTTTCTGTTGCCGTTTGTTGCGACTGTGAGGCGTAGCCCGTAATCTGAGCCCAATAATCTCTTTCTTCAATGCCTTTCTGTACTATTTTGTCATATTCCTCCTTAAAATTATTAATATCGTCTTTTGAAAGCTGTCCTTCCTGCATCTTGCTTCCCCATTTCTCATACAATCCTTTAAGGTCTGTATTAATCAAGTTTTCCAAGCCATATCGAAGAACCGCTTTTTGCATCATTTCAGCAAAGTTTTCTGAAAAATCCTCTGCCGTGCTTTGCATGTCCATAAGCTTGGAGATAAAGTCATCCCTCATGGAAGAGAAAGATATTTGTGTCAAGCTCTCGTTTATCTGGTCTGTTAAGTCTTGCAATTTGTCGGCTTGGTCGATATAATCATCCAATTTATCGGCAAGTCTGTCTCCATAACCGCCCTTGCCTGTGTCTTTTATCTTTTCCCAAATGTCAATCGCACCACCACGGAGTTTCTTCATTTCCTCGGGTGTCAAGTCCCAAAGATTACCGCTAAAATTCTTATTGCCAGTTATTTTTTTTATTCGTTCGATCTCCTCATCATTGAAGCCATTCCAATAATAATTCCAAGAGTGATGAGCACCGTGATAGCCAGCTTGCTCTTGCGCTATCTTCTTGTAATTCTCGTTTTGCTCTTCTTGGAGTTTGTAAGCCTCTTTGTACGCTTCCACAGACTTTTCCCCACTTGAATTCTTCATCGTGTCGTTCAAGTCCTCTATTGATTGTTGCAGGCTCTCGTTTCTATCTGATAGTTTATTAATTGCTTTTTCTACCTTTTCGGCGTTTGAATTTGTAAACCATGAGGATATACCCTTAGAAGACAATGCTCCAAAGGACAGAATACTTCCAATGTTACCGGTAATAGTGTCAAGAATACCACCGATTCCGTTTACAAGTGAGCCTACATTCTGTTTAATAATATCTCCGCTCAAGATATTGTCAAGCAAACCATTAACAGCACTTAGCACTGAGTCAGTTAAGCCTCCGACTATTCCGCCTATTCCTTGCTCTGCGATTACATCTAACAAGTTAAGAACCGCTCCGATAATCTGAGACACCAAGTCCGTTTTACCTTCAAATGCTTTGCCGAGCAGTTTTCCTATAGTGTCCGTAACAGCTTGTGTCGCCTTACCACCATTAACCTTTTTGTCGAAATCCACAAATGAGTCCCAAACACTCGAAATTGAGCCGCTTTTCATATTCTGAAGAAGCGCATCAAGTGAGTTCAAAGTACTGCTAAGTTTCTGCGCTGAATCGGTAACATTGCTTTGTGCTCCTACAAGGTCGGCATCAGCATTTGCTAATGCTTGCCTGTTGCTGTCGTTCTTTTTCTGTGCAATATCGAGATTTCCTGTTGCGTCAAGTATTTGTATTTCGTTGCCGCTCTTCATCGCCTTTTCATAGGCTTCTTGTGCTTCTGCTAACTTCTTACTTGATTCGTTGAGCTTTTCCTCTGCTTTATTTCTTTTCTCTAATTTCTGATTGTAGTCGTTAATCAGTTTGCCAAGTTGTGAAAAATTAATATCTCCCCATTTGCTTGTGCCGTACTGATTAGACAACTCATTCATACGAGATAGGAAGTCTTTTTGTTCTGAAAGTGACTTTGCTTTAAAAGTGTCAGTTTTAGAAAAGTCCTTCATTGTTTTCAAAATTTCGGTCATTTGGTCTTCGAGTATTACGCCAAATTCGCCGAATACCTTTGCATAGTCTATTTTGCTTTCTATCTCGTTAGCTCTAACAGTTCCGACTTGCTTCGCTTTTTCTGCCTGCAAGGTTTTTACCTTGTAGGTGTCACCCTGTGCTTCCGCTTCCTTTATTTTTGCATCGTATTCCTTAGCGATTGCGAGTTGTTGCTCCTTGAAAGTGCCGTATTCCTTCAGATAGTCATAAAGGCTTTGTGTCTTCTTCTTTAATTGTGCCAAGTCATAAGCATTCTCCTGTGCTTCCAAGGCTTCGTATTTTGCGTTAATAAGTGCCTTTTGGTCGCTTGTGAGTGTTACTTTCTTATGCAAACCACTGGCATAGAAACCCTCCTTATTTTTGTTTTCTGGGTTCTTGTCGTATGCTTGTTTTGCTGCTGCGATATTTGCGTTTAAAAGGTTCTTTTGCTCCTCTTCTATTGCGTGCTTCTGTTTTTCGTAATCGAGTTTGTGCTGAGCCACTTCTTTTTCGCTTGCGCTTTCAAGTCGCAAGATGCCCGCTTCTTTTTCAGCCACATACAAGTCCCATTTTGTTTTTTCGCTTGCTGCAAGCTCCTTTGCTTCTCGCTCGGCCTCTTCCTCACGGAATTTGCGCTGCTGTTCTTGCAATTGCTTTAGCTTGTTTTGTCCGCTCTTGTCCTTAATGGCATTTTGCTCGCCTATCGCAAGTCCTTGGTCCGTTGGCTTTGAATTGGCGAGCGTTCTTGTGTCTGACATTAACGACTGCAAGTATTTTTTATCCTCTTTCGACATCAAGCCGTTGTTGGCGATTCTCTTTGCCGCCTTTAAATAAGCTTTGCCGGGCGATTGCTCGCCCGCTTTTTTTAATTCTTCATTATATATCTGCTTTAGATGTTCTTGTCGTGACGTTCTTTTCTTATCATTCATCATGTTTTCTGTAGTCATTGCGACCAGAGGGTTTGCGAAATAGGCTATACCCTTCAAACCCTTTCCTAATAATGCAGAAAATCTACTATTTCCTAATTTTTTGTCCAGTGAGGCTATACTACTTGCAATATAATCTACAACAGGTTTTATTCCCTTTTTTATAGCATTCGTAACCTGTCCTATTGTTTTCACAAAGTATGTACAGTATTCAACAAACGAGGCATACGCTGGGGTCAAGTTTGCATTTACCTCATGTGCCAGTGCCTTTTTGGCATTTTGCAATCGTTTCTCCACGTTTACCATCTTGCCTTCTGCCGCTGCCACGGTTGCTGCTGCGCTTGCTTCATTGTCTAAGCCGTCTCTCATTTTTGTAATAGCGGCGGCGTTTTGTACAAATACTTTTGCGAGTGACGCTTGTCTTTTTCCTAATAAGGACGTTAAAGTGTCGTTAAGTTCCTGTGATTTTGAAAGGTTCGTAAGTGCTTTTGTCGCACCTACAACCGCTGGATTATATTCATTTTTTGCTTGTGTAGAAAGTCGCGTCATCATCATAACATAAGAAGATGCCGCTTCATTTGCACTTCCAAATGTTCTTTTACCATAAGCTGCTGCCGCAGCAAGCTCTTTTAATGAGATACCAGCGTTTTGTGCTCTGTTAGCTGTTGACGCCAGTGTTTGCGCCATTTCTTCATACGTTGCCGTTGATTGTTTAGACGCATTTATTATTATTGCATTGTTGTGTGTTGCTTCAAGTGCCGACTGATGATATGCTCCAGCGATTTTTAGTTGATATTCGGCAGCTTTATCGGAAGTAGTGCCGAGTACGGTTGCTAAATCATTTGAATTTTTTGTAACCTCTGCTATTGCGTGTGCATTGTCTCGCAAACCTTCAAAGTATTTTACCCAACGTGTTCCAGCTGCTGCCATTTCTTCAGCGCTGTGACTACTTGAGTATTCAATTTCGACAAACTGACGGCGTAATTCCTCCAGTGTACCATCATCCAGATATGTCTTCAATGGCGCCATCGCAGCACGTAGAGATTCTGCCTGTTGTGATAACCATTGCACAGATTTGCCAATAGCGACAGCGACTGCACCATATATGCCAGCCTTGCCGACCATACCTAAAAGTCCGGAGAAATTACCATTACTCAGGTTAGAAAATGCGCTTTGTGCTTTGCCAAATAATCCTGTTATGTTCTTTCCTGACTTTTTTGCATTTTCACCAATTTTTTCTGTGTTTTCGGCTGTCTTCTTCGCTGTCTTGGCTACATCTTCGTAAGACGTACCCATTTCGCGCAATTTCTCCTTGCCTTGAATAATTTCTTGTGTTATTCCCCTTTGTTTTCGTTTGTTTTCTTCCGCTTTGTCGCTGTTCTTGCCATAAATCTGCACAATTTCGGAATAATCGCTTTTAAGTATTTTCAGTTGATTTATGTTTTCCTGTATGATTGTGTAGATGTCTTCTTTTGACATTCCACTCCATATATCAGCTGTGGATGCTTTTACTTCCTCGGATGCTGTGCGTAATCTTCCTAACTCTGCCGTAACTTCGGCGATTTGCTGTTGCTTTTCCTTGATTGCATCACCCTCGGCGAAATACTCTTTAATGGTTGCAAATGGATTTTCACCTTTACGCATAGATGAAATAAAGTCGCCTCCCCAACCGTTTGCATGGTGAGCCTCCATTTGTTCCAACTGCTCGTTGAGTTTCTTTAACTCATCTTCTTTAGCTCGTATCGCATCAAGTGTTTTGTTTGTGCTTTCAGTTTCTCGCTTTTGTTCAGCTTCTGCTTTTTGCGCTGTAGAAGTGTACGCTTCTGAAAGTCGCTGCAAGCTGCTTGCAATTTCATTCGCTTCGTTTTTCAGCTTGTTAGCACGTTCTAAAAGTGCATCCGCTGCCTGTGCGTTAAGAGCGTTGTTGTTATCGACAATATTGCCGTCAACGACCTTAGAAGTATATGCCTCTTCTCTTGCTTTTTTCTCCTTTTCAAGCAAATTCGTCTGCTCGTCCATTAACTGACGATATCGTTCTTCGGCGCTCTCCTTTGCTTTTATATATTCGTTTTCGCTAATTTTGCCTTGCAAGACACGCTCCGTCAGCTTGTCAAGTGCCGCTGCCTCGGCGTTTGCTGTTTCGGCTCGCTGTTGGCTTGCTTCGGCTGCTTTTTGATACGCTTGCGTGCTGTCTTTTACAGCCTGTGTTTCTTCTCCTATCTTTTCTGCATTTGCACCGTGTGCCACGCTTTCAGTACCTACGGCTGCTGCCGCTCCAGCGTGAACAGCCGCATTTGCGCCAGTTGCTGCCGTTGATATAGACCGACCGGCATTCAGGGCATCAATAGCAGCATTGAGAGTACCAACATACTGCTGAGTACTGCCGAATGTACCCAACATTGATAAATATTCGTCGTTAAGTTTCTCTACTAAGCTCTGCTGAGATTTTAACTGCTCATTAATCTCATTCCATTTCTGAGAACCTTCGGTTGTTTCTAATAATCTTTTTTTGAGCTTATCGATGGTTGCTTCCGCAGTCTGAGCCTCCGATGCAAGTTTCTTTAATGCTTCGGGCGTGTCGGCGAGCGATTTGTTAATTTCTTCGATACCTTGCTTTAAGGTCAGCACTGATTGCTTTGTCTTCTCGCTATCAGAATCCGAACTTTGAGCAATATCATTCAATGCCTTCGTCATCTTAGAGCTAACTTCATCCGTCTTTACTCCAAGTAAATTCAGGTCATTTATCAACTTATCAAAAGACTGCTGAATGTCAGAAATATCCAACTGTCCACTTACGCCAAGTATTTCGTCTGCTGCCATATTTTATATATATTATCCCATCATATCCATAAAAAAGTCCGAAGCATGTACAGACTTGTTAATTGATTGACGGTTAGTTGTGTTACCTGTATTCGTGTTAACATCATTATCGCTGCTCTTGTCGTTATCCCATGTAGGAATGGAACGATTAAGGAGCATAATGTTTAAGTATGAGCGATTAAATACGACCTCCTCGTAACTCATACGGAAATATTTCATCACTGCTCCGACTGCTGCCCATGGGGAATCGTTTGTGGCTCCGTCATCACTACTGCTTGGGTGAGGAAAGTTATAGAGGTTAAGAAAAAATTTGCATTAAAAGACTGGCTGATAAATTTCACAAGCTCGTTGAATGCGTAGATGTCAAGATGCTTACGTATATAGCGTCCAAACATGTATCGTTTCCAAGCCTTGCGAAAAGCACACACTATAAACACCTCGCACATAAGACGTGCGTCATTGCCATGTGCAATAGTTTCACCAATGATATTTACCTTGTCGTTATCTTTCCACGAGGGCTTCTTTATATCGTTAGCAAAAACCGACATTTCGTATATCTGCATAAGCGTAAGAGGCTTTATTTTAAAACTAAGCCAACCAACTTTTATTTTTACAGGCTTTTCCTTTAAGGTTTCTGCTGTACGTTTTTTGTCTGCTGTTTTCATAGCTATAAAAATTAAAAAGCGGTGCGGCTTGGGTTATGCCCTTACCTCACCGCTTGTATTAAATAATCAAATCCGTATCATTAAACATCGCCAGTTCCTTTGTCGATTTCGGTTTTAACGTCATCGTAATATGCCCAACGATGTCCACTAACTTTGTTGCCTTCTGCATTAAATACTGCCATCTGACGGAACACAATATTAAGGTTGGGTAATCCTGTCTTGCTGATAGAACCAGAGCGAGTAACGGTAAGCTTCATCTTTGACCACTGAAAGACCTTTGCCGGAATATCGTCGAGCTTCTTGGTCTTAATTTGCACAGCTTTGTAACATTCTGTCTCAGTTGGCTGCTCGTTATTCCATTTGTTGTCATCGGAAGTATAGCCAAGAATCGCTTTGTATGTCTCAGCAGACAAGTCGTAAGTCTGTACAGTAAAGCCTTTTGTTGCTGCTGATGAAGGAAGCTCTGCATATGGGTCTTCCGAATCCTCAACCTCCACGTCATTGGTGGATGGTGCGCTGTCATTAAACGTCAACGAACCGGAAACGATAGCTTTGAACTTAAACGGGAAGCTGGTAGGATAAGCACCATTTGCCGCAGGGTCGGCAATGGCAAATTCGCCTATGCCATACACACCGTTTTTTCCATTTTTTGCCATATCTTAGTCTTTTAAATTGTTATACGTTACGTTGAATTTTAAGTTAATGTAATAAGTTTTATCGTTGTCGGGTGTAGGTCGCGAATCAGAATAAAATTCAAAATACGCGCCATCAAGGTATGTGTTCTTCTCAAAAAAAACGAGGATGTTCTTTGCTATGGTTTTCAACCTTCGTGTGTTTGGTTCGTCACTGGCTGTTCTCTTAACGTGTATATTTACATTTACAACGCCCTCGTTTATTGTTTTTTGCTGAACAAAAGGTAGATGGTTAATAACGACATATTCATTTAAGCTTGATTTTTGGGGGATTTCATATTTAAAAACCCCAAGCTCGTTTATGCCGATATTTTTGCTCTCCCTTCTCAAAAGCCTGTACATTGCACTTACAGCATCATCCCCTAACATCATACGTTTTGCATATATGTTTTACAACCATAATTTTAGATAGCGACGTTTGAATGTCACAAATCCTTTTACTTCCAATTCTTTGCTGATAGTCCCATCTGTCTTGGTTATGAATACCTTATCACCTTCGCGAGGCAGCATTTTGTATTTTGCCTTTGACAGCGGAGCAATTACCTCGTACGAATAAGCATATTGCGAGCCATCTGCCAGTGTTACTAACCTTGCACTTGTGTTTGGGAGTATAATACACTTGCCAAAATCATAAAAACGCGTTGCAGTTGCCTCAATAGGATTTCCATCCTCGTCATAGCCGCTGCCAGCATTCTCGTTGAGCATGTCAAAATTTGGATTACCATTATCGTCCATATCGTAGAATTGTTCACCTATTTGTACATACCCAACATTATAGATTTTAAGCTGAATTTGCATCTTGTCCTCAAAATTCATGCTTTCTCCTCCTTACCACACTTTTGTACTTCTTAACCAGTAATCATCCGAATCACTATTAAGCACAAGGTCAGCATCCAATCCGGCATCCTTGGCGATAGATTTAATCATATCGTCAATCAAGCTATTTTTGTCTTTGTAGCCTTGTGATATGCCACCTACATTCTCACTTGAAAGCACACGCATCTTGTAAAGAATACGCATTGCAGCATAGGCTACGGGCTTTTTTACAGACACAGAATATGCATCATCAACACTTGCAGTGACGGTGTATTTATCGGCTGCGTCGATAAACATTTTCTCTATTGCCTCGTCAGAAGTAGAGAATGGTTGAATTTCGCTTGCGATAGCTTCCGAGATTGTCATGCTGTCCTTGTCTTAATATTACAACTTACTACATTTAGAGTTTTCCAAGACCACCTTTACTTGGTTGTCTTAAGAATATAGAGGTCGTTCAAGCCGTTAAAAACAGGCTGTGCCCACATATCGTAGTTAACATGATAGCCAGTATTGTCACGCCAGTAGCCTACGAGATTGTCATCATGAGAAGAATATGAGACGTTAGGTATAGGATCCTTTAGCTCCAAGGGGTCTGAAATCTTCATCACGGCAACATTATCAGCACACTGTGCGATTACTCGGTCATCAACGATAAGGTTGACAGTAGAGCCGTCGGCGAGGGTTACAAACTGGTCTTCATCAATCTGTATTACAGGCAGCAGAACGGAACGCAGATAAGTATTTATCTGGTCTACCGTAAGCATCGGCACGGCAGGATTTAACTGTACAGTACCGAGGTTAAGCTTGAACGTGTCCTTGATTTCCTTTGCCTTGCACATCTTGTAGAATGTGTTTTCGGACATACGAAGCTTCTGAATCTTGCGACCCATCTTCTTCGCCTCGTCCTTGAGCATCTTGATGTCGGCAATTGGAGTTGCATTTTCGTCTCCCCAATTCGTAGAAACGGTTAGCTGCTTAATGCCAAGGTCAAAGGTGTAAGACACATTTGCCTTTGCGTTGTTGGTGCGAGAGACAGTCTGTTTGCCCGTATAAAGTCCCTCGTAGTAGAGCATGTCAAGACGCTTGTGAGGCGCAATGACAGCACGTTCGAATGGACGGAAAGAATATTCGATAAGCTTATCGTACTGGGCATTGAGCTGCGCCTGTGTATAGTTACGTCCAGCCACATCACGATAACGACCTTCGAGCTGATGCATCTGGTCAAGATATTCGTTGTCAAGCTCCCACTCGTCGCCATAGCGACCGATAGAACCTGTCAACTGACCGAAATCCGGCATGTGGTGTACCGGTTTTGCAGCATTTTTGGCGATAACAGAACCGACCATAGCAGCAGTGTACTCCGCAAGATTAGCCTGATAAACCTTAGCTGCGCAATAGTCCACCTGCTTAATCTCGTTTTTCCACAAAGCCTTGTATGTCGAGGTCTTCATGTTCTCGTCAATATAGGTCTGAAAAGACTTCGGGTCTAATAGCTGTTTGAGAATACTATTCATACCTTTTCTATATTTTTTGTTATTGTTATCCTATTAATAATAATATCTGCTTGTTACTGAATCTTAAACAATGCGATACCATAGGCGTTCAAGCCAGCCTTAATGTCTGCGTTGATGGGGTAAGGTAGCGATGCTTCCTCGACCTCCATAACACGGAGCGTAGGCTCAACCTGTTGTGAAGCGTCCTTGTCAAGCTCCTTAGTTGCGTAGGTAAAACCAAGGAGCACGTCCGAATCCTTGTTGTAGTCAGTAACAATATCGTTTGCATTTATTGCAGCGTCGAGTCCTGCTGAAAGCGTTACAGTGTCGAGTGTCGCGCTTCTTGTGATAGAAGAGATTTTCTTACCGCCAATGGTGTCGCCCTCTTTAAAGAGAGAACCAGGGGTGAGTTTCACTGTCTTGGCAGCAGCATCCGCTTTTTCCGTAACCTTTGCCGTCTTTACAGCAACAGCCTTACCACCCGTGCCAAGCTTAACAACAGTGCCTTTCGGCAACCACTTTAGCTCGGCTGGCAGATTGCTTTGGTCAAGGTCATAGCCGCCCTGTCTTACGACGCACTGCTCCTCCCACCAAGAACCTTCCTTGATGTCGGTAGGCACAAGCTTTTTGAGGTACATTCCTTTATAAGCCATACTTTACTAATTTTTTAAGTTTTACGTTTGATTTACTTTGCAGCACCATCGGGCTTAGGAGCATTGCGCTCGGCAAAACCCTCCATGCGCTTGATAAAATCCTGCTGCTCGGTCTGAGGTGTGCTTGTTGCCGGAGCTGTAACGAATGTGCCGCTTGCAACCAAAGACTGCTTCAATGCGGTGTAATCGTTTATAATCTGCTCAACAACATTGTCAAGGTTTTCCTCTTTGTCGAGCGTGTAACGGGAACGGAATACTTCTGGAACATCCTTTAGCTTTTCGTTGCCTTGCAGCAAGGCTGACAATCTTGTCTTTTCTTCTCGTTCTTTGTAAGGTGCGAGAGCGGCAGCAACGACTTCTGAAATAGCTTTCTGCTGCTCTTCTTTTGACGCGGCAATCATTTTCGCCACAGCATCCATTGTAAGCGGTGTGTCCGTTGGAGAAGTCGGAGGTGTCGGAGGCGTGGGTGGTACTGGAAGGTCTGTCGGTTTTACCCATCCTTTGTACTTCGCTTCTATCTCACTGACTGCTCGGTTAAATGACGATTGCATCATGCCGACATAAGGTTCGACTGCCGTAATAGCTTTTGTAACGTCCTCGTCTGTTGACTCATCTGTTAGGCCACGACTTGCGATAATCTGGTCTACCAGCTTTGAAAGTTCATCCTTCTTCAAACCGTACTTCGCGAATGACGTTTTGCAAGAAGCAAGCACTTTTTCTTTTATTGCCATAGTGTAATTCTGTTTAAACGTTAATGGATATTTTTATCTGACAACAAAATTACATTATTAACAAATGCGCGTAAAGAAAATTAAAAAGGCTGTGTAAACAATTTTTATTTAGCGTGTTTTTCTTTGGCTTGCTTGGCGTTTTCACATGCTGATATATAAGTTTATATCGGCGTAAAGATATTGCAACAGACGCAAAATAAAACGGGTCACAGCGCGTTTGTTAGCGTTGTAACCCGTGATAATTTGTTATTTACAAGCTTCTACAAGCCTGTTTATATCGTAGCGTTATCCAAGTTTTCAATGTTCTGCTCTATGTTGACAGCTATAGCGTCACGGATCGCATGAACAGTCGCAACTGTTGCATTAATCACGTTTTCTCCTTCTTCTTTTTCTTCAAACAGGCTTATGGCCCGCTCTTGCAATTTCATGCAATCCCGGAGGAGGTTAAGCATGTCCGAGGTTGTGTTGCTCACTGTGAATACTACCTCGCTGTTGGTTGATTTATTGTCGTTCATAATTTACTCTGATTTAAATGGTTCGTGTTATTTGTTTTTGTTGTCTCCTGCTAATTCGGCAACGGCTCGCTTTACATTAAAATCGTTGTTGTAAAGCGCAATGATAAATCGCTTGCCACGCTGATTCCATACAAGGGTTGTACTTGTTAATGTCTCTCCATTGCTTGACTGATAGTTGTAGGTGCGTGTACCTGCCAAGTTCCAACCTTTATAAGGCATCTTTAAGTGCCATTGTCCCGATTGTGAGTAAATTATGCCTAAATCCTTTAGCTTTGCGTTGAGTGAGCGTGCCGTGATGTGCAAGTCGTCGGCAACTTGCGTTGTCGTGATGCAAGTTGTTGAAGCAAGTGTGTTGTCGTAGTATTCTGCTTTAGGTGCGGCGATTTTGATTTGCTTGTCTTGCGCTTCTATCTGTGCGTCTTTTTGTTCGATAACTATTTCTTGATGCCGACCTTGTTCTTCAAGCTCTTTAATGCGCTTTTCGTGTTCGGCAATAACCTCGTCAGCAACTTTCATTGCACGTGCTAAAATTGTTGCAGGAGTGTCATTCTGTGTTGTAGCAAGGTAACCTCCTTTGGTACGGATTTCGTGAAGGATTTTCTTTACACCTTTCTTGAACTGCTTGGCGATAGGCTTGCGAGAACGCATAAGAATTTCATACAAACCGTCTTCTGTTAAAAACCAAGCACCTTGACCACCACAAACATTGTTTGGGTTGGTCACAAATACTTTTTCATCTTTATCAACAATCTTAACCATCGTGGATACGTCGGAATGTTGAATCCAAACAGCTACATCGCTTGCCCGAAACAATGGATGTTCTACTGAACCCCATACATCAATCTCCTTACCAAGAAGATTTGATTTGTTGATAATTTTTACTTCGTTCATTTTGCTAACATTTTTGAACGTAAAACTAAGCAGACACATAAAGGGCGTACTGCTACCCTCTGTTCAATCCCTGTTAGCTGAATGGGACGCATACACCATTACAATATATGCGAGGGGCAATACGCCTATGTCGTATTTCCAAGAAAGTCGAGCATAAAAAATGCCCTCCCAATACCGGAAGAGCCGCTAATCTCAACCAGCCAACAAAATTTTGAACGCCACAAAATTATAAATTCTTCTGTAATGTGCAAAAATTTTTTGGGGATATTTTTATATAAATCTTTGATTATTAGTATTTTATTAGTTTAGGTTTACAAAACTAAAAGAAATATTAATCTTGCAAACCTATTTTCTTTTTCTGTTGTTAAGAATTTCTTTTAATTGAGGAATCTTGTCATGTATACTTTTTAATTGCGCATATCTTATCACCTCCGACTTTGCACCGCTCATATTTGCATGTTCTATTGACATATACTTGCCATTGTTTTTCTTTAATCCGTATTGAACATAGCTTTCTATAGCCTTTTCAAGTGAACCTTCTTCATAAGATTTGCCTTTTCTAATTAGCTGTTGCAAACGTTTATCTTCGTAAGTGTTATAATCAATTTTGTTTGATGTTAATTGTTTTACGAGATTGTTAGCATCGTTACTGAATTGCTGGCTCACACTTGTTGTGTTAGCACTTACACTGCCGCTTGTTCTGCTTGCGCTTGCATTCTTTGCGCTTACCGTTCTTGTCGAACCTCCACCTTTTGCCATAATCTTTTGTTTTTTGCAAAGTTAATTATTTATGTAATAGGGAGGGGTAAGCATTGCCTACCCCCGTGTAAACAATTATAAAGCTATGTAAGAAATACCTTTCTTGGGATTTTTCGTAGCTCTGTCAAGACTAATCTTGCCGTGATAAATGCCTTTAACAGTAGAATAAAAAGATGTGCGCTTAATATCATCTGTTTCTACTGTTGGGATTTTGCCTATACGTTCACATTCTACGCCATTGTCGGTAAGTATGACGTTTATCGTCATAGGTCCATAATAAGATTCTTCTGTGCGTGTTTGAATAATTTTGCCCTCAACCTTTACAGGAGTGCCAGTTTCGAGCTTTGTTTCAGCTTTTAAGCTGTCTTCATAATTCTTTACCATAAAGAAAGCGTAGACCGACTCGTCCAAATAGGCATAATAGTCGCTTGCAAGTCTGTGCATCTTTTCAGCGAATTCACCGTCAATCGGCTTACTCAAGGCGTATGCGCACACCTTTTCAACATATTCGTTATTGATGTCGAAATTTTCTCCGCAGAGTGTTGCTTCGATGTCAACCAGCGTTGGTGAAGGATAGTGTGTGTTGCCCTGTAGGTAAGCCTTTTTGTAAATCGGGCACTTGTCATATGTCGCTTTTGCCGACATTATCAAATCAGCCTTCTTAAAAGCGTTTTTATAAATAGCGTTCGGGTCGCCGCCCCACATTTTTAACTCGTCATTGTCTGTTGAGTAAGACATGCTGTAGTCGTAGAGCTTGTGCAACTCGTCCGTAAACTTTGAGAGGTAATCAAAGCTCTTGATGCCAAACTTCTTTACGCATTCGCAGCCAACTTGCAATTCCTCGCCTGTTGTTACACTCTCTATTACATACGAGTTTTTACACCAATGTCCGCATACATCGCACTTGTTGTAATCTTGTCCGTGGTCAGGATTTTTAAATACAAGCTCCTTCGATGTGTCAACGGGTGTAAACGAGCCGTCCTTAAATGCACATACAAGTCTCCAACCGTTTTCTTCTGGCATATTAACTACAAGGTCGCGTACTTCGTGGAAGACCTTCATCGCATTGCCTCGCATTCCATTCTCCTCTATAACAGGATGCAAAAACACCTTCATGTAAGGCTCGCCAATGGTGTAAGAAAAGCCTTCTACGTTCTTTTGGGTTTTGTTTGCAAACTTTTTAAAGCTTGTAACGTTTTCAGATGGAATAAAAGTTCTAATTGTGTTCATTGTTGTATCTCCTTTTTGTTAGCTGATTATTAATTTTAACACCGCAAAATTAATAATTGCTTTTTAAATAGCAAAGAAAATATTAAGAAAACTAATATTTTTAGTATATTTTAATATTAGTTTTCTTAATACATGTATTAATGTGTGCCAGTAGAATTAAATCCGTGTTCGCCACGTTCAGTGTCTTTGTTGATTGTACATATTTCTAACGTCACGTCTGGAACTTGAACAATGCGCATTTGAGCTATCTTCGTGCCAGCAGGAATAAAAATACCATGATTACATCTGCTACACAGCTCGGGCGTTGAACCACAGCCAACACGTAAAAGAGCGCACACTTCACCGGTATAACCACAGTCAACAAGACCGACAAGCACGTCTGCATCTATTCGAGCATCAATGCTTCCATTTTCTGTTCTCACCTTGCAAGCCATGCCTTTCAACGACATTCCGCTTCGTGGTTGTATCACGGCTGCGAAGTGTGGCGGTAGCTGTATTTTAAAGCCGAGAGGTATTGCCGTTCGCAAATAAGGGACAAGTTCTACGTCTTCTCTTGTAAAGACGTCAAAAGCTGCATCTGTTGCGTGTGCTTTTTCAGGCATCTTGCCACCGCACAATTCAATTTTAATCTGTTCCATTTAATATACTTCTATTTTAATTTTGAATTCATCTTTGTTTTTTAGATTATACGCTTGTGGGTCAAAGAACATTTCACGCACATTAACCATTATCTTGTATAATGCTCTGTCGATGTAAGCACGAGCGTCTTCATTTCTTTTTTGTTCTGTAACTTCCAACGAAGTGTCGTCGCCTCGTACTACCACTCCATTGTCAGCCAACTCAATAGTGTATTTTAATCTTTCCATAATAGCTTATTTCAAATGTCCACAATGCCACTTTGAACAGATAGGGCAAAGGTATATTTTATAACCTGATGCTTTCAGCTTAGGATTCTGCTCAAGAAACTCTGCCGCCGTTTCTTTGCTTTCGTAGGCTACTTTAGCTTTCCACGAATTGCTGTGCTGTTTCCGTGTCCAATGACGAGGATCTGGACGCAACGGTCTTACGTTGTCTTTGTTCCTTATCTTTCTATTTTTCATATATCAAGATTTACATTAAAATATTTCTCCAATGTTTCCTTGTAATATTGTTTATCATATTCGATTAAACCATTTTTGTAAGCACTCATAAATTCTGAATGTTTTGAGCACATTATTTCAGCGAACACCCATTCATAGACAGAATTAGCCCATTTGTGAACAGAACTATTAGGATGTGTTTCAAGATATTTAGCAGCACTACGAATGTATTGTCGGAGCATTCGTGGATGCTTTCTAAAGTCCTCAAGTCTTTTTTTAGGTGATTTTAAAGGGCAACACATACAACCAAGTCGTTGTGTAATATCTATTGTTCCATCATCACGATAATACAAAGGGTGTAGTTTTATGCCTCTTTCTTTAATAAATTCAAGTTCTTCTTCATCACTCCAATCGAGTATAGGCAATATTTGTTGTACACGACCGCCTTCTTTTTTGTTATACACTCGACAAACTACAGGCTCGTTGTAACGTGCGTTTCTTGCTCGAGATTCGCATTTTCTAACGCCAATAACGGAATTGTATAGAATTGGGTACTCTTTCAATACGCGACAACAAAATCTCATGAAACGATTAGGCATTCCATTGTCTTCTACAAGTTTAAAAAATTTTTGCTTAGGTCGTACAATTTGTACTTCATTGTCTTTACAATGTTTTATAGTACCAGGAGGATCTATTGTTGTGCATTTATATATTGCCTTGAAGTTGATTTTTGCCATACGAGCAAGCTCTAATATTACGTCAGAATCCTTACCTCCACTGTAAGCAATTTCTATTGGCTCACCGTTATGGGAGGGGATAGATTGTAGAAGCTTTATTGCTTGCTGTATCTTTTTATTTAAATTTTCTGTCATGTAAATTCTTTTTTATAAGTTCAATTTTCGCCTTTACTTTGTTTATGTTACGTGCATCGTGGTTGCTTAATCTTACAACATGATACCCCATGCGCCAAATTCCTGCGGAACGGTTGCTGTCTTTGCGCTTTTGCTTGTTGGTGTAATGGTAGCCGCCGTCAATTTCCATAATTACCTTCAGCTCCGGCAAATAGATGTCTGCAAAATACAGCCTGCGTCCAGTTGCTATAGGCTGCTGTCTAACGGCCTTATATCCGAGTAGCTCACAGTTGCGTATAGCTGCTTTTTCTGCTTCACTCGTCTTTGACATAAGGTCTTGACGCAGCCTATTAATCAATGCTTTGCTTGGCTTCATTATCTGGTTTGTTTTCATAACTTGTATTTTTATTGACTGTTCTTTTTAAAATTGCGAATGATGCGCATAGCGTTATCAATAGCCAAGCCAAGCAATGTAGGTGAAAGCATTTTGGTGTTAGCACCTCGCTGACATTTCTGTGCATAATGTAGAATGCGCAGCACTTCGTCATTATCCATAAGACCTGTCCAAAACGCGCATATATCGGCATAATGCATCCAACCTTTTTGCGCTGCGCAAAATCCTAAGCCATTTATGTCTTCATTTTTAAACAGAGGACATTCTCCACAATAGTCTTCTTTATTTTCGTTTGTGCTCATTCTTCAAAACCTCCTTTCTTCTTTGCTGCTTTAAATAATAGTATTGCTGTTTAATCATAGCGTCGCGTATGGTGTTTGCGACCTTTTCAATAACGAATTTTGGCGTGTCCACTTTGCGAATAAACACAGGATGATAGCCACGCTTGTGACGGCGATAGAAAATATCATCGTCTGCACCCTCGATTTTAATGGAGACCTTCGTGTCAATGATGAAGCAGTCGCTATGTCCATTACGATGACGACGACGAGCTTTCCATTTGATGCCGTTTTTATCAAGCCATTTCTTAACTTTTTCGAGCTTTGTTGAATTTTTCATAGAGTCTATATTTTTTATAATCTAATATTACCATGCATTATGCGCCCCGTGTGAAGCACGAGGATTCATTAAAGAGAATATATTACTTGTAATGGAGTATGTATTAGCTGCAACGTTATAAGCATAGTTACGAGTAGTGAATCTAAAACCAGGTACAGGATATCTGTTCACTCCATGCATAAAAGTAGAAAAAAAGTGGCTCTGTAAAGCAACAAAGCCTTTTTCTACCGCATATTTCACATATTTAAATGCAGTTTTTAACGAAACTCCAAATTTTCGCGCAATTCTTTTGTACGATAATCCTTTCTCGCAATAGGCCTCCCCATAGCCATACCTCCTTTTAATGGTGCGAGCCTTCTTAACAACATCAGCGCGTCTTGACTCGCGAGCCTGTAGAATGGTACGTCTACAAAAGTCCTTACGGGATTGAATTATGCACAAAAGAATGGCGTATAATGATTTTTCTACATCTTTAAGTGTGTCATAACAAATATCTGTGATATTAATGTTTCGTTCGATGTGCTTTGAAACGACTGAACGAAAAACAAGCGACGATCCTTCGAAATCAACATAACCGAGCCTATGTAATGTCGCAATGCGTTTCTTTATTGTATACGCATGTATGCCCGTTATGTCTGACAATTTGTTGTATGTCCAGTTCTTTAGGACGTTTTGACTGTATTTATGATAAAAGAAAAGTACAAACGCAATAGCTTTCAGAGATTGCTTGTCTCTGAAAAGGCTGTTTGCGATGCTGTATCTTAACTTTTTTACCATACGTTAAAAAAATAGCCTCTCGTTGCACTAAGTTGACAATGTGTGCAATGAGAGGCATATGTTATATTTAACCCTGCTCCTTTTGGATTGGGAAATCCATTCTTTTTTATTGTCAACCTTTTTAGATGCCACAAAATTAATATAAATATTAGTACAGGTGCTATTTCTAATATTAAAATTTATTAAAACAGAGAAATTAACTAAGAAATATTTTGCTGCATGAAGATAAAATATTAATTTTGCGATGTGAAAACTAATAAATAATTTAAAATGAGATACAGTTATGAATAACAAATTCTACAGTGTTTACGACGAGTTAACAGACTCCGCAACTCACACAAAGAATAAGCTTGTTGCTGAAGCGGCTTATAAAGGCATTGAATAAGGTTACCTGTAATTTGTTCTAGGTAAAAAAACAACCAAGGTGTAACAACCTTGCTTACAAAAAACAAACGAATATGACAGATTACATGGACCCCCACAATTGGGATGAAGAACAAGTAAAAGAAGCCAAGATTACTATAGTGTGTTCTTGCGCAATCATAGCGGTTATGTACGTGGCTATGTGGGTATTTTATTAACAAAAACAAAAGATACAACAATGGAGATTACAACAACAATGGTGCGTTTTCGTTGCCCGAAGGCAATGATGGATATCAAAACACCAAAAGCGCAAATGTTCTCTTTTGGAGAGGGACAAAATCAGAAAGTTTGGGTTCCGGAAAACAAAATCATCGTGAAGCCAAGCAACGTGTCGGAAGATTTAAATGAGTGTGTCATGCCAAAGTGGCTGTACGGCAAAACAATGCTTCCAATGTACACGCAAGTGGACGAGGAGTTCTTTCACACAGAAAACGTGGAAACACTTTAATCATAAACAAGTTTAACGTAACAACAAATTAAAATGGAAACAACAATGTATTCAACAATGAATGTAGCTACATCTAACAACTTGGTCGCTGATTCTACAACACAGATTGAAGTAGCAGGTGGTAACGACCGTCAGTTCCTTGACTTCGACATAAGCAAGGTTCAGACGCTGACGCTTGAACAGCTCGCACGCACGGAGAAAGAAAACGACTACAACGGAAATCCGTTGCTGGGCATTTATCATTTTCAGCTCATACAGCAGATACAGGAGATGTGCGCCGAACGTGGCTATCGTGCCGAGATATGGGATTTGTTCGCTGCCAACAACAAAGACCGAAGAGCGCCTGGTGTGAGTCGTCTTCCACAGAAGGAAGAAAAGTTTGGAGAACGTGCCATAGAAGCACATATCTTACGACGCGTGTATTGCAATATTCGCTTATACGACCTTGATAAAGGTGAGGGTGATGATGCCATAACAACAAATCTTGCTATCTCGTATCATCAGAAAGGTTTGCAAGTTGGTATCGGACGCAATGTGGTGATATGTCATAACCAGACAATGCTCAACCGTGAGCAATATGCTGCTACGTATAAAGATGGTAAGACTCCCGGCATTTCCATTAGCGAAATGCTTGATAAGGTGGCGAGTTGGCTCGATAATCTGCGAGGTATCGCAGAAAGCGACGATGAACGAATTGAGAAAATGAAACGTCGCGAGATTAGCGCACAAGAAATGTTCACAATCATAGGTATGCTTACATCATTACGCGTAGCTTCGGAGACAAAGCACAAATGCATACGCAACAACAACACTATACCGCTTAACCAAGCACAAATAGGGCGCATAACAGAAAAGATGATGCTTGCATATAATAGCAAAGGCAAGGTGACAGCGTGGGATTTCTACAATGCCGCTACGGACATGTACAAGTCGGCAACGCTCGACCAGCCAATGATTCTTTCACAGAATTTGGCTATGGTGGATTTTTTAGACAATCATATATTGTAAAACAATTTGTTTTTTCTGTCACGTCGTGAGACGTTCTTCTATAATTGGTATAAAATAAAGTTTTTAGTTCGTAAGCCCTACGGCGGTAGGGCATTTTATAACTCGGAATAATTCATCCGTCAAGGGACGGTAGGTTGCAAAGTTTTCCGTTGTAGGATTGACAGCCATAAATGTTAAAATGTTAGAATAGTTAATCGTGTGAGCAGCCTGTAAATACACGGTGTGAATATAGGTTCGAATCCTTATTCCGAGGCTAATTTAAAATCAAAAGGAGATATGGAAACAAAAAATATTTGGCATACAGCCACGGAAATTCCTAACGGAAAAGATAGATATATCTTTAAATGGAAAGACCATAATTCTTATAAGTTGGTTCGAGATAAAAGTTGGGTGGAAAGCCGTTTACAATCCCCAACAGATTTTAATAAACACATAGAACGGTGGGCTTATATAAAAGACCTTGAATCTATTTGTGAGCAACTTCAACATGATCCGATTGATTGGGAACAACGCGAATACGACCTTGCTAAGGATATGTTTTCAAGAATGATGGTCGCTTATAATACAGATATAGATAATGTCAGATGTTTCCGTGGCACAGTACAAAATATCGCCTCACTCAAAGGCAAGACAGAAGTAACGTATCTTGCTGATGTCGCAAAAGGCGCAGCCAGTGTATTTATAGAAAGGTACAAAAAATATTAAGCAATGTAAAATGGAAATGAAAACGTGTGAGATATGCGGACGAACTTTGTCACTGTCCGCTTTCTCAAAGTCCTACAAAGGACGTTGCAAGGAATGTGTGGCAAAACTAACAAGAGATAAGCGTAACTGTACGGCAGTCACCACTCATAAGCCGATAGATTGGGAGCAGCGTAGATACGAGATTGCTAAGGATATGCTTTGCGCTATCTATATGGACGAAGGGAACGAAAGGCGCAGCACAGACCCAGGCATTGAGTTTGAGTACCAAAGTTTGGAGGGTAATGCGAGGGAAGCTGTTAGATACGCTAACGTACTTATTGAAGAACTTAAAAAGCAGAACAATGGATAGAAAATTTTTCTTTCATAAAGTTTATCAAATGCGAGCAGCACAGCGTGAATATTTCAAGACGAGGAATAGTGCTGCACTCGTCACAAGTAAACGGTTGGAGAAATGTATCGACGAAGAGATAAAAAGAGTTAAAGCGATAATGGCTGACAATGCCAAATCGCATTACGAACTCGTAGATACCGGTTATATGAAAGATAAGGAATGGATAAACTGCCATATTATTGATAGTTTGGATTATTTCTTCTGCGATGCACAGAATTTAAAGCAGGAAACTTTCGATACACACATTGAAGAGAAAGGATTTGCTTGCATGTACGATTTTCCTACTCTTGTTATTAACGATGTGGGTGATTTATCAGATGATGATATGTTGGAGTTTAAATATCAATTGATTGATGGTAAATATCATGTGTCATTCTTGGATAGATTAAAAGGTTAACTAATAAAATATAGAAATGGAAAAAGAAAACTATGGAATCAAACTAAATGCTCTAAAATACCAGAATGCTGGTGTTATGAGCATTAAAGGACGCACGGGAACGAAACGTTGTCTTGTCGTACCTATTGAAGAGAATCATCTTTTTGTCAGCGCAAATGCAGATGGCACTCCTAAGGCAGTCTATCTGGATTTGAATGCTTTTGCCTTGCGTGAATCCAAATATGACCAAACGCACCTTGTAAAGCAGTCTTTGCCGAAAGAAGTACGTGAGAGCATGACAAAGGATCAATTGGACGCAATGCCAATCCTCGGAGGCATGAAACCATTTGACAACACTCCTGTTAATGCGGCTGCAACTTGTGACGCTCCGTTCGTACAGCCATTGGACAATGATAGTGACTTACCTTTTTAAATATTAAGAATATGGGAAGATACAAAAAAACAGAAATTTCTACAGAAAATGAAGCACCTCAGTTTGTTCCACCAATGGAAACATTTGATAATGAGGAACAGAACACTCAAGAGGAGGTAAAAACATCACGCATTATTCCTCTTATAGCAAGCGAAGATGTACCTTTGCATAAAGGTGGCGTGCTTGTGCCAACTGTTATTAAACTAACAGGTTATGAAGGCGCAATTGTTGTGTCCACTCAGGACAATGCTATCAATGGTTTGCTTGTGGAAGACAACAAACGTCTTACATCTTCGTCTGTTGTGCCAATGTTAATAACGACCTCTAACGAAGCAAATGTTGTTATCAATGTCTGTGACGAGGTAAATGTACTACGACAAACTCAATATGGCACTCGTATGGACAATCTCATTATTCCTGCCGGAACACACGTCGCAGACCTTGTGCTGTTGTAAAGTGAACGAAGCATGTGCTGTGCAATATGAAATGTCAGCACATGCATAAACTAAAAGTAATGGAAAAGATAGAACATATAAAAGAATTGAATGCTCAATACCGCAAGCTACGCAAGGAAGAGCTTGTGTACTCAGTGGAGTTGAAAGCCACAGATGGTATTCATGCCATAAGCAATAGAGAAGTAATCGTTAAAATTATAGATTTGTTGATACGTGAGTCACAAAAACAAATAGAAAGCGAGGTGAAGTAGAAATGAAAGACAGAAGAAAGCAGAGAAAAAGGGTGCTTGTATTGCAACTTAAAGGTTCAAGGATAGAAAGAGCATATACATCTTCCTTTCAGCTTGTCGCTGAAAACGGGAAAAACGTGTTAGGGGTTGGACGTGGCGCAATAATGAATGCCATATCAAGGAATAATGGTTTTTTTGAAAACGACAAGTGTAAGATTTATTATCGTCCAATTGAACAAAAACGTTGGACAAAATGGATGTAGAAAATGGAAGATATTGTAATAAAAAAAGATGGTGATTACGGTTTCGATGTTTGGCAGGGTGATAAACATAGCGACCATTTAAGCTTTGACGAAATGCTTGGTCTTATATCAGCTTTGACAATGCCTGAAAATAGACCATGTCTTCAATGGATGCGCACAGAAGAAGAATGGAGACGATGGTATTCTGACGTGCATAATGCAACTAACAAAAATGACGCAGAATTTGAGTAAATGGCAGCTTCTCCTATTGAAGCACAATCAGCGTTCCAAACCTCAGCATGTCGAATCTGGCATTCAACAAGCTGTCGTACAATGGTTTCGCTTGCAATATCCACGGTATATAATAGCTGCCGTTCCTAATGGTGGCTTTCGTAATGCGAAAGAAGCTGCGATAATGAAGCGTGAGGGGATTCTTGCCGGATTCTCCGACCTTATCATAATAGCCGAGCATAATGTGTTGTTCCTCGAAGTAAAAACGCCCGATGGCAGACTGTCTGAGAAACAAAAAGAATTTCAGAGAAAGGTCTGCGCTCTTGGTTTTGAATATATGGTTTGTCGCTCGTTTGATGAATCTGCACTTGCAATCGAGCGATGGCTAAAAGTAATATCAATGAAGTAAATGTAAATAAATAAAAGAGATACACAATGTCGCAAAAAGAATATTTTATAAAATCAAATAATAAAGATGCATACGCTGTCAAGACGGCGGGAGGCTATGAATTGTGGTCTAATGACCGCAGGCTTCACATCATTATTGAGAAAACAACGGCTTTTAATCCATTCAACAACTCACAGCAGGAGGTGTATGTTACGAAGTGTTGGATGTTCTATGTCAGTAGCTGGGAGCGTGGTAACAATAGCACAACCGTTACATCAATCGACGAATATATAAAAGAACTTGCATTTTCGCCTTACTTTACAAATGCTGTTAATGAGTACCGGCAACAAAACAATATATCAGAATAAAATATGCAAAATCCAATAAAATGCTATAATGTAGAGTCTTTTGGCAGCATTCATAGAGTGTATGCCGACCAGTCTGTTGATACTGAATATATACAAGAAACGCTCAACATTGGCAAAGTGTCGGTGTTTCAGTTCTCATACACGGAGTATTTGATAACGGACAACTGGCTTATCTATATGGAGGACTATTTACGCAAGAAAGGTTTATTTAAGTTTAAGACAAAGAAGCTTTTTCGTGATGCACAGCGTTCTCTACGCAGCATAATAAAGACAGTAGAACAAAGTTCTGAACCTGACTATTGCAACGAATATGCCAACCAGCTATACGACATGACAACACCTATATTGAAAAGGCTACATGAGCAAATATCCAAAAAGTTGGCAAACCTTGGTGTGGGCAGACCTGGTCTCTGTGCTTTGATGATAGTAGTCCAAAACCTTGTATGTATGTCAAGCGACACTTTTGAACATATATTCAAGCGAATACAGGAATTAAGGCATATTGATGTCCGTAATTGCTTTGCACCGATGTTCCCCGTACGGGCGTTAAAGTCTATTGAAATGATGCTTGAAAGCATTATGGGTGAAGACCGTAACACGTATCGAGACAATATCGTAAAGAACAAGGCTATAAAGGCGACTTTTAATGCGTTCTTTAATACGCTATACAGTCAAGAAAATATAAAGAAGGCAAGTCGTGCTGCATATGATGCTATGTCTGACGAGCAACGTGAACGATATACTTTGCTTGCAGATGGTGCTTGTGTACTTAAAGAATACGTAAATGCCAAGAACAAGGAAAACAGCAAAAGTGCATGTTGATATACTTTCACGAAAGGATTGTGTTGATAAAGGCTGCGCATGGGCACAGGACTATCCGCTCAACCTTTTCAGTGGCGATGCGGACGAGTGCAAGTTTACTCGCGATGATTTGCGCTCGTCCTTTATTGCCGGTATTAAACAGTATTTACAAACTATATGGCATGATGCCAACACTGAGTTGCCCAACGACGGCGAGTGGTGTTTGCTTCGCACAACAAGCGGTTTCCGACTCGCTACACGTCGAGCGATGCAATCGGGTGTATACAAGTGGTGGTTCATGGACTACTCTATGTATGATGGCAAAGGGCTGGAGCAATGGGCGTATGTCAGCGACCTTGTGCTGTACAAATAGCAGTTAATAGGGATTCTAATCAATAGCGTATGGCAAAAGCAGAAATACAAATAAAAGGTATAGAAGCCTTAAAGAAAAGGCTTATGGAGAAAAAACAGGCCGTGGAGAACGTTTTGGATCAGTTACTCGCACAGCTTGGCGAAGAAGCTGTGACTTTTTCAAAAGACAATAAAGGCTACCAAGACCAAACGGCAAATCTTAAAAACTCCATATCGTTTGCCGTGTTCAAAGATGGTAAGCTGCTCAATTCTTTTATAGGTAATATTCCCGAGCCAGACAAAGTTAAAGGCGGTCAGGCGCAAGTGCAAAAAGCATTGGAGGAATATGCATCTAATCCCGGTGTTGTCGCTCCGCAGGGTTACACCGTTATTGTTGTCGCTGGTATGGTATATGGCAAGTATGTTGAGGACAAAGGATATAACGTGCTGTATCTTACAAAGCATTTTTTGCACAATGGTATAAAAGATGCGCTTAAAGAAGCTTTAGAGGCGCTGGAATAAAAAACAAGAGTGAGGTTGTAATGCCCCACTCTTTATCTTTCCAATTATTGTAATAAATCTCTCTTACGTAGATAAAGAGATAATTAATCCTCATTTGTGATAATAGTTAATTTATCTTTATCACAAGAAAACATAGCTTGACAAACATTGTATCCACCAAAGCCATTTTTAGCTCTGTATTTAACAATGAATAATTTTTCATTCTCTTTAGATGATTGTACTTCATTCATGTCTACAAATTCATAGCTGTCAGGGTCTCTTAATCTCTTTTTAATCAAGTCTTCCGCTAAACTTTCTACATACTCCGTATTTTCATACAAGGGCTTATCGGTTATTTCTTCATCGTTTGATTTCTGTCCAATTGCGGACATTATCATAAAAATAATAAAAGTTACACCTATGGCTGTTAACCAGTCAGAACTACCTTTTTTCATAGTTTTAATTTTATAATACGTAAATTTTGTTATATCTTTTAATTATTGCTTTTGAAACACTTTCTTTGGCCTGCTGCGCATACATCATTTTTAATATTAAATACTCGCGCTGTTGCAATTTACCGAGCCACAACAGCCGTTCATAGCATTGTATAGCTCGACTTATAACTCCATGTTCAATGTATTGTTTTACAAGCTCACGGATTTCTTCTGCTGACATGTCGTATACCTGCGTCATAAGCTTTAGATTTGTTTGCAAAGGTAAGTATTTTTGTTGATATTGGTACTATTATATTTTATATTTATTTCTACTAATAGGTAAATCTCTAAATTATTCTTAATACAGAGAAATAAACTAAGAATTACTTGGTTGTTCGAAGATAAAATATTAACTTTGCGGTGTAAAAATTAATAAACAACTAATATAGGAGATACAACAATGAACAGCAATTATCCATTTGTAAACGACACACACAACCGTTATTGGTGGTCTATTTTTGCCGAGCTTGTCGGAGAGGAAGGTAGCGGTGAGTACATGTCATGCATTACGGCACTTAGAAAGACCAAAGAAAAGTTTCCTGATGCTGAATTAAAATAAAATAAGGTTACGGGGAGCTAACCACTCCCCCAAAGTACTAAAAGTATATCAAGAAGTTAACACATAATTTTAATTCTATAGATTATGACAAAACAAGAAGAAATTAAAGTATTACAATCACTTAAAGGTGATACATACTTTGCACAGAAGTTTGGAGCAGACATCGACCAGATGTGCGAGAATATAAAGAATGATTTTGCTATTGAGTGCGGTTGCACTTTTAACAAAGAAACTGAGGTTTTGCACAAAGAAGTAGAAAACGTTAAAACAGCAGCAAAAGATATGATTACAATTTTCGCGCATAACATAATTGCTGCTCTCGATAAAGGCAACGACACGGACGCTATGGCCTATCAAGCTGTGGAAGAAGTTATAGGAATCAAGGAGATAATCAAATTCAAACATTCTCAAAACATCGAATTGTCGGACAGCGAAATCAAGTATCTGGTAGAAAATTTGGACAAATAAGCACACACGATTATGAAAAAGGAAAATTATACAGTCTACACTTACTACAGTCGTAAGCATGGAAAGTTTGGATATGTAAAAACTCACAGTGTGGAAGAAGCAATTGAAATAGCACGAAAAGATGGTGATAATATCAAACCAACAGATTTACAGGTGCGTTTATAAACATACCATTATCCGCTAATGTTAACTTAAAAACATACAATCATGATAACAGAAGGTTTTTTATGTCTAACTTATGACATATGCGTTGAAAAGATAATACTAAAAAGCACAACTCTTGGAGGAATGTTTTTGGAAGCAAAAGACATAGTGAAAAAGAAAAAATATGATAAAAGCTTATTAGAAGCAAGGTTCGTGTATGCTACATTTTTAGCACCTGTACCCCAATATGCAAAAAATTATTCATCTATGGATTTTGTTTTGTATGACTGTACAAAAGAGAGAAGATAACTGGAAGACAAGATACAGCCGTGACCGATTGAAAGGCAAGCGGAGCGAGACCGCACACGGCGCAATACTACGTAGAATACGGTACAGATTTTCGTTAGAAGTTCCTTTGAGCCATCCGTCTAAAAATGACTGAAAGAGAAATCGGAAGGAGAATACCTAAACTCAGTCGCAAGGACTCGAACTTGTCGTTTGGTCTGTGAACGTATAAGCAGACAGCACGGAAAGGGGTGCTCATTATCCTACCGTCAAACCTTGGTGAGGACGTTAAATCACAAGGCATGAGACAACATGGCAAACATGTGTGACATACAGTATTATGGCACGTTAAGAAGAAAACGTTAAACGCAAGATGACAACTTAGATAGTCGGTTTTCGTGTAAAGATAGGCTTTCCATTGTGGTTCGATTCCACACACGGAACTAATAAATAATAATTTAAAACATACGATTATGAAAACTATTTTTTTTGAAGATTCATACATTGCTGGCTTTGAGGTTACAACGGCTAACGATGTTATCAAAGCTCAAGAGCTCGGATTGCACATCTGTGATAAAAATCAGAATTATTTTGATGATATTGTCGTTGAAATAGACGAAGATGGTATAGAGACAGAGCGAGTGGCGACCAAAGAAGAGTGCATGGAAAGAATGTTCAAAGCACTCAAGGAACAAAATCAACTCTATGCTACTTTTAATTATGAAGACAGCGGTATGAAAGCAGTGAAGGACTCCGCTACAATTCTCGCAAGTGACTTCCGTATTGGACAAACTGTCTATACGATGCTAAACAACAAAATAGTAAGTGGAACTATCCTGTATATGTCAATGTCTATAGGCGAACAAAAAGACAAATTCTATTTGGATTATCGTTCACAGTATCTTATCGAAAATGTCTACTCCTTCTGCGCAGAAAGAGCTGGTATCTCTAAAGACGTGTTATCGCTGCCTTCGCAAGAGTTTAACCACATTCTTACTTTGGTACACAAATCCATACACGGCAATTCCGTAGTTATCAGTATTGACAAACGTAAGGAAACTAGATATATGAACGAGATATTCGCAACCAAAGAAGAACTTATAAACAGTCTTTTAAACATATAAATTCATGTTTATAAAAGGTTTTGTGCATTGTTAAATCTAAAATACAATCAATAATATGATAGAAATTCCAAAGTCAAATGCAAGAGAAGAGCAAGAGAATGAGCTTGCACAATGGGTTCTTGACAATTTAAAAGAAAGAAAAGAAGTACAGATTCTTCAGCGAACCGAAGGTTGCTGTGCTGGTAACTGGACAGGATCTATGCCGAACGAAAACAAATGGCATGCATCTTCGTTCGAAGCGGTTGATAACGTTGTGCGAGCATTCCGCCGACAAGGATATGCTGTTACAGAACGTTGCTCGATGCGTTATCCAAGTGCATATATAAACTTTAGAAAATAACGATATGGCTACAATTAGAAAGCCACAAGAAGCGTCCACCATGTCGCCTGTTTCCAGCAAGGCTCCTACGTCATCTTACGTCTACGTCGTAGAAGTAGAGTCGAAACAGCAAGACAAAGACAATAGTAATGATGTCTGCGACATACATTCAGGAGTCCTTCGTGTCTTTGCAAATAAAGAGGATGCATTGGCTTACGTTCGCCAATACTATGATGAATGTAAATTGGTCAAAAAGAGTATTGAAACTTTTGAAAATGGTAATGGATATTTCTATGTTAAAGTAAGAACATATAGTGAAAACATTCCGGATTCTGTGTCTTTAAGTGGCGAGAAGTTAGAAAATAGAATATGCATAACAAAAGTTAGTTGTTATGCACATGAAATATCAACTGACTTTGACAGAGAAAAGATTTCTTTTGACAATGACTACTACGATAAATTTATTGGATAGAATATGAACGTATACACAGAATATATGTTGGCAAGTCTGTTTAATGTTACGACAACTTCGCCATTTGAATGTAATTTAAAGAACCCAGTGCCTGTTAAAGGCAGAAAATCGTATCGCAATGCAATGGCAGTATCAATACGTGTAGCTGAAAATAAAGCAATTGGACCTGCGGTGTCGCTTATGGTGCTGGTTGACGGACACTATCGTAAGATACAATGGAGAATGCTCTCTGATAGTGAAAAAATATGTATTCAAAAAGCCTTAGGTGTATAAACGCAAAACCCACTGCCGACGGAGATACATTTGGCAGTGGGCATTGAAGTTTAACGTAATATCTCGTTAGAGATACAACAATGTGATGCAAAGGTAACCTTTTTATTTGGTCACACAAAACATTTGAAGTACATTTGCATATTATTAACTAAATACTCAGCATTATGGAAGCGACATTTTCTACAATTTACGGCAAAACTCCTCATGGGGGCGTAAAGATGACGGCTTATTTTTTTGATGAAAACATGGAGCCGTGCATTGAGAAATATGCCAAGCACACAAGGATTATTGAATTTGATAAGGACGGCAATCGAATCTTCGAAGTATATTCTTAATATCAAAGTGTTGCAAGTAATTTTTCAAGCAGAGCTGTTCTGTGCGGGAATTGCTTGCGACATTTTTCTTTGTCTTTAACGTATTGCGCAACAGTGTCTGCAAAATCCTCAGTTGGTGCTTGTCGGCTATATGGGCGATAATAGTTACCGTCCGCCTTTTGGGCTTGCAACCACTTTGTCATAGACGAGACATTTTGTAGTCTTTTATCTATATGATGTCCTGTTTCATGGCAAATACTCTCTTTAAAATATTCCCATGTAGAACGGCTGTGTATTGTTACAGGGTCAGAACTATACATATATCCTCTCTTAAAGCCTTTGTAGGCTTTTTTAAAGTAGTCGTCAAGGGGATGCGGTTTGTTGCAACTCATTATTCCTTTAAGGTTTTCTCTTATAAAAGAAGGACATGTCTCAAGGAATTTTGATGCTTTTCCTGCATCCATGTTTGCATCTAACACATCAGTAAAAACCTCATAATAATAATTTATGCCATTTTTGTCTGTATATTTCACAAAGTCCGACACATAGCCACGGATATCAATAAATTTGCCTTTGGGAGTCATAAAGGTGCGGGCTTTAGCTACCTCATAGCCATTTATGTCACTATCAAAAGTAAGTCCTCTTACAAGTCCTGTCTGTCGTAATTGATAGCGAGTGTACACAAGCGACTTATGCCGAATTTTGGTATATAATGCAGTGACTTCCTTTGCATCTGTTGCCTTTTTTAGGCGTTTGCATAAATTCGTTAATACCACACTTTGCTTGATGCCATTCTTGTGCTCTTTGTAATATGCGCTAAAGGCAGCTTTCGTTGCTCTAACATTGTGGACATTACTAATATTTACACCTCGCGCAAATCTTTTATATAAACGCTCTACATTTGCAACATCCCACGTCTTAGGGCTTTTTAAAGCCGACAGGACTGCACTGTACCTTTCTTGAAGTGCACCTTTAAGCTGTGTTCCGTCGAGCGCATTGTTCATTCGTTCCATATACATGTATGACCGCCTAAGCGTCCAGTTTTTCTGTATTATATTTGCATTTCTTTTCGCGTGCCTTGCTTTAGCTATTTTCTGTATTGTTTCGCGCCGTGAAATTGCCTTTACGCCCATTTCCTTGCGCAGTGTCGCATCCAAATACTTCACCCAATAACTTTTATTATCAGCCAAATGCCATGCAAGCTTACCGCGTTTAAATGCGTCTACAATCTTGTCGCCGTTGGCTTCGATATACCGTTTGTATTGGTCTGGCACGTCCTTTACACGGTTCGGAGATATGTAGTTTGTCATATCTTCTCCTTTTGCCAGTCGCTTGTAGAACTGCTTGCGCTCTTCACCGCTAATCATAACAGGGTCGCTGGTACACATGCACTGAGAATGCCAACCGTCCCAATCGAAATCTTTGGGGTAATAGCCCTCAAGCTCGTCGCAGATATCTGCGTCTTCCTCTGGATCGTGCTGTGGAGATATGTGAATGTGTTGACCGATAACAAAAGGCTCGTTCTTCCAGCGTTCGTTTCGTGCCTTGTGATAAGCTGCATTTATTTCCGTGCGAGCAACACGCAGAGCGTTCTTTCGCGCGGAGCGATATACGCCTTGTCCTACACGTTCGAGAGGTTCTTCAACAAAACGTACACGTCCATCAATAATACGCTTCCTGCGCCAAGTGACAACATCTTTCTTTTGTCCGTTTTTTAGCACCTTTACCGTGTGATAACGGCGGTACATCATATCTGGATTATTCAGATACTGTCGTATTCTTCTGCCAACTTCCTCTGCTGACGTGCCTTTTTCTAATCCATCGGCTATTACATTAGACATCGCCATTTCAAACTCCGCTTTCGTCTGCTGGCAGTAATTCCAAACGGACTGCGCGAGGTTTAAGCCATTCTTAGCGTTGAACCTATTGGCAATAAAAGTCGCAGCAGCCGTTTTCCTTGCGGTCTGCAAGGCTTTATCTGATAGTACGGAGAATTGCCCCAAGGCGTCGCCATCATGCGCGTACGCCAAAGAAACGCCGTCCGTTATGCCGTTTTTGTAGCATAATATACTGTTTTGGAAATAGTCGTTAAATATGTCTTCAAGTCGAGCTTTAAGCAAAGGAAAATTGTCAAAATTAAAAAGAACGTCACTTTCGAGCACGTCTTCGCTATAGCCAAGAGAAAGCAGCTTCTTGACATAACCGCTATACAACATGCCAAGTCGGCGGTTGTACGCTGCGAACAGTTGGTTTAACTGCTCTTTCTTTTGTTTTGATGTTAGTTTTTTTGCCATGCTTGACTATATTATTTGCCAAAGTGCCAATATTTTGAACGACCGCGACCTTTTATGTTTTCAACACGTTCTATATAATAACTATCTTTCTCGTAAGCGCCAGCTCTCTTGTCTTCTTTTTCAACTCTTTTAATCGCTGTTTTAACTGCGTCAAGGTTTTTGTAACCGTCAGATTGATTGCCGGTTAGCTTGTCGACGTATACATATTGTATTTCCGTCTGACTTGAAGATGGCTCTTTAGGTCCTTTTATAGGTTCCGTGAAGCCTGGTCCGGTGCGATAACCCTGCGCACTACTTGTCCTTCTTGTTCCTCCACTATTTTTTGCCATAATTATTCCTCCTCGTTATTTTTTACTGACTGTGCTGCTGATGCGGAACTACCCATACCAAGCATTGCTGCCTGTTGCATCAATTCGTTCTGTTGTTCTTCTTTTATTTCTTTTTCTACACTATCTGCATCATCGTTGAGCGGATTAAGCTCAATGGAGCGACGCTGCGAGGTCGATGGTTTGCCTCCGTTGCTCTGAGTGATAAGTTGCATTAGCTCAACATTATTCTTTGGTATGTACGGCTCAAACACTGGTTCAAAGTCAATATCCTCAGCCACACTCATGTCTATGCCTTTAACGTAAATGCCGGCGTTGCAAATACCATTGGCTACGATGTTACTTCTGCGTGTGAACATTTCTCCATACATTTCCGTCTTGTTGCCAACCTTGATAAATGGGTCTGTAAACATCAAACGTATAGCAGCACCGCTTGTATTGTTGCCCAGTGTTTTCATGTTCTCGAACGATATGTCGGGAGTCTGCGTAAAAGAGAAAATGATGTTGAATAGGTATGCAATCTCACCTTTAACAGACTCGGGCGAATGATCCCAAGATAAAACGTTCATTTTTGTGTCTTTCCCTCCTTGGAATACTGCACCCTGTTCGCCTTTCTCAGCAAAGCCTTCAAGCCTGCCTTGTATAAAATACTTGGGCGTGCCAAAATAGTCATTTGTATCACCCCAGTTGGATATACATTCCTCCACACGGTCTGCTGCCCATTGAACGTCCGCCCATTCGGATTTGTACTGATGATAGTATACGACAGGTATTTTGGTAAAGCCGTGTGCTTTTACGTCTATGCACGTCCAGCCAGAGCCATTATTGATATACTTGTACACATGAAGGTCTGTGTATACATCGAAATGCAGTTCTGACGTTCCAAGCTCGTCAAATGTGTAGTATTCACGTCCGAAGCCGTCCATACGATGCCAGTCGTTGAAATGCGGATAGAGCTTATCCCCATTGGCAGGAGATAAAAGCTGTACACGTATCTCACCACCGAGTCGTCCGTTTTCGTCGGTTGTCATATACCACAACTCTGCCGCTTCACATTGTGATGATACTGTACGGACGAGCTGTTTGTCAAAGTACTTCATTTTGTTGTCATGGTAGCAGTGCAACAATGCATCAAAAAGCTGCTGCTGCTTGCTGTTAAGCGACTTTAACAGCAAGCCATGCGAGTTTGCTTTGTACGTTACGGCATTTGTAAGTAAGAATCCGACAAGTCGCTCCACAATAATATTTTGCGTAGGCAGAGCAATGCGCACTCGGTTAACAAGCTCGGTTTTGTATATAACCTGTCCTGTAATCGGGTCTTTTTGGTCGGTTGGTACTTTTATCTTCTTTTTCTTGCGTTTGTTTTTGTCGAAGACGTCATGCTTGTAAGGATCCCACTGATTCATAAGTGTTTCAAAACTCTCATGCTGTGGTAGTTTTCTTGCCGTTAGTAACATATGTACTGTGTTGGCATCATTGACGAGTATTTCTGTTATCTTTCTCATATTTTGCTAACTTTGTTAGCAAAGTTACAAAACGCATATAGCTGGCGATTACAAAACCAATATGCTGTGTAAACAATTTGCAATGTCTTAAAAAATCTAATAAAAGAAAAATTTATAGCAGATAATTTTGCTATACACTAATATTTTATTAATTTTGCGATATAGAAATTAACAATTAACTAATAAAAATAGGAGATACAACAATGAAAATTAAAGTTACACGCAAAGATGGTTTACCTATCATTGGCAGAAAAAAAAGCTTAACATTCACAATTTCAAGAGACCTCGAACAGCTAAGCAAAGCAAGCGAAAAAACGTTTTGCATTAACGATATAAATAGTGACGAATGGTCTGTTTCGTACATTAATGACGAAATGGAGAAGAACAATGAATTGATAGAGTTTGTGTTCTCTATTAAGGATTACAACAAAACTTTGGAGGAGGTAAATGTTATCTATTGGAAGAATGATATAATAGAAGACGAGTTTAAATTTATCGCCACAATTGATTAAAACAATCTAAGCCTACGCACAGCAAACACCTAACAATAGGGTTTGCTGTGTTTGTTTTATATTATATCCAAAATTTCGCTCGCACTCATACCACTGCCGTAAGCGCCAAGTACTTTGTCAAGTACAACATAGCGAATTCCATCTAAGCCGTGATTCCACATGTCAATTGGTACATTGAGCCATTTTCCTTCTTTGTCCCGTTGCCAAGTGTAGTTGTTGAACTCCTTGCGAATATTCATAGAACGTCTTGTAACGTGTATCTTAAACTGTTGCATTTTCATAATGCCAGCGTTTACAGAACCTTTGAACTTTGTAACAGGTTTGATATTCAGACCAGCATTGTATATCTCATCAACAAGACGTGGGTCTGCGCTCTCTGATATTATTTCTAAGTCACCTTTTATATCTTTTAGTTCTCTAATTATATCGTCAGTCATCATTTTCGTTTGATAGCAACGCTCGTCTACATATAGGTCGTTACCACATAGATAGACTTCTACAATAGCTGTAGGGTCGTTGGTATAGCCAAAGTCCATGCCAATCCAATGGTGTCTATGTGCTTCCACTGGTATATAATCGTCAACAACGACATTCTCAAATACAAGACCCTCAACAATGGCACGCTGTCCGAGTCCGTAAATTCGCCACAGGCTCGGATTTTTCCATTTAAGACTTTCAATCTCAGCGATTACCTTTGGCTCAAGGAATGGATTGTCCTTATAAGTAGATATGAACCAATAAGTATTTTTCTCCTCGTTTACTTGGTTTATCCAGTGTTCTTCTGAGAAAGATGGATTATAGTCGAGTATGGAGAACTCTGTAGTACGCATTTGAAGCTGCTGCCACTCAATAAAAGAAAGCTCGTTAGCCTCATTTACGAACAAAATCTTACGCTTTGAACCGCGCACCTTCTGCTCGTCGTCGGTGGAGAAAAATTCAATCCATGAGCCATTAGGAAATGTGTAGACATACTCCGACTTGTTCATTGACTTGTCATTCCACCAACCAAAGGACAGCATCACATTCTTAAAGTCACGGTATACAGTACGCTTAATAGAAGGCATACCGGCACGTATAATGGAAACGGTTGTGCCAGCGTTATTAAAGCAATAGACACAAAGGAACTGCACAATCGACCATGTTTTGGCTGAGCGCGAGCTTCCTTGCAACGACACGGTTGTGAACCCTGCTTTCTTGGCAGCGTCCACTTTCATGTAGTTCTTTGCTAAAAATACGTGTGGCATTTGTGTATATTCTATTCTTTATCCGGTTGTGCTTCTTTACGTTCTTTCTCCTTTTGTATCTCCGCAAGAACCTTGTTGTATTCTTCTGTGTTAGTAACGACATGCACTTGCAAAGGATCCTGCTTAATTTGCTCGCCTTTACTTGTGAGGTCTATATGTTGTATCTTGCCATAGGCTCTATCTACGACACGTTCGAGTATATCCATGCCTTTTTTGTCAAGTATGCCTTTGGCAACGATACGCTGCATCATAGGACGTGTCTTGTCGGCAAGAACGGCTTTAAGCTCGTCCTCGGGCAGGGTGGCAATATACAGAAACGACTCGGCTATGGTCTGCGATGTTGGCACTTCATAGCCTTTTTCTTTCATTTCAGCGATGAACGCCGTCATCGTTTTAGGCTTGGGTGGACGCCCTTTAGGATTGGTAATCTCGCCCTTTTTAAACTTGCCTTTCTCCAAATTGGCAAGTTGCTTTTTGCGTTTGTTTTCATTTTTTGACAGTGCCATATAATATCCTTTCCTCCTTATATATTCCTTTCATTATGTGTTTAACGTGCGTTTAAACACGTTTATCGAACATTTAGACGCATTTATCATTGTTTAAAGCCATTTTACGGCACATTTCAAGAATGTGCATATACTCCATCAGTTCACCACGACGAAGTATGTTAGTGCATAAGCTGACAAAAGCAGTTGCTTTGTCGCTTTCGTTTATGCGCCTTATATCATTTGCGCTTAACGTTAGCAAACATTCCATCACCGCCACCTTATCCTTTGCTGGCAGCGATGATGAAATGTTTATGCCAAGCGCACGCTCAATGGTTGTTCTGATGGGTATTGGTTTACTCATAACTGCTTTTGTTTACCAGTTGCATAAACTCGTTGCGTACCTGTGCATCTTCTTTAAATGCGCCTACAAGATAAGAAGACATCATTTTGCCTTTCTTTTTTACACCTCGCATAGTCTTACAAAGGTGTTCGCCTCGCATAACTAAAGCCATACCAAGCGGAGGGTTTTCGTCTCCAAGAGCCTTAGCGAGCATATCTACGATGTCATGAACAAGACGTTCTTGTATTTGCATACGAGCCGCACAGAAATCAACAACACGTCCAATCTTTGATATGCCAAGTATTTTACCCTTTGGATTAGGAATATAAGCAAACCAATACTTGCCAAAGAATGGCATCATATGGTGTTCACATACAGAATAAAAGTCTCCTTCGTCTACTACCATGTTGTCGTAAACGATGCCATCTTTGCCATTATCAAATGTCGTAATCTTTGGCATTTGCTTTTTGTCGTAACCACGGAAGATTTCGTTCCACATTCGTATAATGCGGTCGGGTGTACCAACAAGGCCTTCACGAGTAGGGTCTTCTCCTATATACTCCAATATACGTCTAATGTTGTCTTCAACGGTAACTTCGTGCTCGTCAGGAAAAACAAGCCAGTCGTTTTCGCCCACAATACCACCGCAGTATTTAACCTTGCTTAACGAACGCTTTTTAGCATAAGCGACTGCCGTATCAAAGTACCTAAACTCTTCAATTGTTTTCCCGCTGTCACAAATGTCATCAACAACAAGAGTTTGGCTGTTGATTTTTTCTTTGTCGCATTCTATTGGGACACAAAGCAGTCGAGAAAGTTGAATAGCAATGATATAACCACCTCGTGGAATAGGGTATATTCTTTTGTAAGAGCATTTTGATTCTCTTATCTGACGTGCTATTTCTTCTGCTGCTACCTTATAATCGTTATATGTAATTTCTACTCTGTTAGAACTATTCATAATTCTTATATATCGTTATCTTACGTTGATTATTTTTTGCTGTTGAAGTGAAAGCTGCCATTTGGGGTGTTGCTTCACAAATTCAACAGTTTTCTTTAAGATGTCGGCGTTTTTTTCTTTATCGCCTACATCGCAAGGCTGAACATAGAAAAAGTGCGCCTTTATACCGTAATCGTCAACTTTGTGTACGCCGTCAAAAACCACTTTTACTTCATTTGCTTTTGTGATAATAGGCTTTGCATTCGCTAAATAAGCGTATTTAGGTGAACAGGTAACCCAGTTAACATTTGCCGGTGTTTTCCGCGTTCCGTTAGTTTCCATCGCGATGTAATAGCCTTCGTAACCCAAAGCGCAAGTCAATGCGTTGTCTACTTGCAGCGTTGGCTCGCCTCCTGTTAGCACAACAAATTTACAATCGGGCGCAGCCTTTTTTATTTCTTCAATGAGCTGCTTTGCTGTGTATTCCGTATAAGAATGAAAATCCGTGTCGCAAAAAGGGCACAAGAGATTACATCCCGAAAAACGTACGAATATAGCAGCACGTCCTGCCCATCTTCCTTCGCCTTGTATTGAATAAAAAATTTCGTTTACTCTATATGTCTTCGCCATAGTTACAACTCCTCATTTTCGTTAATATCCTCCTCTTTGCGATATACGGCAATATTACCTTCGCTCTCTTGTACCTTTGCTTTGTAACACTGAGGTATCTGCTCTACAATCCACTTTGCGATATTTTCAGCCGTAGGATTGAAGGGCAGCAGCTTATTAAGGTTGCCGTGGTCGAGATAATCATGAATTTTATGCTTAATATGCTTAAAATCCATAACCATGCCGTCCTTGTTAAGCTCTTTAGCTCTACAGTATACGGTAACAATCCAGTTGTGACCGTGTACGTTTGCACATTTGCTTTCGTAAGAGAGATTAAGCTTGTGACAAGCCGCAATCTCCATTCTTTTTGAAACGTAGAACATTTTTTTGTATTTTTATTTTGTTATATCAGTTTTGTTCGTTATCTTTGTAAATAAGCTTTTGCTTGAGGGGACACTCGGTAGGCTTTCTAAATCCGACCCCCACTAAGATGCAAAGGTGGCAAGGGGAAGCCTCTCTTGCTATTTATTTTAACTACCACTTATTTAGAGTCTCCATGTCGTGCCAATACAATTCATGTTTTTTGTTTACGACAAGAACACCTTTGAGCTTAATTAGATTACTGCCGCTTCTTGCTCTGTTGTGCTCGTACCAATCAATGCCCTTTTGAATGCTTTGTCGCGAGAGAACTCCTTGTTTGTCGTATATAGCAGCAAGGCTTACACCTTTATCACTTGCATGTTCCAATGCCGACAATATGCCATATTTAGCATTGTCTGATTGTTTTGTTGTCTGCTCGTAATAATACGTACCTACCTTTGCATCTGGAAATGTTGGCTCGCCTTTAACGGACAATTTAAAAGACACTCCTCCGTTTTTTAAATCTTCAGGAAGAAGATATACGCCATATCCAAGTCTTGCAAGCTCTTTTGCAAACTTAAATTCATCGTTGCTTCTACCTTCGTTTGCGTGCTTATGTCCTTCTTGCCAAATCACAAATCCTCCACTTTTTCTATTGTAATAGTCGATACCGTTTCCTAAAGTTCCAAGTCTTTCTCTTTCGCTTGTATAATAGTCATACGATTTCGGCATTGGTGGTCCGATAAGCCTTGTTCCGCCTGGTCCTTTTGCCATAGTTACTTAAAACATTTAAACCATACGTCGAAAATCTCGTCGTTATCTTTAACCACAGGCTTTGTATGAGGAATTTGACCTTGCATTGCAAATTCCACTTTTCGTACACAATCATCAAAATTGTTATATCTGTACATTTTTTCAAACTGTTCCATATATGCAAGTCTGTTTGGGACGATAGGAATGCAGCCAAGTGCAACGGCTTCTTGAACTCCATAACCAAAATTCTCTTGCAACGCAAAACTTACCACAACCTTTGCTTTTGCTAATACCTTATAGTATTCGTCTTTGCTTAGATGCTCCTTTTGCGTATTGATATACTTATATTGAGGAAGTCTTTGTTTAAGCAATTCAAATAAATATGGCTGCTTCTCATCAACATTTCTACCGTTAAAGACAATGATGTCCTCTTTAGGAGAATTTGTTTTATACCTATCAATGCCCTTAAAATCCAGCGGCAATCCAGTTACCACAATCTTATCAGCGTCAACGTATCTTTTCTTGAGAACATCTTGTTTTATAAAATTGCTACCCACATAAACTTTCTCACAGATATCAAAAATGCTTTCCTCAAACCCTTTATAAACTCGCTCCATTTGTCGAACGAAATCTGTATCAGTAAAACTGCCTGCATGAAGAATGCCTTGTACCTTTAGGTTATAACCCGAAAAAAAGTTTAGATACGGAACTGCCATAAGTGCAAAGTTCCAGATATCAGTCACAAACAGAGTTTCATTTACGTCAATTTTGTTTGTGATAAGCAGCTCTATCAATTGCTGAAACTGGTGTAGCTGTCTATATACAGTATTATCCGCATCCAAAAAGCTTCCGTGCTTAATCTCGTTAGAAAACACGGTAGGTTCAAGATACGTATATTGTATCTTTTTACGGTCAAGATATTCTTGAATATCTCTATCTAGATGCGTTGTATAACGCTGTTCAATATGTTCAATTGGTAAGTATATCATAGTCTTATTGTTTAATAACCTCTGCGCCATTCTCGTTATCTTCAAGTACGGAGCAGTAACTTAACTGAAATTTTTCTAAGAGCTCTTTTGCGAGCATTTCGCAGCTCTTATTTCCAAACTGACAAACACCGACACAATATTTAACGTGAAGATATGCAAGTATTCTTCTTTTAAGACGGATAATTTCAATTTGTCTGTTGTCGTCTGTAACTTCTTTTTTGCATTCAATATAAAAGATATGCCTATGAGGATGTTTTAAAAAAGAAACCTCCTCAATATTACAATCCTTCCATTGATGAATACCTTCAACTTGAAGTCTAACCACGACCTGACATTTGCTTATATCGCTCATAATCTAAGTTGTTAAAGTTGTTATATACGTAATTTAATTTTTTAACATCATTAGCTCCTGAAACGGCTAAGAATAGCTGTCTATTATGCATCTTTGCGTATTTCTGAAACTTAATAAATGTAACACAAGAGGCAAGACTCTCTATTGAAAAATCTCCTTTATGCTGTTCTTTGTCTATAAATAGACCTGGAGTTACCTTTATTTGATTTAACTCCTGCCTTAAAGCCGTAGGGATGCATCTTCCTCCCTTTTTTAAAATATCCTTGTAAGGCATACCTTTTACACCTTGTGGAGTAAAGTAATTCAATGTTCCGTAACAAAGTGCAGCTTGCTTCCAAGAGCTACTATCAACACTAACTAATGGAACTTGAAACATTTTAGGAAATGTAACATAGCCAAGTCCATGCACCTTTGCTCTTCTGTTGGTATGTACAGAAACATCTTGGAAACGTTTTGTCATCCAATCACCTTTTGTAGTGACACCACCAGCAACACAGATATTTTGGTTTGTGTTTAAAGTTTCATTAAGATATTGCCAATCTTTATCAAACATGGTGAGCACAAACATAGGCTCAAACCCTCGGCTAACCATCAGCTCGTAGTTTTTTTTGCTTTGTATATCATTTCCTACAACGTCAAGCATAACATACTTTTCGCAGTTATTGCCGTATTTTTCTAAAAAACGACAATAGTTGTCAACGGTAAGCCAATCTCTTTTTTGTTTTGCATTATGAAGGGTGAATGCTCCACTATCAATCATGACATTAGCTATTCCGTCTTTATGCAAGCCGAAACACCAATCGCAAAATACCTTATCGTTGTTAAGATATGCGTATGAAGCTAATATATTGAACGAAACATTGTTTCTCATACAACTTACTACTTGATTTCTACAGGATAATCTGTTAGAGCAACCTTGATAGCTTCTCTTATTTCATCTTCTTGCTCTTTGTTAGTTAAAGGAATGGTAACCTCAATTTTGATAGGCTTATCCAATACAGGGTCTTTAACCTCTTCATCAACAGGTGGAAGTTCCTCCCATTCATCTTTCTGCAAAAAAGGGCAATCAACACCCCAGTCCTGCAAATCCTCTACTTCCCAATCACCGTTGGCAAGCTCGTCCCAATCCCAGTTTCCTGCCTGTACGTTGTCCTTGATGGCATATTCTTTTATTTTGGCAATGGGCACGTCCTTGTTGAGTACAAAGCAAGGCAGCGCATCAAAACCTTCCACGCCTTCGTTGTGCAGTTCTTGACAGATACGCAAACGCATGTTGCCACAAATAACAACAAACTTGCCGTCCTTGATAGCATATACCATGAGTGGCTTGTATTGCAACAGCTCGGGCGAGTCTTTGAGCGACTTCTTTAACTTGTCGTGTTCCTCGCCTTTAAGGTAGCGAGGGTTCTTTGGAATGCCTACAATCTGCCCTTCATTGAGTTCCAGACAGCTTAGACTAATTCGTTCTTTAACGCCCAATTCGCTGAGCGTGTTATTCTGCTTTTTTGCCATATTAAACGTGTTTTATAATGATTTAAGGCAAAGTTAAGCAGATTTATCAAGGTTTATAAGGATTTATTAGTTTCTGTGTAAACAAAAAAGGCACGCTACGTTTTAGCCGTGCGTACCCTTTAAAATGTGTGTTATATTACAACTGTGTTACCTGTGTTTCTGTGAGTTTACACAAGATATTAGTTTTGTTAAACCTAATTATCCTGTATAATTACATTTGTTTTTAACATGTTTATTTTTGATATACATGTTTACTTATTTAACAACCTTAGCAACTCTTCCCGTATTGCCTTTTGAACCTGTGATTTTGTTCTTGTAGTCGCCATACCATAAGAACCACTATTTGTAAAAACATCACGACCTAAAGAATATCCATCTGATGTTCTAACAATGTCAACGATATGTCTTTTGTCGTATGTGCTCTGATGGCTTATGCGATATTCTACATCATTAATGCGTATATATTCAGAATCGTTTTGCTTTGGCAGCTTAAAACTATTTATTTCTTTTGTTTTTGCACTGATATACTCAGCATTATATTTTGTGCTTGCACTTGCGCTACTGCTTGTTCTGCTTGCACTTGCGTTGTTTGCGCTTATTGTTCTTGTCGAACCTCCACCTTTTGCCATAATATTTTGTTTTTTGCAAAGTTAATAATCTATGTAATCTGGGGGTAAATAATATCTAACCCCGTATAAACAATTAATCCTCCTCGTCGTCACATTCAAGTTCTGCGTCAGGATTTTCGGCTTTGAATATTCTCCAAGCTTTGTTGAGTCTGCGACGCTGATATTTAAGGTCGTCTTCAAGTTCTTCCCAACCTATAAGGTATATATCACCATCTTCTTCTACGTATTCAACTTTGTAATCTAAATCATCTACTGTAGCTTGAAAACCAATAACGTTACCATTTTTATCTTTAATGTCATTAGCTTCAACCATTCCCATTGGGCTGTAACCTATACAGGTACATTCAATGTCGGGCAGTGACATATCGCCTGATGCGTCAAAATATTCTCTAAGGTCGTTGTTAAGTTTTGCGACCTTTGCTTTGCGTGTGTTGAGCTTGTTAAGCTCTCTTTTTGTAAGCTGTATCATTGTTGTATCTCCTTTTATTAGTTACTTATTAATTTTTACATCGCAAAATTAATACGTTATCTTCAAACAACCAAATAAAACTAATAGAAATATTAGTATTTAATATATTTTAAAGCTTGCTAAATGCATACATTATATATAAAATAAAAGACCGACCCTCGCGAGCCAGCCTTCTACTTAAACCTTTGCTTATGAGTAAAGCAAAGGTACTTCATTAATTAATAATCACCTAAAAATCACTTGTCGCTAAATAAACTAATTTTTGTCTTCAATGTTTTGTTTACTGTTCGATGAAAAATCCTCTATCTGATGCGTGAACGGTGTGAGTTTTTCAAGTTCTTTCTTAACTGAAAATTCTTCGTTGAAGAATGCCACACCTTCGTGTATCTTTTTTAACGCTTCTATTTTTTTCTTTGTCGTAACAACAGGATTAATATATATACAACCATTCTCTTGGGCGAACCGCCGGCATTCGTTGCCGCCACCGTATATAACGAATAGAGGAGTTTTGCCCAAAGCCCAGTCCTTGGCGATAGACAATTCAAAGGCAAGGTTGTTCAGACGGTCGGAATATCCGCGTGTAGCGAAAGCTCTCCACCCACGGGGAACGCCAAGCATATTAAGCTGATACCATTTTTGTGCTACATTAAGGTCGACGAATATGCCAATGCCACGGGTCTGCATAGCGCACGCAATCCATCGCTTTTTGTAGAGAGCTTGCATGCCGAATGATATAGGAGTCTCATTGAACAAAGAGAAATTGGGCTCTACAATGTTTGCAGGATGATGTTGTTTGTATATCTTTTCGGGATGTTCGTATACTGTAGTGAAGCGGTAATCGTCAGTATAGAAATGTAGTGTTCCGGCGCCATTCATGTTATATGTGCGCTTTTGTTCTCCAAAACATAAGAATGGTATCTGACAACATTCTGCTTGCATATTGATGTCGAGTGTAGGAATCTCCAGTTCGTTGTCGCTTGGAAACAACATATCTGGGATTGTAATATCATAATCTCTTCTCATTGTCATAGGTTTTAAGTATATTCTTGATTTTATTGTATAATTCGACAACCATCTTGTCTTTGACCTGTAAATACTGCGCATACTTACGTGCCTGATTTATTACGTTTGCACGTGTGCGAGCAATGAGACGCGCCGCACGATCTGGATGAATGCAATAATCACGAGTGAAAAGACAATACAAGCCGCGTAGGGTATTTGCACGCACGTTTTTTCTTTCTGACACAAGCTCCAAAAAGGTGACTTGTCCTACATCGCAGACCGCTTGCATGATGCGCTCTGCCCAAAAATACTGTTCAGTCTGTGTAAATGTCATAAGCAATTATTTATTAGTTTAACGCTTCAAAGATACTGAAAACTAATAATAAATCAATATAAAGTATTAATAAATTATAAATAATTAAGAGAATGTATTAGTTTGATGGATATTTTTATTAGTTTTGTGGTGTGAAAAATAGCAAAGCTATTAATCACCACTAAGCGAACCGTGTACATCGTGAAGTGTATAACATGGATTTAAGGCGCGTCTTAACTGACGCATTAAATACAAAGCGATAAGGTAAGTACACAACCTTGTCGCTTTTGCTTTTTACAGACATGAAGATAAAGAGAATCATAATAAATCAGATGTATCGCAACTCTCAATTGAGAAAGGCGATTGCATTCTCTTTGTTTGTAAAAACACACACTCGCAATTCTATTGTTAAGGATTGGAGCGTAAATAAATTGCATGATATTACAGGTATAAGCGCAAATGCTATCAAGGATAGATTGTCTATCCTTAGAAACATGGAATTGATAGAGGAGACAGGTCTTAACAAAAAGCACCTCGTTTTTAAATCATTGCATAGTCACACGGCGCATCGTAATATCGCTATACCTGAACTTACGTTTAAACCTAACGTTAACTTAAAAAAGAATGCTTATGCGCAAGAAATCAAGAACATAGAAAATGGTTTGACCGCAATGTTACTTGTGGAAATACAGCGTCGTAAGGATTTTGCCAAACAAATGATTCAGCAAAGAAGCAATCCTTCTTCAAAAAAGGAATATAAGAAAGCTACCAAAACTTGTAATCGTTTTTGTTATGGCAGAAAATTCGTAGACAATGGCATCTCATACAAATATATGGCGGCAAAAATAGGTATGTCAGTATGTAAGTCAATACAAATTGTAAAACTTGCGGTAAAATGCAATATTATAAAGAAAATGCGCAATATCTGTAAACGTATTGCAATTTGTAGTAAATATACAGAAGACATGCTTGTAAACTACACGTACAGTTATCGTAATCATATTTATAAAAATTACGCCAACAAATACGCTGTCATATAGTATGGTATTTATTTAATTATAAAAAACTAAGACTGAAGTTTAACGTAAAATGAAAACAAAAAATTATGAAGACAACAATTAGTTTTGTAGACGATGCAACCACAAAAGAAGCTGGGGTGTATGCTTTAAAGTATGGTTGGGCTTTTACAAAGGGTGTCTGTAAAGACATTAACAGTTTTGTGCATAGACAGCCGTGGATTTGCGTGGCGGTGGTGTCGATAGTAGCTGTAGCAACCGGTTTTATACTTGTGAACGACGCGAGGATGGAAAGAGACCATGCAAACAAGGAAATGGTAAAGCTGCAACAACAAGTAGAACGGTTGAGTTGTGTGGCGGAAGCGGAAAGGAGTATAAAATGAGTTACAATCCTTTCGTTCCTTCTCAATGGCGCACAGCCATTCTTACACTCGATAATGGAGAGCGTGTTCGTGCTAAGGTTCTCATGCCTCATACTGACAAACCCTTATGGCACACCGACCTTGAGCGTCGCTTCATTCACGACTTTAACAAGTCACAACCTAAAGCTATTCATAAAGTTATAAAAGTACATATTTTACGCAATTAACATGATTAAACCAGAAAAATTAAGAATAGGGGATTATGTAAGGGTCAGCAGTGATAACTGCATGATTCCCCAAGGAGCACTTTGTGAAGTTGTAGACATAGACTCCGAGCGAACATGTGAAGACAAGAAAGGACTTGCGGGTCTACTTCAAGTCGTTAGGGAAGAGTGGGAGTTTTCTCACGGCGTTTGGTGTGATTATATTGAGGGTATTCTCCTTACTCCCGAAATCCTCGAAAAGAATGGATGGAATAAGAGACATGATCCGACTTCTTCTTGCGATATTTACTCAAAAGGCAAAGACGCTTTTTATGTAAGCTTAGAACAAAGTATTTATAAAAAACAAGAAGGATTTGAGCTTGTTGTAGCCGACTCAACTTATCGTTTTGGAAATAAACTCCAGTACGTCCATCAGCTCCAACATATCCTCTGGGCGCTCGGAGAGGACGCAAAATTAATCATTTAACAACTCACAATTATGAAAAAGATAATGTTCAACGACCGCTACGGTCTCACCCAAGCCGTTCTCGAAGGTCGAAAGACGCAGACAAGGAGAATCGCATATACCGCAGGCAGAATGGAAGGTCTTACCATTAGGCAGGATTTAGAAGGAGTAAACAAAGGCAGAGCGTGTCTGTTTGAAGGAGGCATCCTTCTTGCCAAATCCGCTTACAAGCTGGGCGAAACCATAGTCATCGCCCAAAAATACGATAATCTGGTAAAGGACGATGAATTCTACCGCCTTTGTGGCATTCACGGAATGCCCTTGGAATGCATCAAATACGAGAAAGGATGCACCAATAAGATGTTCGTCCGTGCTGACCTTATGCCCCATCACATCCGCATCACCCGCATCCGCGTCGAACGTCTGCAAGATATCAGCGACGAGGACTGTCTGGAAGAAGGAATTTGGACACGAACCGGAAGATGGTATTGTTATAACATCATAAAACGTGGAGAGGAATATTACGACCCTTATCCCGACCCGCGTGAAGCCTATTCTGTCCTCATCGACCGTATCTCAGGCGAGGGCACATGGCAGTCCAACCCCTACGTCTTCGTCTACGACTTCGAACTAATCCGATAAATTCAAAAATAAGCAATTATGATAGTAATCAAAATCAAGACATGGAAGGACTGGAAGAAGGACTTCATCGATTGGGTAAAGGAACCACGGCGCAGGACCTGTAAGGAGTATGTGAACTATATGGAAGCGTTGGAAAAAAAATCGCTCTATAAAGTGATAAACAACGTATGTGACAAATACAACAATATGACCGAAGAGCAAATTCATGCTATCAGTGATGCAGTGGAGATTTGCGTCGCCGATTGTGCAAAAACAACGCACAAGCTGATAGACGATTGCATACCTATAAAGTTCTTTTAAAATTAAAATATAAACAATAAACAATCATGACAAAAGAAGAATTTGAAAAGCGCATGAGTGCGCTTAACAAAAAGCGAGTGGCAATCACGCAGGAAATGAGAAACCTACAAGACGAATACGTTTCCAGCTACCCGATTAAGCTTGGCGACAAATGCGTAGACGAGCAGGGTAAGATATGTTGGGTTGCCGATATGAGATTTTGGAGTGCAGAATCAACATGGATGCGTATACTTGTGAATCCAGCCAAGAAGGACGGAACACGTTCAAAACGCGAGGAATACGCCTACGGTGAAGTTACTAAAGTATAACAATTAAAGAAGAAATGGAGGTAAAGACATGAATAATGATAAGCTTGCTGAAGAAGATTTAATAAATCTTAGAGGTTCATTGAACTTGCTTTGTA